>Ga0210044_10006983_pt1 | contig 14613 bp, 11 predicted proteins | sample CryGey13umfilter_2_FD_183959 | JGI IMG/M metagenome (GOLD analysis project Ga0210044, IMG submission 183959) | Groundwater microbial communities from aquifer in Utah, USA - Crystal Geyser 4/9/14 3 um filter (SPAdes) (version 2) | ecosystem: Environmental > Aquatic > Deep subsurface >...
TTTCCTTCCCCTACTCGATGATTTCCGCGACGACGCCGGCGCCCACGGTCCGTCCGCCCTCGCGGATCGCGAACCGAAGCTCCTTCTCCATCGCCACCGGATTGATCAGCTCGACCGACATCTGGATGTTGTCCCCGGGCATCACCATCTCGACCCCCTCGGGAAGCGTCCCCACCCCCGTCACGTCCGTCGTCCGGAAGTAGAACTGCGGACGGTACCCGTTGAAGAACGGCGTGTGACGACCGCCCTCCTCCTTCGTCAGGATGTACGCCGACGCCTTGAACTTCTTGTGCGGAGTGATCGACCCGGGCTTCGCCAACACCTGCCCGCGCTCCACGTCGTCCTTCTTCGTCCCGCGCAGCAGCACCCCGATGTTGTCGCCGGCCTGCCCCTGATCCAGCAACTTGCGGAACATCTCCACGCCCGTCGCCACCGTCTTCTGCGTGTCCCGCAACCCGACGATCTCCACATCGTCGCCCACCTTCACCACCCCGCGCTCCACCCGGCCCGTGACCACCGTCCCACGGCCCGATATCGAGAAGACGTCCTCGATCGCCATCAGGAACGGCTTGTCGATCGCACGCTCCGGCATCGGAACGTACGAGTCGACCGCATCCATCAACTCGTAAACGCACTTGCACTTCGGACAGTCGTCCTTCCCGCACCCGCACTCCAACGCCTTCAACGCGCTCCCGCGGATGATCGGAGTCTTGTCCCCGGGAAACTCGTACTTGCTCAACAGCTCCCGAACCTCCAGCTCCACCAGGTCCAGCAACTCCGGATCGTCCACCATGTCCACCTTGTTCAAAAACACCACGATGTACGGAACACCGACCTGACGCGCCAGCAGGATGTGCTCCCGCGTCTGGGGCATCGGACCGTCCGCCGCGGAAACCACCAGGATCGCGCCGTCCATCTGCGCCGCGCCCGTGATCATGTTCTTGATGTAGTCCGCGTGACCCGGGCAGTCGACGTGCGCGTAATGACGGGTCTTCGTCTGGTACTCCACGTGCGCCGTCGCGATCGTGATCCCGCGCTCACGCTCCTCCGGCGCCTTGTCGATCTGGTCGAAGGCGATGAAATCCGCCATCCCGCGAGTCGCCAACACCTTCGTGATCGCCGCCGTCAGCGTCGTCTTCCCGTGATCCACGTGACCGATCGTACCGACGTTCACGTGCGGCTTCGTACGCTCGAATTTCTTCTTGGACATGGGTGCGTCTCCTTGGAAAAAATGGAGTGTCGGTCGATCTGGAGCCCACGAGCAGGATCGAACTGCTGACCTCGTCCTTACCAAGGACGCGCTCTGCCGACTGAGCTACGTGGGCGAAACCATCAAAACGTCCCGAGTGCCCTGCGTCTGCCCTTCTTCGCTCCTTGCGGCAACCGAAGACCGACGCTTCGGAGCTACGAAGGGCATCCTTCGCTCCAGAGCAACATCTGCTCGCATGCTGCCATGCGAAGGCTGGCTTGCCAGACGTAGCTCAGAAGCATGAGGTTTCATGTACGCTTCTGAGCGAAGTCTGGAGCGGGCGACGGGAATCGAACCCGCGACCAACAGCTTGGAAGGCTGTGACTCTGCCAACTGAGTTACGCCCGCACCTGTCGCAAACTTGCAATTATACTCGATTACCACCGGCAGTCAACCGGTTTTACGGCATATTTTGTCCGCCTTCGCCCCAAGCCATCCACATCCGTTCGCTTGGGGCTTCGGCGTGACAGCCTTCGCTCGAAATGGCTTGCCCAGCCGTAGCTCGAAAGCATGGGTGCTGTTGTTACGCTTTCGAGCGAAGGCTGGTGGAGGGGGGAGGATTCGAACCTCCGTAGGCGTCGCCAGCAGATTTACAGTCTGCCCCCTTTGGCCGCTCGGGTACCCCTCCACGTGTTGCGCGTTGCCCTGCTCCGCTCCTTCGCGGCAATCGAAACACCGACGTTTCGGAGCTACGCAGGGCATCCTCCGTAGCTGGCTCCCCACTTCTCGCTGCCAGCGAAGGAGGATGGAGCCGACGAGAGGAATTGAACCTCCAACCATCTGATTACAAATCAGACGCTCTACCGTTGAGCTACGTCGGCGCGCAACTCGACCGACATCCCGAACCTTGGAATTAAATGCTATCCTGTGCAGGATGTCAACGATTTTCTGATGGAATAAGCGATGATCCCCGCGGCGACGGAGACGTTCAGCGACTCGGCCCCGGGGGCCATCGGGATCCGGACGGTCCCGTCGCACCGCTCCCGCGCCAACCGACGAACCCCCTTCTCTTCGCTCCCGAGGACGATCGCCGTCCGCTTCGCGGGGGCGAATGCGGATAGATCCGTCCCTTCCGTCCCTTCCGCCGCGTAGAGCCAGAACCCCGCCTCCTGCAACCGCTCGATGGCGCGGGCCAGGTTCGTCACCTGGACCACCGGTACGTGCGCGGCGGCGCCCGCGGACGCGCGGAAGACCGCCCCGGTCACCGGGCACGACCGGTCGGCGGGAAGGACGATACCGTCGAAGGCGAACGCCCGCGCGCTGCGCACGATTCCACCGAGGTTCCCGGGATCGGTGATCCCGTCGAGCAGGAAGACCCTCGCGTTTTCCGGCAACGCGGTGACCCACTCCTCCATCTCCGCGTACACGTACTCCGCGATCTCCGCGGCGATCCCGCCCCCCTCGCGCTCCCCCGTCCGCCGCTCCCATTCCTGCCGGGGGCAGGTGAGGCACGGAAGCGCAAGTTCCTTGGCGCGCTTTTCGAATCCGGCCCGCACCTCCTTGGGGATCGTGTCGCTCAGGAGGACCTTCCGGGCCCGCTGTGTCGCCGACGCGAGGAGTTCCTCGACGGGGTGCCGACCCGTGATCCACATGGAGCCGCTGAGAACCTTCAAGGCCGTTCTCCTTCCTTAACATATCCATTCATAAACACACACCGATCGGCTACGCCGCCTCGGAGGGCGGGGCTCCGTTCGTGGCTCGCCGTGCGGTGAACCTGCACGGCTGCGCACCGGCCTCCAGGGCTCCATTCCCTCAGATCCCGGCATTCGAGGCCCGCTGCATCCGCCCCGGCATCGTTCCCCTCCCTCACCGTACCGCAGTGGGTACGCCTCGGTCGGGCGCCTTGCCGGTGCGGCGCATCGACCCTCTCGGTGCACGGCCTCTTCGGGAACGGAACCCTGGAAGCCGGCCTCACTGCGCCCCCCGTTTTTCATACGGCGGGGGTACCCCAGGGAGTGTATTAGTCCGGGAGTGGGGCGCCCCCCTCCTACGGCGACTCCGCCGCGCCCTCCCGTTGCGTACGCATAGAGGCAGCGATCGCTCGCGCCGCCGCCGCCGGGTCGATCGCCTTCGTGATCGGCCGTCCGACGACGAGATAATCTGCGCCTCGACGGATCGCATCGGCCGGCGTCACCACCCGCTTCTGGTCCCCCACGGCGTCTTCCGGCATCCGCACCCCGGGAGTGACGAGGGTGACCCCCTTCCCGACCCGGGCTCGCACGGCCTCCACTTCCTTCGCGGAGCAGACGATCCCGTTGACCCCGCAGGAAACCGCGAGGTCGGCGAGTCGCGTCACCACCTCGGCCGCGCCGAGGGAGAACCCGACGTCGGCCAGGTCCTTGTCGTCCATGCTGGTGAGGACGGTCACGGCGAGGATCGTCGTCCCGGTGCCGCGAGCGGCTTCCGCGGCCGCCGTGAGCATCGCCCGCCCACCGGAGGCGTGGACCGTGGCGAACTTCACCCCGAGGGCGGCGGCGGAGCGGACGGCGCCGGCGACCGTGTTCGGGATGTCGTGGAATTTCAGGTCGAGAAAGGCGTCGAACCCGGCCTCGCGGATGCGGCGGACCAGTTCGGGACCGCCCCGGGGAAAAAGCTCCATCCCCACCTTGAACATCCCGACCTCGCCCGAAAGCGCCTTGACGGTCGCAAGCGCGGCATCGGGGGAGTCGGTGTCGAGGGCGACGATGATCCGGTTCTTCACGGGGCGCACTCCGCCTTCTTCCTTTCGACCAGCGCGAACGCTTCGTCCGCCAGCTCCGGCAGCGGGATCCGGAGCGTCTCCCCCGTCTTCCGGTCGCGGATTTCGCCGAACCCGGCCGTCACGTTCTTCTCCCCGAGGGTGATGCGCACGGGGATTCCCGTAAGGTCCGCATCCTTGAACTTGATGCCGGGGCGCTCCTCGCGGTCGTCGAAAAACACCTCCACGCCGCGCGCGTCGAGATCCTCCGCCACGCGCTCCGCCGCCGCCATCACGTCCGTCTGCTTCACGTTCACGGGGATGATGGCGACCTCGAACGGCGCGATGGAGATCGGCCAGACGATCCCGTCGCCGTCGTGGTTCTGCTCGATCGCGGCCGCCGCGGTCCGCCCGACGCCGATCCCGTAGCACCCCATCACGACCACCCGCTCCTTGCCCCCCTCGTCGAGGTAGACCGCCCGCATCGCCTCGCTGTACTTCGTGCCGAGCCGGAAGACGTGCCCCACCTCGATCCCGCGGGAGAACCGCAACTCTCCCGAGCACCGCGGACACCGGTCCCCTTCGCGCACCACCCGCAGGTCCGCGTAGCACTCCGGCGTGAAATCCCGCCCGGGGACGACGTCGACGAGGTGCGCGTCCTTCTCGTTCGCACCGGTGGCCCCTGCCGCGATCGACCGGACCGAGTGATCGGCGATCGTCCGCACCGTGAGCCCGACGGGCCCGGCGAACCCGGACGGAGCCCCCGTCAACAGCCGAACGCGCTCCTCCCCCGCCAGCCGGACGAATTCGGCGCCGAGGTAATTCTTCACCTTGACCTCGTTCACTTCGTGGACCCCGGAGACGAGGACCGCCACGTCCCCGACGGACGTTTCGAACAGGAGCGTCTTGACGAGCGTCGCGGGATCGATCGCGAGGAAGGCCGATACCTCCTCGATCGTCCGCTTGCCGGGGGTGGAAACCTTGCGGGCGGAGCCCTTCGTAGCGCCCTCCTTCGCGGCACCGGTTCCATTTTCCGTTGGTGCCGCTTCGGAGGGTTCACCCTTCGTAGCGGCGAGAATCGCCGCGGAGTAGGGTGAACACTCCGCCTTCTCGACATTCGCTCCGTAGGAGCAGGAGGCGCAGGAGACGATCGCGTCCTCTCCGGAGTCGGCGATCACCATGAACTCGTGCGAGCTCGAGCCGCCGATGCTCCCGGTGTCCGCCTCGACGGCGCGGAAATCAAGCCCCATCCTCCGGAAGATCCGGCAGTAGGCGTCGTACATTTTCCGGTACGACTCCGTAGCCCCCTCCTCGTCCGCGTCGAACGAGTAGGCGTCCTTCATGAAGAACTCCCGGCCGCGCATCAGGCCGAAGCGAGGACGGATCTCGTCGCGGAACTTGTCCTGGATCTGGTAAAGGGTGAGCGGCAGCTGCCGGTACGACCGGACCTCCCGCCGCACAAGGTCGGTGACCACCTCTTCGTGGGTGGGGCCGAGGCAGAACTCCCGGTCCGCCCGGTCCTTGAAGCGGAGCAGCTCCTTCCCGTAGGCGTCCCACCGGCCGCTCTCCTTCCAGAGCTCGGACGGCACCACCGCGGGCATCAACACCTCCAGCGCCCCCGCCCCGTCCATCTCCTCGCGCAGGATCCGCTCCACCTTGCGCAGGACCCGCAGCCCGGCGGGCAGGTAGTTGTAGATCCCCGAAGCCACCTTCCGGAGAAGCCCCGCGCGCAGCATCAGACGGTGGCTGACGACCTCCGCGTCGGACGGCGTCTCCTTGGTGGTCGGCATCAGATATCGGGAGTACCGGATCACTCGCCTCTCCTTTTTTCGGCGGCCAGCGCTTCCGCGATGCGGACGACCTCGGCCGCGATCTCCCTCTCCTTCACCTTCTTCACGATCTTTCCCCTCACGAAGATGAGCCCCTCCCCCTTGCCGCCCGCCACACCGACGTCGGCTTCGCGCGCCTCGCCGGGGCCGTTGACGGCGCACCCCATCACGGCGACCTTCAGGGGAACGGGCAGATGCGACAGGCGCCGCTCCACCTCGGTCGCGATCTTCACGATGTCGATCGACACCCGGCCGCAGGTGGGGCACGAGACGAACTCCGGTCCCCGATGCCGCAGCCCGAGGGATTTCAGGATCTCCCAGCCGACGCGGACCTCTTCCTCCGGAGGTCCCGTGAGCGATACCCGCAACGTGTCGCCGATCCCCTCCGCGAGAAGGACACCGATCCCGACGGACGACTTGATCGTCCCCGAGAAGATCGTCCCCGCCTCCGTGACACCGATGTGCAACGGGAAATCGTATCGGCGGGAGAAGAGGCGGTACGCCTCGATCGTGGTGACAACGTCGGACGCCTTCAGGGAGAATTTGAGCGCCGTGAAGCGCACCTTTTCGCAGATCTTCAGGTATCTCGCGGCGCTCGCCACCAACGCTTTCGGCGTCGGCCCCCCGTACTTCGCAAGCAGGTCTTTTTCGACGGACCCCGCGTTGACCCCGATCCGCACGGGGATCCTGTTCGCCCGCGCCGCCCGCAGGACCTCGATCGTGTTCTCCTCCCCGCCGACGTTCCCCGGGTTGATCCGCAGGCAATCCGCCCCCGCGTCGGCGCAGGCGATCGCCAGCCGATGGTCGAAGTGGATGTCGGCGATGACCGGGATCGGCGACCCGGCGCGGATCTTCCGGAACGCCGCGGCCGCCTTCGCGTCGGGGACGGCGACGCGCGCGATCTCGCATCCTTCCCTCGCGAGCGACCGGATCTGCGCGACGGTCGCCCGGACGTCGCGGGTGTCGGTGTTCGTCATGCTCTGGACGGAGACGGGCGCACCCCCGCCCACCGGCACGCCGCCGACGCGGATGCGACGGGTCTTCATGCGTTCCTTCATGGCAGACGCATACTATATTCGAATCCTGGGGTTGCCGTCGACGCAATTATTCGACGGGAACTGGAGGGAGGGAGCCGCCGGGGGACGGGCGGGGTAACCCCTATCGGAGCACTTTCGTATGATCCTGGACCACGATCTCGTTCCCCTTGACGATGATGGAGTATTTCCCGTCCCGGGTATCATATCTGCCCGCGGGGGCGATCCAACGCTTCGAGTCCCGGTCGATCAGGACAAGTTGCTTCCCCTCGATCACCGCCCGGCCTCCCCCCACAAGGAGCAGCTCGCTTCCCGCGATGGATACGGGGACAAAGAACAGACAGGTGAAACAGCACAGGATCGTGAACATTCCCGTATTCGTCCTCATCTTTCCTCCTCCCGATTTCACCCGGGTCTCCGGATCGTCATGGAGATCTTCTGAACGGTTTCACCGCCGTCGCCGTCGGAGATCACCACTTCCGCTTCCACGTTTTGTCCGAGGAACTCCTCCGGGACCGGCCACTCGAGCGTATGCCCGTTCAGGACCATCCCCGGAGGGCCTTTTTTCAATGTGTAGGTTAACGGATCCCCGTCCGGGTCCACCGCGACGATCGGGTAAACGAATCTGCGCGCCGGGGGAAGTTCCTTCGGCAAACCGCTTTTTACGATCGGCAGTCCGTTCACGACCTGGTACCGTGGGGAATCCCTCCATGCCCCGTCGGCGGCTCCGTCGTTCGGGGTGACCCGTACATGGATCCAGGACCCCTTCTTCACGCCGGTCAGGTGCAGCGATTCCCCGCTGTCGGCACGGGGGAGGTCGTCCACGCTCCATCCGTATCGGAACGTCAACGGATCCCCGTCCGGATCCCGCCCCTGTACGACGGCCCGGACGACTCCCCCACGAATGGGCGCTCGGGGTTCGATCCCAACGTCCGTCACTTCGGGGAGGGAATTGACGGCGATCCCTTCCGCCGTCGTGAACGACCGTTCGACCCCCTGGATTCGGAGTTTCACCTCCGCGGAAACGCGGTCCCCCCGTTGAAACGCATCCCGTGGAAGGATCGGCGTGGTCCCCGCTTCGGACCCGTTCACAAACCAGCGCACACCCGTTACTTCCGCCCCTTTGCCGGGTGGCGATTTGACCGAGACGCCCGGCGGGACGAGTCGGCTCGGAGAGGAGGGGGAGACGATGACCGAGTATCCCTCCGGAGGCGGGGAGGTGCCGTCGCCCGCCGTCTCCACGGTCGCTACCGGCCCCGCCGCGGGCAGATCTCCCACCGGGGAGGAAGTCACCGGGGATCCCCCCTTCCCCCTTTCGCATCCCGCCGCGAAGATGACGGCGCACACCGAAAGAAGGAGGACTCCCGGCACCTTCATGGTTTGCCCTTCCCCCAACGGACCGCACCCATCAGAACATCTCTTTCCAGGACTTGATCGTCTTCATCTGCGGCGGCGACTCGATCTTGATCTCCTTGACGGATCCCGTGGAAAATCCCACGAAGATGGACGATTGCCCGGACGGGTAGATCGACAGCGACGGGCTCGACGGGATCCCGCCCTCGCTCCCGGTGTAGACGTGGTACGGGACCTTCGTCGTTGTGGTCTCACCCAACGAGGCGATCGAGGCCAGCCCGGCTCCTGCGTTCAGCATCTGGAGCCCGTATACCCGCGCGATCCCGCCGCCGCCGCACGGATTCGCCGTATCCGGGGTGAAGGTCGTGAAATAGACGTTGTTGTAGAAGACGACCGGGTCCGAGAGGACCTTTTCGCCCGAATGCGTGTTCGTGTCGTTCGCGGTGGACGGAACGCTTGCGAAGCTTGCGTACCAGCCGTATTGCGTCGGTGTGCCGCCGCCAAGGCTCGTGATGCTCGTCGAAAGGTTTGCAAGGCTTGCTTCCGTGAGAGGGGCGCCCGGCCAGAACGCGTCGGTGTCCTTGATCGCGTAGAACTTCCCGTTGCCCGTGTTCGTTACCGGGTTCTCCTGGTCCCCCGTTCCGAAGAAGAGATACCGCGTGGACTCGGCGGGGACCGTGCTTCCCGCCGCAACGCGGTGGTACACCGGTTGGCCGGCGGACGCCTGGAAGATCTTGTTCATCGTCCATTCGCTGTACGTGTTGTCCGTCCCCGGCGTCCGGAAATCGAACTTGTAAAGGGACCCGTCGAGATCGGCGACGTACGCGAACTTGATGTAGCCGTTCCCGTCGAGGACCGTCGTCGGCGACGCGGGGATGACGTTGTCGATCCCCGTCGTGAAGATCTTGAGGGGCGTGCCCGTGGCGATGTCGAGCACGACGAGGGATCCGCCGACGACACCGTCATCCGATTTCCCCCCGCCGAAGATCGCCACCCATCGATCCCGTGCGGCCGCGGGGGACCCCGACATCACCTTGACCTTCCCGAGGGACGGTTCGGACCACGTCTCCGCCACGTGCGACGGATCCGAATACTCCCAGAGGACCTTCGGATAATCGGCCGCGTCGGGATCGGTGACGTCCAGTGCGAAATAACCGTACCCGCCCTTCCGCATCCCGCCGATCAGGACGGTCCTCCATTCGGAACTCTCCTTGGTGCCGTTGGCGTTGTTGTCGATCCAGACGTCCGACACCCGCGGCGAGGAGTCCACGTAGTAGCCGTGCCGTGTTACCTCCCCCGGCAGGTGGCCCTCGAGATTGGTCAGAAGATAGTTCGGTATGTACCCGAAGAGTTCCGCCCCCGTCCCCGTGTCGTACTGCCCTGCATTCGGTCCGGAGGTCTGGTAGGCACCGCTCACAAACGCGTGCAGCATCCCGTCGTTGGTTCCGACGTACACGACCCGTTTCCTGTGGGCGCTCCCCTCGACGAAGCTGACGGCCCCTGTCCCCCCGACCGCCGTCGAATACCCTTCGTCGAAATAGAACCGCGAAGGGGGGCCGACGACGATCGGCTTCGAGTGGAAGATGTCGCCGAGCTTCGCGTTGTTGTCGTGGCCGGCGCCGCGGATGTAGTTCACGACGTTGTCCCGCGCGGCGGTGTTGTCCACGCCGAGCATCTCCGGCGTGATCGCGGCGGTGGTGAAACCCAGGCGGGTCCAGGTATTGTCGGCGGTATAGATGTTGCGATCTGCGGGAAGGGTCGATTTCAGGACGTTTCCCGCTTCCCAGTGGGAGGTCATCGTGTTGTCCGGGTTGATCGACAACGCCTCGAGGCGCCCCTCCCAGAACGTGGCGGGGGGGGAAGCCGGCGTGAAACTCGCCTTGTACAGGTAGTTCCTGTCCGTCATCCGGACCGAGGCGACCGTCGGCGCCGTGAAGGAGTACATCCCCGCGGTGATCTGCTGGAACGCGTTCCGCATCGCGACCGCCAGTTCGGCGGCGTCGGTGGCGAAGAACGTCCTCCCCGCTCCCCGTGCGGTGTTGTCCCCCGACGCTCCGATCGTGGTGTACGTCGAGACATCCGCCTGGTCGTTCGTCTGCTCTGCGGCCCGACGCAGCACCTCACGAAGGGTGGCCAGGGCGGGCTGTGCATCGCTGACGCCGACCCCGATGGTGAACAGCTTCGCGCTGGGAGAATGGGAGGCGAGGTTGGCCGCCTCCTGGATCACGGCGTTGTGCCGCGCGACCTGCCCATTGTTGAAAGGAGTCCCGTCCCAGTACGACCCGCTCCAACCGTCGGAGGTGAACGTATAGCCGGCGGAATACGTATAGCTGTAGTTGCTCCCGTTCCGGTAATACATCGGCCCATACCCGCTCCCGGTGGCGCCGTCTAGTCCTCCCATCGTATCCTCGCCGTCCGTCACCATGACGGCGAAGTTCTGCCGGCAGGCTTGCGAGGAATCGTATGCAGTGTCGAAGAATCCCTGGGCCGCCCTGAGGGCCTGCGCCGTGGGTGTCCCGCCGGAGGCGTACGCGTACGTGTTCACGGAACTCCAGATGTTCTGGTACGAGGGGCTGAACGGCGGGGCGTTCGGTGCGGTCGAAGAGACCGGGTTGCGGGTATTGATCTGGATCGCTGTACCCCATGGGTTGGTCGTAAACGTCATTAGTCCGAGCCGTGCCTTGAGGAGGTTCTCGTCATCCGTGGTCAGGTTGTTCAGAAACGCGGAGCTCATCGCTTCCGTATGATTGGTCGGGTTTGGGGAACCATAGGATGCGGAAGTGGTGTACGAAACCGTCGATCCCTGGGAATGGTTGTAGATGAAGCTTTTCGCGCTCGAGAAGTAGAATCGGTACGGGGATCCGGAACTACGGCTCGTATAGGACATCGGCTCCGCCGTCCCAAGCGATCCGATCTGGACCGTCCCCGAAGCCGGCAGCGTGCTCCAGGTGCCCCCGGATAGGTTCGTAACCTGTACATACTGGTACTGGCGGGTTTTGCTGATGTTCTTATCCACCGTACTGCTCGCCCAACGACGGGCGCGGTCCAGTGTGGCGGTGATCGTCGCCGGCGTGGCACTGGGGATGCTCAGGTCCGAATTCAACAAGGTGTAGACGACCTTCCAGAGAATGTCCATCCGGGAATTGTTCGAGCCGTCCCCGTCGAGGTCCCCGACGGGTGTACCCCCGGCCGCGATGCCCATCGAACCCGTGGTGTCGAGCATCAGGAGCACGTTCGGGTTCGCCGAGGTCGTGAACAGTTCCGTGTCGTCGGCCATCGCGACCGGGGGCAGCGCCATGAGGCACGACAGCAGGAGAGCGAGCCAGGCCACGGGTTTCTTCGTCATCATCTTCCTCCTCCTTCTCCTTCCGCCACTCCCCGGGAACCCCTCTTCAATTAGGATCATACCCCGTCCCCACGGGAACCGGTCCATAGTCGACGACCGCCTGCACGGTTCTCTGCGCGACGAATTGAGGGGGAGCGTTCCCCCGGCTCGTCACCTCGAAATCGGCGAACCGGTAGTTGGAACCGAACCCCGCCTTGACCGTGAGCGTGCCCGTCGTGCGGGAAGTCACGGTGTAGACGGACTGGTCCGGCAGCACCACCGTGCAATCCGTCGTCAATACGTTGGGAACCAGGTCGATCCCGAAGTGGGCGCCGGAATCGGCCGAATTCAGCGTCGCGGTCCCCGTCTTCGACTGGAGCGCGATGCTCATCTCCGTCGTCGAGATGCTGATCGCGTAGATCCCGATCGCCGTCAGGATCAGCAGGAGCATCAACGTGATGATGAGGGCGCTCCCCCGTTCGTTCGATATCGTCATCCCGTCACCCCGGAGTTCCGGACGTCGATCACGATGTCGTACGTTCGCCGCCGGTACCCGTCCGGCGTCGTGCCGGCGGGCCGGTTGCCGATCCCGGGGCGAACCTCGCTCCAGCCGCTTTCCGGCAGGCGCGTCCGTGCGACGAGGGGAAGGATCCCCCGGAGCGGCCGTCCACGTATCGACGACGCCGTCCGCGTCCGTGTCGAGCCCGTAGGTGAACTGCATGTCCTCGATGTCGTCTGCGAGCGGCTGAGGGGAAAGGGCCCCCATCCGGTCGACCATGAGCACCGGGTGGACCGGGTCCGAGGAGTCGATGTGGAACCGGGTGAACCGGGCCTTCGCCAGCGTGGAGCCGGTCCCGTACCCGCCGGACGGCCACGTGCTGTGCCCCCCGGGATTGTTGTAGTCCCTTGCGGATCCCCCGGGATTATGCTGCAGCTTCAGGGCCGCCGACTGCACCTCGGTCACTTCGAACAGATCCGCGCTCGTACCGTTCGTGATGATCACAAGGTCCCCGGTGATGTACCCCGCGACGCTTGCAACGTTCAGTTCGGCGGATGCAATGGGCATGGCGGCGGTGATGGCGGTCGGCGGCTGGTTCGCGTCCATGTCGTAGAGGTACAGGATGTAGATCTCGTCGGGCCTGGCCGTGTTGTCCTTTGCGTAGAGCGACCGCATGGAAGTGACCCCGGCGGCGACCACGTTGTTCGGAATCGCGACGTTGTCGGGAATCCCGTACCCCGCCATCCGGATGTCCCGCGACATGTACTCGACGGCCTGGCGCAGGTTCTGCTGCATCTCCGCCACCCGGTTCTGGACCGTGAACGACCTCTGCTGGCTGATGAAGGTGGCGAACACCGCGGTCAAAGCGATGGAGAGGATGACCAGCGCGGACATGACCTCGATCAGCGAGAAGCCCGCCTCGGAATGACGGGGGATCCTGTCTCCGCTCCTTTGGCGCCGCATCATCTTAGATCCCCCCGATGTTCGATCGTTGGGTCACGAGCATGATGTTGTGCCATTGCCCCCCATCGTCTCTCCAGCAGCACCACACGGTGATGGTCTTGAGCGAATTGGTCGCATTGCTGCCGACCTGCCACACCCTGTAGTACTGCGTGCCGCGGACGATCGTGTTGTCTCCCACGGCACCCCCGAGGGACCCGTATGCCGACTGGAGCGGTTGTGCCCCAGGGACGAACCCGGCCGGGACCGACGGTTGGATGTTGACCCATTCGACGTGGCGGAACCGTTCGAGCCGATCTTGCGCCAACTCCGTGGCGACGGTCCATTTGGACGCGATCGCGTTTCCCTTGATCGCGGTGGTCTGAAACAACGCAAGACCGAGGAGACCCACCGCGAGGATCACGAGGGAGATCAGCACCTCGATGAGGGAGAACCCTTCTTCCCTGCGGAGTTTACAGCCAACCATTGTCCAGCCTCGCTTTCGACGTCCATCCGAACAGGCGGATCGTCGCCCGGTCCGCAACGTTTGTCGCTGAAAGGTGTACATCGGCCTGCGTCAGAGCAGTGGCGGTCGTCCCGGCCGTATTTGTCTGGACCAGCACTTCCCCGTCGGGGTTGAAGAGGAGGGCGAAGAGCGTCGGGACCGCGACGGCCGGAGTGCAGACCACGTCATTGATTCCCGCTCCTGATCCGGTTGTCGGCTTCGTCGATTTTCCCGGGACATCGTTCCAGAGATTGAGCGCCGTATCCCAGCGCTGAAGGGTCACACTACCGTCGGAAAGGCTGATCCGAAGATGATGTTGAAGGGAAGTCCCCATCGACCGGGTCCGCGCCTCGTTGACCAACGAAAGAAATTCCCGCTGAAAGCCGACCGCGTTGTAATGTCTCTGCCACGAGAAGAAGTTCGTCGTGGCCATGATCCCCACGATCCCGACGATCGCCAGGGCGATCATGATCTCTATCAGCGTGAACCCTCGACGATCCTTCATTGCGGAGCCTCCCGGTAATGGATACAGCAATCCCCGTGCCGGGGCGAGTTCACGCGTAAGTTGCCGATATTCCATCATCCCGACATTCGTTATCGGCAATTCCCCGAAAAATATTTACACCTGCATTAAAAAAGTTAATGCGCGGATGGGAAGGATGGGGGCGCATCGCCCTCGCGGGAGAGTTCCTTCAACAGCAACCGAAGCATCCCGGATGCGCTCCCCCGCAGGCGGATGTCGGTCACGGTCGCGGTGAGCGAGGTCGGTTCCGGGTTGATCTCGACCACCGCGGCGCCGGATTCCTTCGCGATCCGGGGGATGTCGCAGGCGGGGGAAACCTGGGCGGAGGTGCCGATCACCACGAGGACGCCGCAGGTCCGGGCCTCCTCCTCGGCCTGTTCCTGGGCAAGCCACGGGATCGGCTCACCGAACAGGACCACGTTGGGTTTCAGGATCTCGCCGCAGTCGCATAGGGGAACGGCGCCCGGCGTCCACCGCTCCCGGGTCGGGTACCGCTTCCAGCAGTACACGCAGATCAGCTCGTCGAGGTTTCCGTGGTACTCGATCACCCGGCGGGAACCCGCCGCCTGGTGCAGGCCGTCCACGTTCTGGGTGATGACGGCGCGGACGACCCCCTTCTCCTCGAGGGCGGCCAAACCTTTGTGCGCCGCGTTGGGCGAAGCAAAGCCGCAGACGGAGAC
>Ga0210044_10006984_pt1 | contig 14610 bp, 14 predicted proteins | sample CryGey13umfilter_2_FD_183959 | JGI IMG/M metagenome (GOLD analysis project Ga0210044, IMG submission 183959) | Groundwater microbial communities from aquifer in Utah, USA - Crystal Geyser 4/9/14 3 um filter (SPAdes) (version 2) | ecosystem: Environmental > Aquatic > Deep subsurface >...
TCGAGGATGCCGAGGATGTCCTTGTCCTCGGGCACTGGGAGGGGCACCACTCGAAGGACATCGTCCTCGGTCTCGCCGGGGACGAAGACCGCGTCGGGCGCGAGTACATGGAAATGAACGTTGCTGTACGAGCACCGCCGAAGCGCTGCACGAAGGTCACGCTGGCGCATTTGGCACCTCGATGGCCGGCGCGTCGGGCCATGCGCCGCTGATAGGCATAGAGCGTGCGGATGACGATGCCCAGGATGGCGGTGATGAGCGCAAAAGTCCTCATCGCCTACAGTCGCGGACGTGTTGTTCAACCGCTTCGGCGTGTTCCGGGAGTCCTGAGTCGGGTGACCCGATGGTGCTGCGAGCCGAGCTGATCGTACGAGCCCTGCCACTGGCGATGCTCGCGCTGACCATCGGCGCCGGGCTGGGCGTACGAGGCCTGTTCGCCGGGTGGACGGCGAAGTACCTCGGCGTCGCGCTGTGGGCCACCGCGGCCTATATCACTGTGCTGCTGGTCCGTCCCTCGCTGTCGGTGGTGCGGGCGGCGGCCATCGCGTTGGCCGTGAGCTGGGCCGTGGAGCTGGCGCAGCTCACGCCCGGACCGGCCTACCTGTCGTCGAAGCACGTCCTGTTCCGGCTGCTGCTGGGCCGCGACTTCGGCGCCTGGGATCTGCCGGCCTACCGGGCGGGCGTGCTGATGGGCGCCGCCGTGCATCGGGTGGCGATGCACCGACCCACAGCACGCGGCGGGGAGGATTAGTAGCCCGGTCCTGTCGCACCTTCAGGAGGGGCCAGCAGGCGGCCCGTTGTCGCGCACGGCCAGCCTTCGGCTGTCAGCTTGGAGGTCCAGCGCCACGGCGTCCGGCCCGGCGTCCTCGGCGACCTGACGGGACCCGCACCCCGGTGCGGCGATCACCGTCACCAGGGCCACGAGCCGCCACGTCCAGTTGTTGTCCCGCATGACCTCAGCCTACGCGATGTGCAGGGACCAGACACCCTGTGGTCGGCTAGGCGCCTGGACATCGAGTGCCGGCAGATGCCATCCTTTGCCGCACAGTGCCGGGAGGTCGCGATGATCCGTGCAGTCCAGCTCTCCAGCGCGGTGGCGATGATCGTCGCGGCGACGCTGACGCCGTCCACCCCGGCGCGGGCCTGCACCACGCTGTGCATCTCGCCCGGCTCGCGGGATCGGTTCGTGCGGGCGGCGGAGCACGGTCGCGCCTTCGCCACCAGCCGGACCGACGCGGTGGCCAGCGCCTTCGCCGCGCTGGAGGACGTGCGGCAGGCGGACTACACCAAGTGGCAGATCGTGTACGAGCCCGTCGCCGGGCGCGTTCACTTCCGCAAGGCGGGCGAGAAGGGCCACACCAGCGTCGAGCTGGGCGGGCTGCGTCACGAGTGCGCTCAGCCGGTGCAGGTGATGGACGTGTTCGGCACGCTCACGCGCGGAGCCGGGGGGGCGGGCGTTCGTGCCCTACACCCGGGCGCTCAACGCCGAGCTGATCCAGCGCAGCTTCAAGCAGCTCGGGGTGGGCTTTCCGCCGCCGGTGGTGAGCCTGCTGGCGAGCTACCCCGAGTCCACCCGCTGCGTGGGCGCAGACGCGAGCACGCCGAAACCAGCGACACCTCTGGCGAGGTGAGGCATCACGACGACTTGTGCGCGCTGTTCTGTAGCCAGTGCAGTACGCGGCGCAGGTCCTGCACCCGGTCGAGCTTGCGCCGGCTGCCCAGCAGCACCACGGTGAACTGGCCGCGGCCGTTGATCTCCACCACCGTGGCCAGGCAGTAGCCGGCCTTGTTGTTGTAGCCGGTCTTGGAGGCCAGGAACCGCACCCCGGGGACGGTGCCCACCAGCGGGTTGGTGTTGCGGTACCAGGGCTTGATGTAGCCCCGCAGCGGGATGATGCGGTGCTCCTTGGTCCCCATCACCTCGCTCAGCACCTTGACCTTGCTCGCGGCGCGCACGATGCGCGCCAGCTCCCAGGCGCTGCTGACGTTGCCCACGTCGATGCCCACCGGGCCGCGGAACTCGGTCTTCTTCAGCCCCATGCGGCCGGCGCGCTCGTTCATCGCCTGCACCAGGCTGTTGGTGTGCAGCCCCACGGCGCGGCCCAGGGCCGACACCGCGCGGTTGTCCGAGGCCATCAACGCCGCCCGCAGCAGATCGCGATTGCTGTAGGTCCACTTCAGCTCGAGCCGCGTGCGGCACCCCTCCAGCGCCACCTTCCAGTCGTCGCGGTTGACCTCGGTGCCCTGGTCCAGCTTGAGCCCGCGGTCGATGAACACCAGCGCCGCCATGAGCTTGGTCAAGCTGGCGATGGGGCGCACATCCGTGGCGTTGCGTCCCAGCAGCGGCTTGCCGCTCGAGACGTCCAGCACCAGCACGGCGCGAGCCGATAGCTTGGGGCCGCCGTCGCGATCCGCGGGTGTTCCGGCCCGGGAGAGGGCGGGAGCGAGCAATGCCAGGCCGGCGATGATCTGGAGCCAAGGGCGGGCCTGGCGTCTGATGGTGCAAAACGTCATGCCGTGCTCCAGTGTGCAAGCTTCCCGGATCTTGTGCGCCACGTCAACCGTCAGCGCAGGTAGCGCCCGAGCCAGTCCCACATCGTGCTCCACCACAGGTGGATGTTCTGCGGCTTCTGCACGAAGTGGTCCTCGTCAGGGAAGTACAGCAGGCGCGAGGCGACCTTCTGTTGCTGCAGGGCGGTGAACATCTGGAACCCCTGCTCCACCGGGACCCGGTAGTCCAGCTGGCCGTGGATCACCAGCGTCGGCGTGCGGATCTTCTCGGCGTGGGAGTGGGGCGAGAAGCGGCGGTACAGCGCGCGGTTGGTCCAGGGCGTCCCGATCCAGTCCCACTCGGGGAACCACAGCTCCTCGGTGGAACCATACTTGGACTCCATGTTGAACAGGCCGGCGTGCGTGATCAGGCAGCTGAAGCGACGCGTCTGGGTCGCGATCCAGTTGGTCATGTAGCCGCCGTAGGACGCGCCGGCGGCGCAGACCTTGCGCCCCTCGACGAACGGCAGCCGGGCCAGGTACTCGGTGCCCTTGAGCACGTCCTCGTACGGCTTGCCACCCCAGTCGCCGCGGATCGAGTCCTGGAACTTCTGACCGAACCCCATGCTGCCGTGAAAGTTGAGCCCGAAGACGACATACCCCCGGCTGGCGAACATCTGCAGGTTCCAGCGCGGGTGGAAGTCGTCCCCCGTCATGCCCTGCGGCCCGCCGTGGATCATGACCAGCGCCGGATAGCGCCGACCCTTGCGGAAGCCGGGGGGCTTGATCAGCACCGCGTGCACCCGATCCCCCGCCGCGCCCTTGAACCAGTGGTGCTCGGCGGGGAGCCAGCCCGCCTTGCGCGCGAGCCAGGTGTTGAGCGCGGTGAGCGGCTTCAGCCGCCCGGTCTTCACGTCGAGCAGCGCCACCTCCGGCGGCTGGTTCGCCGCCTCCTGCGTCAGCAGCAGCCTTCCATCGGAGGTCAGCGACGGGTACTTGGCGTACAGCTTCTGACCCACCTGCCGTGGCGTCGCCGCCGCGGTGGCGGCGTACAGCTCGATGAACCCGTGGTGCGGTGAGGTGAAGTATAGCGTCTTGCTGTCGGCGGACCACACCAGCTCCAGCGGGTGACCGTCCTGCGTCGGGGCCCACTGCACCGTGCGTCCGCTCTTGCGATCCCGCACCATGATCCGCGGCCGGTCGGCCTCGTACCCCGCGCGCTCCATGGAGAGGTAGGCCAGCAGCCGCCCGTCGGGGGAGTAGCGCGGCGAGTTGTCGGTCCCCGGAGAGTCGGACAGCCGTCGCGGGCGGCCACCCGTCACTGCCACCTCGTACACGTCGTCGTTGGTGGAGGTCGCGAGGAAGGTGTCGGTGTTGGTGGTATAGGCCAGGTGCTTCCCGTCGGGGGAGAAGCTGTAGTCCACCCGTCCGCCCAGGGCCACGGGCGGGGCGTAGTGTGGGCCGGGGGTCAGGTCCCGCGGCGCCCCCTCGCCGGAGGCTGGCGTGACGAAGACGTGGGTCCGCCGCTCGTCGAGCCACTCGTTCCAGTGCCGAATCATCAGGCTGTCGAACACCCGCGCCTTGACCAGACTCTTCTTTTGCACCGCCAGCTTCTGCTTGTTACACGCGTCGTCCTTGCAGTCGGGGTAGACGCTGGAGCTGAAGGCGATGAGCTTGCCGTCGGCGGAAAACAGCAGCGGACCGGAGGCGCTGGTGGATAGCCGGGTCAGCTGCCGCGCCTCGCCGCCATCCAGCGCGATGGTCCAGATCTGCGGCTCACCGCCGCGGGAGGAGACGAACGCCACGCGCCGCCCGTCGGGCGCGAAGGCCGGGGCCGAGTCGCTGCCGCTTGAGGGGCGGGTCAGCCGGCGCAGACCCTGTCCGTCGCTGTTCACCACGTACAGCGACGCCGAGCGCTTGTTGGTCTTCCGGTCGGCGGTGGCCACCACGCACACCACGCGCCTCGCGTCGGGGGAGATCACCGGATCCCGGATCCACTTCACGGCCAGCAGATCGTCCACGCTCATCGGCGCGGCGTGCGCGGCTCCTGGCAGCGTGGCCAGCAGGATGCAGAGGAGGGCGGGGCGGAGCGTGCAACGAGATCTACGCATGGGGAACTCCTTGTCGACCGTTAGTAGCTGAAGGCGCTGCCGCCCAGGAACTCGCGGAGGATCGAGATCTGGGGCACCTTCTCGTCGAACATCGGCACGAAGTGCTGGATGAACCGCAGCAGGCGGTAGGCGTCCACGAACGATGGATGGTCCTGATGCACCTCGAGCAGGAAGCGCTCGGCGTACAGCTTCAGCACCGCCTGCTCGTAGACCAACGCCGAGTTGAACATGATGTCGGCCTGCTCCTGGTATGGGAAGATGTTGCGCAGCTCACCCCGTCGTACGCTGGGCCAGGTCTCGATGGTGGCGCACGCGGAGTAGCCGCGGAACAGCCGGTCCCGCACGATGCGTCGCAGGAAGCGGGTGTCGGAGGTGAAGATGCGGTTGTGGTCGTCGACGCACAGCTGGGTCAGCGCGCTGACGTAGATCTTGAACTTGTGGTCGTCGGGGATCGACGCCGTGAGCCGGGGGTTGAGGCAGTGGATCCCCTCCACCATCGCCACCTGGCCCGGCGCCAGCTCCATCGGGATCCACTTGTCCTGCGGCTTGCGCTGGCCGGTGGTGAAGTCGAAGCGCGGGCTGAAGACGCGCTCGCCCCGCAGCAGCGCGGCGAGCGTATCGTTGAACAGGTCGAGGTTGATGGCCTCGATGGCCTCGAAGTCGTACTTCCCGCTGCGGTCCCGCGGCGTATCCTCACGGTTGACGTAGAAGTTGTCGGTGGAGATCGCCACCGGGCGGATGCCGTTGACCATCAGCTGCAGGCTGAGCCGCTTGGCGAAGGTCGTCTTGCCCGAGGCGGACGGGCCGGCGATGAGCACGAGCTTGATGCGATCGCGGTCCTCGGCGATCTGGTCGGCGATGCGCGCGATCTTCTTCTCGTGCAGCCCCTCGGCCACGCGGATCACGTCGCTCGCCACGCCCTTCACCGTGAGCTCGTTGAGGTGCCCCACGGTCTCGACGCCCAGGATCTCGTTCCACTCCCGGGTCTCGCGGTAGACCTGAAACAGCTTGGGTGAGTCCTGGTACGGCCGGATCTGCCGCGGCATGGCGCGGGGCGGGAAGCGCAGGATGAACCCCGGGGGGTAGTGCACCATCTCGAACGTGTCCACGTGGCTGGTGGAGGGCGCCACGGGGTAGTGGTGGATGTCGCAGAACTCTCCGCACCACACCAGGGTCACGAACGGCTCCCACCAGGTCTGCAGCAGGCGCACCTTGTCGGTGAACCCCAGGCCGGTGAAGATCGCCCGCGCCTCGTCGGCGTGCACCTTCTCCCGCCGCAGCGGGAGGTCCTGGTCCACCAGTTCGTGCATCCTCAGGTCCAGTCGGCGCAGGTGGTCGGCGCCGAACTGGTCCTCGGTGCGCACGGCGTAGAAGTAGCCGTTGCCCATGGCCTGGCCGATGGTGACCCGCGCGCCGGGGAACACCTGGCGCGCCGCCTCGAGCATCAGCAGCGAGGCGGACCGGCGATAGACCAGCACGCCCTCGCGCATGGCGTAGGTCACGGGTCTGATCTCGGTGGGGGCGCACAGCGGGAAGTCGAGATCGACGCACCGCTGGTGCACGATGGCGGCGAGCACCGGGTGGTGTCGTTCGCGGTCGTGGGCCGCGATGATCTGCCCCACGGGGGTGTGATAGGGCACGGACAGCGTCTTGTCCCCCAGGCGGACCGCTACCTGCTTGATCGTCATCGACCTCAGCTAGCATCGACAGCGGGGGATGGCAAGCATCGAGCCGGGGTTCAGTCGTCGTTCCGGTGCAGCAGCTTGCGGATCGTGCGGTCCAGCGCCGACCCCGAGACGGGCTTGGACAGGAACGCGCCGGCGCCGGCGTCGAGCAGCTCCTGGATGTTGCCTTCCTCCTCGAAGCCGGAGATCAGCACGACCTTCACCTCGGGGTCGATACGCCGCAGCTCGAAGAACGCCTCCTTGCCGCCCATCTCCGGCATCACCTGGTCGAGGATCACCAGATCGATGTGCTCCATCTGGTCGCGATAGGTCTCGACAGCCTCGTGCCCGTTCTTGGCGGCGAAGGTGCTGTAGCCCATGGCGCGCAGCAGGCGGATCGTGCTCTTGCGCACCAGATCGTCGTCGTCCACCACCAGCACACCCCCGCCGGCGAGGGCCAGCTCCTCGGTGGCGTGCCGCGTGCGGTCGGGGCGGGGCGCCCGGGCCGCCAGCGGCAGGAACACGTGGAACCGGGTGCCCTGTCCGGGGCAGTCGACGAGGATTCGCCCCTGGTGGTGCTCCACGATGCCGCGGGCGATGGACAGTCCGAGGCCGCTGCCGCCCTCCTTGCTGGTGAAGAACGGCTCGAAGATCCGGGCCCGCGTGGCGTCGTCGATGCCGGGGCCCGAATCGGTGACCGTGACCACCACCTGGTCCTGGCTCGTCCTGGCCTTGAGGTCGATCTCGCCCTGTTGCCCCACGGCATCCCGCGCATTGACCAGCAGGTTCATCACCACCTGGTACAGCTGCAGCCGGTCGCCGTGCACCATCAGGTCGAGCTCGATGTCGGTGTGGACCGTGATCGACGGGTCGAACGTCCGCTGCGACAGCGCCACGGCGTCCTCCAGCAACGCGGAGAGATCCACCAGCCCTTCCTGTCGCAGGCTGAAGCGGGCGAAGTCCAGCAGCCGGCGGGTGAGCTCGCCCCCGCGGTGGGCGGCGTGCCGGATCTCGCCCAGGCAATGTCGCAGCTCCGCCGCGTCATATTGCCCCCCGCCCTCCTCGAGGCAGTGTACGTTGTTCAGCACCACCGTCAGCAGATCGTTGAAGTCGTGGGCCACGCCTCCGGCCAGGCGCCCGACGGTCTCCATCTTCTGCAGCTGCAGCAGCCGGTCGTTCAGCGGGTCGTGGCGCGAGACGATCAGGGCCGTGCTGGCCCCCAGGGTGATCACGTCGCCGATGTCCAGCACCTGCTCCTGCACCAGGGTGCCGTTGACCCGCGATCCATTGCGGCTGCCGAGGTCGATCAACACATGCTGACCGTTGCGAGACTCCACGCGGGCATGCCGGCGCGAGACGTCCGACTCCGGGATCCAGCACGGACAGTCGGGGGCGCGGCCGATGATCAGCGGCCCCTCGTTCAGCGGGAAGCTGCGGCCAGCCGCCGTGCCCACCAGCACCACCAGGCTCGGTCGGCCCTGGGACGCCGGCTCCAGCTCCTCGGTCGGGGGACGGTTGTGGACCTGTGTCACCTCGTCGGTGGTGTGGTAGAAACCTCGGCCTGTCACGAGCCCGCTCCTTCTGAGGGGGCGATCCCCACGTCACTGTTGTTGGTTTTATCGGCGGATCGGGCTGACACTTAAGGGACGGCGTCTGGATCAGGCGGTGCGACGGATCAGGGCAGGACGAATACCGCGTCCGCGGGCTCCAGCTGCAGGTCGGGCTGGGTCAGGACCGTGGGCGTCATGTCGCCCGAAGCTAATCGGATTACACGGGTTCCTGCAGATGGGAGGATGTGGCAGATCTGTGGATCGTGCCAGTCCTTGTTGACCACCAGCACCACCGGATCCAGCCCGTCGGCGCTCTTGCGCAGCACCACCGTGGGACGATCCAGGGTGCTCACCATCTCCCAGTGGCCCTCCACCGAGAGCACCGGGAGGTCGCGCGTGAGCTGGTTGACCTGCGCGATGTAGCCCGTGAGATCGACATCGGTCTGCTCCCAGTCGTCGGGCATCGTGCTCACCACGTTGAGCCGTCGGGTGAACCCGAGCTCGTACCCCAGCGGGATCATGATCCCGGCCGAGAAGGCAGCGGCCAGGGCGTAGCGTTGACGCTGGACCTGCACCAGACCGCCGGTGAGATCCATCAGGCGCTCGGTGTCGTGGGACTCGGGGAAGGAGATGGAGGGGGCGATGGCGCCGAACTCCTCGTGCTGCTCCAGGCACCAGGGCTGGTCGAAGTTCCACCACTTGGAGCTGTTGAAGAGGTAGTCGAAGCCGGCGCTGCGCAGGCCTCGAACCTCGGCCAGCCGGCACCCCAGCGTCTCGGCGACGAACAGCAGATCCGTGCGGCGTTTTCGCGCCGCGCCGATGAGCTGCTCCCACAGCCGGCCGGGCACCTTGTACGCCGCATCGCAGCGGAAGCCGTCGAAGCCCAGGTCCAGGTGATACTGCAGCATGGCGGTCCAGTAGGCCCACAGCCCCTGGCGATCGGTGGACCCCGCGTTGTCCACCTCTGCCAGGTCGCCCCACACCGTGACCTTGCGCGCGTCCGCCGGGTCGATGGCGGATGGGCTGACCACCTCCCCCGAGGCATCACGCCGGTACCAGGCGGGGTGCCCCTTGACCAGCTCACAGTCCTTGGCCGTGTGGTTCACGACCAGATCCATCATCACCTTCAGCCCCAGATCGTGCATCTGCGCCAGCGTCTGGTGCAAGGTCTCCATCGGGTCGTCGTCGTCGGGGGGAATGAACAGCGGGTTGAGCCGGTAGAAATCCTTGATCGCATACAGACTGCCAGAGAAGCCGGGGTACTGGATCGGGTTGATGAAGATCCAGTCGAACCCCATCTGGCGCGCGCGTCGTGCATGCTCCAGCCACTGCCCCATGTGCCCCGCCAGGCGAGGAAACAGGTTGTAGATCAGGGGAGATTGCATGCAGCCAGGATAGCGACAGCGCCGTGGATTGTCGATCACACATTGCCGTACATCGGCGCCGCTGGTAACGTACTCGTCCCCCAAGCAAGGAGACCGTCGGAATGGAGCTGACCATCACTCGCGTCACGGACAGCCAGCGCAAGCCAATCCCCACCGATGACACCCAGCTCGGGTTCGGCCGGTACTTCTCCGACCACATGTTCCTGTACGACTACTCACCGGAGAAGGGGTGGCACGACCCACGGATCGAGCCCTATCGCCCGCTGGCGCTGGATCCCGCGACCATGGTGCTGCACTACGGACAGGAGGCGTTCGAGGGGCTCAAGGCTTACCGCGGCGCGGATGGCGGCGTGCGCGTGTTCCGTCATCGGATGAACCTCGACCGGCTGCTGCGCTCGGCGCGGCGGCTGTGTATGCCCGCCTTCGACGTGGACGACATGGCGGATGCCATGAAGCAGCTGGTGCTGCTGGACCGGGAGTGGATCCCGCGCACCGAGGGCTGCGCGCTCTACATCCGGCCGAACTACATCGCCACCGATCCGTTCCTCGGCGTCCGACCGTCGCTGAAGTACCTGCTGTACGTGATCGTGGGGCCGGTGGGGGCCTACTACCCCGAGGGGTTCAACCCGGTCAACATCCACGTCAGCGACCGCTACGTGCGGGCGGTGCGCGGCGGCGTGGGCGAGGCCAAGACGGCGGGCAACTACGCCGCGAGCCTGCTGGCGCAGATGGAGGCCAAGAAGAAGGGCTACACCCAGGTGCTGTGGCTGGACGGCGTGGAGCGCAAGTTCGTCGAGGAGGTGGGGACGATGAACATCTTCTTCGTCATCGGCGACGAGGTGGTCACGTCACCCCTGACGGGGAGCATCCTGCCCGGGGTGACACGGGACTCGGTGCTGTACGTGCTCAAGTCGTGGGGCCACCGGGTGAGCGAGCGGATGCTGACCATCGACGAGCTGGTCGAGGCGGTGCAGAACGAGACGCTGCGAGAGGCGTTCGGCACCGGCACCGCGGCCATCATCTCACCGGTGGGGAGCTTCTGCTACAAGGACACCGAACACCGCGTGGCGGACGGCAAGACCGGCGCGCTGTCCCAGAAGCTGTATGACCACATCCTCGCGATCCAGTACGGCCGCGAGCCCGATCCCCATGGCTGGGTCGAGCGCATCGATCTGTAGCAACTCCGGCCGAAAATAATCTGCGACTGCCTGGTGGCTCGGCGCGTCACCTGTCTGAAGCCATCAGACAGGGGAACGAGCCATGGTACAGAAATCACGTTGTTTCAGCCTCCTGGGTCTGGCGTTGCTGGCCGGCGCCTGTGGTCCGGCGGTCGATGGTCTGGCCGAGAACAACAACGCCCCGCTGGGGGACTACGACGCGATCTTCGCCGGCGCGCCCAAGAACGACAGCCTCCCGCTCGAGGGCAAGGCCGACGCGGTGTACCCCCGAGATCTCCCAGCGCACCTGGTGTCCCAGCAGGACGGAGGGCAGGCGCAGGCAGCGCTTCCCGGTCGACCGGTCGCGCAGCGAGAGCGTGAAGCACCAGCCCCCGCCCGGGTCGGACTCCGTCACCTGCTGGGTGGCGCTCGTCAGCTCCGGCTGCAGATCGGCGTCGTCGCTCCCGGCGGGGTGGGCCTCGATGGTGATCAGCATCAGGATGCGCAGGATGCTCAGGCTGCACAGGGTTCGCATGGCTACTCCGCTCCCCGCTCCGAGCGCAGGATGTCGAGGATCTTGCGCTTGACCTCCGGGCCGTGACCCGGCTGGAACGTGGTGTGCGTGTACGCCATGCGGCCGGCGCGATCGAAGACGTGCAGCATCGGCATCTGCTTGCGCGGGTTGTACAGCGCGGCGACGCGGTTCTCGCTGTCCAGCAGCACGGTGAAGGTCCAGCCGCTCTGCTTGACGTACGGGCGCACGCGCCCCACGGTCTCCGGCCCGTCACCGTTGATCGCCAGCACTGCCAGTCCGTCCCGGGCGTGCTCGCGGTACAGCTCCTGCAGCATCGTCAGCTCCTGGCGGCAGGGCATGCACCAGGTGGCCCAGAAGCTCATCACCGTCACCTTGCGGCCGATGCTGTCTGACAGGGTGTGGCGCCGCCCGTCCACGTCCCGCAGGGACAGGTTGGGCACGTTGGCTGGCCCGCTCCCCGCGCCGCCGGTGACGCATCCCGGGGTCAGCAGGGTCAGCAGGGTCAGCAGGGCCAGTCTCTTCATCGTGGATCTCATGCGCGCTCCGGGTCGAGTGTCCATCACAGCTGCAGCACCACCTCCAGCCGCACCCCCATGAACGGCGGCACCTGGCGGCAGAAGCCGTCGATGCAGCGCACGCCGCCCCGGGTCGTGCCGCCGAACAGGCGGGCGTAGCTCGACGGTGTGAAGTTGAACGTGCCGGTGACGCCGCCGAAGTGGTTGCGCACCGTGATGTCGTCGGTGGGATCGCTGTCGGTGATCTCGCTCGAGTACTCGTAGCTCACCGAGCCGGCGACCCAGCGGCTGGGCCGGTAGCCCAGGCTGAGGCGGATCTCGCTGAAGTCCTCGGCCGACTTGGTCACCTTGCGGTACAGCAGCTCGGCCTCCACGGAGTGGTTGCGCCACACCGCCAGGCTGAGCTCCAGCTCGGCGAAGGCCTGGCTGTAGTCGGTGATGGACTGCCCGTCCTGAGTCAGGGTGTCCAGGCGGTAGCCGCCGGTGAGGTCCAGCGCTCCGCCCCGCAGCGTCTGCTGCAGCCCGCCGAAGGCGTCGTTGATCTGCGCCCCGCTGTCGAAGAACCCCACGTCGGGGGCCGCATCGGAGCGGTAGAAGTGACCGTAGCTGGCCCACACGGTGGAGCCCCAGCGCTCGATGCGATAGTCCAGCCGCAGCCGCGGCCCGATCACGTCGTGGTTGTTGAGGATCTCCTGCTTGGACCACATCAGCGTCGGTGGGCGGTGGTAGATCTGCACGTCCCACTCGTTGTCGCCGAAGGTGTTGATGAAGCGGAAGTGGCTGTAGTACTTGAACTCGAGCAGCAGCGCCACCGGGCCGAGGTTGGCCGTGGCGTTGAGGTACGCCCCGTGGCCGCTGAGCACGTCCGCGTCCTGGGCCGTGCGCATGAAGTCGTACTCGACGTAGACCGACACCCGGTCGGCCAGGCTGGGCAGCTCCACGCTGCCGCCGATGATGTGCACCGCGTCGCGGGTGCGCAGCGTGCGCGACTCGAGCCCGCCCCCGGTGTAGTGCAGGCCCAGGGCCAGCGCCGGCACCGGGCGCACCTCGACGCGACCGCCGCCGATGACGTCCGAGGGGATGCGCACCGTGGCCTCGGTGAAGTCGTCGGTGGCCAGCGGGTTGACCCAGCCGCCGAAGACCTGGCCGTCGACGTGGCGCGTGGTGAGCCGGAACTGCCCCCCGCGCAGGGTGGTGTCGCGCACCAGCTCGTCGACCCGCGTCAGGTCCAGCGCCAGCCCGCGGCCCACGCGGACGCCGAAGTCGCCGGCGGTGATCTCGAAGCTGCGCTGGGTGCTGGACAGCGCGATCTTCTCCAGCGAGTACTGGTTGGAGTAGACGATGTTGTTGTAGGGCTCGTCGGGGACGCCGGAGAACAGGTGCGCGTCGAAGCGGATGTTGAAGCTCGTGCTGCCGTGCTGCAGCACCAGGCCGGTGCGGTTCTTGAGGTCGAAGTAGCGCGGCGAGTCGTCGCCGCCGAAGACGTTGACGTCGGTGTGGTACTCGCCGATCAGGGTCTGGCTCAGCCCCAGCCGGACGCTGCGGTGCTCCCCGGGCAGCTTGAGCTCCACCGCCGCGGCCGGGCGGCACGCGAGCAAGGCGAGGAGGAGCAGGGCGAGGTGTGCCGGTTTCACTTGAGCTGGCTGAGGAGGGTGAGGACCTGGTTCTGGTCGAGGGTCGTGGTGACCGGCCCCTTGAACACGATCTTGAGCTGGCGGTCGACGATGACGAAGTTCTTCTCCTTCAGCGCCAGGGAGGCGGCCACCGAGGTGCTGGCGGTGGTGTCGCGCAGCACCGGGTGGGTCAGGCCGCCCGCGTAGACCCACGACTTGCAGGTGGAGCTCGAGACCTGCATCACCCCGGAGGTGGCCTCGAGCGCCTCGAGGATCTCCACGTCGGGGTACTGGGGCTGAACCTGCTGCTGGAGCCACCGGCTCACAGTGCCGCAGTTGGCCCCTCAGGAGGGTGACATCATCGCGATCAGCACCCCCTTCTTCTTGCCGTAGTACGGGTGCAACGCGTAGAGCGTGCCGTCGCAGTCCGGCACGTTCTGAAAGTTGGCGGCGGTCATTCCCACGCTGGAGCCGAAGGGGGGCGCGGGGCCCACGGGCGGCTGGTCCGGAGTGGGCTTGAGGTCCGGCAGCGTACCGTCCGGCAGCGGGCCGCGGTCGGGCAGCGGGCCGGTGTCCGCCCCGCCGTCGGCCACGAGCGCGCCGTCGGCGGCGCCGACGCCGTCGCCCAGGATCGTGACGCTGCCCGTCCCGGGGAGGCAGCTGGCCAGCATCAGCGTACAGAGCAACAGCAACAGGGGTGGTCGCACGGATCTCACCTCGCTCACAGCTCGTAGGTCAGCGCCAGATCGGCGCAGACGGTCCAGTCGCGCACCTTCAACACCGCCGCGCTGTCCAGCGCGTCGAGGTCTCCCATCATCCGCTCCGCGCTCATGGCGGCGCGGTACCCCAGGCCTCCCTTCACCCGGCCGCGCAGGCCACCCGCCACGTTGAACCCCTGCAGCCCGCCCGGCTTGGTCTCGAACGGCTGCATGAAGTCGGAGCGCACCCGCAGCAGCACGCGGTACTCGCCCCCCAGCTCCACGCCGAGGTAGCGCTTGAACATCACGGTCACCGTGGCGCCGGCGGCGAAGGCGGTGAGGGACAGGTCCTTGACCAGCGGATTGTCGTCCACCGAGAAGCCGGTGTGAGCCACGCCGGCCCGCAGATCGACCCGGGGCAGCCGCGGGTCGCGAAACCGCGGCAGGAGGTAGGTCAGCCCGGCCCAGATGCGGGAGATGGAGGTGGCGAGGCTGTCCCGTCCGTCGGCCTGCTCGGTGGACAGGCCGGCGGATGAGGCGTAGCTCAGGCGCAGGCCGAGGCGCGCGACGGGCGAGGCGGTGAGCAGCTGCAGCGGGAACAGATCGCCCTGCACCGACAGCTGAGAGAAGACCCCCGACTCGTAGTTCATGGCCGCACTGTGGGCGTCGAGGAGGAACCGGCGCCAGGCCAGGCCCACGCCGGCGCCGAGGGAGGCCAGCCTGCGGTTCCGCGGCACCCGCGGCCGTGCGGTCTTCTCGACGCGGCGCGGCCGGGGCTGGTACTCGGCGACCGAGTTCGTGCCGGGTGCGGGATGAGCCACCTCGAAGCCGAGATCGTCGTCGGTCGACGGTGGCGGAGCCGGGGTCGGTGATGGTGCAGGCGGGGTCGTGG
>Ga0210044_10006985_pt1 | contig 14608 bp, 13 predicted proteins | sample CryGey13umfilter_2_FD_183959 | JGI IMG/M metagenome (GOLD analysis project Ga0210044, IMG submission 183959) | Groundwater microbial communities from aquifer in Utah, USA - Crystal Geyser 4/9/14 3 um filter (SPAdes) (version 2) | ecosystem: Environmental > Aquatic > Deep subsurface >...
GGCGACCCCGCGATCTATTTTCCCTGCGAATTTATGCGTGTGCACGAGCAGCCGCGGCAGGCTCCGCCCACGCAGCGTTGGCGCGCGTTCCGCTCACCGCGGCGCAGCCGGTCACCAATCGAGGCTAGGGGCCGGCCACCCCACGCTAATCCGGCGCTCGGCGCGCCGTCTCGCGCGTGGGGACTTCCTAGCGGTTGTCTAGGGTTTCTTGAAGGCACGTGGCACTTTGTTGACTAATCATATGTTCAGTTATTCGAGCGTGTGATGGTGTCAGGGCGGCGACGCTGGGGGACGCTGTCCCCCAGACCCCCTGGGATTTATCGCTTTGTGGACCACCGGTCCCTTTGTTTGCCCTCTCACCGGCTCGTGCTATGCACGATGGTGCCTTCTGGGAGGATAGGGCTCTGCTGGGAAGCAACCCGAGCGCCACGACAGGCGACCGTACGGTCCTGGCGGTGGAGCCTTCGGGCTCCACTGCCTCCCTTCTGCGGCCGAGCTCATCAGGCAAACACTGCCCATGATGAACGCGTGTTCAGATGTTCATCTCTCGAGGACAACAACTTGATCAGTTCGTAAGGGCCTCCACCACAAGGGGTTTTCAGGCCTCCGCGAGCTGTCGGCGAGCCGGGTCGTACGGGGTACGATGCCGCAGAACGCTGAAGGCCAGGGTCAGGTAGCGGTCCCCCACTCCGCGCAACGCCCGCCAGTGGCTGCGACCAGCCTCTTTGAGCCCGTCGTAGATGGCTTTCGCCCGCGGGTCATGGTGACGGAAGGCGTCGACGCTGAAGCGGAGCGCGTCTCGCAAGCGCTGGTTGCACGCTTGACGCATCCGCACACGGTGCTGCTTCCCACTGGCCTCCACCACCGGGGCCACGCCGCTGTAGCTGCGCAGGTGAGCCAGGTCCAAGGTCGACCACTGCAGCCAACCCTCCACCACCAACACCGGCAACGTCCGTGGCCCACTGCCCGGAAGGCTGTTCAGGAGCTGGGCCACCTCCGCGACTGACAGCGGGCGCAACGCCTCAGGCGCCACAGCCACGCCAGCTCCTGACGGCGTCCCCGTCGCTGCCATCGAGACGCTTGAGGTCTCCGTCGTCGTGGGTCCGGCCGCTGTGTGCGGTTCGGTCGCCAGGAGCTCGGCCATGATCTTGGCCACCCTGGTCTGTATCGCCCTCCACTCCTGCCAGACGGCCTGGAGGGTCCTGACCTGCCCCACCAGCAGGTCCAGCAGCGTCTGAGCGCGGCGGCCGGTCAGATGGGGCAGCAGCCCGAGCGCGAGGGCCTGATGGAGCTCCTCCCCCTTGAGCCTGCGCACTCGGAAGGCGTCCAGCACCTGCTGGCAAGCCTCAGCTGGGGGCAGCACGGTGAGCAGCGTGGGCGCGTGCTTCGCCAGCAGCTGCCAGAGCCAGGGGTCATCGGCGCCCGAGCTGAAAGGCAGCAGCTGGGGCAAGCTGTTGTGGAGCTGGTCCCGCAGCTGCTCGGCCTGCTGATGGTGGGCCTTGTGCAACTGATGGTCGCGCCTCAGCAGCAGGCGGAGTTCATCGATGACGTCCGGAGGGGGCTGGAGGCGTTCATAGCAGCCCGGCTTGAACAACAGGAATTCAGCCAGGAGGCGTGAGTCGCGTCGATCATCCTTGGCAGCCGAGGGGGCCTCGAGTTTACGGGCCGCCGCGATCTGGGCGGGGTTGATGGTGAAGACGGCGATGCCGAGGGTCATCATCTGGGGCAGCCAGGGGGCCGAGGGGCTCTCAGTGGCCAGCGCGACCCGACCAAGGTTCTGGTGACCAAGTGTATGTCTGAGCTTTTCGAGCCAGTCCTGAAGGCCCTTGGCGTCGCTGTTGACCTTGGCGTCGAAGAGGCGCTCGCCGTGCAGGTTGATGACGTAGAGGTGATGGGCTTCGTAGCCCTGGTCGAAGCCGACGATGGCGTCGAAAGCGGTCAGTTCAAGTCTCGCCATGAGTCTCCCTTTGTTGTAAGGGTAGGGTGCTGAGTGGGCGCGTCGAGCCTGTATTGGCGCTCGTCGTCAGACGGCGCGACTTCCTAGAGGACGTCAGGCTCAGCAAAAAGTGGCAGGGCGCAGATCCCCAAGAGGCCCTCAAAAGGGGCCGGCTACAGTTGGCGCTCCTGCCACTGGAGAGGAGGCGAGGCCCTTATCCTCGCCCCCTCTCCAAAACCATCTCACACTCCAAACACTACAGGCTACAGTGGGAGGGCGCCCCCGTTGGGGGCTTGGCCGTGCAGGTCGAGGGTTGGGGCAGGTTCGCGTGGGGACAGCCTGGCGGATCGCGTGAGGGACACACTCACCTCCCCGCACTTGGCGGCGCAATACAACCACCTGACACAAAAAATGTTTTCGCGCCCAACGAAGCTGGCGTCGCTTCCCGATACGAGCACGGCCAAGCCCCCAACGGGGGCGCCCTCCCAGAGTAGCCCCACGCGCGAGACGGCGCGACGAGCGCCGGATTAGCGTGGGGTGGTCGGCCACGACGGGCTCCACGGAGAGCTGAACCCGGAGCTGACTGCCCTGGCCAGAACTCGACCGCGCCGCGAGCCTCGCCGATCGGCCTTGTGCTCGTCGGCGGCGACTGTTAGGCTGCCGTACAGTTGTCAAGAAGACCATCCACCGTGTGGAGATCTCGGAGATCTGGCAAGGCCGCATGGAGCCCCTGCGGTCGTGGGTGCAGACGCTATGACGTACACAAAGGCTCCCATGCCCCCGACCCCGCTCGACGCGTGCTCCAGGCAGGCGTTGGAGGACCACTTCCGCGCCTCGCAGCCCGGCCCGGACCCGCGCGGCCTCTTCGAGGGGCGCTTTTTGTGCTGGGTCGACGGGCCACCGCCCTCCATGCGGCTCGTCGACACCCTGCTCTTTCGGGCGCTGCGCTTCGGCGTCGACTTTGACCGAGGGGTGTGGTGGTTCGTGCGGCCGCGCGTCACCGTGGGCCGCTTCCGCTCCTCGCGGGGACCGTCGCGTTGGCGCGAGGCCGAGGTGCTGCGCTTAGTCTCGGAGGGCCTCACCAACCAGCGCATCGCGCGGCGCTTGGGCATTCAGTTCTCCACCGTGCGCACCCACGTCGAGCACGCGCGACAGAAGCTCGGCTGCACCACCCGCGCCGAGGCGGTGGCCCGCGCGCTGCATTTGGGCTGGCTCTAGGGCGCTAGTACACCCACCGCGTCAGGTCGTAGGTGGCGACCTTGCACGCTAGGTCGCTGAGGCCCTGTCGCAGCCGGTCTTCTTGCGCGTCCAGGCGCTCGGGCGAGAGCTCCGACGGGATGAGCGGCGAGAGGTACACGATGTCGCTGGGGCCGAGCTCCATGGCGCGGACGGCGGCGACCGTGTCGCGAACGTGGTCGTCCTCGGCCGCGGCGCCGCCAGGCCCCACGAGCGCGATGACGCCAGCGCTCACGCCAGCAGCGTGCAGGCGGTGCACGAGCTGCGCGGCGCCGTGCGGGGTCGCGGGCTTGCCGAGCGCTTCCAACAGCGGCGCGTTGCCGGTCTCGAGGCCGACGTAGGCGCGTCGCAGACCCGCTGCGGCGAGGTCCTTGAGCTCGTCGACGGTTCGACCGGGTGGCGTAAAGGCATCGACGAAGCTGTAGAAGCCGCCAGCAGCTTGGTCGGGGAGCGCCTCGCGCACGCGCTCCATGGCGGCGAGGATGCGGTCGCGCGGGATGAGCAGGGCGTTCGCGTCGCCCAAGAACACGGAGCGGCGCAGCGCGAGGCTCGGGCCCAACAGCTCGCGCACCGACGCGAGGTGGGTCTCTAGCTCGTGCGGCGGCTTCACCCGGAAGGGCACGTTGGCGTAGAGCGTGCAGAAGCGGCAGGCGTTGTGGCTGCAGCCCTCGGTCACCTGCGCCACCACGGCCTGGTAGCAGTCGGGCGGCAAGATCGGCACCGGGCGGTACACCTGCGCATACCGCGCCGCGTGCGCCGCGTAGCGCGCCGGTGTCCAGGAGCGCAGGCGCTCGAGCTGGGCGGCGTCGCCCTGCAGGTCGAGCGTCGCGAGCCGCTTGCACAGGGCCGTGAGCAGGGGCAGGGCGCGCTCGGGGGGGTGAGCGACGGGGCGACGCTTGTGGCGCCCACGCGGGCCGCGGCGCTCAAGCAGCGTGCCGCTCACGCCGAGCTGGAGGTGCACCTCGTCCGTGTGTCCCTGCAGAAAGCGCCCGCCTGCGTCGAAGCTCCACTGGAGGCTCTCGTCGTCGGAGCGTAGGTGTAGGGTGCTCCCTCGATCAATCAGCAGCACGGACCGGTCCGCGGTAGGTGGACGAGGACAGCGGTGCCGCCCTCCTCCGGCGTGATGACCTTGATGGTGCCGTCGTGCCGGTGAACGGTCTGCGCGACGATCGCGAGGCCGAGGCCGGTACCGTGGACCTTGGTCGTGAAGAAGGGCTCGAAGAGCCGCTCTCGCACGTCGTCCGGGATGCCGGGGCCGGTGTCGCGCACGGCGAGCACGACCTCGTTATCGACCTCCCGCGCTGAGACGTGGATGGCGCCGTCGCCTTCGAGGGCCTGGGCCGCGTTCAACAGGAGGTTGAACAGGGCGTCGCCGATGAGGCGCGCGTCGATTGTCACCCGGGCGTGCGTGACGTGCTGGTGAACGTCAACGCCGTGGGAGACGGGGTCTTCGTGGAAGCGCGCGATGACGCTGCCTACGAGCTCGGCGAGGTCGGTCTCATGGGTGAGGAGCTCGGGGGGGCGCGCGTACACGAGCATGTCCTCGAGCGACGCGGTCAGGCCGTCGATTCGGTGCTGCATCTCTTCGAGGATGTGGCGTTCGGGCTCGGTGTGGGCGCGGCCGCTGAGCACCTGCAGCGCAGCTTTCAGGCCGGCGAGCGGGTTGCGCACCTCGTGCGCGACGACGGCTGCCATGCGCCCTAGGTGCGCGAGTGAGTCCTGATTTCGGCGGTGCTGCTCGGAGCGGTACAGCGCGTCGCGGTAGGCGTCGATCTCCACCTTGGAGCGGTGAAACAAATACACCGCGCCGCCGGTACCCCAGATCGCGCCCAGCGAGAGGCCGCGATTCAGCACGTCGATCGACTCAACGGCGGAGTCCAGCGGCGCGGCGCTTACCCACGCGCCGACCAGCGTGAGCAGGGTGCCCAGCCCGGCCGCGAAGAAGACGTCGCGCGAGACGGGTGACCAAAGCGACAGGATCACGGGGACGATGTACGGTACGCCCACCGCGATCCCCGCAGGAGAGACCGCGTCTAAGAAGAACACGCCGAGCGACACGCCGACGCCCATAGCCGACAGCTCGTTGCGGAAGCGCTGGTCAAGTGGAGTCATGGGCGAGCGCTATGCAAGAGTTGGGCCATGCCAGGGCTTGGCGGGGGGTGGTGCCCTACGGCGTGTTGGTGCGCAGCTTCTGAATCACGGGATCAAGCTCCGTGATGTCGGCGAGGGTGCAGCGGTTCGCCCACTGGTAGAAGTGATCGCTCACTAGGCTCCAGGTGGGGTGGAGGGGGCATGGGTTCCGGGTGTCACACACCCCCCAGCCGAAGGCGCACTGGCTCTCGACGGGCGCGGAGTCCACGGCGGAGAGGATGTCGATGTAGCGGATCTGGTCTTTGGGCTTGGACAAGCAGAACCCGCCCCCGTGGCCCTTGCGCGAGGTGAGCAGGCCGCTCACGACCAAGCGACGCATGATCTTGGACAGGTAGTGTGCGGGGATGTCCGTAGCCTCGGACAGGTCGGTGGCGCGCATCGCCGTGCCTTCCTCGCGGGCGGCGAGCCAAGCCATGGCGCGGAGCGCGTACTCGGCAGTCTGGGACAGCAACATGGGGGGGCTCCTCGGGGTGGTGTTGCCTATTCGATCACGGCTTCACCGCGCATCCCTTTTCTTGGGCGCATGGTCCGGCGTTACCCCACAACGCCTGCTGTCGCACGGCGCCTGGCGCGTGGCTGATGATACCAGCGATGACGACGACGACCATGAGGAAGGACGCCGCAGCAGCGGGCGCGAGCGCTGCGACGATGAGCAGCGCTAGCTTGAGCGCCATCACCCAGCCCTGCACATAGCGCAGGTAGTCCTTGCCGCTCTTGCGAACGTCGTCGGCCAACAACACGCTCCCGCTCGCGACCGCGATGAAGGTCCAGCCGCCAGCGGGGTGCTGCCAAAGCGCGCCCCCCACGACGGCGCAGATGCTCGCGAGGTGAACGGCGCGCGCGGCGACGCGGACCATGCGGTGTCCGTGCTTTGGTTCGCTGGACAATCGGCGGCTCCTGTGCCCTCCGCTAACACAGCGCGAGCGCGATGTTAGCGGGGAGCGGGAGGCGCGCGTGGTGCTCGCATCGTTCGGTGCTTGGGTAGCGATCGCCAGCGCGAGTCCGCCGCTGCGCTACGAACCAGGCCCGTTTCAGCTGGAGCTGGCGCCCGAGTGGGTGGGCGATGAGCCGCTGGAACAGGCGTTGGAGCCCATCTTCGCGCGCCGGGCGCTGCGCGGGCGCGAGATCGACCTGTGGGTGCACGTCGGCGACGAGCGCACGCCGATGACGGTTTGGGTCGGGCTCGATCGCTCGGTGCGGGTGATGCCCGGTGATGCGCCGGGGGGGTGCGTTGCGTGTGAGTCGGCGACGGCCGCGACGCTCAGCGGCGAGTACCAGTTGGGCGTGTCCGCCGAGGCCGAGACCCCGTGGACAGAAGCCGATCTAGGCTTGGTCGCCGAGGCGATGGACGCGCTGTCGCCGGCGCTGCGCCGCCCGCTGCGTGGACTGGAGGTGCGTCGCGAACGCCGAGGCCCGCCGCGCATGGTCGCGCGCTACGAGCCCGACCGCTCGCCGCCTCGTGTCGTGGTGTTCGAGCGCGCGCTCGCGGCGGACGAGTGGTCCTTCGTGGGCGCGCCGACGTGTCCGCGCCCGAGCACGCTCTTGTCGGTGCTGCACGAGCTCGCGCACGCGATCGCCGACGCGCCGCGCCGCGACCTCGTCGCGACCTGGGAGGCCAGCGCCGATCGGGTGGGCCTGACCGCGGCCGTCACGTCGTTGACCAAGCGCGGCCCGGTCGTGGACGCCTACGCCCAGGTGGTCTCGCGCCGCGAGCGCGCGGTCACCGACTACGCGCGGCGCGACGTGCACGAGGCCTTCGCCGAGGCCTTCGCGCTCTACTACGCGGACCCCGAGGCGCTTCGCCGGGTCTCGCCAGCGCAGTACGCTTGGTTCGCAGCGGGCGGCCCGGCGAACGCGCTGGCGGATTGGTCGACGCTCATGGACCTGACACCGTCGTCGCTGTGATAGAGTGCCGCCCCGGTGTCTACGGAGGGTAGGGTTTATGCGCTCGTCGCTGCTTTGGTTGTCCTGTGCGTTCGCGCTCTCGGGCTGTAACGGTGGAAACACGGACGACTCGGCGGATCCGGGCACCGACTCTACCTTTACGGCGACGGGCGAGGCGCAGTTCGCGTTCATTCGCCTGCATGAGTCCATGTACTGGCAAGAGTCAGCGTTCCTCGGCGGTTTGTTCGTGGACAGCCGCCAAGGCGTTCGCAACACCTGGGAGTGCGGCTTCGCCTGGGACGCGCTCGGCTACCAGCTCTGCTACGGCGATCTGCCCAGCGGCGGCGACGTTCGGGTCGATCTCACGCAGGTGCCCGCCTTCGACCCCGCGGCAGCCACCTACCAGACCAACGGGCTTGAGCTGCACATCGGCGACTCGCTCGTCGCTCACCTCGTCAACGACTACCAGCGCGGCACGCGCACCTACCGCAACGAGCCGCTCCCCGGGCAGTTCAAGCCCGGCGACGCGCTCGGGATGTCCTTCGAGGGCGACTGGGGCAGCTACGCGGGCCAAGGGGACCTCGTCTTCCCAACCACCATGCGGACCTACGCGCCTGATCCGATGGACAGCTTCTCGCTTATGACCGGCGAGTCCGTCACCTTCGAGTGGGAGCCGGGCGAGGGCGGGGTCCAGCTCATCGCGTTGGGCACCACCGAGGACCGCATGTGGGCCTTGGACGACGATGGCTCGTTCACCCTCGACATGGCCACCGCGGGGCTCACCGAGTCCGGCTGGGTCGCGTTCATCCTACAGCGCACCGCCTGGCACGAGGAGCTCATCAACGGCGCTTCGATTTGGTATCAAGCTACCGACCAACAATGGTTCGAAGGCGAGTTCTCGGCGGTCGACCTCGGCTCGCGCCAGGAGCTCGTCCCGAGCGACACCTGCGGCGACGCGGTCCCCACCGTCGGCGCTGGGCAGCACTTTGGGCAGCTCGCCGACTTCGCGGACGACCTCGATCCCGGGGGCGACGGCTGCACCAACTGGTCCGCGTCTGGTCCCGACGGCTTCGTCGCGATCCAGGTCGGCGCTGGGCAGTACCTCTCGGCCTCGTACGACCTCCCGCGCAACGACGCCTCCTTGTACCTCCTCACGGACTGCGCGGACGCGACCACCTGCTTGGTGGGCACCGACGACGCCATGGACGCCCCCGAGGCGATCTGGTGGCTGAACGACACGGGCCTGGAGCAGACCGTCTACCTCGCGCTCGACGCCTACTCGGACGCGGGCTTGTTCTTGCTGGACGTCGAGATCGCCGACTACCGCGAGCCCGACATGGCCGATGACTGCGCGGGCGCCGGCGCGCTCACGCCGCTCACCTCCGGGCGGTGGTTTGGCTCCTTTGACGTGGGGGGCGACAGCATCGACCCCACCGCCTCCACCTGCCAGCTCGGCCCGGTGGCTCCAGGCCGCCAAGACCGCGTGCTGCGCGTCGACCTCGGCGTGGACGAGCGCTTCACCGCGACCGTGTCGCGCAGCGAGAGCGTCGCGATGCTGCTCCTCACGGACTGCACCGACCTGAGCACCTGCGTCGAAGGCGACGCTGAGCGCGGCTACGACGCGAACATCAGCTACTTCAACGGCAGCGGCGCGCCGCAGACCCTCGAGCTCGTCCTCGACGGCACGGGCGTCTTCCAGCTCGACGTCGCGTTCGACTCGGTGATCGGCCTCGATACGCCCGACGACTGCGCTGACGCCACGCTCTTCGCGCCGATGGCGCCGGGCCTGTACTACGGCGACCTCCGCCCCAACACCGACTCCCTCGACGTCGCCGACGGCTTCTGCACCACCGGCGTTCACGCCTCGCCGGGCGCGGACGGCGTCGTGCCGGTCCTCGTGCGCTCGGGCGAGATCTTGCACGCCACTGTGTCCATGCCTGGGCACGACCCCGTGCTCTACCTGCTCGACAGCTGCGACACGGGCGCCACCTGCGCCGACGCCGTCGACGCCTCCGCCGGACCCACCGAGCAGCTCAACTACCGCAACGCCACCAGCGCGCCGCAGACCCTGTTCCTCGTGATCGACGGCTACTCGGACACCGGCATCTTCAGCCTCGAGCTCGCTACCGAAGCCACGGGCATGCTCATCCCCGGCGACACCTGCGATGACGCCCTCGGTATGGTGGGCGTTGATCCTGGACTATACGCGGGTGACATCGGGGCCTTCCACGACGACCTCGACCCAGGCCCCGGCGGCTGCACGGGCTACAGCGCCGACGCCCAAGACGGCATCGTGCCCATCGACCTCGAGCCGGGGCAGACGGTCGATCTCACCTACTCCTCCGAGTACGGCGACGGCTCGCTCTACCTGCTCTCCGACTGCTCGGACGAGTCCACCTGCTTGGTGGGTGTGGACACCGTGGGCCCTCCCGGCAACGACGAACACCTCAGCTACACCAACGACACCAGCGCCGCGCAGACGGTCTACGCGGTGCTCGATGGCTACGGCTCGGCGAGCAGCTTCGTCCTGCGCGTCGACTTTCGGTAGCGGCTACTGAACCTGCGCGACCGACTGCAACATCTCGCGGTTGAAGTCGGCGCGCAGCGACAGCAGGGACGCGAAGGTCGGCCGCGGCGCGTTGAACACGGCGATGCCGGTCGGCTTGACGAGCTCGCCGTCGAGCTCCAGCACGTCCATGTTGATCTCGGAGCGCGCGGCGTACGCCACGCGGCGGCCGCGCTCGTCCACCTCCTGGGCGGAGGCGGCGCAGACGGACGTGAGCAGCAGGACGAAGAACAGGGGACGCATGGGGCACTCTCCAGGTGGGGGTCGCTTCGAGGCAGAAGGACAGCGGCTGAGCGGCGGCGGTTCCGCGCGCGTCGTGATTCGCTGGCCCTCCGCGCTTGCGTCGCGGCTCTCGTGGGTTCATCCTTGCATCCTCACGACATGGAGGCGCGATGCGCATCGGAGTCCTCACCAGCGGCGGTGACGCGCCAGGCATGAACGCGGCGATTCGCTCGCTCACCAAGGCGGGCATCGCGCGAGGGCACACGGTGCTCGGCGGCAGCCCCTCCGCCGTCGACCGCATCCTCGCGCAGCGGCTCGCGGTGGGCGCGCTGTTCGCGCTGGAAGCGGGCGCGCACGATGAGCTGCTCGCGTGGGAGACGACGGCCGGGCTCGCCACGCAGGACGCCTCGGTGAACCGCGAGCCCCTCGACCAGGCGCTCGCCGAGACCGAGCGCGTGCTCGACGTCTCCTCGCCCGCCACCGTGCGCAGGGTGGCGCTCATGCGGAGCGCCGAGGCGCTGCTCGCGCTATGAGCTGGGACATCGTACTCTATGGTGCGACGGGCTTCACAGGCCGACAAGCGGCGGCCTTCCTCGCGGATCACGCGCCACCGGGGCTTCGGCTCGCCATCGCTGGGCGGCGCTTGGACGCGCTGGAGGCCGTCGCGGCGTCGCTCTCGCGCGAGGTCGGCGTGCTGGTGGCGGACGCCTCCGACCAAGCGGCCCTCGACCGCATGGTCCGCGGCGCGCGGGTCGTCGCGAGCACCGCGGGGCCGTTCGCGCGCTACGGTGACGGCGTCGTCGCGGCGGCGATGGCCCACGGCGCCCACTACTGCGACATCACCGGCGAGACGCCCTGGGTTCGCGGCCTCATCGACCGCTACCACGCGGTCGCGGTGGCGCAGGGGACCACCCTCGTGCCCTTCTCCGGCTTCGACAGCGTGCCAAGCGATCTCGGCGTGCTCTTGCTCGCACAAGCAGCGCGCGAACGCGGCGCGGGGCTCGGTCGCGTTCAAGCTGCGTTCGCGATGAAGGGGGGCTTTAACGGCGGCACGCTCGCGTCCTCCCTCGCGATGGCCGAGGACGGTCACCTCGGCGCGCTCGCCGACCCCTTCGCGCTGGTGCCAGAGGGCGGCGACGCGGCCCTCGCCCAAAGTCAGCGCTACCCGCGCTTCGACACCGAGACGGGTCGCTGGCACACCGCCTTCTTGATGGCGCCCGTGAACACGGCGGTGGTGCGCCGCAGCGCCGCCCTCGCCGCGCTCGCGGGCGAGAGCTACGGCGCGCGCTTCGCCTATGGCGAGGCGATGGAGACGCGCTCGCGCCTGCAGGCGTTCGCGCTCGCGCAAGGCCTGCGCTTCGGCCCGCTCGCCCTGCGCAGCGCGACGATTCGCCGCCTGCTCGCGCGCTTCGGGCCGTCGCCGGGGGAGGGGCCCTCGCAGGCGGAGCGCGACGGCGGCTTCTTTCGAGCGCGCTTTCGCGGCGAGCTCGACACGGGAGAGGTGCTCCACGCCGAGGTCTCAGCGACGGGCGACCCTGGAAACCGCGCTACGGTACAGCTCCTCGGGGCCACTGCGCTGCACCTCGCCGAGCACGGCGGCGCTGGCGGCGTGCTCACCCCGGCGACGGCGGGGGGCTCGTTGTTGATTGAGCGCCTGCGCAGCTTGGGCGTGGTCGCGGAGTGCAAGGAGGCGTAGCGTTCGCCACACTCGACGCGGTGGACGACTCCATCGCGCACGGAGGACAGATGGGCTTGCTCTCGAACTGGTTTGGCTCCACGCCAGAGGTGATTCCTACGCATATTGAGACCCTGGCGGAGTTTCGCCGCGTGGTCTTGGAGAGCGAGCGGCCGGTGCTGTTGGACGTGTGGAGCCCGACATGCGCGCCTTGTCGCCAGCTCGCCCCGTGCTCGTGCAGGTGGCGACCAAGTACGCGGGCAAGGTCGACGTCGTCGAGCTCAGCGCCGTGTCAGCCGAGCGCGCGCTGCTCGCGCTGCTCGGCGTACAAGCGACGCCGACGATCCTCATCTACGAGGGTGGCGAGGAGTTCGGGCGAATCGCAGGATTTCGGCCAAGAGCGTGGTTTGACGAGATGATCGCGACCGAGTTCCCCGAGCTGCTCGCCTAGGCGACCGCGGCGGTGCAGCGCCACCGCGACATCCGTGCCGTGGTTCGCGGAGGCGCGGGCGATGGCGCGATTCGTGGCGAAGGATCGTGGTAGCCGATCGCGCGACGCCGGGCGCTGATCCTCGAGCGCGGCGGTGATGCGCGGCTGAGCGGGCTGAGCGCGACACGGATGTCGTGGTTTGCGGTGCCAGGCGCGTCAGTTCTCGAACGAGAAAGTGAAGTATGACGGGTTAAAAGTCACTATTCGCGCATCCAGGAAGTCTGGCATGCCTGCTGCATGGCATTCGCGCGGAGAACGCAAGAGCGTTGCGGAGCCCAGCGGGTCCCGCGCACGGACGCCCGGTCAGCGATGGCCGGGCGTCTCTGTGTTCACGGCGCGTCGCGCGCAGTATGCTGCGACGATGAACCCGACCGACACCATCGCGTGGAGCGATCACCCGCTCGACCTCGCCGCCGCCGCCCGTGATCTGTGGCCTGGCGGCACTCTTGACTTCGTGCAGGGGCGCTCGTCGACCGGGCCTGAGCGCGTGTGCTGGCCCGAGGATGACGCCCAGGTCGCCCAGGTCTTCGCCGAGGCCGCCGCCGCCGGGCAGGTCGTCGTCCCTTATGGGGGCGGCAGCGGCGTGTGCGGTGGGGCGCGCTCCGGCAGCGGTGCGGTCGCGCTCGACACCAAGCGCCTCGCGCGCATCGGCCCGCTGGACGCCGAGCGCTGGACGGTCGACTGCGAGGCTGGGGTCATCGGCCAGCACCTCGAGGACTGGCTCGCGGCGCGCGGCTTCGTGCTCGGCAACTCACCCTCGTCCATCGGCTGCTCCACCGTAGGCGGCTGGGCGGCGTCGCGAGGCGCTGGCCAGTTTAGCAGTAAGTACGGCGTCTTCGAGGATATGATCCTCCGCCTTGAGGGTGTCGCGCCGGGGCATGGGCGCTTCGTCGTGGGCGAGGGCGGCGACGCGCCGGACGCGTGGATGCCGCTGCTGCTTGGCTCCGAGGGCACGCTCGCGGTGATCACGCGCTTGCGCCTGCGGGTGTGGCCAGCGCCCGCCAAGCGCTGGCTGCGCGGCTACCGCTTTCGATCGCTCGAACAGGCGCTCACCGCCATGCGCCGCCTCGCGCAAGGCGAGCTGTGGCCCGCGGTCGTTCGCCTCTACGATCCGGTCGACACGCGGATCGGCGGGCGCACAAGCCCCAAGGGGCACAAGAGCGGTGGCGACCCGGGCTGGCTCTCCACCTGGATGCGCCGGCTCCCGCATGAGCACCTCAGCAGGCGCGCCCTCGCGCTCCCGCTCGCGCTGCCACACCTCGCGAACGCGCTCCTCGACCGCGCCTCTTCGGACTGCCTGCTCATCCTCGGCTTCGAGGGCGACGCGGAGGTGGTGGAGCGCACGAGCGCCGAGGGCCACGAGCTCTGCCTCGCTGCGGGCGGGGATGACCTCGGCGCCGAGCCGGGCGAGCGCTGGTACGCGTCGCGGCACGCCGTCTCTTACAAGCTCATGCCGATCTTTGCGGCGGGCGGCTACGCGGACACCATGGAGGTCGCGGCCCGCTGGTCGGACGTGCTGCCCACCTACCACGCCGTGCGCGCGGCGGTGCGCGACGACGCCGTGGTGATGGCCCACCTCAGCCACGTCTACCCCGAGGGCGCCGCCATCTACTTCTCCTTCGCGGGGCCTGGCGACAGGAGGCGCTACAACGCGCTCTGGGAGCGGGCCTTAGCGGCGGCGCTCGCCGCAGGCGCCACCACCACGCACCACCACGGCGTCGGCACGCTCAAGGCGCGGGCGGTCTCGGCCGAGCTCGGCCCCGCGGCGGCTGGCTGGCGGGCGCTCAAGGCGGAGCTCGACCCGAACGGGCTGCTCAACCCGGGGCGTGTGTTCGTCGACGGCGTCGAACCCGCTGTCGTCTCCCATCGCGAGCCACTCGCAGACGATGGCCTCGTCGTCTGCGATGGTCGAGGCCCGCTCCCAGAGGCGGCGCGGTGGCGTTGGGAGCACCTGCCCGCACCGCCGAGGTGGCAGCGCTCGCCATGGCATACGGGCTGGGGCGAGGTCGCGGGCGCGGTGGACGGGCAACGGTGTCGCCTCGGGCGCGGGCCGCGCTCGGCGGCGGGCCCCGATCTGCGTGGGTGGCTCTTCGCACACGATCCGCTCGCGACCTGCCTTGTTGCGAGCGAGGCCGAAGCGAGCCGCTGGCTCGGCGCCGCGCGCGTGGAGCACCCGTGGCGGGCGGCGCGGGCGCTGCTGCGGTCGGACCTGCGCCCGGCGGTGCTCGCTGTGCAAGCGGGGGAGCTGCTGGTCGGCTTTCGCGGGCCGGCGGCGCAGGCGCTCGGCCTGCTCGCCTCGGAGCGGGTGCCGGGTGGCCTGAGCGAGCGGCCGTGGCAGAACCCAGCGCGCGCGACCGGCCCGCTGGAAGCTTGTGGCGACGACGACCTCGCCGCCGTGAGCGTCACCGCGCAGTCCGCGTGGCGGAGGGCCGAGTGAACGCGCTCATC
>Ga0210044_10006989_pt1 | contig 14603 bp, 10 predicted proteins | sample CryGey13umfilter_2_FD_183959 | JGI IMG/M metagenome (GOLD analysis project Ga0210044, IMG submission 183959) | Groundwater microbial communities from aquifer in Utah, USA - Crystal Geyser 4/9/14 3 um filter (SPAdes) (version 2) | ecosystem: Environmental > Aquatic > Deep subsurface >...
GTAAAATGCCGCCCCGTCGACGAGGCCGCCTGTGGAGAAAACGTTGACCTCAACGACCTTATCACCGATGACGTCAAGCCCCGCGAGCAGCAGACCATCGCGGCGCAGCACCGGACCGACAGCCTCGGCGACGGCGCGCAGGCGGTCGTCGTACTCCGCCATCGCTGGGCGACCGCCGACGTGTACATTGCTGCGGAAGTCACGCCCTGACGGCACCCTGCGCACTGAGGCCGCGCGCCCCTGCGCGACGAGCACCTCGCCGTTGAGCATGACCACGCGCACGTCGCCCTCGGCGGCCTCGGGCACATAGTCCTGCACCATGGCGACCCCGCCGCGCACGAGCACGTCGATGATCTGGTTGAGGTTCGCGTACTGACCAGGATCCACGCGGAACACGTCCATGCCACGGCTGCCCGAGAGCGGCTTGAGCACCATGGGGCCAGTGGCCGAGCGCACCAGCGCCTCGATGGTCTCGGGGTCGCTGCTCACGGTGGTCTGCGGGCGGGTGTGCGCCGGCAAGCGCGACAGGTAGAGCTTGGTGGAGGCCGAGCGCAGCGCGGCGGGGTCGTTCACGACGGTGACGCCCTGCTCCTGCGCCATCGCGAGGAGGTCGAGCAGGGTGGCGTGGACCCCGCCGCGTGGGTCGCGCCCCGGGTTCGTGCGAATCCAGACGAGGGCCTCGCCGTCGAGGGGCATCCTGTCGGCCGGCGCCGCGCGAAGCTGACGCACCCAGGCCTCCGGCGTCGGCGCTGGGGTGGCCTGACGGACGCGCGCCCACAAGCGGTTGTCCGACGTGAGCGAGACCGCGGTCGCCTCGGCTACATAGAGCGTATGACCGCGATCTTCGGCGGCGCGCGCGAGCATGGTCGTGGTCTGCCCGGGCGCGAGCTCATCCAGGCGGTTCACGATGACGAGCAGCTTCATGGCGCGATCTCCAGGTCGCTAAAGCGGTAGTGAAAGCGGGGGTCGTCCTCGAGCGCGGGCACGCCCAAGTGCAAGATGCGCGCGCCGGTTTGGCTGACGGGGTTCACGCTGTGGCCGACGATCACGCCGCTCTCGGGGGCGTGGTACTCCGCGATGATGTCGCCATAGGGGTTCGTGAGGTGCGCCACCCGCTGCGCCGTGGTGACGTGGTCGGTCACGCCGACGAAGACGTCGAGCAGACCGCCGTGATCGGTGTACATCCACCGCGAGCGCTCGCACAGGATCGGCGGCGGGCCCAGGGCGACGGCGCGGCGCCGCACCATGCCCGCGTTGGCGAGCACAGCCCGCAGGCCGACGTGGGCTCGCTTGATAAAGTCTAGGTTGTAGCGCTGTGGATTGCCAATCTCAAGCGTGATGGCGGGGATGCCGAGCTCGGCGGCGGCGCCGCGCAAGGTGCGGTCCGAGGGTGGGTTGTGCAGGATGATCTGCGGCCGCTGGAGGTAGGCCATCGTGGCCGTCTCGCGGTCGGTCATGTCCGCGCGCACGTAGAGCGAGTTCACGCGCCCGAAGCTCGCGGTGTGCAGGTCGACCAAGCTGTCGAAGCGCGACACGATGCGCTCCACGAAGCGGTGCACATAGACCGCCGCCGCGTCGCCGTCCTCGCGCCCGGGGAAGGCGTGGTTGAGGTCCCAGCCATCCAAGAACAAGCGCGTGTTCGCGAACAGGCCGGGCACGTTCACGACGATGACGCCGACCACCGTGCCGCGCAGCTGCGTGGGGTCCAAGCGCGCGAACAGCCGTTGAATCACTGGGATCCCGTTCAGCTCATTGCCATGCACCGCCGCCGTCACGCCAAACACGGGGCCCGGGCGCGCGCCGCGGGCGAGGAGCACCGGCAAGCGAATCGCTTGGCTCAAGCCGTCGTGGGCGATGTCCACCATGAGCCGGGAGATGGTCCCCGGCTCGTAGTCTTCGGGGCGCACCGCGTCGACGATCTGCGGGGCGGTTCGGCTCATTCTGCGCAATCAAGCACCTCATCCACAAGCGCATCGTCGGGGTTGATACTACGGAAGAAGCGTCCTCGGAACCGCCCCTTCTTGGTGATGAGCTCCTTGGCGAGCTCGTCGATGGCGGTGATCGCCAGCACGGTCTGCAGGTAGGCCTCCGTGAGGTCGTCGAGGCCGAGGCCGAGCTGGTTGAAGTCGCGGCTGTCCATGAGCAGCAGGCGCTCGGGCTCGGTGACCCAGCCGTTGTCCGTCTGCACCGAGAGGTTCGTGCCGAGCATCGACCACGAGTCCGCGTCTGGGGCGAGCAGCGTGGACAGCGGCGCCCGCGCGCGGCGCGAGTAGAGCGCGATCGGGTAGAAGCCGCTCGGGTCGGCGCCGACCATGAACCGCAGATCCGCGACGTAGATGTTGCCCTTCTTGTCGGGCACGGTGCCGACGTGGTACATGCGGCCGCCGCGCGTGAGCGAGCTCCAGCGCGCGTTTCCGACGAGCGCCTGCACGATGAAGCGGTCGTAGCGCGGCTCAGTGGCCATGAAGGCGTCGAGCTCCTGCTGCGAGGTGATGGTGTAGACGCCCTGGCCCGCGTTGCTGTACGGGTCCTTCACCACCGCCGACCCGCCCATGCGCGCGACCCACAGCGGCACCTGCGCCTTGCTCACGTCCCAGATGGTCTCCGGGGCGTGAATCGCGAGGCCCGATGGCGCGAGCCGCGCGTTGTGGAAGTCGTAGGCCTTCGCCGCCAAGAGCTTGTTGCGCCCCCCCGCCAAGCAGGCGACCACGGGGTTGAGCACCGCCGTGCGGGTGAGCGGGGGGATGCGCGTCCACGGGCGCTGGGTGACGTAGCGAAAGGCCGCGCGCAGCGGGATCCACGCGCCCTCGCCGTCGCGCACCTCCAGCACTTGATCGGCGCTCACCCGAAAGGGCGGATCGGCGTCGTCTGGCGGCAGGTAGACGAGCAGCACAGCTTCGCCGGTGAGATCCGCGAGCGCGGCGGCGTAGCCCGTGACCTCCATCTCGTTCTTGTCCCACAGCACCGCGAGGCGGCCCTCAGGCAGGCCCCGCCTGCGCAGCAGCGGCAAGAAGGTGCGCTCCATCAGCTCGCGGTAGCCGCCTTGGTCTTGCTCCTCCTCGCGCAACGGCATGGACTTTTGGCCCGACGGCGACGAGTTCACCTCGACCACGACGTTGCGGCGAATGCCCTCGTCGGTGGTTGTGTGAAAGAGATCCGCGCCCGCCCAGCGCAGGTAGGTCGGGCTGTGCGCGAGGGCCGAGTGCACCGCCTCGGGCTTGGCCTCGGGGTGCAGGTGGCAGTAGCGCTCAGCGACGCGTTGATTCCCGAGCCCTAAAAAGTAACGGACCAACGGGTGCAAGCGCGCGTTCGGCACCCGAGGATAGTAGTGGGTTTGCGCGTGAAAGCTGTCGGGGAGGATGACGCGCACGCGCGGGTCCGAGCTCATGGTGAGGCCTCCTGTGCGATCGCCGAGCGCAGCGCAGCGCCCACCGTGAGGTGATCCATGCTCGCCTCTTACACCTTGTTGCGGTCGCCGCGATAGGGGCCCCCCCAATCCACCCCTCAAGCACCGGAGGAGCTCATGGGACGCATCTTCGAGACCCGCAAGGCGACGATGTTCGCGCGTTGGGACAAGATGGCCAAGGCGTTCACGCGTATTGGCAAGGACATCATCATCGCGGTCAAGGGCGGCGGGCCCAACCCCGAGTCCAACCCCGCGCTGCGCCGCGTCATTCAGAACGCGCGCGCGCTCAACATGCCAAAGGACAAGGTCGAAGCCGCTATTCGCCGTGCATCTGGCGAGGATCAGGCCGACTTCGCCGAGGTCCTGTACGAGGGCTACGCGCCCCACGGCATCGCGATCCTCGTGGAGACCGCGACGGACAACCCGACCCGCACGATCGCCAACGTGCGCCTCGCCTTCCGCAAGGGCAACGGCAACATCGGCACCAGCGGCAGCGTCGCCTATATGTTCGATCGCAAGGGCGTCTTCCACCTCAAGGCCGAGGGCATCGACGCGGAGGAGCTCGAGCTCGACCTCATCGATCACGGCCTGGAGGAGCTGGAAGCGGACACCAACGCCGACGGCGTCGAGCAGCTGACGATCCGCTGCTCCTTCCATGACTTTGGCAAGATGCAGGCGGCCTTGGAAGAGCGCGGCCTGGAGACCATGTCTGCCGAGCTCGAGTTCGTGCCGCAGAACACGGTCGAGCTGCCCGAGGATCAGATCGACGAGGTGCTCGCCTTGGTTGATCGCTTGGAGCAGGACGACGACGTGCAGAAGGTCTTCCACAACCTCGGCTAGCCGTTCCACGGGGAACACGGCGCGTGGCGCTACACCAGCACCAACCGCCGCTCCGACGGCGCGATGGTGGCGGTGAGCGCCCAGTCGAGCTCGATGGCGTCGTCTTCGATGCCGTCGCCGAAGAGCGTGCCGCCGGCGTTCATCTCGCTGGTGACGATCAGCGGCGCGCTCGCGTCGACCTGCCCCTCGCGCAGGTCGGCGCCGGTGGTGACGCTCTCCCAGGGCTCGCGCACGAAGAAGACCAGCGCGGGCTCCTCGGGCTCCGGCAGCCGAAGCTCGGACTGGTGGCAGAAGTGCACGGACTTGGCCCACCCGGTAGCTCCGGTGCCGCTCGCGACGATGAGGCCGGAGCTGCTGTGCCGCTCGACCTCTTGACCCCAGCGCAGCACGTAGCGCGCTGACTGATGCGAGCGGTGGCCTACAAAGATCTCGTTCAACGCCAGTAAGCGCTGGCCGTTGTCCGTGGTCGCCTCGATCATGGTGCGGTGCTGGGGGCTCCAGCGGCTCATGGAGCGCAGCAGGTCGGCGACCGCCTCGCGCGGGTGGCGCACGAGCACGCCCTCGTAGCGGCCGGGGTCGGGGTTCACGCCGAGCACCGGCTGGCCGTCCAGGTACTTGGCGACGTTCGGCACGAGCCCGTCTTGCCCGATGGGCACGATGATGTCCTCGGGCTCGAATAAGAAGCGGTCGAGGTCCGCGCGGGCGACGCGCGCTTGGCGCCAGGTCGCTGGGATGGCGCGCAGCACAGCGTCGACGGCGTCGGCCTGATCGCGGTGGCGATCGAGGTAGAAGCCGATGTCTTGGCCGCGGCCCTTGAGGTACCACGCCGCCTGACCGTGCGTGCCGTGCCGCGCGAGCAGCCCGTCGTACTCAGTCGGGCGGGTGATGAGGACGACCCTCGGCTCCATGACGCGCTCCTTCGGGGGCTAGCGCCCGCCAGCGCCCATGCGATCCGCGAGGCGGCTGAGCGCGGGGCCGATGAGCTCCGGTGAGAGCGTGAGGTGCTCGATGGGCGGCAGGTGCTCCGCGATGTCCCGCGCCGCGAGGCCGAACAGCACCTCGATCGGCAGGTCGCGGTAGATGTCGATCGTGGCGCGCTCGGCCTCGGCGCGGGCGCTCTCCACCGTTCGGATCGTGCTCGCCTCGGCGTCGGCCTCCATGCGCGCGCGCTCGGCGCGGCCCTCGGCCTCCAAGCGATCCGCTTCGTTCTTCTCCGTGAGGCGCTTGCGCTCGTTCGCGCCGAGGCGCTCGATGAGCTGCTCCTCGCGCTTGGCGAGCTCGATCTTGTTCTGCAGCTCGTTCTCCATGATGGCGCGCTCGCGCTCGACCGCCAGGGCGCGGCGCTCGAAGGTGGCCTTGTCGGACTCCTGCTGAATGCGCTCGCGGGTGGGCGTCTGCAGCGCCTTCTCCACCTCGGCCGTGGGGCGCACGGAGCTGATGCGCACGGTGACCACCGTGATGCCCATACCGGCGAGGCCCTCGTCGCTCGCGAGGGCGTCGCTCACGAGGGCGCGCAGCTCCGCGACGCCGTCCTGCAGGATCTCAGCGATGTCGTGGTGCGCGAGGAAGGACCACGCCACCTGCTGGGCGAGCTCGGTGAGGAGCTGCGCCACCTGCTCCAGCGGCTGCTTCACCCAGACGCCCTTCTCCAGGTCGATGGAGAAGTCGATGCGCTCGGCCACGCGCTGTGGATCCGCGACGCGCCAGGAGATCACCCCCTGCGTGGTGACGTCCTGAAAGTCCTTGGAGCGACCGTGAAAGAGCACCGGCAGCTCGCGGTCGTCGACGGGGACCTCGGCGATGGAGCTCGACAGCGGAAAGAACCAGAAGGCGAGGCCGCGACCGGCGAGCACGGGGCGCCCCGCCTTGGAGAGCAACATATGAGAGCTGGTCTCGGAGCGCAGGTGGCGCACGAACCAGAACGGGCGAATCTCGGCCATCACCGACCTCCACAGGGGGCGGCGTGCGGGGACACGCCGGGGAGGCGAGAGCATATCCCACGTCCGCGCTCGATTGGTTAGAGCCGGCCCGATGCTTCGCACCCTCGCCCTGCTCTCCCTCCTCGCCGCGCTCACCGCCTGCGGGGGCTCCACCGAGGCCCCCTTCCCCGAGGGTGTCGCGCCGTGGACCGCGAACACCGCGCCCGCGCCAGCGCCGCTCCCGGATGAGCCCTACCCCGAGGTGCTCAGCACCGTGTCGGGCGAGGACGCCGACGGCCACTGGATTCACGCGCGCGGCTACCTGCACGCCGACGCCGCCACCGTGTGGACGGGGCTTCAGGACCCCGCCGTCATGGCCGACCGCCGCGGAGTCGACAGTTGGGCCCCGCGCTGGGACGTGGAGCCGGGCTTTGACGTGAGCGTCGCCATCGACAACGTCGTGAACGACGTGATCACGCTCTCGTGGACCAACACCTGGCGCCAAAGCCTGGTCGACGGCGACGCCGACAAGCCCGTGCTCATCGGCGCGCGCTACCAAAAGACCGACGGCTCCTCGCTCATCGCGCTGCTGCGCGGCTCTGTCGTGCTGCGCCAGACCGACCAGCTCAACCGCACCGAGATCGAGCTCATGGAGCAGCTCTCAGCGCCGCTCGTCACCGACGATGACCTGCGCTGCTACCAGCAGGATCTGTTCGACGAGCTCGCGCTGGCGGCGCGCGGCGAGCCGCTGCCCGAGTACGCGGGGAGCTGCCGGTAGCGCGCTCGGGAGCCGCGCCAGCCTAGTAGATGGTCCCAAACTTCCACGCACCGCCCTCTTTCACCATCTCGTACGGGCGTGGCATGCCGCGTTCGTCGCACTGAATGAAGATCTTGACCCGGTCGTCGGTCGCGAGATCGCCATCGACCCGAGTGACGTCAAGGTCGGCGCCCCTGAAGCACTTGGGCGCCAGGCGCTGGGAGGCAGGCAGGTTGAACTGCTTGACGGACCGGATGGCTTGTTCGGTCGTGCAGAGCCGCTCCTTGCTGCAAAAACCGTCGATGAAGGCGTCGAACTTCCCGGCGGCGACGAGCTGAAGGCCGTCGAAGAGCGCGGCGTAGACGGTGCCCGGCTCGGGGGTAACCGGCTTGGCGAGCGCGCTGGTGCCATAGGCCAGCAGCGAGAGCGAGCCGAGGGCGAGGTGAACACGACGAGCCAAGTACATTGGGCCTCCGGTGGACGACGGGGATGCGCTCCGGGCACTACATCACGACCCCATCGAGAACGCAATTTACCCATGCTCGGCGCCCCCACCCGCCCGCGCCGAACCGGCTAGAGGATGCCCTGGAGGCGCTATGGCCACGTCCAACCGCGCGCGCTCGGCGCTCCTCGCCAGCGTCGTGCTCACCGCGCTGCTGTACATCCTGCCCTTTGGGCACCTGCTCGCGTGGCCGATGGTGCTCGTGTCCACCTTGGCGCACGAGCTCGGGCACGGGCTCACCGGCCTCCTCTTCGGGCAGCGCTTCGAGTCGATCGTGATCTACGCCGACGCGTCGGGCATGGCGCGCCACACGGGCGAGGGGGGCCGCTTGGTGCGGGCCGCGACCTCAGCCGGAGGGCTGCTCGGCCCCGCCTTCACCGCGGCGGTGCTCTTCTCGCTCGGGCGCAGCCCCCAGCGCGCGCACTACGGCCTCATCGCGCTGAGCGCCGCCTTGCTCGTGGTCGAGGTGCTGTGGGTGCGCAACCTGTTCGGCTTGTGCTTCGTCGGCGCGCTCGCCGCCGCCCTCGCCCTCGCCTCACGCGGCCCCCGCGAGCGCGGCCAGCTCGCGGTGCTCTTCGTCGCCGTGCAGCTCTCGCTCTCGGTCTTTAGCCGCGCGGACTACCTGTTCAAGGCCGAAGCCCACACCGCCGCTGGCGTCTTCCCCTCGGACACCGCCCAGATCGCAGCGGCGCTCTTCTTGCCCTACTGGTTCTGGGGCGCCGTGTGCGGCGCGATCTCGCTGCTCGTGTTGGGCTTGGGGATGCTCCGCTTCGCCCGAGGCTAACAGGCGAAGCGGACCGCCTATCAGGGAACACGCCGACCGTCGCCCCGTTAACAACGGCCCCCCCACGCGCCTCCTTTAGGACGCGTCCGGGGTATCCGCAGCGAAGCTCGGCCCACCGCCGCTACCAAGGACTCCGAATGCACCGCGCCCTCTGCCTCAGCCTCGCTCTGCTGGTGACCACCTCGACCGCGCAGGCCTTTCGCCCGGCGGACGGCGTGTACCTCGGCGTCGAGCCCAAGCTGGTGCACCGCACTCAGCTGCACGAGCAGCTCAAGCTCGCTGAGACAACCGCGTGGCGTCGCTTTGAGCGCGATGGCGGTCAGGGGTGGGCGGCGCGCTTTGATCAGCAGACGGGGCAGCCGCTCCGCGCGTGGGGCCCCGGCCTCGACCTCGGCCCCGTCACCGACGGGCGCTCGGTCGACGCGGCGGTCCGCGCGCTCATCGCTCGCCACGAGGACCTGTTCGGCGCCAACACCCGCTCGCTGCGCACGCGCTCAGTCGCCTACTCCGAGCGAAACCAGACCTGGTACCTCGACCTCGACCGCATCGTGGACAGCGCGCCCATCTACCGCGCTGGGGTGACGGCCCGCATCGAGCGCGGGCGCCTCGTGCTCTTTGGCGCGCAGACCTACCCCGACGCCCCGCTCCTCAACGCGCGCGCCCTCGACGCCCCGCAGGCCCAGGAGATCGCTCGCTCGTCGGGGCCCGCCCCGCGCGCTGTGCACACGGACGAGGACGCGAGCCTCGTGTGGCTGCCCACCGACACGGGCCACGGCGTCGGCCTCACCTTGGCCTGGCAGACCACCTCGCGCACCGAGCAGCCCGTGGGCGCCTGGGTGAGCTTCGTCGACGCCGAGACCGGCGAGCTCTTGAGCGTCTACAACGAGGTGCGCTTCTTCCAAGCGGGCACCGTGCTCGGGGAGCACCACCTGCGCCGCCCCGACGGCGAGCTGGTCGTCTCGCCCATGCCCTGGGTCACCGTCACCGACGGCGGCGCGAGCGCGGATGCGGACGACGTCGGCAACTACTGGCTCGACAGCGACGCGCGCGCCACCTCGGCCCTCAAGGGCTCCTGGCTCACGGTGAGCAACCGCGAAGGCGCAAACGGGAGCATCAACCTAGCACCCGAGACACTCTGGACCACCGCCAACGCCACCCAGGCGGAGATCGACTCCTACGTCTTCTTGCACCACATCCGCGACTGGACCGCGACCTGGGCGCCGGAGCTGTCCATCTCGCGCAGCCGCTTCGTCGCGCACGTCAACATCAACGACTCGTGCAACGCCTTCTACGACGGCACGGTCAACTTCTTTAGAGCCAGCCGTGACTGCCGAAACACGGGCGAGATCGCCGACGTGAACTACCACGAGTTCGGCCACGGCGTGCACACCGACAGCATCGTGTCCGGCTTCTACGACGCGTCCCTCGGCGAGGGAGCGGCCGACGTCATCGCCTTCTTCCAGACCAACGACCCCATCGTCGCGCCTGGCTTCATGACCAACGGCGACGGCATTCGGCGCGTCGACACCGGCGCGCGTTGGCCGGACGACTTCGTCAACAATGACAACTACATCCACTACAATGGGCTGATCTTCGCGGGCTCCGTCTGGGATCTTTGGCACCAGATGCGCGCCGACCTCGGCGACGAAGAAGGCACCCGCGTCACCACCAACCTCTTCTTGGGCTCGCTCGTGGGCGGCCCCGACCTGGAGACGGCCTACGAAGAGACGGTGCTCGCCGACGACGACGACGGCGACCTCGGCAACGGAACGCCGCATCAGTGCTCGATCATCGACGCCTTCGGTCTCCACGGTCTCGGGCCACGCGGCCAGGGCTCAGGCCTCGCCGCTCACCACAACCCAAGCGCCGTCCCCCTCGCGGGCGCGCACCCGGTTCAAGCCGACCTCGTGAACCTCGCGCCCCACTGCCTGACGCTCGCGCCCGCCCAAGCCAGCGCCCACTACCGCGTCGACGGCGGCTCGTGGCAGGTGGCGCAGCTCGCGGTGAGCGCGAACGACGTGCGCGGCGCCATCCCCGAGCAGCCGCTCGGCAGCTTCGTCGAGTACTACCTGAGCGTCGAGGACGACGCGGGCGGCACGCTCCAGTCGCCCGAGGGCGGAGCGATCAACCCCTTCTCCTACTACGTCGGCGACGTGGTCCCGGTGCGCTGCGACGACTTCGAAGCGAGCGACGGCGGCTACACGCACGCGCTCCTCAGCGGCGATGACCGCGGCAGCTCCGACGACTGGGCCTGGGGCCAACCCGGCGGCCTCGGCGGCGACCCGTCCAACGCGGCGTCGGGGGTGAACGCGTGGGGCAATGACCTCGGGCGCTCCTCGGACGGCGAATACCAGAACGCCGTGAGCAACGTGCTGCGCTCGCCGGTGATGAACACCGGGCACTACACCGGCGTCTTCCTGCAGTACCAGCGCTGGCTCACGGTCGAGGACGGCGTCTACGACCAAGCGAGCATCGCGTTCAACGACAGCGTGATCTGGGTTAACCACGCGAGCGACGCCGACAACGGGTTGGAGCATCACCTCGATCAGCAGTGGACCCCCCACGCGGTCGACCTGCACGGCCTCGCCGACGGCGCGGATGTCCAGCTCTCGTGGGAGATCGTCTCCGACCGAGGCGCGACCTTCGGCGGCTGGAACATCGACGACGTGTGCTTGTACGCGCCGGCGACCCCCGACAACCGCCTGGGCATCGACGACTTCACCGCCCTCCCCGACGCCGAGGCCGGCCTGCCGCGCTTGAGCTGGACCAACCCGAAGCACGCGCCGCTGGCCGAGGTCGTCGTCGTGCGGCGTCGCCACGGCTACCCGGACAGCCACAGCGACGGCAAGGTCGTCTACCGCGACACCAACCCGAGCCTGGGCGCGGCGGTCTCGATCCTTGACGAGAACGCCAGTGACAACCGCGCCTATTACTACGCCGTCTACGCGAGCGACGGCGAAGACTGGTACTCGCTCACGATCCCGCGCCACAACACGATGATCGGCGGCGCCGTCGAGGGCCTGGCGCCCAAGGGCTGCTCGTCGAGCGACAGCCGCGCGGCCTGGCTCAGCCTCGGGCTCGGCCTGGTGCTCCTGCGCCGCCGCAAGCGCGCCTAAGCAGCGCCGCTACGGCGTCCAGGCCGCCGCGCCGCCGCCCCACGCGCCGAGGTCGGTGCCGTCACCCGCGACGCCGACGTAGGGGCTGCCTGCCTGCAAGTGGAGATCCCACGTCTCCCACGTGGAGGCTGAATCAACGGCCATAAACAACGGAGCGTCCGTCCAGGTGGGCGCCCCAGCGGCGGCGTTGAAGCTCGCGTCGGTGTTCGCGAAGGCGGCGACGCGGGTGAAGTTGACGACGCCGCTCGTGTCGTCGACGAACACCGCCTCGCCGCCGGGCGCTTCGTTGTAGGCCACGATGGAGTCCGCGATCGCGCCCGAGCTGCCGTTGATGTCGAGCGCGGCGCCGCCGGTGTTTCCAACGACGGTGGACCAGCGCACGTCCACGGATGGGCTGAGTGTGAAGTAGAGCCCGCCGGGCGCGTTCTGCGCGATGAGCGCGTTGCGAACCGACACCGTCGGCCCCGACGCCGCCACGACGCCGCTGAACTGCCCGAGGTTGCCCGCGACGAGGACGCGGTCGAGCGCCAAGTAGCCCGCCCCGTAGGCGTACACCGCCCCGCCGAACGGACTGCGATTGCCGACGAGCGACACCTCGCTGAGTCGGACGACGCTGTCGCTCGCGAAGATCCCGCCGCCGCGGCCAAAGCCTGTGACCGTGTTGTCGCGAAACGACGACCGCGCGACCTCGACTGTGGAGGTGGTCACCGAGAGGCCTGCGGCAGACCAGAGGCTCTCGTTAGCGTGGATGTCGCACCCGACCAGGTTCGCGAAGGTCGTGTTGCGAACGCGAAGCGCCCCGCCGTCCGGCGCGCTGTTCGCGACGAACTCAACGTCTTCGAGGTGGAGGTTGGACCAGCCCTCAAGGGCGGCGCCGCCGCCGCCGCTGGTGGCCGTGTTGCCGTCGATCACCAGGTGCTTGAGCTCGAGCGTGCCGGTGGGTCCACCGCCGTCCAACGCGCTGATACCACCACCTGCCGTCGCGCTGCCGCCGGTGATGGTGAAGCCCTCGATCACCGTGCCGCTCGCTTGGGCGCCGACCCGGACCACCGGCGCCGCGGCGCCGCTGCCCTCCAAGATGGTCCGCGCGGCGCCGCCGAGCCCAAGCAAGGTCACTGGGCGCATGAGCACGGTGTTGGTGGCGTAAGTGCCTGGCTCCACGCGGATCGTAGCGCCCGGGCACGCCGCGCTGAGCGCGAGGGCGAGCGACGGCACCTCGCTCGGCACCAGCGCCGCGCCGAAGCGCAGCGTGGGGTCGGTGTCGTCGCAGTCGGTGCCGCCGCCCTCCGGGGCGAGGAAACCGTCGCGGTCGCGGTCGAAGTCGTCGCGGCCGTCGCAGTCCTCGTCCACGCCGTCGTACCAGATCTCGGGCGCGCCGGTGTAAACGGCGGGGTTCTGGTCGTCGCAGTCATCCCCGCCGTCCGCGAGCGGGTAGTGGCCGTCGCCGTCGCGGTCGTAGTCGTCGGCGCCGTCGCAGTCCTGATCGACGCCGTCGTACCAGACCTCGACCGCCGCCGGGGAGATGGTGGCGTCGTTGGGCGCGCAGTCGCCCGCGTCCGACGCCAGCTCGTCACCACCGAAGCAGCTGTTGCGAAGGGCGTCGCCGACCCCCCAGCCGTCGCGGTCGGTGTCCACGAACCAAGCCCGCTGTCCGACCACGCTCGCGTCGTCGTCGTCGATAAGGCCGTCACAATCGTTGTCCACGAGGTCGCAGACCTCCGTCGCGCCGGGATAGGCGGCGGGCTCCGCGTCGTCGCAGTCGCCCGGCTTTGGCTCGTAGCCGGCCAGCTGAAAGCAGGCGTACACCCCGACGGTCACCAAGCCGAAGCCGTCACCGTCGTCGTCGCGGTACCAGACCGTTCCGCCGACGACGTCGTCGGCCTCGTCCACGAGGCCGTCGCAGTCGTTGTCGCGTGTGTCGCAGATCTCCACGGCGTCCGGGTGCACCGCGGCGTCTTCGGGCGCGCAGTCCCCGTCGGCGAGCACAAAGCCGCTAGCCGGCGTGCAGGCGATCAGCGCCTCGCCCGAGCCATAGCCGTCGACGTCGGCGTCGGCGTACCAGCGCGACTCGGTGGGATCGAGGTCTTCGACGTCGTTGCCGTCCACGAGGCCGTCACAGTCGTCGTCCACGCCGTTGCAGCGCTCGACCGCGTCGGGGTGCACGTCGGCGTCGTTGTCCGCGCAGTCGGTGGCGTCGACCACCCAGCCCGCGGGCAGGTCGCACCGCAGCACACCCGCGTCCGCAGCGCCGTAGCCGTCGCCGTCCGCGTCGGCGTGCAGCAGGGTGGGGCGACCGACGAGCGGGTCGAGGTCGTCGCAGTCACCCTCACCGGGCGCCGCGAAGGCGGGGTCGAGCACGCCATCGGCGTCGCCATCGAGGCGCTGCTCCCAAGTCTCCGTGCCCACGACAAAGCAGCCGGTGAGCGCCAACAGCAGCGTCGCGCTGTGCATCACTTGTCCCCCACGGCGAAGGCGCCCGCGACAAAGCCGACCGCGGCGGTGCTAAAGACGCCCGTGAGGCCGCCGTACACTTGGGTCTGCGTGCGCAGGCTCTTGAGCTCGTCCAAGGTGTGGTCCTGGCCTCGATCGTCGAAGCGTCGCCGCGCGCTGTCGCCCAGCAAAGCGGTCAATCCGGCGGCCCCCCCGCTCGCCGCAGCGCCCGCGAAGAGCCGGTTGCGCGCGCGGGGCACGCCCGCGTAGGGCGGGAGCTGGTTGTCGGGCATGAGATACCAGGTGCCGCTGACCGCGCCATCGCCGCTCGTGCGCTGGTAGATGGTCGCGCGGTCCACGGGGCGCGCCGGCCCGTGGACGCCGTCGAAGACCATGTCGCCGTCGGCGGGCGGGCGGAGCCGCTCGAAGCGCGTGGGCACCTGCAGCCCGTTGAGGTAGGTCTCGCGCAGGCGGTGGTTCGCCGGCAGCAGCTCGGTTGGGAAGACGTAGTCGGGCTCGAGCCCCGCGGCGCCCGAGAGCGCCCACTCCGAGCCCCGCTGGTCGTTTGCGGTGAAGCGCCGCAGGCCCTCCACGCGGTGGTAGCGGGCGGCCAAGCGCGTGGGCAGCACCGCGCTGACGCAGGGGATCAGCAGGCGCGCCTGGTCCGAGGCCATGAAGAAGCCGTCCGTGTCGAGCTCGCCATAGCTGCGCTCCGCCGTCTCCAGGAGCTGATCGATCGCGGCGCCCGTGACGCCGTCGGGGCAGGCGGCGCGCGCCGAGGTCGCGAGGACCAGCGCGAGGGTGGGTAGCAGACGAAGCACGAAGGACCTCCAAACGATGGGGCACGCG
>Ga0210044_10006990_pt1 | contig 14602 bp, 7 predicted proteins | sample CryGey13umfilter_2_FD_183959 | JGI IMG/M metagenome (GOLD analysis project Ga0210044, IMG submission 183959) | Groundwater microbial communities from aquifer in Utah, USA - Crystal Geyser 4/9/14 3 um filter (SPAdes) (version 2) | ecosystem: Environmental > Aquatic > Deep subsurface > Groundwater...
AGCTGCGGTTGACTGAAACGACCTCAAAGCTCAAGCATGAAGCGCATGCGCTTGCCAGCAGTAAAATAAGCCACCGTGAACTGCTTAATGCATTGCCGTATGCCATTGCCGTGTTTAGCGGGGAAAGATGGATTTACTGCAACTGGAGTGCGGCGCTGCTGCTGGGCGTCGATTCGGTTGAGCATATGGTTGGCACCTCCCTGTTCGATTATATCGATCCGGAAGAGCATGAGCGCACAAAGTCGTTCATCAGTCATATGTCTGATAGTAACCGGCCGGCTCTCTTGCAGGATGTGAAGCTGCTGCGAAAACAGGGAGAGCCATTTACCGCCCAGTTGCAGGTGAGTCCGGTTGACCATGAAGGGCAGCCGGCATTTCTGGTGGCGCTGGAGGATGCAACCGAGCGGGGCAACCAGCAGATGGAGCGCAACAGTCTGCAGGCGCAGCTGGAGCATGCCCAGCGGCTTGAGTCACTCGGGGTGCTGGCCGGTGGCATTGCACACGATTTCAATAACCTGCTGGCGGCCATTATGGGGAATGCGGAACTAGCCAAAGTGAAAATGGGCTCGCAATCACCTGCAGTGGATCATATCGAAAATATTATCGGCAGTTGCGATCATGCGGCTGAGCTGTGCAAACAGATGCTCGCTTATGCCGGCAAGGGCAGCTATGAGCTGGAAGTCATCAATCTCAATGAACTGATTAAATCGATGGGCAAGCTGATTCGGGCATCGGTGGGCAGCAATATCACCCTGAAAATGAAACTGGATGGTGATCTGCCGGGCATCGAAGGCGATATGGCCCAGGTGCAGCAGCTGCTGTTGAATTTTATTGTCAATTCCGCCGATGCCATCGGTAAAGCGCCTGGCGAAATCAAGATCACCAGTGGTGCCAGACTGCTGCAGCGTGAAGTACTCGATGGCCTGTATAATGGTGCCGAGTTGCCGGAAAGAGAATATGTCATTGTCGAAGTCAGGGATAATGGTTGCGGCATGGATCAGGCCCTGCAGGCCCGGATATTCGATCCGTTTTTTACCACCAAACAGACCGGCAGCGGGCTGGGCCTTTCTGCCGTACTGGGCATAGTGGGCGGGCATCATGGCGCCATTCAACTGTTCAGTGCACCGGGCAAAGGCACGGCCTTCCGTGTCTATTTCCCCTCCACCGATCAGTCGTTTAAAGAGACTATGGTGACTACTATGGAAGTAGAAGCCTGGCACGGTGACGGCACGGTACTGATTGTGGACGATGATTCGCGCGTCCGTTCAGTCGCCAGCGCCTTTATTCAGAATCTCGAATTTAATGTTATCACCGCCGATGATGGCAAGGAAGGGCTTGAGCTGTTTAAAGAGAACCATCAGAAGCTGGTCGCTGTACTGCTTGATATGACGATGCCGGTGATGGGCGGCGTGGAAGCCATGGTCGGCATGCGTGCGTTTGATCCCGATGTCCCCATCATTCTGGTTTCCGGTTATTCGGAAGTCGAAGCAGGTACGTTGGTCAGTGGTGACCGCCCCAATGCATTCCTGCAGAAGCCGTTTAAAGCCAAAGCCCTTAAATCCATCCTGTATGAAGTCATGCATGAGCAAGCCGACTAAAGCCACGGGTGTGGCTTTAGTCGGCGCGATAGTCTGAATGGAACAAGCCACGGGGTGCTTTTGTTCGGCACGATAGTCCAAATAAAACAAGCCATGGGGTGGCTTTAGTCGACGCGATAGTCCAAATAAAACAAGCCATGGGTGTGGCCTTAGTCGGCGCGATAGTCTGAATGGAACAAGCCACGGGGTGCTTTTGTTCGGCACGATAGTCCAAATAAAACAAGCCATGGGGTGGCTTTAGTCGACGCGTCACTCCAAACAGAACAGTTCATGACTGACTTTTGCAAGTCACCGCCATATCGGTGTAACTTCGACATTCAAATTTAAGCGGGAAAGACGTATAGTTTTTCCCATCTTCGTAACTTTCATGTCATGTGTGTAAGTTTGCCCCGTCAACTGTTTCATCTGGCGGCGGATAAGCGCATCAACTGGATAATAAAGGACTGTGTTTATGAGTGAGAAAAACGATTACGATATTGATGACATCAAGGATCTGGATGGTATTTCACACATCCAGTTGCGTCCCAATATGTATTCCGACACGGGCCCGGAGCTTGGCTGCCACCATATCGCACAGGAAGTGCTCGACAACTGCGGTGATGAAGCGATCGGCGGTTTTTGCACACGCATTATTGTTGAACTGGAATCGGAGACTGTTGTCGCTATCACCGATAACGGACGCGGCATTCCGGTCAAGGAAAATGCCAGCGGCATGTCCGGTGTTGAACTTGTACTGACCAAGGATAAAGCCGGTGGCAAATTCGACCACAACTCCTACAAGGTGTCCGGCGGCCTGCATGGTGTGGGCATTACCGTCACCAATGCGCTCTCCTCATGGCTGGAAGCCACGGTTAAACGCGATGGCGGCGAATTCACCATGCGTTTTGAAAACGGGCGCACGGTCGAAAAATTGAAGAAGATTGCCGATGTGGGGCCGCGCACCCACGGCACCAAAATCCGTTTTTCTCCCAATCCGAAATATTACGAACGCCCCAAATTCCGCGTGCAGCAACTGCGCCAGCAGGCGATGGACAAGGCGATCCTGATTCCCGGTCTGGAGGTGATCTTCAAAGCCCCCGGTCTGGAAGATGAAACCTTCTGTTTCAAAAACGGTCTGGCCGAATTCATGACATCACTGATGGATGAAACCCCCATCTTTGAATTCACCGGGCAGCTCGGGGATATGGAGAAGGTGCACTGGTTTTTTGCCGCTTTCCAGGAAACCATGCCGGTCTATTCCAAATCCTATGTGAACACGATTTCCACCCCTCGCGGCGGCACGCATGAGAAAGGTTTTGAAAGCGGTTTGCTCAAGGCTGTGCGTGAATATATCGAGATGCGTCCGGAGCTGAAAAAGACGCTCGGAAAGAATACCAAGATTGCCGCCTCCGACCTGATGACCAACACCCAGCTGGGGCTCTCCGTGTATATTCAGGATGTCTCATTCGAGGGGCAGACCAAGCAGAAGCTCACGTCCGGTGAGGCCACCAAGTTTGTCGGTGGCGTGATCCATGATTCGGCCACCCTCTGGCTCAACCGCGATGCTGAAGTCTCCGATGCCTGGGTTAAACTGATTATCGACAGGGCAACTGCCCGTACAGCTGCGGAAAACGGCAAGGCCAAGAAGGTGGATCGCAAAACCTTCACCGGTCGCACGCCGCTGCCGGGCAAGCTGCTGGATTGCCGCAGCAACGATATTGAAAACACCGAGCTCTATCTGGTCGAGGGCGACTCGGCCGGTGGTTCTGCCAAGCAGGCCAATGACCGCGACCTGCAGGCGATCTTCCCGCTCAAGGGCAAGATTCTCAACTGCGAGGGGGTGACCTCTGAGGATGCCGCCAACAGTGAAGCGGTGGCCGACCTCAACACAGCCATCGGCACCGGCATCGGCGAGCATTGCGATGTGGAGAAACGCCGCTACGGCAAAATCATTGTGATGACCGATGCGGATATCGATGGCTCGCATATCCAGACCCTGCTGTTTACCTACTTCTGGCGGCAGATGCGGCCGATGGTCGAGGCCGGGCGCATCTATATCGTTCAGCCGCCACTTTACGGTGTGACTATCGGCAAACAGAAACATTATGCCCAGGACGATGAAGAACTCGACGGCCTGAAAGCCATGGCGTTGGCCGAAGGCAAAAAGATTGAATACATCCGCTACAAAGGTCTGGGTGAAATGGATCCGCCGGAGCTGGCGGAGACCTGTATGGATGTTGAAAACAGAATCCTTATTCAGGTCAAGCCCGAAGTCGCCCGCCGCATGGATGCGCTGATGACCAAGCTGATGGGTGAGGATGCCGCCCAGCGCAGGGATCTGCTCATGGGCAAGGAGATCGAAGACGCGGAGTTTGTCACTGACCCCTGTGATGTGACTCAGGACGTTGAAGAGATCAAATGTTTCAAGCCCTACGATTCCGGTAACAATACGATCGCGCCGTTTGAAACGGTATTTCGTGAGCTCTACCGCAGTTATGGCCTGAAGGTTGTGGGCGATCGCGCCATTCCCGATGTGCGTGATGGTTTGAAGCCGGTGCATCGCCGCATTCTCTATGCGATGGAGATGCTCAAGCTGCGCTCGAATGCGAAAACCAAGAAAGCCGCGCGCGTAGTCGGTGACGTGATCGGTAAATATCATCCGCATGGCGATTCGGCCGTGTACGGGGCCATGGTGCGCATGGCGCAGCCCTGGGTGATGCGCTATCCGCTGGTACACGGACAGGGTAACTGGGGTTCGATCGACGGCGATTCAGCCGCCGCCATGCGATACACCGAAGCGAAGATGACGCCGATTGCCGAGGCCATGCTCGCCGGCGATCTGAAAGACGGCATCACCATGTATCAGCCGAACTATGATGACCAGGACAAGGAGCCCACGGTTCTGCCTGCGCCGTTCCCGCTGGTGATGATGAACTCATCCACCGGCAACCCGGCGGTCGGTTTCAAAACGGAAATCCCCTCGCATAACCTGACCGAACTGCTGGGTGCCTGTATTGCCATCGCCAGGCGTCGTGCCAGAACCGGTGAAATGGAATCGGCAAAGGATTTTGCCATGGTGCGCAAGTATATCACCGCGCCTGATTTTCCCGGCGGCGGCATTCTGGCCACGACACACGAAGAGCTGGAAGCCATGTATGCCAGCGGTTACGGCAAAATGCTGCTGCGCTCGAAATGGCATGTGGAGGAGTTGCCCAGGGGCATGTGGCAGATCGTTGTCACAGAGATTCCTTACGGTATCGAGAAGTCACCGCTGCTGATCGAAATGGGCATGCGTATCTCGGACAAGACCATCGCCGAGTCGCGCCAGTTGCCGATGATTGACGACCTGCGTGATGAATCCAGTGCCGAAGGCATCCGCATTATCCTGTATCCGAAATCGAAGAATCTCGATCCGGAGCAGATCATGTTGCACCTGTTCTCGGCTACCAATCTGCAGGTCACCATCCAGTATGCCACCTACGCGCTGGAAAAATGGCATGAGACGGCCAATGGTGAGCGTTATCGCCTGCCCAGCCTGTTCTCTCTGGACAAGATGATCCGCTCCTTCCTGGATTACAGGGAGCAGCTGGTCATGAACCGCTCACAGGTCCGGCTGGCAGAAATCATGGCCCGATTACACATTCTGGACGGCTTGTTGCTGGCCTATCCGAATATCCGTGAAATTGTCGAAATCATCCTCGATAATGATGAGCCGAAACCGATTATTATGGCGCGTTATTCACTGTCTGAAATCCAGACGGATGCGATTCTCGCCATCCGGCTTTCACAGCTGCGCAAGCTTGAAGAGATGAAACTGCGCGGCGAACATGAGAAGCTCAGTGCGGAGGCTGCCGAACTGCATCAGGTGATTGATGATGATACCCATCGCTGGAATCACATCACGGCCGAACTCAAGGATGCCCTGAAGAAGTTTGGCGATGAGCGCCGGACCGTGGTTGATTTCGATGCGCCAAGGGCGCGCACGATGAGTCGTGAGCAGATTGTGGTGCGTGAGCCGATCACTGCCGTGCTCTCCAAACAGGGGTGGCTCAAGGGCATGCGCGGATCAAATATTGATGTCTCCGCTGTCAAATTCAGGGAGGGCGACAAGCTGCTGGATTCGGCAGCCGGGCACACCACCGACCAGCTGGTACTGGTCGGCAGAACAGGTCGCGCATTTTCCATGCTGGCGGCGGATCTGGCCGGCGGGCGCGGAGCCGGTGATCCGGTCTCGAAAAACTTCGTGTTCAATATCAATGATGCGCCGACGCGTATGGTCATGGTCAAACCGGAGTCCGAATACCTGGTCGCAACCACTGCCGGCCATGCCTTCCGTGCCATGGGCAGCGATATGCTGACGGCGAACAAGAAGGGTAAAGCCTTTATCAATTTCCCGGCAGGCTCCAAACTGCTCTGTATCCGCGAGTTCGGTCCAGACGATGATGCAATTGCTTTCATCGACTCTGATGGCCGTTTGGGCATTGTTAAAAAGGATGAGTTTCCACTGCTCGGCAAGGGTAAGGGGCTGACTGCTGTCTCGCTGAAGAAGGGTTCCAAAGGGATTCGTGACGCGGCGCCAATCAATATGGCCGGCGGTATCAGGGTCGGGACGGACAAACGCGCCACCACCATCTCAGCCGAAGAGATCAGCGAGTTTTATCTGATTGAAAGGGGTAAAGCGCCCAAAGGCCTGCCGATGGCGGCAGTGAACGGGGTGATTGTTGGTTAAGTTCCGGCCTGATACAGACGCAAGTCTTTCTTCAAGATAGGTTTCGAAGCCATGCAAACACGTGATTTTGATTTTGAATTACCTGAACATCTGATAGCCAAGAAACCACTCGGGCAGCGCGATGCTTCGCGCCTGCTCTGTCTGTCCGGGACGGATGGAAGCTGCACGGACGGACTGATTCGGGATCTGGCTAACTATGTGCAGCCCGGCGATGTCTGGGTGCTTAACGACACCAAGGTGATTCCGGCCCGTCTGGTCGGCCAAAAAGAGAGCGGCGGAAAAGTTGAAGTGCTGCTGCTCGAGCCGACAGAGCAGCCCAATGTCTGGCTGGCCTGGGGTAAAGCCAACAAGCCGCTGAAGCCGGATACGCTGATAGCATTTGCCGACGGTTTTTCTGCCCGTGTGTTAAAGCGCGATGGTAAAAACATCGAAGTGTTGCTGATGGCTGAAGATGTGGGTGCTGCGATTGAGACCTATGGCCATATGCCATTGCCGCCTTATATCGACCGGCCCGATACCGAAGAGGACACAGCGCGTTACCAGACCGTATTTGCCAAACATGCCGGAGCCGTAGCTGCCCCCACGGCAGGTTTGCACCTGACTACTGAGCTGATGGCGGCGATGGGGCAGGCGGGTGCAACTTTTGCCCATGTTACCCTGCATGTGGGGCCGGGCACGTTCCAGCCGGTGCAGGTGGATGATGTGAATCAGCATGTGATGCATGAAGAGGCGTATATCGTGCCGGTTGCAACGGCAGAGCTGGTGAACCGGGCCAAAGCCGAGGGTCGGCGCGTGGTTGCCGTGGGTACGACAAGCCTGCGCACACTGGAAGCCGCCTCTGTGCAGGGGCAGTTGCAGGCCGGTGCAGGCCGGACTTCCATCTTTATTTATCCGGGGTACCATTTCCACATTGTGGACGCACTGTTAACCAACTTCCATTTGCCGAAATCCACCCTGATTATGCTGGTGGCGGCACTTGCCGGACGTGATCGGGTCATGGATGCCTACGCCTTTGCCAAAGGACATGGTTATCGTTTTTACTCCTATGGTGATGCGATGTTTGTGCCGCGTCTGAAACAGTCATGAAAATATTTATTGCTCAAATTACGCCAAGAGTCGGCGACCTGAATGGTAATGTTCACCAGATTCATGCGGCGATGGATGAGGCAGCAAACTGTTGCTGTGATCTGGTTGTTTTTCCCGAACTTACGATTACCGGTTATCCGCCTGAAGATCTGTTGCTGCGGCCGCTTTTTCTTGATGAGGTGGAAAAGGCAGTGCAGGCCGTGGTCATCGCCAGTGGCAACGTCTGCGTGGCATTCGGTACGCCGCGTCGCGATGGCGGTTGTTTGCGCAACAGTGTTGTGATGGCGCAGAACGGACGCGTGATCGGCTATTACGACAAACAGCAACTGCCCAATTACGGGGTGTTTGATGAGCAGCGCTATTTTACCGCAGGTAGCGGGCACGGGTCGGTTTTTGAGGCCAATGGCTGGCGCATCGGAGTCGGTATCTGCGAAGATCTCTGGCACGATGAGCTGGCTGCCAGACAAACCGGCAGCCGTTGCGATGTCTGGCTGAACCTGAATGCCTCGCCATTCCATATGGGCAAACAGCAGCAGCGTGAGGCGCTGGTGAAGCGCAGGGCGCTGCAGTTTTCAGCGCCCGTTATTTATGTGAATCCGGTGGGCGGACAGGATGAGATTGTCTTTGATGGCGGTTCGTTTGCAGCCGACAGTTCGGGTAATCTGCTGTTGCGCGCACCGATGTTTGAGCCGTGGGGCGGCGTACTGGATCTGGCTGCAGTCGGTAGTGAAACGTTGGCACCGATACCGGCCGATCTGGAGCAGGTATACAAGGCGCTGGTACTGGGCGTGGCCGATTATGTGAAACGCAACGGCTCTGCTCAGGTGGTGATTGGTCTCTCCGGCGGCATCGATTCCGCACTGACTGCGGCCATTGCCGTGGATGCGCTGGGTGCGGAAAATGTGCTGGGGGTTCTGCTGCCATCGCGCTACTCCAGTGACCACTCGATTGCCGATGCCAAGGCACTGGTGGATAACCTCGGCATTGAAGCTGTTACCCTGCCGATTGCCGAGGGTGTGGATGCCGTTGAGCATACGTTGAAGGATACGTTTGTATGTTGGGGTAAAGCCGTTCCCGACCTGACTGAAGAGAATATTCAGGCACGCATTCGCGGTGTGTTGTTGATGGCGATTTCCAACAAAACCGGCCGCATGGTGCTCACTACCGGCAATAAATCGGAGATGGCGGTCGGTTACGCCACGCTCTACGGCGATATGGCCGGCGGTTTTGCCGTGCTCAAGGATGTCTACAAGACGCAGGTGTTCGCGCTGAGCCGCTGGCTGAATCGCGACAAAGAGATCATTCCTGAAAACACCATCAGTAAACCGCCATCCGCAGAACTCAGGCCCGATCAGAAGGATTCGGATTCATTGCCGGATTATGACGATCTTGATGCCATGCTTGCAGCCACGATTGAGGAGCGGTTGAGTGTGGAAGAGATTGCCGCGCGCGGTTACGATCTTGCCGAGGTTAAGCGGGTGGTGCGTATGCTGCAGTTGGCCGAGTATAAACGCAGGCAGGCGGCACCGGGTGTAAAAATCACCGAGCGGGCATTCGGCCGCGATCGGCGCTATCCGATCACGCACGCTTTCCGCGAATAGGAATAATCGTTCACTGCGGAGTACGCGGAGGAACGCAGAGTAAAAACAAAAACAGTATGCTCGAGTGACTTGTCGGTTGGTTTGTAGCGAACTGAACGGTTTTCAAAGCGAACGTTGTGCTATCGTTGTGCGCATGAGTAAAACCTGAGCGTTTTACACTGACTCAGTATGACTCTGCGTCCTCTGCGGTGAAAAAATGGGAAGTCGGGAAAGGAGAAGTAAATTGAAGAAGATTGAAGCAGTAATCAAACCGTTCAAAATTGATGATGTGAAGGATGCACTGGGTGAGATCGGCATTGCCGGCATGACGATTACCGAGGTTAAGGGACACGGTCGCCAGAAAGGGCATACCGAACTCTATCGCGGCGCCGAATATGTGGTTGATTTCGTACCCAAGGTGAAAGTGGAAATCGTAGTTTCGGATGACCGTCTGGATGAGTGCGTTAACGCGATTTGTGAGGCGGCATCCACAGGTAAAGTGGGTGATGGCAAAATATTCGTATCCACTGTTGATCAGGCCATTCGTATCCGTACCGGCGAACGTGACGATGAGGCACTGTAACGCGCTCTGAGATTGCCTTTTTATGCGGCTTGTGACAAAGTCCCGTTTCCTCTTTTACCGGGTGGTACTTTCTAATTATTGATACAGGAGAACAGTTGTGAGTGACGCAGTCCAAAAGGTCTTTGACCTGATTCAAGAAAATGAGTGCGAGTTTGTTGACGTTCGTTTTACCGATACGCGCGGCAAATGGCAGCACGTTACTTATCCGATCCATCAGTTGAGCGAAGACTCTTTCGAAGACGGTTTTGCTTTCGACGGATCATCTGTAGCCGGTTGGTGTGACATTAACAATTCAGACATGGCTCTGATTCCTGATCCGGCAAGTGCCAATATCGACCCGTTTTTCGAAGCCTCCACGCTGGTGCTGGTTGCCCAGGTCATCGATCCGATTACCGGCCAGGACTACAACCGTTGCCCGCGTCAGGTTGCCCAGCGCGCCCTGAACTACATTCGCTCAGCCGGCATTGCCGATACCGCATACTTCGGCCCTGAGCTGGAATTCTTCATTTTTGACGGCATCACCTGGAACAACGATATGGGTAGCTGCGGCTACCAGATCGAGTCCGAGGAAGCTGCCTGGAATTCGAGCAAGAATTTTGCCGATGCTTCCGAAGGCATGATGCGCAACTCCGGCCATCGTCCACGCGTGAAGGGTGGTTACTTCCCGGTTCCGCCGATCGACTCCCTGCATGAAATCCGCAGTGACATGTCACTGGTTCTGACCGATCTGGGTATTCATGTGGAAGCCCATCACCACGAAGTGGCAACTGCCGGTCAGTGTGAGCTGGCTATGAAGTTCGCCGAGCTGATCCAGAAGGCTGATGAAGTTCAATGGTACAAGTATGTAATCCACAACGTGGCGCATGCTCACGGCAAAACCGCAACCTTCATGCCTAAGCCGATCTACGGTGACAACGGTACTGCGATGCATGTACACCAGTCTCTGTGGCTCAAGGGCAAGAATCTTTTTGCAGGCAATAAATACGCCAATCTGTCACAGGAAGCGCTGTGGTATATCGGTGGTATCATTAAACATGCCAAGGCATTGAATGCGATTACCAATGCTTCAACCAACTCGTATAAACGTCTGGTTCCGGGCTTTGAGGCACCGGTTATGCTGGCTTACTCCAACCGTAACCGCTCCGCATCCATCCGTATTCCGGTTGTGAACTCTGATCCGGCTCGCCGCATCGAAGTACGCTTCCCTGACTGCACGGCTAACCCGTATCTGGCATTTACCGCGATGATGCTGGCAGGCCTTGACGGCATTGCTAACAAGATGGATCCGGGCGAAGCTGCGGACAAGAACCTGTACGACCTGCCGCCGGAAGAGGGCAAGTTGATTCCTACTGTTTGTGGTGGTCTGGAAGAGGCTCTGAACGCACTCGATGCAGACCGCGACTTCCTGAAAGTCGGTGGCGTCATGGATGATGATATGATCGATGCTTACATCGAGTTGAAGATGGAAGAGCTCAATGAAGTTCGTATGCGTCCGCATCCGAAAGAATTCGAACTCTACTACTCCTGCTAACTGTTGACTAAACGGAGTTCAGAGAAAGGCCGCCCATCGGGCGGCCTTTTTTGTGTGTATTTGTTGCTGTTTTATTTACTATACTTGCCGCACAAAATCGTTAACCCTGTGTTCCGGTTAACAAGGGAGAAGGCCATGTACCTGAAAAAAAAGCTGACTATTGTACCTGTGGCTCTTCTTGTTCTGGCTGCTGCGGGCTGTGCTTCTCAACCGCCGGAACCACAGGTGGACTATAAGCATATCGGCGAGGGTCTATGTCGCGAACATGGCGGACTGGTGTCCATCGATATGGCCGGGCCGCAAGCCGTCTATTTATGCCGGCATGGTATGTCCTTCCAGCTTTCGACAGATGGTGCATCCACGCTGCTAAGGTATTGATCGCACAATTGCCTGCGTGATCAATCAGGCCAGATCACTGTAACCATCCTTTCCAGTGGATGGAAAAGTTCGCATCCGCACTGAGATTTACCCAGCGTTGAAAATGCTCCCGCTCCAGCAGCATCCACGGTCCCGGATGTGTCGAAAAGAGCACATGATCGGTTATTTTCTGTACGCACCACGGGTTTCCCATCCTGTTGATGGTGCTCTCGCCAAAGCTTGAGAGGCCGGTTAATTCTACAGCGTGTTGTTTCATTGCAGACTACCTCTCCTTGTCATTTCTTTGCGTGCCGGTTTCGCGTCCCGCTTTTTTCTATTTATCGGCCCGGATTCATCGGAGTTGAGGGTGCTCTGAATAATTTCGTCCTGAAGTTATTCAGCACGCAAAGGCAAAAGCACCCAAGGGTGCCCTCTCTGCCGCTTCTCGCGGCATTTACCTTGCGTGGTTTTTCCTTTGCTTACAACATCAAGCACTTACAGTGCGCGATGTTGACTCGCGGCATCGTGCCGCTCGCCTGAAGGCGGCGAAGCCGTCCAATCCGGCATTCCTGCCGGATTGTGGCGGGACATCCATGTCCCGCAGGATACTCTGAGTTTTTCAGAGTACCCTTAAGTTTGTTCTGTCTGAAATGCAGCGTATAGTTTTGCAATGACCGATCATATTGATTTCATGTTGCTGCATGCGCCGGACATCCTGCACGATGATATCCGCCGTGTGTGCAGCTGTTCACAACAGTTTGCGGCGCTGATGCGCTTTGCTACCGCCGAGGAGTGCGCGCTGCTGTTTAAGCCGCTGGACGAAGCACTGCTGCCTGATGGAGGGGATCTGTGGGTGCCTGCATGCGACAGTTCCGATCTTGTCACCTGTCTGGCCCATCTGCGTCGTTGCAAACATCGCGCACACCGGCATCTGATCTGGTGGGAGATGGGGCTCTATGGTGACATGGATGCCTCATGTCAGGCGATTGCCGATCTGGCTTCAGGTTTGCTGAATGAAGCACTGACCATGGCAGGGCGTTTGATTGCCTCGCGCTACGGAGTACTTGAGGGGGGTGCTTTCTGTGTGATCGGTCTGGGTAAGCTGGGTGGCAGGGAGTTGAACCTGGGTTCCGATGTCGATCCGCTGTTTGTCTGGCAGGGGGAAGGGCAGACCACAGGCGGTCGCCAGTCGATTCCGGCCGCCGAATATTATATGCACCTCTCGCGTATGCTGATTCGGCTGATGAGCGAGCGCAGTGTGGACGGCATTGTCTGGCCTGTTGATATGCGCTTGCGCCCCGGTGGCGATTCGGCCGCCATTGCGCTGGATCTGGATAGTACAGTAAACCATTACCTTGAATACGGGCAGACGTGGGAGCGGGCGATGCTGATCAAGGCGCGGCCTGTCGCCGGAGATGCCGGGCTTGGCCAGGCTTTTGTTGCGGGTATTGCGCCGTTTATTTATCGCCGTTATCTCGATTATACGACTGTCGCGGCACTGGCCGAGATGAAACGCCGCATTGACGGGCAGGCGGGCAGTGGTGGCATTGCAACGGGATATGATGTGAAGCGCGGCAGAGGCGGTATCCGGGAGATCGAATTCATTATCCAGTCCATGCAGTTGCTGCACGGTGGCAGAAATCTCGGGCTAAGAGTTCAGCCGAGCATGCAGGCGATCGATCTGCTGCAGCAGGCCGGGGCTATAGGGGATGAAGATGTCGATGGGTTGAAAGCGGCTTACCGCTTCTGGCGCAGAATTGAGCATGCCATTCAGTCCCGCAGAGGCGAGCAGACCCATAAATTACCGGAGGGATATGCCGACTATCTGAGCAGCGCAACCGGTATCACAGATGTTGAACAGCAGATGGCTCACCATGCGGCCATCGTTGAGGATGCCTTCAGTAAGTTCGTCAAGCCGGTGGGTGAAGATGAGAAGGATGGGCGTGGCTGGCTCTCTGGTAAACATGAAGAGCTGGAATCATTGGCTGAGACCGACCGGGAGCGTTTATATCTGGCGCTTGGACATATCGACGGTTGCCTTTCCCGCGGTCTGTTGCCCGAGCGCAGCAGGGCGGAGGTGGAGCGTATTCTGGCACAGGCGATGCCGCGCTGGCTGGATGATGAAAATGGCATCACTGCGCTGGAGGCATTTGCCGAACTGGTTCATTCGATTTCAGGGCGGGCAACCTGGATCGATATGCTGGCTACGCATCAGGGCGTGCTGGACTGGCTGATCGGCGTACTTTCGGCCAGTCGTTATCTGGCCGATCATATTGTCAGCGATCCATCCTGGCTGGAGTGGCCAATGATGAGCGAACACAGCGAAAGCGATGCGCGTGAGATTTGTGCACGGCTGGACGGGTTGAATAATTTCGCTGATGTGGAACAGACGCTGGCCGATATCGGGCACTGGGTGGATCGGGTCAGGCTGCTTTGTGCGCTGGCCGTGGATGCGCATTCTGCTGATGCCATGACGGTGGGCGGCTGGCTGGCAGATATGGCTGATGCGGCCACTGCGGCTGTCCTGCGGCTCTGCCTGCACGAAATGAAACTGCCTGCCGATTTCCCGTTCGTGGCACTGGCTATGGGTAAACATGGCTCGCATGAGATGGGTATGGTCTCCGATCTCGATATGGTGTTTATACTGGTACACGATGAACCGTCAGCCATGCAGGGGCGGCGCAGTATGGGTGAACATGCCCAGCGCATTGGCCGGCGCATGATCCAGTATCTCACCGGAAAATCACCATTCGGGGCAGGTTTTGAGTTTGATGCACGCCTGCGTCCCTCTGGCAGTTCAGGGGTACTGGTCACCAACATAGCCGGGTTCAAACACTATCAGCGCCATGAGGCCCATACCTGGGAGCATCAGGCGCTATGCAGGGCGCGCCCGGTGGCAGGGCCGGAGTCGGCAAAGGATGCTGTGGCACTGGCGGTGAAAGAGGTACTCGATCTGCCGCGAGATCGGCATGCGCTGGCTGCTGATGTGGTCGAAATGCGCCACAGGATGATTGATCACCTGGCCAGCAAGGGTGGTGACATCATCAACCTTAATTATCAAGTCATGCTGATAGCTCATGGTAAATGCTACATCACCATTAATTTTGACGGGAACAGAAATAGTCCCGGAAGTAACATCAATGCCTACTTCTTTTATAA
>Ga0210044_10006993_pt1 | contig 14599 bp, 9 predicted proteins | sample CryGey13umfilter_2_FD_183959 | JGI IMG/M metagenome (GOLD analysis project Ga0210044, IMG submission 183959) | Groundwater microbial communities from aquifer in Utah, USA - Crystal Geyser 4/9/14 3 um filter (SPAdes) (version 2) | ecosystem: Environmental > Aquatic > Deep subsurface > Groundwater...
CAATTTCAATTTTTAGCTTCTTCAGTTTCTACTGATCCAAGATATTGTAGTGGTAACATAAAGAGTATAGTACATGTTCAAATGCACATGAAATATAAATAAGTATTGCCTAAAAAACAAGTTAGTTTTTATAAAAAAATAACTCCGAGAATAATCTCGGAGTTATTTTTTTAATACTAAATAATAAGAAAATCACTAAATTTGTTCATCTAATATTAATAACATGAGTTTCTTCAACACTATTAAAACAAAGTTTTTAGTTTTTTCTTTTTTTATATTATTTATCTTTCCAGCATATACTTTTTGTCAAAACGAAGCAGATAACTCAATTAATTATTCAGCACACTCAACTGATGTTTTAGGGAAAAAGTATTATGCAAAATGGCAAAAGACAAAAAAAAATAAAGCAGATTTAGATTCGGCTAACGCAAATTTCATTAAATCTTATCAATTAAAATCAAAGGAATTAAAATTTGATTATGCTTGTGAGCTTGCTCGATTATTGGTAAAAAATAATGAACAAAGCGTACTAATAAAAGATTGGTATTTACGTGCATTTTCATCCTATGATTCTAAATCTGTTGATGCAGAAAAGCCACTAAGTGAAATACAAAAGGTAGTAGAAAAATATTCTATAATTTATGAATTTATTAATGTTTACGCCGATGTCTATGGGAAATGTGAAGATGCTATAGAAATTTTAAGAGAACACAAAACCGATTTTTATTTTAATTATATTCAAAAAAAAGGAAAAGAAACTGGATATGATAAAATGTGGACTAATTTAGAAAACAAAGATTACATGATTTATTCTACTTGTAAGGAGAAGTAGTCTTTACCCCTTTGGATTGGCGTACATTTTAATATCGGCTGCTGTAATGATTTTGTCACAAAGAATAATTAAACGTTCTACGATATTGCGAAGTTCTCGAATATTACCAGTCCAATTTACATTTTTTAATTCCACTAAAGCTGCTTTATCAAACTCTTTGGTTGCAATGCCGTGATCTTGACAAAGTTGCTCCAAAAAATGGTTGGCTAAAATAGGCACATCCTCTTTTCTATCATTTAATGATGGCACATGAATAAGAATTACACCAATCCGATGGTATAAATCTTCCCGAAAATTTCCTTGAGCAATTTCTTTTGATAAATCTTTATTGGTTGCTGCAATTACACGAACATTAACTTTTATTTCTTTTTCACCACCTACGCGTGTAATTTTACTTTCTTGCAAAGCACGTAAAACCTTGGCTTGAGCTGAAAGACTCATGTCGCCAATTTCATCTAAAAATAAAGTTCCTGCTTCTGCTTGTTCAAAGCATCCTTTTCGGTCTTTTATGGCAGAAGTAAACGCTCCTTTTTCGTGACCAAATAGCTCGCTTTCAATTAATTCTGATGGAATAGCTGCACAATTTACTTCGATAAAAGGTGCTTTTGAGCGATTTGATTTTTCATGAAGACTGCGAGCAACTAATTCTTTACCAGTACCATTGTCTCCAGTAATTAAGACCCTTGCATCACTAGAGGCAACTTTTTCTATCATATCTTTTACTATCTTAATACCTTTTGATTCTCCAATAATTTGAGTAGCACCAATTCCACCACTTATTTTTCTTTTTAGTTTTTTCGTTTCTTGTACTAGTTCTTTTCTGTCTATAGCATTACGAACAGTTACCAATAAACGATTTAAATCAAATGGTTTTGAAATAAAATCATAAGCTCCTTTCTTTAAGGCTTCAACTGCGGTTTCTATTGTCCCGTGCCCAGAAATCATAACAATCGGAGTATCAATTCCAAGATCGACAGCTTTTTCTAAAACTTCTATTCCGTCCATTTTAGGCATTTTGATATCGCACATAATTAAATCGTATTTGCCAGATTTAATTTTTTCTAATCCAGCCGAACCATCTTCAGCTTCATCAACTGTATATTTTTCGTACTCTAAAATTTCTTTTAGTGTGTTTCTAATCGGTCTTTCGTCGTCTATAATTAATATTCTTGTCATTTTTTTGTTTTTCAGTTATCAGTTTTTCAGATCACAGTTCACGGTTGGCAGTTAACTGTAAACCGTAACTGACAACTAATTTTTATAAGTCAACCATTTCCATAACTCTTTGTAAGTTATTTTTTTCCCATACATTAATATTCCTGTACGGTATATTTTTGCTGCAATCCAAGTAGCTCCTAAAAATCCTATTATTAGTAAGCTCATGGATAATACTAATTCCCAAGATTCAACTCCACCAAATGGTATTCTTACCATCATAATGATAGGTGAAGTTAAAGGAATAATAGAAAGCCAAAAAGCCATTGTGCCATCAGGATTTTCCATAACTGTTTGAGCAACAACAAATGAAAAAATTAATGGTATTGTTATGGGAAGCATAAACTGTTGTGTATCTGCTTCACTATCTACGGCAGAACCAACTGCGGCTAGTAATGCTCCGTACAATAAGTATCCTCCAATAAAGTAAAAAATAAATGAAATTAATAGTTGAAATACAGGTATAGTTTTAAAACCATCCATAACGTCTTGGTATGGGTTTTGAGAAAGTTCAGTAATGTTTGCTTGCTCCATTAAATTACCAGTTTGAGAAGCTGAAGTAACTGTTTCTATAGAAAACGCACCTACAATTATCGTATAAATAACTCCAGTAAATAGTGCCCATAATAAAAACTGAGTTAATCCAACTAAAGCAATTCCAATAATTTTACCCATCATTAATTGAAAAGGTTTTACCGATGAAATGATGATTTCTACAATTCTGCTTGTTTTTTCTTCAATAACCCCTCGCATAATTTGAACTCCATACATAAAAATGAAAAAATAAATTAATATGGCACCTCCAAAACCAAGAGCAGTACTTATTCCTACATTTTTTGATTCTTCTTCACCATCGATAGTTATTGATATGGGTTTTACGGTAATATTAGGTTGAATTTCGGCAAGTTGTTCTTTCGTAACATTAAACTTGCTTTGTATTTCAATATTCCGAATTACATTTTCTATAGTGTTTTCAATATTAATTATTGTAGAAAATCCCGGTTGTTTTTTATAATACATTTCCACAACAGGAGTTTTGTCAGCATTTTTAATGTAAAGTATGGAGGTATAATTTTCATCATAAAATTTACTTTTTGCTTGTTCTATTGATCTAAATTCATGTTTAAATTGTAGGGTAGCTGTATTTACAAATTGATTGATAAATGTTTTTGTTTCATCAATCACTTCAATACGTTGAATATCTTTATCTTTAATGGCTAACCAAATAGGCACCAACATTAAACCAGCCATTAGCAGCGGACCTAAAAGCGTCATGATAACAAACGATTTCTTTTTTACTCGAGTAAGGTATTCTCTTTTTATTATTAATGTTATTTTATTCATTTTCCTCCTCCTCTAAAACTTCTTTAGGTTCAAATTCACTCACTTTTTGAATAAAAATATCATTCATGCTTGGCGTTATTTCGTTAACGGAAATTATTTTAACATCATTAATAATAGCTCTAATCAAATCGTTCATTTCACTCGGATTGTTGGCTTTAACTTTAACAATTGTTCTTTCCTTATTTTGCTTTGACTCTATCAACTCAAAACCAGTCCATAATGCATTAGTAAACGCAATCATGTTGCCAATAAAAACAATTTCAAATAAATTAGATTTACATGCCGTTTTTATCTCATTAACATTACCTTCTAATATTTTTTTTGATTTATTGATTAGTGCGATGTCATCACAAATTTCTTCAACAGATTCCATATTGTGCGTAGAAAAAATAATAGTAGAACCATTCTCTCTTAATTCTAAAATTTCTTTTTTTATGAGGTTAGTATTTATGGGATCGAAACCAGAAAAAGGTTCATCTAAGATAAGCAATTTTGGCTCGTGTAAAACCGTTGTAATAAATTGAACTTTTTGTGCCATTCCTTTAGAAAGTTCTTCCACTTTTTTGTCCCACCAGTCGTTAATTTCAAATTTTTTGAACCATTCTTTCAGTTTACAACTTGCTTCTCCTTTATTCATGCCTTTTAATTGAGCAAGGTACAAAGCTTGTTCTCCAACTTTCATTTTTTTGTACAAACCTCTTTCTTCAGGTAAGTATCCAATTTGAGAAATATGTTTAGGGGATAATTTTTCATTTTCAAAAAATAGTTCTCCACTATCTGGTGCAGTAATTTGATTAATAATTCTAATTAAAGTTGTTTTGCCTGCTCCATTAGGTCCCAACAAGCCAAAAATTCGTTGCTTTTCAACATGAATTGATACATTGTGCAACGCTTTATGCCCTGCATAGGTTTTGTAAACTCTTTTTATATGAAGTAAGTCCATTTTTCAAAGATAAGTTATTCGGTTGGGTTATTTTAAAATTACTGTTTAGAAAAAATTGGGCATAAAAAAACCTCCTGAACTCAGGAGGTTTTTATAAAAATAAAATAAGTTATCTTTTATCAATATCAACAAAATCTCTTTTGGTTGCACCTGTATAAACCTGTCTAGGTCTTCCAATTGGAGCTTTATCTTCAATCATTTCTTTCCATTGAGCAATCCATCCAGGCAATCTACCTATTGCAAACATTACTGTAAACATTTCTGAAGGAATATTTAAAGCTCGGTAAATAATACCTGAGTAAAAATCAACATTTGGATATAATCCTCTTGATTTAAAATAGTCGTCATTTAAAGCTACTGTTTCTAATTTTTTAGCAATGTCTAAAACTGGATCATTAACTCCCAATGCTTTCAGCACATCATCAGAAGCTTTTTTAATAATGGTTGCTCTAGGATCAAAGTTTTTATAAACTCTGTGACCAAATCCCATCAAACGGAAAGTATCATCTTTGTCTTTGGCTTTATTTATCCATTTATCTACATCTCCACCATCATTTCTAATTGCCTCCAACATTTCAATTACAGCCTGATTTGCACCTCCATGCAACGGACCCCATAAAGCAGAAACTCCAGCTGCTACTGAGGTGTATAAATTTGCTTGTGAAGAACCTACAACTCTTACTGTTGCAGCTGAGCAGTTTTGTTCATGATCTGCATGTAAAATCAACAATTTATTAAGTGCTTGTGCCACAACAGGATTAACTTTATAATCTTCTGTTGGCATAGAAAACATCATGTTTAAAAAATTCTCGCAATAATCTAAGTTATTTTTAGGATAAACAACTGGATGACGCATTGCATTTTTATATGCCCAAGCCGCTAATGTTGGCAATTTAGCAAGCAAACGATATATAGTCAAATCAACTGCTTCTTGTGGTCGATATGGGTCATGAGATTCAGGATAAAAAGTTGACAACGAACTTAATGAAGCAGCTAAAATTCCCATTGGGTGTGCTTTTGCAGGATAAGCCTCAAAAAATTCCCTCATATCCTCATGTATTAAGGTATGAAGTGTTATGGTTTTCTTAAATTTTGTATACTGTGCTAAAGTAGGTAAAGAACCATAAATTAACAAATAAGCTACCTCTAAAAATTCGGCTTTTTCCGCCAATTGCTCAATAGGATATCCTCTATAACGCAGAATTCCTTCTTCACCATTCAAAAAGGTAATCCCACTTTTGGTTGAACCTGTATTTTTAAATCCTGGATCAAGCGTAATGTAACCAGTAGCTGATCTAAGCGTGCTGATGTCTATTGCTTTTTCATTTTCAGACCCTGTAATTACAGGAAATTCATATACTTTCCCGTTTAATTCTAATTTTGCTATTTCTGACATTTTATTCTCCTTTTTTTTAAAACCTACTTTTAATAGATAAGTATGCTAATGTAAATATCAAGAATTTATTTTCCAAACCTTTAATAATAATTCCTTTTATTCACTACTAATTATTTATTATCAATTTACACAAGCCTAAAATTAATTCTTTATATTCTATTACAAATGATTTTCATCATATAAAATGCCTCTTAAATCAAGATAAATATCATGATTTAAGAGGCATTATTAGTTATAGTGATTATTATTAGTTATTTCACAATAGAAACATGACCTAACTCGATATGGGTTTTACCATTAATATCGGTAAAGAAGAGTTTCCAAACGTAAACGCCATTTTGTACTAGTTTCCCTTTGTAGGTTCCATTCCAAGGTGTAAATTTAGCATGTGATTCGAAGATGATTTCACCCCAGCGGTCGAAGATTAGAAAGGTATAATCTCTATCAGAAATTCCGAAGCCATTGGGGAAAAATCCATCATTTAAGTTGTCAAAATCTGGTGTAAAAGCGTTGGGAACGTAAATACCATATTCACCAGTTACAATAGCTGTTTGGGTAATGGTGTTTTCGCAATCATGGTTATCCACAACCGTTAAGGTAATCTGATAATGTCCAGTATCTTCAGGAAACGTGTAAGAAGGATTTTGTAGTATGCTTGTATCCAATCCGGCAATATCCCAAGTCCAGTAAAGTATATTAACGTATGATTGGTCTAAAAAGTGAATGGTAGGATCAAACATGGTGGTAGGATTAGGGTTCATCGTAAAATCAGCTACAGGGTTGGCAAAAACCTGAACATAAGCAGGTTTGGTTAAAGAATCGGTACAGCCACCAGCTGCAAGGGTTGAAGTTACGGTTAATGTAATGTCATAAACACCAGGGCCAGCATACGTGTGAGAAACCGTGTCACCACTTGCAGTTGAACCATCACCAAAGTTCCATAAGGTACTGCCTACCATTCCACCAGTAATATCGGTGGTATTGTAGAACGTAAATGCTTGTTGGGGTGTTTCACACAGGCTCAGCATATCTACATCAAAACTCACCTGAGGAACAGGGTTCACAAAAACAGTTATTTGGTCGGTAACATTAGGAGAACAACCATCACTTAATGTAACGGTGTAAGTGGTAGTAGTTGCTGGTGAAATGTTATGCGATTGGCCTAATCCTAACCCATTATCCCAAGAATAAGTATATGGACCACCATTACCAGAACCAACAGTGGCTATAGCAGAAACAGTAACTTGTCCATCTGGACAAACGGTAATGTCAGGAACAGCAACAACAATTAATGGAGGATAAACACTTACCATAACCGCATCGGTGGAAGTACATCCATTAGCATCTGTAATTGTTACGATATATGTAGTTTGTGCAATTGGAGAAACAGTATGTGATTGACCTGCTCCTAATGCATTATCCCAAGAATACGTATAACCCGGAGTTCCTCCAGCACCTGTGGCAGAGATGGTAGTATTTCCACTCGTACAAATGGTTACGTCTGCACCAGCATTTACAGATACGGCAATTGGTTGACCAATAACAACACTAGTGGTATCGGTACATCCTGTGTTGGCATCGGTAACTGTACACATATAAGTTCCAGCAGCTAAACCAGTAGCAGTTTGCGTTAATTGAGTAGGAACGGTGTTCCATGAAAAGTTATAATTAGCCAGTGGATCTGAGCCATCAGCTGTAGCTGTTCCATTGGCAGCACCATTACAAAGAGCATCGGTAAAGGCAGTAATACTTGCTGTAAAACTAGGGCTGTTACCAACAGTAATTGTAAAAGCAGTATCACAACCATTAGCATCTGCAACGGTAACCGTATAAGTATTTGGTGTTAGATTAAATAATGTGTCATTGGATGTAGGACCTGCTCCCCAGTCGTAGGTATAAATTCCTGTTCCTCCTGCAAAGTTGACTACGCTAGCCCATCCATCAGGAAAACCACAGTTAGCATTTTGAGATGCTGTAGTATAAGAAAAAGCTACTGGTTGTGTAAGTGGAATAGTAGCAGCTATGGTACATCCAAAATTATCAGTAACGGTAACAGAGAAACTACCTGCTGGTAAATTAGTTGCAGGGTTGGTAATTTGATTGTTTGCTGCTGCATCCCATTGATAGTTATAGGGAACAGCTCCTCCTGAAGGTGTTAAACTTATTTGACCATCATTACCACCATTACAACTTGGGTTGGTAGGCGTATTGGCTAAGCTAAGAATATTAAAAGTGATGGCAACGATATCTGAAGAGGAACAACCTGGAGCGTTGGTTTCTGTCCAAGTAAAGGTATAGGTGCCTGCTGCAGGAACAGTAACTGTTGCTGTTGGCGAGTTGGAAGGAACAAATACTACGCCAGCAGCCCCAGTCCAAGCTCCTGTTCCAAAACTAGGCGTAGCACTTAATACATAAGATAAGGTACAAGAGGTGTCGTTTACTCCTGCATTGGCATTTGGTAAGCCAACAAATGGTCCACCAGTTACTGTTACAGGACAACCATTAACGTCCACCACATCAAAGGAATAATTATCTCCATTTTGTAAGCCAGTAATAACAATGTTGCCACCGTGGGTAGCTGTTGTGTTCACAAAACTTGCTGTTGCTGGTAATAAATTAGAAGCAGTATATAAAGAACCATCTGCTTCTGGCAATCCTCCGGAAATGGTAACTGTTACTGAACTATTTTGACAATCAGGAACAGCTAGGTAAGTAATTTCTGTTAAGTATTGTACTGCAAAAGCTGGCCCCATTTCATAACAAGGCATCGCTGTGTTTACATAGCTATAATAACCATTAATGGTATCGTAAAAAGTAATGGGCACATAATAAATGGTGTTGTTGGTCCATGCTCCTGCATAACTTGGTGAACCAGTAGCATTGATATCATTAAAACTATTGCCAAAACCAACTAATCCCACAAAACAAGGGTCATTACCAATCCAATCATTTGGAAAAGTTGTACTTGGCGTTAATGCAATGGTTGGAGGACAACTATAAATCAAATATCCTATTCCTGGATTATATCCTCCTGGTGGGGTGATGGGTGGGGAATTGGCAATATCTGGTGGTACAAAATCACCATTCGAAGTCATGGTAAATTGATCTCCAAAACATAATATATAAGGTGTTTGTCCATTGTTAGGGGAGATGCTGGCGGTAAATGTTCCGATGTCTGCCACACAACCACAAGCTGGTGGTGCTGTTCCAGTAGAGACCATGGTACAGGTAGGAAATCCAGAAAAATAAGCAGTAATGGTATAATTATTTCCATTGGCTGGTGCGGTGATGCTCCAGTTTTCTGGTGAGGAAAAAGGGGCATTAATAACGGTATCAATGGTAGTAACTCCATCGTTATAAGATATGGTCAGCGTTCCTGTTGCTGGTGGATTACTAAATGTGATGGTGCCGTTCAAATTATAAACTCCATTTAAACATGCTCCTTGGTTAGTTGTAAATCCTGTTATAGGAGGTGGAGACATAAAGTTAGTGGTGATGGTACAAGCAGCATCTGCACTAAATACTGCTGTAAATGCACAGTTGGTTCCTGTTTGTGATAAACTGGTAAAGTTAAAGGCTTGTGAGGTACCAAAGGGTGCATTAAATACTATAGGTGCTCCTGAACATGGTGTTATGGTTAAGGTTCCTGATGCCGGTGGATTAGTGAAATATACTGTTCCTGAGACATCATATCCTAAAAATGGTGTGTTGTAACAGTTCGTCATCGCTATGGGCATACTGTCCATGGCACATGAAACAGCACATGGTGCAGGAGTAGCATAATTAGTTGTAAAAGTACAAGCTGGAGCAGAAGAAAAAACAGCAGTTACATTACAGGGGACACCATTGGCGGTTATTCCTGGAATGTTATAACTGATAGGACTAGTAAAAGGTGCATTAAATACCTGATTATTTCCATGACAATCGGTAAAAGTTAGTGTTCCTGTTGTAGGTGGATCAGTAAAAGAAATACTTCCACTAACCCCATAAGTATTAGTTGCTGGGTTACATGCTGTTGGGTTGGTAGTTAAACTTGTTATAAGGCAAGGGAGAAGAATAGAACAATTGGTAGTAGCAGTTCCTGAAGAATTAGTAAATGAGATATCCGTAGCTGAATTGGAAAAATTTGTTATTAATAAAATATAAACTTGACCAGTGCTAGCACCAGTAATAACAGCCGTTTCTGTTGCTGCTGTTGAGAAACTGCAAGAAGATGGAGCTGGTAACGAGCCGCAATTTCCCATCGCAGTAGGATAATCTGGGAACGGTCCCCATAGTGCAAAATCAATATCAACGGCAGGGTTGCTGCTCATGTCTATGGTCATACTTCCTGGATTATCTATTTGCAAATAATACCATGCAGGATTGGGTTGAGAACCTAAGCAGCCATAATCATTTCCGGCTGCAGCTGTGCCATTATTAACACTAGCAGGAAAAGTTGCTGTAGTACCTGTACAAAAAGGATCGGCAGTATTACAACCAGCACCTTGAGAAAATAATTCTTTATTAACAAAAAGAATTAAAAAGAAATAAATGAAAAAAATTACATATTTATTAATTGCTCTCATGCATTAACTATTTGATTATAAATACAAGACGCAACATACCTTATTAGGTTGCCTTTATTTAAATAAATAATAAATATACTATAATTAAAAGTTCTAAAAAAGATTAATCATCATAAAAGTAAAAAAATCTACATGAATTTTTATCAATAAAAAAGCCACTGAGAAAATTTCAGTGGCTTTTTTAAAAACCAAAACAATGTCCTTACTTTAAAAACTTGAAATCTTTTCCTAGATATTGGGCTGAACCACCTAGCATTTCTTCAATTCTTAATAATTGATTGTATTTTGCCATTCTATCAGAACGAGAGGCAGAACCCGTTTTTATTTGCCCTGTATTTAGTGCTACTGCTAAATCAGCGATAAAACTATCTTCGGTTTCTCCAGAACGATGGCTTATTACAGAAGTAAAAGCAGCTTTATTTGCCATATTAACTGCATTTATCGTTTCCGTTAAAGTTCCTATTTGGTTTAACTTAATTAGAATTGAGTTAGCAGACTTTTCTTCAATACCTCGTGCTAATCTTTTTGTATTAGTTACAAACAAATCATCACCAACTATTTGAACTTTTTTTCCGACAGTTTTTGTTAAATTAGCCCATCCAGTCCAATCATCTTCAGCTAAACCATCCTCAATAGAAAGTATTGGATATTTGTTCACCCATTCTTTCCAATAATCAACCATTTCGCTGGAAGTTCTTTTATCTCCAGTTGATTCAAATTCATATAATTTTTTATCACTGTTGTAAAATTCTGATGCAGCAGCATCTAGAGCAATAAAAACATCTTTTCCTGCTTTGTATCCTGCTTTTTTAATGGCTATTAATATGGTTTCAATAGCTTCTTCGTTTGATCCTAAATTTGGAGCAAAACCACCTTCATCACCAACGTTAGTAGAATGTCCATTGCTTTTTAATACTGCTTTTAGGTGATGAAAAATTTCCGCCCCCATCCGTAATGCTTCAGCAAAAGTAGAAGCACCAACTGGCATTACCATAAACTCTTGGATGTCTATTTTGTTGTCAGCATGTGAACCACCATTTAAAATATTCATCATTGGAATAGGAAGCATGTTTGCATTAACTCCTCCAATATAATTGTACAAAGGAATTCCAGATTCTTCAGCAGCAGCTCGAGCAACAGCCATAGAAACGCCTAAAATTGCATTTGCACCTAAATTGCCCTTGTTTTCTGAACTATCTAATTTAATTAATGCATTATCAATCAATGTTTGTTCAAAGATGTATGCTCCTTGTAATTCTTCGGCTATTGCTGTATTCACATTTTGAACAGCTTTAAGAACTCCCTTCCCCAAATAAATTCCTTTGTCTCCATCACGCAGTTCTACTGCTTCGTGTTTTCCAGTAGATGCTCCAGACGGGACCGCAGCTCGTCCTAAAACGCCATTTTGAGTTATCACATCTACTTCTACTGTTGGATTACCTCTAGAATCCAGAATTTGCCTTGCATGAATTTGAGCAATATAAGTCATTTCATAAATTTTAATTAATTATAATTGAGAGTTATTTTACTTTATCTAAAACTTCATCAATCATTCCATAAGCTTTTGCTTCATCAGCTTTCATCCAATAATCTCTATCGCTATCTTTTTCAACTTCTTTCATAGGTTTTCCTGAATGATTAGAAATGATTTCATATAATTCTTTTTTCAACTTTACAATTTCTTTAACTGTAATTTCCATGTCGGTTGCTTGACCTTGTGCCCCACCCATTGGTTGATGAATCATTACCCTTGAGTGTTTTAAAGCACTTCTTTTTCCTGGTGCTCCAGCACACAAAAGTACTGCTCCCATGGATGCAGCCATTCCTGTACAAATTGTTGCAACATCTGGGCTTACGTATTGCATGGTATCATATATTCCTAAACCCGCATAAACTCCACCGCCAGGCGAGTTTAAATAGATTAAGATGTCTTTTTTAGCATCTACAGATTCTAGGAATAATAATTGTGCTTGTATGATATTTGCAACGTAATCATTAACGTCTGTTCCTAAAAAAATAATTCTATCCATCATTAATCTTGAAAAAACATCCATTGATGCAACATTCATTTGTCGTTCTTCAATAATTGTTGGAGAAATATAACTTCCATGAATTGAAGTGTATTGATCGTAAACTAAACTATTTATCCCAGCATGTTTAGTAGCGTATTTTCTAAATTCATCTTTATCGAACATGTTTTTTAATTTTTAAGTGAGAAATAAAAGACCAATTTACTATATTCTATTTTATTAAAAAATGATTTTTGTTTACATTTTTTTGAGAATAATAAAAAAGCCCTAACAATAGATGTTAGGGCTAGATATTTATTTTTTATTGTAAGCTAATTTTACAAAATCTTCGTATGAGATTTCTTTTTCTTTTAACTTTAGTGACTTTTTATATAAGTTCAGAAGTTTATTATCATACATCATCATGTAAATGTTACGGGCTTCTTGTTCATTTTGAAGCACTCTGTTGGCTGTATCAGTAAGTTCCTCATCGTTATTGTTAGGCATTCCCATACTAGCCATTTGTTGAGCTAACAAATCTTTGGTATAAGCTACCACTTCATCTGGTAAAACCTTAATATCGTTTGATTTTATTATTTTATTTTCAACCAATTGCCATTTTAGGCTCTTCGCATACTCGTTGTATTCAGCTTCAACTTGTTCTTTTGAAATTGGTTTCTCGTTGGAAGCGACAATCCATCTTTTTAAAAATTCGTTGGGTAGCTCAATTTTTAATTTCTCTAATATTTTTTCCTGAATATCTGCTTTAAATTTTCTATCTGCATCAATACTTAATCCTTTCCCTAATTCTTCAGCCACTTTAGCTCTAAATTCGGTTTCATCTTTAACTACCTTTGGCCCATAAACTTTATCGAATAGTTCTTGATTGATTTCTGCTGGAATAATTTTGTTTATTTTTTCAACGGTATATCTGAATTTAGAAATGATATTTTTTAATGTTGCCGCATCAACACCTAAAGCAGCAGCTTGATCAGATTCGTATTCAGAAACTTTTTTTGGATCTAAATCAAATGTATCATTAGCTTTTGCACCAATTAAGCTTTTTTGTAATTTACTATCGGTAACTGCTTTAATAATAATTACGGAAGAATGGGAAATTCCTCCTTCTTTAATATTCCCCATTCCATCTAACTCTTCAAATTTTCCAAAAAGCATATCATCTTCTTGTGCAACTTCAGGGTTTGACATTTTCCCATATCGTTTGGCAACATCATTAATGTATTTTTGTACATCTTTGTCCGCTACTTTAATTTTATAATATTCTAATTTGTATTTAGCATCTAAATCAACATCAAACTGAGGAGCTAAACCAACTTCATATGTAAACTCGAAATCTGTTTGAGTTTCCCAGTCAATTTTGTCTTTATCTTCTATCTTAGGTAGTGGACTCCCTAATAAATCTAACTTTTCGTCAGTAATGTATTTTTGTAAAGAATCTGAAAGTAGTTTATTGATTTCATCCACTATGACATTAGTTCCAACCATTTTTTTAATCATCCCCATTGGAACGTGACCTTTTCTAAATCCAGGAATATTAGCTTTGTTGCGGTGTTCTTTTAAAACTTTATCAACTTTTTCTTGATAATCAGTCTGATTTACTTGCACTTTAATTACTGCATTTAAATGGTCAATTTTTTCTTTTGTAATGTTCATTCTTCAGTTTTTATTTCAACTTTAAAGTCTGTTTAATTTAAAAAAGGTACAAGGCGAACCTTATACCTTTTTCATTGTACTGTCGGAGAGACTCCCTTGCTTTGTTTAGGAATAAAATCATCTCCTTTCCTTACGTTGTACGGGCGGAGAGACTCGAACTCTCACACCTCGCGGCACTAGATCCTAAGTCTAGCGTGTCTACCAATTCCACCACGCCCGCAAAAGGATTGCAAAAATAATGTTTTTTACTTATAAGACCATAAGATAGCTAATAAATGTTTTTACTTTTTATAACTCCAATTTTCGAGCGACTATCTAGCTAGTTGGTATAATAAATAAAAAAGGCTTGGAAAAAATTTCCAAGCCTTTAGTTTTATTTATGCTAAATGTTATTGAATAACTATTTTATAGTTAGCAACTCCTTTATCAGCAATTACATTTACAAAGTAAACACCTTTGGCATTTTTTCTTAAATCAATTACTTGACTAGTGCTATTACTATTGTTTTTGTAAACTACCTGCCCTTGTATGTTCATTATTTCAATTGTTGCGTTTTCGCCAGATGGATTTATTATTGTAAACAAACCATTGCTGGGATTTGGGTAAATAGCAAAATTT
>Ga0210044_10006994_pt1 | contig 14597 bp, 13 predicted proteins | sample CryGey13umfilter_2_FD_183959 | JGI IMG/M metagenome (GOLD analysis project Ga0210044, IMG submission 183959) | Groundwater microbial communities from aquifer in Utah, USA - Crystal Geyser 4/9/14 3 um filter (SPAdes) (version 2) | ecosystem: Environmental > Aquatic > Deep subsurface >...
GTGAGAAAGAAAAAACTCACCCCGAAATAGAAACAAAAAAAGGAATCGAAAACCGGGGCAGCGCCGTTCCGCTGCTTGAAGAAGGTTACCCTCTTAAACTCGATGCATTATTGTCTTGACGGAGGGGGCCACTTTACTCGCAACCTCTAAGCCGGCTCGGTTATCCAGAATTAGCATCGGCTTGTTATGGCCAGTTCTGGTATTACCATGGTTATAGCCCTTGGTCGCCCCCTGCGCTTGGCCGCAGCGGGTAATGACGGTAGAGTCTACGTCCAAGGTGAGAGCATCTACTAAAATTCCCACGCACTTTGTTCCTTAAATTACTCTAATGGACAATCTGCAAAGTTACGTGTGAATATCAAGTCGTTGACGTATGCTCATTGAAAGTCGAGTCTGCCAATCTAACGGTGGCTTGGGAATGCCTGCACGTTGAGGTGTTCCCCAGATCGGGTTGGGAAAGTGTTTGTCGAGGATGTAGCGCGGAATGACGTGCCAGTGCAAGTGCGGCGTCATGTTGCCAAGGCTGGCAAGATTTATTTTATCGGGCTGCATTACTTCACGCAGCGCGCTTTCCACGGCAAATACCACGTTCATGAGAGCATGCTGTTCTTCATGATTTAGGTCTGTCATTTCCTTGACGTGGCGGTTACATATCACGCGGCAGAATCCGGGATAATCGGCATCCTCAATCAGCACCACGCGACAAAGCTCGCTGCGCCATAACAGTGTTTCGCTCGTTGTTTTACAGAGTTCACAACCCATCATTTTTTCGTGTATATATTGTCAGTTATATAGCGGCAGTGCGGCGATACGTCGCTCTATTTTGGTGGTCATTTTGGTATAAGCGGGGCTGCCGATGCTGCCATAGCGGCGTTTGAACTCGATTTCCTGCATATATTCCGGTAAATCCTTCACTTCCAGCATGATGTCGGATTCGCGCAGGTTTGCCGTAAGTTGCCGCTGCACTTTTTGCGCGCCATGGTCACTTGTTGTGGCAAGTTCGCCAAAACGTGTGCCGGCACGATCAGCGGCGATGTCATTGAAGCTGAAGCCGCTGCCACCGCGAGAATCCTTGATTTCTTTGTACAAGCCGATAACATCCGACAGCGGGCTGCCAGCAGTAGCGGCAAGTGCCGCAGAAACCGTGAAATGCTGAGAGAGGTCTCTGCGTCCGCTCAGGGTCACACTACGCGAAGTCGGCTTGGGCCATTGTCTGGCAGCCGGAATAATGGCACCAAGCCCTTTTCCGTTTACGTAAAACGCCATAACAATAATAGCAGCGCGATTTTCTGCCACCGGATTGTCGCCGTTTGAACGTTGCGCGGCGAACTCGAACAGTGCTCGCATTAGTTCAGTGAATCGCAGTTTGTGTTTTGAGTCAGGTTTACTGGTCAGCTCGACTAGTCGCTCGTGATATGCCTTCAGTCGTTCCTGCTCCTTGGGCGGCACCAGCAAGGCCTTGAGCTGATTTGGCAGTGCTTCGTTCCATTCGAAGACGATGCGTAGCATCTCATCGCTTGTGCTCACATTCTTGATGACATCGGCAGCTGCCCTGTAGTCCTCGCTGGTTTGCAACTGCTTAATGCCGAATTGTAGCAGCCAGTCTGCTACAAGCGCGGGCACCCGTAACTTACCAATGTGCAGATACTCAACTCGTGGTAACGCTTTCGTTTCGCGCAGCTTGGCGTCGATATTGAGATAGCGCCCGATTGGATTGTGCGGTAATTCGATAGTTGCACGTATTCTGGCCACGCCTTGCTGTAAATCTATATTAGAGCTGCCCTTGCCATAGCGGTTGGCAAGGTAGTTGACTGTAAGGTCGAGATCTTCTTGACTAATAGTAATGGTACGCAGTACTCCTGCTTTCATTTTACGCGGATCGTTATGAGACAAAACGTGCTTGGCGCGGTCGACATGAGCTGGAGTAAATTGGGCTATTCCAGTGATGAGCGGTTGTTTTTCGACAATTAAATAAATTACTGATACCAGCGCCACACAGAAAACGATGATCAATATTAATATAGTCCGCATTTGTTTATTTTTACGCTGTTGCAAAAGTGCAAAAATCCGTGCCAAGTGAAATCGGTACCATAGCTGCATTAATCATAAAATAATGCGGCTATGGTACCGATTTCACTTGTATAACCATGGGTGTACCAGAAATGGTGCCCAATTTTAAATGCTTATACTGGTCGTCTGGCAGACAGGGTATGAAACATAGTCATACCCTGCCAACAGCAATTCAGAGTTAACTGCTACTCATCTCCAACATCAACTGATTAATACATTTAACGAAGCTGGCTGGGTCGTCGAGCTGGCCACCCTCGGCCAGCAAGGCTTGATCAAATAATACTGAGGCCCATTCATCAAACTTCTTCTCTTCAACTTTCAGGCGTAACACAACCGGATGCTTGGGGTTGATTTCGAGGATAGGTTGCGATACTGGCGCTTTCTGCCCTGACGCCTTCAGTAGACGAGCCAGATTAGCGTTTATGTCATGAACGTCCGCCACTAGGCAGGCTGGCGAATCGGTCAGACGGTGAGTCACACGGACCTCTTTAACGCGCTCGCTAAGGCTGGATTTAATCTTGTCGGTTAGATCTTTGAATGCACATGCATCTTTTTCCTGTTCCTGTTTCTCTGCCTCGTCTTCGAGTTCGCCGAGATCAAGCCCTCCTTTAGCAACAGACACCAAAGGCTTGCCTTCGAATGCGGATAGATTACTCACTACCCATTCATCTACGTGATCGGTCAGTAACAGCACTTCAATGTCTTTCTTACGAAACACTTCCAAATGAGGACTATTTTTCGCGGCATTGAAGGTGTCAGCGGTGATGTAATAAATTTTGTCCTGACCCTCCTTCATGCGACTGATGTAATCGGCCAGAGAAACGGTTTCTCCTGGTGAATTCGTATAAGTAGAAGCTAGGCGCAGCAAGCCAGCGACCTTACTTTTATTAGCGGAGTCTTCGCCTACACCTTCCTTCAGCACGCGGCCAAATACATCCCAGAACTTGACATACTTCTCGGGGTCTTTGGCAGCCATATCTTCCAGCAGGCCAAGCATTTTCTTCGTGCAACCAGAACGGATTGCTTCGATATCCTTCGATTCTTGCAGAATTTCACGTGACACGTTGAGCGGAAGATCATTGGTGTCAACTACACCGCGCACAAAGCGCAGGTAATGCGGCATTAACTGGGTGGCGTCGTCCATGATGAAGACACGGCGCACATACAGTTTAATGCCGTGACTTGCTTCGCGCTCCCACAGATCGAATGGTGCCCTGGCTGGTATATATAGCAATAAAGTATATTCCTGGCGTCCCTCTACACGTGCATGGGTCCATGCTAGCGGATCCTCATAATCATGCCCTACATGCTTGTAAAAACCTTTGTACTCATCATCTTTTATCTCGGTTTTGGGGCGTGCCCACAATGCAAAAGCTTGATTGACTGTCTCTTCCTCGTCCAGCACCTGCTGTGCGTCGTCTTTCCATTCCTCTTTTTTCATTAAAATAGGCTGAACGATATGGTCAGAATATTTGTGGATAATACTGCGCAACTTTGTGCCATTTAGCAGGTCTTCCTGTCCTTCGCGCAGATGCAGGGTAATAGTTGTACCATGGGTAGCTAACTCGACCATCTCAATGGCAAACTCTCCGCCACCGTCGGATTCCCAGCTGACACCTTGATCGGTTTTCTCGCCGGCACGGCGCGTTAGCACGCTCACCTTGTCAGCGACGATAAAAGCTGAATAAAACCCCACACCAAACTGACCGATAAGATTTGCATCCTTCTGCTGGTCTCCAGAAAGCTGAGTAAAGAATTCGCGCGTGCCAGATTTGGCAATAGTACCGAGATTATTGATGACCTCTTCGCGGCTCATACCAATTCCATTGTCGCTAATGGTCAGTGTATTTGCCTCGGTGTCGTAGCTGACATGAATAGCCAGTTCGGAATCATTCTCAAACAAGGCTGAGTTATGCAGCCCCTCGAAGCGCAGCTTATCGCAGGCATCAGATGCATTGGATATCAGTTCACGCAGGAAAATTTCGCGATTCGAATATAGCGAATGAATCATCAATTGCAGTAGTTGTTTTACCTCGGCCTGAAAGCCCATGGTTTCACGATTGCTGGTTACGTTATCGGTCATTACTCTCTCCGTTATTTTTTAGATAGGACGCATGCATAGGTTGGGGTGGTATCACGATTTTCAAGAGGGATTATTTCATCTGCCATCCGCTTTAGCTGCTTGTCGTAAGAGTCGCCGTGCAGTGTCCGCATCGCGAGCAGCATCAATTTCCCGCATCACAGCGCCGACGTCAGCTTGCTTCTCACACCGTTTGAATTTGCCTGTCAGATTGCTTTCAGGATGTAGTTCACCGCTCTCATAGAGAAACCAGATTTCCTTGCCATAGTCTGTAGAGCGTAGTTCGGGGGCGAATTGGCCGAAGTAGATAGCCAGATTATCGACGTCTCGCTCCAGCATTTTGCAGGCACTGTTGTTTGCGGCAGCATCGATTGCTTGTGGTAAGTCGATGATGACCGGCCCGTCACTGTCGACGAGGACGTTGTACTCGGACAGATCGCCGTGAACGATGCCAGCACATAGCATGCGCACGACCTGTCTGATCAAAACTTGGTGATATTGTCGAGCGAGGTCGTCAGTGAGTACTAGATCATTGAGTCGCGGGGCGGGTTCGCCATTCTCGTCGGACACCAGTTCCATCAGCAGAACCCCCTCGTAAAATCCATAGGGATGCGGGACACGCACCCCCGCAGCAGCGAGTTTGTACAAAGCGTCCACCTCGGCATTTTGCCAAGCGGCTTCCTGCTCTTTACGCCCATAGCGGGAGCCTTTTTCCATGGCACGGGCCATACGGCTATTTTTCACCTTGCGGCCTTCAGTGTAGTGAACGGCCTGACGAAAGCTGCGCTTGTTAGCCTCCTTATAAACTTTCGCGCAGCGGATATTTTCTCCACAGATGACAATATATACATTGGCTTCTTTGCCGCTCATGAGCTGACGGTCAACTTTGTCAACTATGCCATCTAAGATGAGCGGCTCAATTCTTTTTGGAGTTTTCATGTGATCAGGGCGTTACCAGGGATGTATTTTACAAAAAACGTAAGCAGTATTTTCAACAGGGAGAATTTGCTACCATAATATTTCAAAGGGATGACTTGTACTCAATAAATTCCAGCGCATTATCATCAGGATCGCGGCAGAATAAGGCAGGGCGGCCGGACATGCTTATCGTGTAGATTATCGAGGCAGAATCCAATTTTTGCATCAACGCATTCAGATTATTTACCGACAGGGCGATATGACGATCGCGCCCTCCGTAAGCTGGACGCTGCAGACCGGCTTCCGGATTAGGAAGTTGCATGAGATGGATTTGCTGATGTATGCCAACGTTATACCACACGCCGGGAAAACTCATCTCTGGGCGTTTGCCGTCAGGGACTAATCCTAGAACCTGTTCGTAAAAAGTGCGCGCCCTATTCAGGTCTATCACCAGAAAGGTGGCATGTAGTAGGTGGCTAATGTGCATAAGTTTAATGGCGTCCTGAATTATGCATAATATCAAAGCCGGGTACTGTCATTTTGATCCTGTATATTATGCGTGGTCGTAATAGATTAAAACTCAAGAGGCGGTCAGACACAATAAAATGTCGGTTACACTAATCAAGTTAGATAGATAAATTAACAGAGGATGGAAATGAAGTTGTGTTGGTGCAAAATTTGATATGGGCAAGGTATTGCTGATTTGACAATTGTGTTTATGTACAACGTACATTATATAAAAATATTGCACTTACATTGTCTGTTTATGCACAGGTCAAACTAGTGGAATTAAACCTTAACCTTCTATGGTTTTTCTGGGCTGCATAAGTAAAACGAGTTTAATTTAATTAACCCTAAGGAGAGCGTTATCATGAAAACCGGCACTCCCCAGCCGTTAGTAGATACACCAGCTGTGCCAGGCAACTCAGATGCACAAATTCAGTCCAGATATGCTATTTCGGCGGATGGAAGCGAGGTGGCTGACAGCAAAACCGGACTGATCTGGCGACGTTGTCCCGAAGGAATGACGGCCAGCAGTAGTGGTTGCAGTGGGGTTGCCGCTGCGTACACTTGGGATGAGTCGCTCGCCTTGGCCAACGAAGTTGCGTTGGCTAGTGGTAAGTCATGGCGTCTTCCTAATGTAAAAGAACTTTCGAGCATTGTAGATGCCAGCCTCGGAAATCCGGCGATTGATACGCACGCCTTTCCGGGTACGCCTGCAACCCCTTTCTGGTCGGCTTCGCCCGTGGAAAACAATCCGTTAAAGGCTTGGTATGTCATGTTTTTTGGTGGCTTCATGAATACTTACGTTTGTGGCGGCAAGCTCCAGGTGCGCTTAGTACGTTCCAGTTAGTAATGGGATGCTTGGCGCTGGAAGGTACGACAAGAAGCTACTCTGGAGTAGAATTCGGCATTGACAAGATATTGTAATTATTTTACAAATACATGTTCACGATGGAACGCAGTGTAGTTAAATCGTTGCAGTAATTATTAATATTTTTTTGAGAAATGCAGGGTTACCCCTGTTAACTGAATAATTAACTGATAGAAAGAAGATCAAATATGCAGAATGAAACTGATAACTCCCAGGCACAGGCAGACAATTCAGGTGAGCAACCGCCAGCACGATTTATCATTTCTGAAGATGGTACTGAAGTTACAGACAACAAAACTGGCCTGATTTGGCGACGGTGTCCTGAAGGTATGATAGCAAGTGACGATGGCTGCGTAGGGATTCCTGGTACTTATAATTTGGCAAATTCGTTGGCATTGGCTCAAAGCGAAGCGAAGGCCACAGGCAAAGCTTGGCGCTTGCCTAAAGTAGAAGAGCTGTCGAGCATCGTGGATATGAGCCGAAAAGATCCGTCGATTGACACAGACGTCTTCCCTGGAACGCCAGGATCACCTTTTTTTACAAGTTCACCTGATGGTTCTATATCCTGGTTTGTCAGTTTTTACGTTGGCAAAGCGTTTAGCGAGTACAGTGAAACTCCTGCTCACGTAAGATTAGTGCGTTCTAGTTAATGAGGTGTGCATCACCTCAATATTGGGATCAGGAAATACCAAGTCATATTGGTTATGGAATATAACCAGCGCGTCTCGAACTAAACTAAGTTTAGTCAGCTGCTTATAAAATGTTCAATGCCACGGTTTATATCAAAAAGGTATAGACCGTGGTTGCGACTAAGCAGGAAATTCGTTGTTCATGAATCCTGAAGAGGTGCTCGATGGTGGGCATGCAAAAACTTTATAAAATTAGTGAATTAACTACCTCTAGAACTCAGCGTCCTTAATCTCCTTTCAGCCTTTGTTGGAGTCCTTGCGATGCGTCTTGATCCTCGTCGTTCTGCTCCTCAGTTTGGCGGTTGCTACTGATTCTGCAGGGTGCTCTGTGGGGAGCATTAGGGCACCTCTCAAAATCGCAATTTTGCGAGCCGCCGCTTCGCAGCTTACCTGCTTGCCCCGTTGCGTCACAATACGGCGTACTTGAAAAAATTAGATCTTACATATCAACGGTATGCCACGCTCAAATTTTTTACTAGTGCCTTTCCTAGAAATTTGAATTTTTAGAGGCTCCCTTTAGTATCCTTCTGCTGTCCTACAGATGATCAATACCAAACGGGATATCCCTATACAAGATTATTGAGATAACGGCAGTTCTTCATTTGTATAAAGTGAAGTTAGCACTGGTAAAAACCTATAAAATGCAAATCCATCGGTAAATTTTTGTTGAGGATGATCTATTATGCGAATCACCCAAAAGGGGCTAACTTTTGACGATGTCTTACTGATTCCGGCACACTCCAATGTATTGCCGCGTGATGTCAGTTTGCGTACTCAGCTTACCCGCAACATCACCTTAAATATTCCTCTGTTATCCGCTGCCATGGATACCGTCACCGAGGCGCGTCTGGCTATCACATTGGCGCAGGAAGGTGGCATCGGTATCGTTCATAAAAATATGACCGCCAAGCAGCAGGCTGCTGAGGTATCCAAGGTTAAGCGATTTGAAAGTGGCATGGTGAAGGATCCCATCACCGTCACATCCGGGATGACAGTGCGCGATGTGTTGAACCTCATTCGCCAGCACAATATTTCTGGATTGCCAGTAGTGCAAGGCAAGCAGGTGATTGGTATTGTGACGAACCGCGATTTGCGTTTCGAGAATAACCTTGATCAACCCATCCAAAATATCATGACACCGCGAGATCAGTTGGTCACAGTCAAGGAAAATGCCAGCCGAGAAGAGGCGCGCGGTTTGATGCATCATCATCGTATTGAACGCGTACTGGTAGTGAATGATGCGTTTGAGCTGTGTGGCCTTTTTACCGTCAAGGATATTCTCAAATCCAGCGAACATCCGCTGGCATGTAAGGATGATCTGGGACGATTGCGCGTTGGTGCTGCGATTGGTGTGGGCGAAGGCACGGACGAACGCGCTACCCTATTGATAGAAGCCGGAGTGGATGTACTCATGGTTGATACCGCTCATGGCCATGCGCAGGGCGTGCTGGATCGTGTTCAGTGGGTGAAAAAGAATTTTCCGAACGTGGATGTGATTGGCGGGAATATTGCTACTGCTACCGCCGCCAAGGCCCTTATGGATTATGGAGCGGATGGCGTAAAAGTAGGTATTGGTCCTGGCTCGATTTGCACTACTCGCATAGTCGCGGGTGTAGGTGTGCCGCAAATATCGGCTATCCAGAATGTAGCGGAAGCATTACATGGCTCTGGCATACCATTGATTGCAGACGGCGGGGTGCGTTATTCCGGCGATATCGCAAAGGCGATTGCAGCAGGTGCGCACGTTGTGATGTTGGGCGGCCTGTTTGCTGGTACAGAAGAAGCACCCGGTGAGGTGGAGTTATTTCAGGGTCGTTCCTACAAATCCTATCGCGGCATGGGCAGTCTAGGCGCGATGCAGAAGGGTTCCAGTGATCGTTATTTTCAGGACAACGAAGTTAATCAGGACAAACTGGTTCCTGAGGGAGTGGAAGGGCGCGTGCCTTACAAGGGTAGCGTGCTGGCGGTTATTCACCAACTGATGGGCGGTTTACGTGCCAGCATGGGCTACTTGGGTTGTCCGGATATCGCCACGATGCACACTAAGGCTGAGTTTGTACAAATAACTGCTGCCGGCATACGTGAGTCGCATGTCCACGACGTGCAGATAACCAAGGAAGCACCGAATTACCATGTTGATTAATTGTTGTTAGCCATTAGTTATTCGCTGGGGAAAAGAGATGGTTGAATACCGTAAGCTGAACATATGGCAAGGGCAATCGAACTGTTAGTGAGCTGGCAACAATCGCTGTACCAAACTATTAATTAATAATTTACATTTAATAATTTTATGTCCCACCAAAAAATCCTGATTCTCGACTTTGGTTCGCAATATACCCAACTCATAGCGCGCTGCGTGCGCGAATCTCATGTTTATTGCGAGCTGCATCCATTCGACGTAGATAATGAATTTATTCGCGATTTTAAGCCGTCTGGCATTATTCTTTCGGGTGGCCCCAATTCTGTGACGGATGGTGATGCCTCGCGTGCTCCGCAAGTGGTATTTGAACTGGGCGTGCCAGTACTGGGTATTTGCTACGGTATGCAAACCATGGCTGTGCAACTGGGTGGGGAAGTGGAAATCGGCCTGGTGCGCGAATTTGGCTACGCGGAAATCCGTGCACGTGGCCATTCAAAATTATTTCGCGACATTCAAGATCGCAACAACGATGCAGGCCATGGCTTGCTGGATGTATGGATGAGCCACGGCGATAAGGTCACCATGCTGCCGCCGGGTTTCATTGTGATTGCTTCCAATGCAGCCACGCAGATTGCTGGCATGGCCGACGAGGCACGCCGTTTCTACTCAGTACAGTTTCATCCGGAAGTGACGCACACTCCGCAAGGCAAGGCGATAATTAGCCGCTTTGTGCATGACATTTGCGGCTGCGGACAGGACTGGAACATGCCAGACTATATTGGTGAGGCAATAGAAAAAATCCGCGCCCAAGTCGGTCAGGAAGAAGTCATCCTTGGCCTTTCCGGTGGAGTGGATTCTTCCGTGGCCGCAGCATTATTGCATCGCGCCATCGGTACGCAACTCACTTGTGTATTTGTGGACAATGGCCTGTTGCGCCTGAATGAAGCCAAGCAAGTGATGGCAACTTTTGCTAACAACCTGGGCGTAAAAGTTATCCATGTTGATGCTAGCGCGGCATTCATGAATCATTTGGCGGGAGTGTCTGATCCTGAAAAAAAACGCAAAATTATCGGGCGGGAATTTGTAGAAGTATTCCAGCGCGAAGCCGCCAAATTGCCACAGGCTAAATGGCTGGCACAAGGCACCATTTACCCTGACGTGATCGAATCTGCTGGTGCCAAAACAAAAAAGGCGCACGCTATCAAATCACACCACAACGTCGGCGGCTTGCCCGATACCTTACATCTTAAGCTGTTGGAACCGCTTCGCGAACTGTTCAAGGACGAAGTGCGCGAACTTGGCGTGGCGCTCGGCTTGCCGCACGACATGGTGTACCGCCATCCATTCCCGGGGCCGGGACTGGGTGTACGCATTCTCGGCGAAGTCAAGCGAGAGTACGCCGACTTGTTGCGCCGTGCTGATGCAATTTTTATCGAAGAGCTACATACGTCCGGTTGGTATGAGAAAACCGCACAGGCATTTGTCGTTTTCCTGCCAGTAAAGTCGGTGGGCGTGATGGGCGATGGTCGTACTTATGAGTGGGTGGTGGCGTTGCGTGCGGTGCAGACGCAGGACTTCATGACCGCACATTGGGCAGAGTTGCCGCATGCCTTGCTGGCCAAAATTTCTAACCGGATTATCAATGAAGTGCGAGGCATTAACCGTGTGGTTTATGATATTTCCGGGAAGCCGCCTGCAACTATTGAGTGGGAATGATTTTAGGTCTGGCAGCGTAGCGCAACGACTGGTAATGCATTAACGAAAAGCCATGTATATACAGGGCTTTTCTGCTTTTTGTCTGGCAAAGTCCGGCAATGACAAGTAGCGGAAAGCAAGTTTTTTTCATGGTTCTATCGATGGTACAATCTTCTTAAATACCATTCATTCATCGTAATACCATTGCAAAAAATATTGTTCGACAATGGTATCAAATATGAACAAGTTAAATAAACACGCGGGTTGTAGCGATATTTATGGGCTTTCATAATCATGGTATCAAATCGCCGGGGGGAGCATGCTGACAGATACAAAATTACGGAATCTCAAGCCGGAAGCCAAGGCGTACAAGGTCAGTGACCGTGATGGTCTATATGTCACCGTCTTGACCACAGGTACGGTATCGTTCCGCTATAACTACAGCATCAACGGACGGCAAGAGACGCTGGTGATCGGGCGTTATGGTGCTGGGGGCCTGACACTGAAGGAAGCCAGGGAGAAGCTTTCATTGGCGAAAAAGGAGCTTGTTGCCGGCAAGTCGCCATCCAGAACCAAGGCGAGAGAAAAGCAAAAGTCCAAGGATGCTGATTCATTTGGTGAGTGGGCGGAGCTATGGTTGAAGAATCACCAGATGGCCGATTCAACCCGAGACATGCGGCGATCAGTCTATGAGCGCGATCTCAAAGAGCCGTTTGGCAAGCTCAAGATGGGTGAAATATCTCATGAGGATTTGCGTGCTTTGTGTGACAAGATCGTAGCCAGAGGCGCACCGGCCACGGCGGTCCATGCCAGAGAGGTGTTGCAGTTGGTATATCGCTATGCGATGGAGAAAGGGCATAAGCATGACAATCCGGCCGACTTGGTGCGGCCAACATCTATCGCAAGATTTCAACCCAAGGATCGGTCACTATCGCCAGAAGAGATCGGGGTGATGTATCAGTATCTGGAGTACGTTTCTACCGCACCTACGATCAGGCTTGCGGTCAAATTGTTACTGTTGACCATGTTGCGCAAGTCAGAGCTGGTCGAGGCAGTATGGACAGAGATCAATTTCACTGATGCGATTTGGACTATCCCAGGTGAGCGAATGAAGCGGCGCAATCCGCACAACATCTACCTGTCGAGACAGGCTCTGGATATTTTTGTTGCTCTTAAGACCTGCGCTGGCGGCTCACGTTACGTTTTGCCATCACGCTACGATCCAGACATACCGATGAGCAAGGCAACCTTGAACCAAGTCACCAAGCTGGCTTATATGGCAGCACAGAAGGATGGTAAGACGTTGGACAAATTTGGGCCGCATGATTTAAGGCGGACTGCCTCGACGCTACTGCATGAGGCCGGATACAACACGGACTGGATTGAAAAGTGTCTGGCCCATGAGCAGAAAGGGGTGAGGGCCGTTTACAACAAAGCCGAGTATGCAGAACAGCGGCGCGTGATGTTGCAGGAATGGGCGGACATGATAGACAGGTTTGCTACACGCTCCTGAGTCCTGGGGCTGACGGAAGCAATGCCGCTGACTTTCGCTGCTCGATCCAGGCCTCAATTTCTTGCAAGTCCCACGCAACCAAACGCGTGGTGATAGAGAAACGCTGAGGAAACTCTCCGCGTTTTTCCATATTAAGAATTGTTCTTTCAGAAAGAGGCACGATTGTTAGCAGGCGCTTGCGGTTAATCAGCGCCTTCCCCGGCTTTTTCATTTCCTCGAATGTCAGGTCTCGTGCGTTCATTTTGTCGCCCCCTCGCTGCATGCCTCGTTTGTATTCATTGTCCAGTCGTGCTTAAAGTTGCGTATTAGAAAAACATGAAATATCTGTTGAGGAACAATCATCCCAGCCTCCCCGATTTCGCCGTGAGGGCAATCAGCCGGATTTCATCCAGCACCTTGTCCGTTTGCTGCATGGCCGCGCGCATGGCCACGGCTTCATCAAGCGGCGCGCTGATGTCGTGCCCATCGCTGCCCAGTTGGTTCAGCAGCGACATAAGCGGCGACTCGAACTGCGCCAGGTCTGACAGCATGGACAGCGACAGGCAAGCCTTGCCATCGTCCGGTGCGACAAAGTGCGGCTGATCGAGCATGGCGCGCGGGTACTGGTATCTCGTACCGGGCAACGCATCGTTCGTGGATAGCGCGGCAAGAAATGAAACTGCATCAACAAAACGCGCTGCGGGCAGCTCACTGTAGCTGCCAATCTCGAAATGATCGTTGAAGCGAATCCAGATATCCGCGTGAACCGTATCGGAGTTCCCCGAACGCTGGGAAACGATCTGCCACAAGGCGTTCTGTTGGACGGGGGAGAGTGCGCTGGCATCTTGCGGTGTGGCGCAGCCTCCAGCCTTTCTGATGGCGGGAAGGATTTCCTCCGTCAGCTTCGCTTCAAATGCATGCGCATCTTCTTCGCGGGAGTTGATGATCAGGCGGTAGAGGTTGCCTTCGTTGATGTAGGTTAATCCCGGATTCTCACCTTCAGCATGTGGGGCGCGTTTCGCGGTCCCCTTTTCACGGCAGTATTTTTCGATGGCTTCGCTGTCGTTGCTATAACCAAGAACAGCACAAATATCACCGGCAGAAAACCACGTCTCACCGTTGTCATCGGTGACGGTGTGAATTTGAGTGCCGTTAAAACTGAATATGGCGGAGGTGGCGGAGCTTGTCATCGTGCTAATCATTAGATTTCTTCTCCATGCCCCACAGACTGATAATCCCCTCAAATACCTCGCTGCCGTTATCTATGAAGGTATGTGGTTCGCGCTGGGTCATGTAACACAGGCGCAATACATTCATCAGGTGCTCAAAATTTTCCGGGTCGAGTGTTCCTATATCGCTCACATCCGCCTTGATGCGATAGCCGTTATAGAGCGAAGCGAGAAACTGAGCGAACACGCGCGAACTACCGCAATCGCGTTCCGCCCACCTGACGCAATGCTCAAGGCTCTTGGTACATTCCTGAATCGTTGCATGACGCACATTTTCAGCGTGCTCCCATGAATCCGAGCTCATAAACGCCATCAGCTTGGCCCGCTCACCCTCTTCGATAGTGAGGCTGAATATCGCCATTTTGGGTGGAACTGGAAGCGTGTTTTTCCCGGTCATGTAAAAACCCTTGTGCTGGATCGGCGAAAAGTATAGTTTAACTAAACATTAAAAGTCAATCAGAAATATACTTCATGCTGGTTTAGTGTAAATAGTAACTAATCATTTTGGTGTTATGCGTATTCGCGCATAGCAAAATCCAATCAGAACAACCGAGGGTTGCAGTAGCGCTTTGGCGTATAACTTCCGTGTACAAGATGTTTTAAAGTGAGCGGCAGGGTGGAGCGATAGCGGAAATAATTGCTTAGATCGCAGGATGCGAGGCAAGCAACTTTGCAAGGATGCGGCGATGGTGAGATCAAAGGCTTGCGACAGGATAGCAAGTGCCGGACGGCAAGCGGAATTAGCACGGATGGTTGTCGTGCGGGATGAATGTTGCTTTCGGGAATGATGCCGAATAAGGAGAGGAAAATTTTAATGCTCGGGCATAAAAAACGCCAATTTACACTTGCGGTTCAGGTGTGGGCGCTTGCGGATAAAGGTGATGCCGTCTTTGCTGAATGGTACGGCGG
>Ga0210044_10006996_pt1 | contig 14594 bp, 16 predicted proteins | sample CryGey13umfilter_2_FD_183959 | JGI IMG/M metagenome (GOLD analysis project Ga0210044, IMG submission 183959) | Groundwater microbial communities from aquifer in Utah, USA - Crystal Geyser 4/9/14 3 um filter (SPAdes) (version 2) | ecosystem: Environmental > Aquatic > Deep subsurface >...
GGCTCCGACCAGTTGCGCCTGCTGCGGCTCGGACCGGATCGTGAAGATGGGCGAGGTGGAGGAGGGTCACAAAACAGTCCGGGGGACTGTTTTGCCGACGACGCACCGAGACACTGGAAGTCATCCCACGCCAATGGAAGGTGATCCAGCCCCCGAAAACCAAGATTGGGCGCGAGAAGTTCACCTGCCGAGCTTGCGAGAAGATCAGCCAGCCGCCCGCTCCATTCCACACCATTCCCCGTGGTTGGGCCGGTCCGCAACTGATTGCGATGGTGGCGTTTGACAAATACGGCCAGCACCAGCCGCTGAACCGTCAATTCGAACGCATTGCCCGCGAAGGGATCGATCTCAGCCTGTCCACCCTGGCCGATCTGATCGGCCATGCCTGTGTGGCCCTCGCCCCGATCCACGCGCTGATCGCGCGCCATGTTCTGGCTGGGGCGCGCTTGCATGGCGATGACACGACAGTGCCGCTGCTGGCGCGTGGCGGCACCAAAACGGCGCGGCTCTGGACCTATGTGCAGGATGATCAACCCTGGGGCGGCGGCGCGCCACCTGCTGCCTTGTTCAGGTTCTCGCGCGACCGCCAGATGATCCACCCGAACAAGCATCTCGCTGGGTGGCAGGGTGTTCTGCAGGCCGATGCCTATAGCTGTTATAACGATCTCTACCTGGCCGACCGCAGCCCGGGGCCTGTGCGCAGCGCCTTATGCTGGAGCCACGCGCGGCGCAAGTTCTTCGAACTGGCTGACATCGCGGGCAACGCGCGCAAAAACAAGCCCGCGCATGATATCTCGCCCGCAGCACTGGAAGCGGTGAAACGGATCGATGCGATCTTCGCCATCGAGCGCGAGATCAATGGCACCGGCGCAGATGCCCGCCTTGCCGTGCGGCAGGAGCGATCCCGACCGCTGATCGAGGCACTGCACGACTGGCTGCTGGATGAGCGCGCCAGAATGTCGAAACATAACAGCGTCGCCAAGGCCATCGACTATCTGATGCCGCCCAAGGGCGAGCGATGGGCGGCCTTCGCCGCTTTCCTCCATGATGGGCGCATCTCCCTGACCAACAATGCCGCCGAGCGCGCCCTCAGAGGGATCGCATTGGGCAGAAAATCGTGGCTTTTCGCAGGGTCAGAACGCGGCGGCGAACGGGCGGCCTTCATGTATACCCTGATCGTCAGTTGCAAGATGAACGACATCGACCCACAGGCCTGGATGGCAGACGTCCTTGCGCGCATGCCCGACATCACCGTGTCACGCTTGCCCGAGTTGCTCCCTTGGAACTGGAAGGCCGAGCAGGAAGCTGTCAAAGCCGCATAACAGCGGCCCTCGCCGGACGCTTACCGTTTTCCCGACGATTGGATGCATTGTTTGAAGTTGCTGGGTCAGCGCCTAATGGCGCGGGACTTCGACCGTCAGGTCGCCGAGTTCCAGGTCCGCGTGGCCGTCCTGAACGGCTTCACGGCGCTCGGCATTCCCGTCACTGAAGCCATGGGATAAGTCTGTCCGGGGAAAGGGGAGGTCCGCCTGTCACCCGATTTATGCAACAGAGCCCAACAGAGCCACAAGTAACCCCCGTGCGGCAATTCGACTGCATCACCATCAAGTCATGAAAAACTGCTTCGGCAGCAGGTACGGGAAATTCGTCGTCGGATCGACGTCAATTTTCATGATGGGGGCCATCCATTCTCCCCAACGGCGATCCACCTCATTCGCGCGCAAGCTGGCCTTGGTGGCTTGCAGATTGTCGGTTTCGAAGTAGCCGAACAGGGTCAGCCCATGGCGAAAAATGTTGTAATTCCGGATGCCAGCCTGCTTGAGCGCGTCAAGCATCTCGGGCCAGATTTCATCATGGCGCTTTTTGTATTCATCTTCATATCCGGGCCGAACCTCAAGAACCCAAGCATATCCGGGCATGTCAGTCTCCTGTCCAGCGCCGAAAGCAGTCGCGCAAGGCGACGGTTTCGGTCAGCACATCTTCGGTCAATGTGTTCATGTAGTCTTGGTGCACAGCCTCCAGCGCGAGATATCCTTCGTAGCCCACGGCACGAAGCGTGCCGAAGATTGCCGAAAAATTCAGGGTGCCTTGCGCGAATTTAGCCTGCAATACGCCTGCCCGGGCCTGACGCAGGTGAACGTGAACCGCATGGGGGGCCAGCACGTCTATCTCTTCCTGACAGTAGCCAAGACAGGCGAAGTGGGAATAGTCGAGGACCAATCCAATGCCGGTATCGTCAATCAGGCGACGCACCAGATCGGGGCTTTCGGCCCAGCTTTGCACATGCGGTTCAATGCAAAGCCTTGCCCTATAGCCCTTGGCCACTTCGACCAAGGCCTTGATGCTTTGGGCAGATTGGCGTGCCGCGTCGTCGCGCGACTGGCCGGGATTGACGATGCCCGGCAAGATGAACACGCTGGCAATGCCGGCAGCATCGGCAAAGGCCAGAACCGCGTCGAGGTCTTTCTCATTTTGACCAATGGTGCCTCGAAGTGCGAGATTGCGTCCCGCCAGCCCATCCCCGAACAGATGGTAGTAATTGGCTATCACGAGACCAAGATCGAGGAGCGGCATCGCGGCAGCTTTCGGCGTAGACAGGATCTGCGTCTTGTCCAGTGCCGATGCGTAAAAAAGCCCCACATCCAAGGCTCCGATGCCTAGCGTTCGGGCGACACCGGCACATTCCGAAAGGCTGAGGGAAGGAAAAGACCAGGCGGTAACGGACAGCTTCATGTGCCCACCGTTTCGATGCGGCCCGATGCGGCGGCGCGGTACATTGCCTCAAGGGCTTCGGTCACGCGGCGCCCAATGCGGGCATTGGCGGGATTTTCGACCGCCTGCCCGGCACAGAGCAACGCAAAGGCTTTCACAGGCAAAGTGCCGTCATACTGAATTTCGGACGGCAGAATGACAGGGTGGTTGTCGGTGCCGTCGTGCCGGGAAAGAACCATCCGGGCGTCGCCTGCCTCCGAGATGAAATGCAGCATGCCCTCGGACCCGAAAATCCGGAACTCGATGTGCAGGCCGCGGTGCTTTGGCATGGTAGCAGACCCTGAAATCGAAACGGTGACCCCATTGGCGGTGCGCGCGATAGCCGCATCGTAGAAATCCACACCGCTTTTTGACTTGCTGTCCATGCAGGCGACCGCGGCAAATTCCAGATCGCAGACGTGGAACAGCCAGCCCAAAGCATGCGAAAGCTGCCCCCACCCGTAGCCGCCAGCGCGGGCCGGATCGGCCCATGTTGAAGCGGGGGGCTGGAACAGGTGATCGGCTGCCTCAAGCATCGGTTCGCCGGCAAACAGATCCTCAAGCGCCGATGACATGAGGCAGTTTGCATGACGGATCGTTCCGATGCGCCCGTCGCGGACCATGGCTGCTGCCGTTCTGGTAAAGCTGGTGAAACTCATGCCGGTCGGCACCATGATCTGCCGCCGGGCGCGGGCTGCGGCAGCCTCCATCGTGCGCGCATCGGCACCTGTCGTGGCCATCGGCTTTTCCACCAGAACATGCGCCCCGGCTTCCAGTGCCAAAAGCGTGGGCGCAAGGTGAGCGACGTGCGGTGTCGCGACAATCACCCCATCCAGCCGTTCGGACCGGACCATCTCTGTCACGTCAGAATAGCGACCTGCGATGGAAAACTGGTCGCCGACAGTCTTCAAACGGTTGGCATCCAGATCGCAGATCGCCACACAGTCTGCAATATCAGACGCTTGCAGGGTCGGAATATGGTTTAAGCACGCCCACCAACCCACACCGACAATTCCGATTCCGGCTTTCACGATAACCCCTCCTTTTGCGCGATGGTCGATTGGTAGACGTTGCGCATGTGGCTTTCGGCGGCACGAGCGGCGGCCTCCGGATCGCGTGCGCGCAAGGCGTCCAGCAGCACGCGATGATCGATCAGGGATTGCTCCAAGGTCTCGGGCCGCTCGGACGCGCGCTTGCGGAACTCCAGCCCCAAAACGTTCAGGCTTTCGCCGATGCGCTTGAGGAATGCATTTCGTGCGCCGATCCAGATTACTTGGTGAAAAACGTAGTCCGAGCGACGAAACGCCAGCGGGTCGTTGATGGTCGCTGCCTGTTCCGCCAAGAGTTCTTCAAGCTGGTCGAGGGCTGCGTCCTGGATGTTCACAGCGGCGCGACGTGCCACATCACTTTCGATCAGGCTTCGCGCATCGTAGAGTTCCTCGATGTTCACATCTTCCAGCGCGAGATAGAACTGGATCGGCCCAAGCAGGCTGTCGGGTCCAAGATCGCTGATAAAGGCACCGCCGCCCTGCCGCGTACGCACCACGCCCAGAACCGTAAGACCCCGAAGCGCCTCGCGCACGGATGGCCGCGAGACACTTAGAGAAGCCGCAAGATCGCGTTCCGGGGGCAAAGGGTCGCCCGCCTTCAGCAGCCCGGCCTTGACCATATCCAGAATACGCCGGACCACAGCCTCGGCGACAGACTCGCGCATGATGGGCGAGTCCAGTTCGAACTTGCGCTCGGGTTCGTTCATTCCTGCCCCTTCGATTTCTTGGTGATGCGGCGCAAAAGATCAAGCCGCGGCACCAGTACGGAAGCGATCAACAGAAAGCCGATCACACCTGTCTGAATATGCCCCGTCACATTGTGCAAAGCCATGCCGTTGCGCAGATTCAGCACGATCAGAATGGCCAAACCGGTGCTGACAAGTGTGCCCGATCCGCCAAAGATGGACGCCCCGCCCAACAAGACGATGGTGATGATGTCCAACTCGAATCCGTTGGCAACATCGCCCCGGACCGCGCCGACCCTTGCCGCATAAAGCAACCCCGCAAAGGCGGAAACAAGCCCTGTGGCGACGAAGATGATCAACTTGTGCCGTTTGGTGTTGATCCCGGCAAATTCGGCAACGTCCCGGTTTGAGCCGATCACATAGGTGTGGCGACCAAAGGCGGACTTTTCGAGAATGATCCAAGCCACGACCAGCAGGGTGAAAAAGCTGATCATGGCGAAGGTCATTGGACCGATCAGCCCTTGCTGTCCAAGGGCGTCGAACCAATCGGGAAAGTCAGTGATCCCGCGATCTTCGACAAGCACGCGGGCAAGACCACGAAACCCGATCAGCGCGGCCAGCGTCACGACAAGCGATGGCAGGCCGACCCAAGCGACAAAGAGCCCGTTCACCGCGCCGCCCAGGACCCCGATCAGCAGGCAAAGCCCGATGGCCACGACGGGATCAACACCCTGCTGGAACAACCAGCCAAAGGCGCAGGCGGACAGCCCCATCATCGACCCGACCGACAAGTCGATTTCGGCGTTGATGATGACAAACGCCATCACCAGCACCACGATCACCTTCTCGATCGATAGCTGGAACATATTGATCTGGTTGGGGATCGTCAGAAACTGCGGCAGCGATATAGCGTTGAAGGCGAAGATCGTAGCGAAGGCTGCCAATAGCAGGCCTTCCCAACTGAGAAGGCGCTTCTTCATGTCTTCGCTCCCTCGGCTGCAATTGCCGCTTCGTGCGCGCGCGCCGCCCGCATTTTGGCCAAACGCCGGATGAAGATCGTATCGGCCGCAACCGCAATCAGAATCATCGCACCGAGCACGGCTTCCCGCCAGAACTCGCTGACCACGGGCCAGCGGACAAGGCTGTTGTCGATCAGGTCAACCAGAACGGTGCCCAGAAGCGCCCCGATCACCGTGCCCGAGCCGCCATTGATGCTGACCCCCCCGACGACTGCTGCGGCGATAGACTTCAGTTCGAACCCAAGCCCCGCGACAACCGTGATGTTGCCGAAACGGGCAACGAACATGAAACCGGCGAGGCCCGCCATCACACCGGACAGGATAAAGGCGATCAAGATTACACGGCGGCTGTCGATGCCCGCCATCGTCGCAGCCTCTGGGTTGGAGCCGACCGCATAGAACTGGCGGGCGGGCCGCAGGCGTGTCAGCGCGATGTGCGCGGTCAGCACGACCAGGATCGCCGCCATGAACCCGGCGCGGAACTGGAACTCTCCCAACGAAAAGACCACCTGATTGGGGAAGTCCACGAGCCACGCGGGCAGATTTTGTGAGGTGACGGATTTGGCATTCGAATATTCCACCAGCGCCGACCGAAAAAGCGCCATCGTGGCAAGGGTGACGATGATCGACGGGATGCGGGCATAAGCAACCAGCAGCCCGTTCACAACGCCGAACGTCCCGCCCAAAATCGCCGCATACCCGACCAGAAGCACGGGGCTCAGATCCGGGTTGTTGGCGATCACACTGCCCGTCGCGAAAGCCGTGAAGCCCACGATGGACCCGACCGAAAGATCAATATTCCGGGTCAGAATGATTAACGTCTGCCCTGTCGCGATCAGGGCCATGACCGCCACCGAAGACGAGATGCGGTTGAACAGCCGACCGTTCAGATAGTTTTCGATCTGCGAGGCAAAGAACAGAACGATCAGTGCTGTCACGACCACAAGCGCCAGAATACGCAACACCTGAGGCGAGAACGTGAGGATACCTTTCTTCATCACGCAGCCTTCTCTTGGCCCATGGCAAGCGCCATGATCCGCTGCTGATCAGCTGCATCGTGGTTGACGATGGCCATTTGCCTGCCCTCGCGCATGACAAGGATCCGGTCGCCAAGCGCCAACACCTCGGGCAGGTCGGAACTGATGATCAGAACCGCACCGCCCCGCGCCGCGAAGCCGCGGATCAGGTCATGCACCTCGGCCTTTGCGCCGATGTCGATGCCGCGTGTGGGTTCGTCGATGATCAGCAATTCCGGGTTCATGTTCAGCCATTTGGCCAGCATCACTTTTTGCTGGTTGCCGCCCGACAGCTTGCCCACGGCAATGTCGACATCCGGCGTGCGGATGTTCAGCCGCTTGCGGAAATCTTCAGCCATGCGGCGCTCGGCGCCGGTATCGACCAGACCGGGGCCGCGCAGGAAGGTCGCCAGGGTCGCCAGCGTCATGTTCCAAAGAACCGGCAATTCCATTGCCAGGCCCAGTTTGCGCCGGTCCTCGGACACATAGGCGATTCCGGCCCGGATCGCATCCTGCGCGGATCGGGGTTTCAGCGGACGTCCCTTGAAGCGAACCTCACCTTCGGTGGCCGGGGTGATCCCGAACAGGGCCAGGCCAACATCCGTGCGCCGCGCGCCAATCAGGCCCGCCATCGCAAGGATTTCTCCCCGCCGCAGATCAAAGCTGATCCCTTCAAACACGCCCTTGACCGCAAGGTCACGCACGGAAAGCAACACTTCGTCCGTCGTAGTCGAAGCCATCTTGGTAAAATAATTTCCGACCTCGCGCCCGACCATTTCGGCGATCATCTGCTGCGGCGTCGTATCGGCAATCAGGTTGGTCGAGATGTGTTCCCCATCGCGGATCACGCTGACCCTGTCGGCAAGTTCGAACACCTCTTCAAGGCGGTGCGATATATACAAGACGGCAACGCCTTGGTCCGCCAGCCTGCGGGCAACCCGGCGCAACTCGGCGGCCTCATGCGCCGAAAGCGACGCCGTGGGTTCATCCATGATCAGGACACGGACATTCTGTGACAGGGCGCGGGCGATCTCGACCGCCTGTTGCTCGGCCAGCGTCAGGCCCGAGGCCACCCGGTCCACATCCAGTTTCATCCCGATATGCGCCATCAACTCGGCTGCCTGCCGCCGCGTTGCCTTGCGATCAAGCCAAAGCCCTCTGGAGGCAGAAATGAAAATGTTTTCGGCGACATCGAGGTCGGGGAAAACCATCGGCTCTTGATAGATCGCGGCGACACCATGAAGTCTTGCAGCCTTCGATCCGTGCAACGACACCTCTGCGCCGTCGATTTCGACATGGCCCGAAGTCGGCTGATAGATGCCTGTCATGATCTTGATCATGGTCGATTTGCCAGCGCCGTTCTCGCCCACGATGGCGTGAACCTCGCCCGGAAAAAGCTCCAGAGACATACCTGTCAGTGCCGCCGTCATCCCAAACATCTTCGAGACCGAACGCAGCGCAAGTGTCGGTTTTGTCATTGTCTTGTCCTGCAAATTGAGGCGCAGCCGGAGCCGTCCGGCTGCGCCGTCAAATTACTTTGCTGCGGCTTCGACGTTGTCCTTGGTGTAAACCGTAAACGGCCCCATCAGGATGCGCTTGGCGTTCGCGCGGCCAGGATCAGCCTCGATCGTGTAGTCACCCATGCGGCCTGCGGTGAAGGTTTCCCCGATCTCACCCGTCAATTGACCGCTCGCCAGACCATAGGCGGTGTAGTAGGTCAGGTAGCCAAGGTCGCGGAAATCCCACAGCGCGAATTCCGGCGCGCAGCCGTTCATCGTATAGGACACCATTTCGGAGGGCAGGCCGAGACCCGAAACCTTGGTCTTTTCGCAAAGCCCTTCGTCCTGCATGGCTTTTGCCGCCGCCTGGATACCGACGGTCGTCGGCGACATGATCAGCTTGAGGTCAGGATACTTGTCCACCAGAGCCAGCGCGCGGTTGTAGCTGACTTCGGCCTGGTCATCGCCATATACGACATCGACCAGCTTGATGTCTTTGTACTTCGCGTCTGTTGCAAGGGCCTGTTTCATCGCCTCGATCCAAGCGTTCTGATTCGCTGCATCCGGCGTGGCCGAAAGCACGGCCATTTCGCCTGCGCCGCCAAGGATCGAATGCGCCATGTCAGCCATCACGATGCCGATCGACCCGAAATCAACCTGTGCGACAAAGACGCTTTCGCCCTCACCGGACGGGATCGGGCTGTCCCATGTGACAACCTTGGTGCCCGCGTCCATCGCGGCCTTGGCCGCAGGCGCGATCTGGTCACCGGCGTTGTTCGACAACAAGACGGCACCCTGTTTTTGGGTAGCAGCGGTGGTCATGATCTCGATCTGACCCGCGACCGAATTCTCGGGCGTCGGCCCCAAGAATTCAAGCTTGCCGGGGTTGGCAAGCTCCGCATGGGCTTCCTGCGCGCCTTCATTGGCTTGGTCAAAGACCAAGATACCAAGGAATTTGGGCAGCAAGATCATTTTGCTTTCCTTGCCCGATTCCAGCTTGATCGCGTCCGCATAGGCGAATTGGGTTGTGCCAAGCATCAGTGCTGCAGCAACACCGAGCAGTCCAAGATTTTTCATTTCGTTCCTCCCAGTTGATTTTGCGCCGGCGCCTTTCACCGGCACTTTCGTTGTCAGTGTCATGGAACCGGTTTGCGCGGCTCCTCGCCGCGCAGGGCGCGGGCGATGTCTTCGGCGACAAGCGCCTGAAGATTGCGGATTGCCGCCTCGGAATACCAGGCGGCATGTGGGGTCAGCAGCGTGTTCGGGGCCGACCGCAACGGACTGTCGGCAGGCAGCGGCTCGACGTGAAAGACATCCAGCGCTGCACCTGCGATCGTGCCTGCCACCAAAGCTGCGGCAAGATCATCCTCGACAATCAATTGCCCGCGCGCCGAGTTCACGATCACCGCGTTGGGCCGCATCATGGCAAGGCGCGCTGCGTTGAAATAGCCGGTCGTTGCCGGTGTTGCAGGCGCGTGCAAAGAGATGATATCCGCGTCGCGCAAAAGCCTTTCGCCATCGACCCGCACCACGCCAAGGTGTGCTGCCTCTTGGTCCGACAGACCGGGGTCTGCGGCCATGAACCGAAAGCCGAACCCCTTCAGACGGGCCAAAACGGCGCGACCGATCTGCCCCAGACCGAAAAAACCGAAATTGGTTTGCGCGAAAGGCTTCATCGGTCTGGCGCGGGCAACGGCGGCCCATTCTTTGCCGCGCACAGAGGCGTCAAGCATCGGCAACTTGCGCAACATCGCCAAAGCTGCAGCGGCGGTGTGATCAGCGACTTCGTCGGCGCAATAATCCGGCACATAGCCGACGCGCAGCCCATTGGCCCGCGCAGCGTCTATGTCGATGTTGTTGTAGCCCACGCCGTAGCGAATGACGGTGCCGCCGGGCTTCATCGCGGCGGCTGCCGCTGCGGTGAAGGGCGCAAATTGCACCACAGCAACATCGGCCCCGCGCACTGCAGCGGCCACCTCATCGGCATCACGCGACTTGTGGGCGGCGAATTCGGCACCTGCGGCCCGTGCGGCGGCTTCTTCCTGAACAAGGTCGGGAAAGGTGTAGTCGGTGACAACGACGCGCGTCATTCGCCTGGCTCCAGATAGTCGTGAATGATCTCGCCTTCCACCAGTGTGAAATCGGCGCGCCAGAAGAACCCTTGCAGCGGCTCCAGCACCGGCAAACGAAACACGGGAAGCTGCGCATTGGCGCGCAACTCGACCGTGCAGGGCCCTTGCCAGCACTCATGCACGACCACCTCGGCAAGGCGGCGCGACGTTAATTGCCGGATCGCCGGGCGACCGTCGATGTGGTCAATCGCCTTGAGGTTCAGGTTGGTCGCAAAATCGAACCAAGGCTTCATCTGCGCCGGATTACAGGGTTGCTGTTTGTAGGCCAGGGTGCCCGTGATCACGTCGATGCCGTTGCGCTCTACCGTGCCGACGATCAGGTCACCGCGGAATTCCACCTTTGGGGTGCCAAGCTTCTTGGGCTGGCCGTGAACCTCGCGCCCGTGCGTAACTCCTACATCGGACGACAGAACCAGATAGGGCGAATAGGCACCGGTCGCCTTGCCCGGCATCTCGGCCCCGAACATCACATTTGCCTCGGCATAGGGACCAAGCCAGTCAACATCGTTCATCTTGTAGATGTGGACACAGGCCACATCACCCACTGCGCGCAGCGGCGGCGGCAACAGGAACTGCATCGCTTCCGGATCGGTCCGCCAATACAGCGTCAGGACCTCGCAGTTGCGAAAGCGAAAGGGGAACGGCGGGATCATCGGCGCATCCCAAGGGGTGGAGAAGCTGCCCTTTCGGATATCCCCCTCGGTCGGGCGGGTCAGACCGTAGCGACTTCCAATGCCTTTGTTCATCTCCGCCCCCCTTTCGAACTTGCTTGACAAACTGTTTGACATCCAAACCGCAGTTTGGCTAATTGGTAAGGCCAATTTACTTCGCTGACAAGAGGGAAAAATCATGCAGAATCTGCGGTCGATAGAGGTGCCCGACATGTCGGGAAAGGTCGTGCTGATCACCGGCGCGGGTCGCGGGATCGGGGCCGAACTTGCGCGGCTTCTGTGCGACCGTGGCGCAAGGGTTTATGCTGGGATACAGCCTGCGACCAAGGCCGAAGCCCTGCCTGACGGGGTAACCGTGCTGTCGCTCGATGTCACCCAGCAATGCGATGCCGACGCCGCGATGATGCAGATCGCGGCCGAGGCGGGCCATCTGGATGTCCTTGTCAACAACGCAGGTGTCATCGCCCCGATTGGACCGCTTCCATCGGTATCCCCCGAATCGCTGGGTGCGGCCTTCGCGGTCAATGTGATGGGCGTTCAGCGTATGGTTCTGGCGGCTCTGCCGCTGTTAAAGGCATCGAAGGGGGCAGCCATCAACGCGGGAACGGGTGCCGCAACCACGCCGATGGAAGGTTGGACTGCCTATTGTTCGACCAAGGCTGCGGCGCAAATGCTGACACGCATGATGGACAAGGAACTGACACCCCATGGCGTGCGAAGCTTCTTTGTCGGTATTCCACCCACCGACACCAATATGCAGGGCGCTATCCGGGTATCCGGCCTGAATCCGGTCAGCCAGATTCCGAAAGAAAACCTGGTTCACCCTGCCGTGCCTGCCAGTTGCATCGCCTGGCTTTGCGCCTCCTATGCCAGCATGCCGCCTGACCCGTTGCTGGACGTCCGGCAGGACTTGTTCAGGTCCATGATGCAGCCTTCGCCTTGATTGGCGCGACAGCACATGCGGCGAGGAGGGGCATCTGAGATGGAATTTCTGGTGAACATCACCCTGCGCTGGCCCCCCGACCTCGGCGACGAGGCCAAGGCGCCGATCATCGCGGACGAGCGCGCCCGCGCCGCCCAGTTGGCCGCGTCGGGCCACCTTGTCCGCATCTGGCGGGTGCCCGGCAGATTCGAGAACTGGGGCCTCTGGAGGGCGGCAGATGCAACAGAACTGCATGAACTGCTAACCAGCCTTCCTGCCCATCCATGGATAACACATGTGGACGTCATCCCCTTGGCCAGTCACCCCTCCGATCCCGCCAGCCACGGCCTGCGCGCATCGGGCGGTAAGCAACAGGCCGTCAAAATTCTGCCCGCACAAGGGCACTGACAAGACAGGAATCAGACCATGAAACTGCTGCGCTATGGACCACGAGGGGCCGAAAAACCCGGATTGCTCGACAACACCGGCCGTATCCGCGAGCTGAGCCACCTGGTTGCCGACATCGGCGGCGAAGCCCTGACCGTTCTGGACAGGATCGCCGCGATCGACCCTGCCTCGTTGCCCTTGGTCGAGGGCAATCCCCGGCTTGGCGCCTGTGTGGGCGGGACTGGCAAGTTCATGTGCATCGGGCTGAACTACGCCGATCATGCCGCAGAAAGCGGGATGGCTGTCCCGGCCGAACCCGTCCTTTTCATGAAGGCTACGTCGGCGATCTGCGGGCCGAATGACCCGTTGATCATTCCGCGCGGATCCCAAAAGACCGACTGGGAGGTGGAACTTGGCGTGGTGATCGGAAAACCCGCCAAATACGTCAGCCAAGCCGACGCCTTGGGCCATGTGGCGGGTTATTGCGTCATCAATGACGTCTCGGAACGGGGATGGCAGATCGAACGTGGCGGTCAGTGGACCAAGGGCAAGTCAGGCGACAATTTCGGCCCCACCGGCCCGTGGCTGGTGACGCCCGATGAAGCAGGCGATCCGCAAGACCTGTCGTTGTGGCTGAGCGTGAATGGCGAAAAGGTGCAGAACGGATCGACCCGAACGATGGTGTTTGGTGTAGCACACCTTGTCTCCTACCTCAGCCAGTTCATGACCCTGCATCCCGGTGACATCATTTCAACCGGCACCCCGCCCGGCGTTGGGCTGGGCATGAAGCCGCCGCGCTATCTGAAGCCGGGCGATGTGGTCGAACTCGGTATCAAAAACCTTGGTAGCCAAAAGCAGCTTTGCGTGGCAGATGTCTGACATGTCGCGCATCGTTAAGGTTGAAGCCCTTCCCATCAGCTACCCCGAACCAACGGACCACAACCGGTTCCGATCGGTCTGCCTCGTGCGGATCACAGGCGAGGACGGCCATGTCGGCTGGGGCGAATGTTGCACCTATTTTCCCGAAGCCACGCTTGCCGCAGCAAAGCTGGTCGAAGGGATGGCCGCGCTGATCATCGGCGCCAATGCGCTGCACACCGAGGCGATCTGGCTGAAGCTCAAGGAACAAAGCTGGTGGTATGGCACCGGTAGCGGTCTGGCCTCATTCGCCATTTCCGGCATCGACATCGCGCTGTGGGATATCAAGGGCAAGATCCTGGGTGCCTCGGTTCTCGATCTGCTGGGCGGACCTGTGCGTGACCATCTGCCCGCCATTGCCAGCCTGCACGGAACAAAAGCCAGCATCGACGAAATGGCAGAAGATATCGCAATCCATACCGCGACCGGTCTGCACGGTGCCAAGGTCGGCTTCGGCAAGGCGGGAAATGCCCGGCTGGGATTTGACCGTGCCCGCGACATCGAATTTGCTGAAAAGGTCATAGCCGCCATGGGACCTGACAAAAGCCTCATGGTCGATCTTGGCGTCAAGAACTTCTGGGACATCGCGACCGCCATCGACCGCGCCCGTGCTTTCGAAGAACTTGGCGTGGCATGGCTGGAAGAACCGCTGGGCCATGACGACCCTGAAGGCTACCGCGCCTTGCGCGCCGCCACCGGCATCCGCATCGCCTATGGCGAGCGGGAATGGAACACCCGTGGCGTGCTGCGTATCCTCGAGACCGGGACGGTGGACGTTGTCGGGCTTGACCCCGGCCGGGTGGAGGGCATCACCGGCTTTCGCAAGGCGGCGGACCTCTGCGCGCTGACGCGCCGACAGGCCAACGCACATAACTTCTCGACCGCCATCGTCGGGGCGGCAAGCCAGGCGCTGAGCTGGTCATGTCCCGCCTGCAATGTGCTCGAACTTCAGCCCGTTTACGGCCCCGCGCAACGTGACCTTGTTGACCGGCCGATCTGGCACAAAGCGGGCAATGTCAATCTGCCCGATGGCTGCGGTTTGGGCATCGAGGTCGACGAGGCACTTGTCAGGGCCATGCGGCTGGACGTTTGAATGCTTTTCTTCGAAACGGCCCGGGAGCCAGGGCTTCCCAAGCCCAAGGTCCGAACAGTTGGTGTGGAGGGGCGGATTCGGTATATCAAATGGCCGTTTTGGGCCGACTTCGACGTCCCCCCCGGCATGGTTCCTCCCCGGTCCGATCCGTATGCTGGGGGGCGGAGCGCGGCGCATCGCCAGCGACAGAGCGATTTTTTTGGGAAGCCACCCCGTGTGGAGTCCACCCAAAAATGCAAAAATAACAACGCAATAACAGAAGCGTGGCAGGTGGACGGCGTTATTGCAGAACTCTGACCATCAAGGATTCACCGTAAGCGTCATCTGGCCCCCACCTTTTTCTGATCCTTGGTTTCTGCGAAGCCGTCCCTGTTTCGGAACAGGGAAGGAGTTTCTCCATGGAGAGTACAGCGGAGTTTTTCCGGTCGGGCGGTGTCGAGGTCTCCGCCGG
>Ga0210044_10007001_pt1 | contig 14589 bp, 22 predicted proteins | sample CryGey13umfilter_2_FD_183959 | JGI IMG/M metagenome (GOLD analysis project Ga0210044, IMG submission 183959) | Groundwater microbial communities from aquifer in Utah, USA - Crystal Geyser 4/9/14 3 um filter (SPAdes) (version 2) | ecosystem: Environmental > Aquatic > Deep subsurface >...
TGTCTCCGTCGCAAAGATCAGATCCTCGATCACCGCAATGTTCGCGCTGGCATACCCGCCCAGAATGTAGCCCTTCGTCGCGCTGTTCACCCCCGCGCCGAAACGTTTTGCAGTATCCAATGTCGCGGCGATCGCCTGTGATGTCTCCGTCGCAAACACCAGATCCTCGATCACCGCAATGGCCACGCTGGTATACCCGCCCAGAATGTAGCCCTTCGTCGCGCTGTTCACCCCCGCGCCGAGACGTTTTGCAGTATCCAATGTGGCCGCGATCGCCTGTGACGTCTCGGTCGCAAAGATCAGATCCTCGATCACCGCAGTATACGCGCCGGTATTCCCGCCCAGGATGTAACCCTTCGCCGCGCTGTTCACCCCCACGCCATAAAACTTTGCGGTATCCAATGTCGCGGCGATCGCCTGCGATGTCTCCGTCGCAAAGATCAGATCCTCGATCACCGCAATGGCCACGCTGGTATACCCGCCCAGAATGTAGCCCACGCCGCTCTTTTCAACCCCAAAATTAGTAGTGATCTTTACCCTGTCCCCCGACAAATAATCAAGGTTCATCGGCGCCACGATCGGCTTGATCGTTACCGGCATCGCTTTCGTCAAAGCCGCCGAATTCAGCGTATCGGTCGGCGCCACGTCGCCATTACGTAAAAAACCCAGGTCGTGCAGCGAATCCAGATCAACGGGTTGGTGGATCAACGCATATTCGTCATACGATTTCAACCCGACAAAACTGGATGTCGAGGGAATCTCGGAACAATTCAAAATACAATCAACTTCAATGGTGGTTTCAACATTGGCATTCTCCGCGTTCACAGTATCCTTGGCGGCATAAAAAATAATATCCCCTCCTCCCTGGTCTGCATAACTCATGAAATATTTTTGTTTCAACAAACTCCCCAACCCGGAGACTTTATTTAACGTCAGCACATCCGAAAGCGGATAAAACTGATTCTCCCAATATGTCTCGGAATCGTCTTTGAAACTCGCGGAAAAACCAAACCGGTCAACCAGGTCAGATAAAACTTCACGATAAGTGGACGTGCCAGGGTAAGCAACATATCGTTGCTCAGGAAATAACTCTGCGGTCACGTACAGATAATTTCCATCCGAGAACACATCGGTAATTGCGAACTTACTGGTGCTGATCGTATAATTCACCGCATTGATCGTAACCCCGCGCTCCACAACAACAAATCCCAACAATACATATTCATCCGTGCCCACCAGGTAAACACCCTCCAACTCGAGCGCGCTCCCCCTTAAATAATACTTGGTGATCTGCGTCATCGTCCAGGTTGGATTCGCATCACTGAATAATTTATAGAATTTGGCGCGCATGTAGGGCGTGTAATTCCCACTCGCCAGGGCCGCCGTCAGTTCTGCCGGGACACCGCTCCTGCTCATTGTCATTGCCCCCACGCGTCATGCCACACATCATTCCAGGCACGCGTATCAGGCTCCCCAACTGCCGGCTTGCGCCGCGCCGCGCGTTCCAAGCCGGCTTCGAACGCCGCCTTGAACTGCCCGGCAATGACCAGCAATGCCTTATCAGCCGCACCCGAATTCTTAAATTTGAGTTTGAGAAGCGCCTCTCGATCCGCCTCCAACGCCGTGTCCCGCGCAGTCGTCGCAGCCACCGCATCCGTGGCCGAGGCCGCCGTCAAAATCTGATAGGCTTTTTTCTCGGCATACCCACTCGAATACACTCCCAAAACACGATAGAACTCAGTCAAATATCTATCAGCGGTTTTCCGCAAATTATCTGCCACAGCCTGGTTGAGATTAATCGTCTCAGTCCGCGAAATCGAGCGTATCAACGCACAATAACCAGCCGTCCCAACTTCCACATTGACGCTGTCCGCCGCAGGCAGCGTAGTCGTCACCGCGCCATCCAGGTCCTTGATATCATAATTCGCGTTTCCAGCCGCCGCATATTCGACAATCGCCCATCGTAAAGCCTCATCCACCAACGCATTGGTATAACGCGCCAAACCCGGATCATCGAGTAGGGCCAGAATTGCAGTCCGAAAGTCAGCCAGTGCAAGAGTCATAAATCATCACTCCAATACCGTCTCTACACGGCCAGCCGCACGGATCAAACACGCATAGTAGCACGCGCCATCCAACAAGATCGGATCGAAAAATGCCGGCAATGTAGACTCGGTCGCGCTGTCCAACCCGTTGACCGTGTACGGCAGGCTGTAACGCACCACCAGGAATTCGCTCGGGTCCGTGCGCGCGCTCCGCAAGCGAATCACGGGGACGACATCCTCAAAGTAATCATCGTAACTCAATGGCTCATAATCATCCCCGTCATCGTCCCACAACAACACATCCAATATCTCAATCAAATCATTATAGTCCGTGCCGCTCAACACATACTCTTTCTGATCCGCGACCACGGCCTCCAGCGTCCCCGCGTGCGCCGGCGCACGCAGGTTGAATTCCTTCAACGCCTGGCGCACCGCCGCAGTGACGGTCGCCGTCGTAAAACGCGTGCCGTCATCCAGGAGCAGGGTTTGAACCTTGCCAATCAATGTGGTCAGGGAATCGGACATTAGGTACACCTATCCTTTAGGATGAAACGCCTTCGCATAATTTACAAAAATCGCACAGGAACGATTTTGCCAAATATAGGTAGATTACTGTGTCTATAAAGTCATCAACGCAAGAAGGGGCTGATAATCTCGCTATCAGCATACTGTAGTATCAAAATCTAATTTTGGTGGAACTCGGACGGATCGGATTTTTGACCCGTCCGAGTGTCTTCGGAAAAAGGGTTTACCGCGTCCCCAACCAACCAACATCATGGTACCTGGCGATCCGGTCTTCCACTCGTTTGAGCAAAAGATTGTAGACCAGGTACGCCATGCCCACGATCGGCGCGGAAACTTCCAGCAGTTGGCCAATGTATGCCAACAGCGCCAACACGAACGAGGGCGCATCCGTAAACACGCCGAAGATTGGCATCACAAAGCCGCTAAAAAAGGCAGCCAGCGCAAAGGCGATCACGTACAGCGCAATCGCCACCACCTCACGCGTCGGTTTCCATCCCAGGCTGGCCAGCGCGTTCAACACCGACAGGATCAGCGACGCAGCAATGCCGATCAGAAACAATTGTCCTTCACTCATGGTTTCTCCTTACGCGCCTTGTTGAGCGCCTTACCCGCCAGGGAAGCTTCGCCAGCGTCCACACCATCGGACAGGTCAACCACCCCCGCTTTCGGCTTCGACTGGACCACGGCGTCAATCGCCTGGCTCATCTCCGCTTCGGTCATGCGCAATTTCGGTCCCGACTCCAGGACGAATACGATCGTCCCATCCTCGTCGTGGATTTTATACGCGCCTTCGATGATGCGCGTGCCTTTGAGCCTGGCGTACTTGGTTGCAAGAGAAAATAAGTTAGTCATTGGATGCCTCCTACAACTTCAGCCCGATGTTGGCAACCGCGCCCAGAATATCCACTGTGCTGTTCAGCGCCGCGACGATGGTCAGGGTATGAACGAGTTCCTCATCATTCTCCACGTAAACCGGAGTCGTGACGGTGGAAATCAACTTGTGCTGGTCCACGTCCGCCGCATCCGTGGCCGCCGCCAGGTCCTGCGTGCTGGCGATGGTCGAAACCGCCGCCACCGCGCCATCCGCGCCGCGCTTGATCTTCGTCAACGCGGCAGTTACAGACGTGCAGGCCGCCACCTGGATCTCGTAATCCACTTCGATGCTCTTGATCTGACTGCCCTTGACGGGCAAGCCGCCCGCATCCACGCCGCTGTGTGAAAGCAACGGGATTGGAATGTAAACCACGCTGGTTTCCGCAGCGGCTGCCTTGTGCTTGCAGATGGTCCCCGCCACCTGCCCCGCCACTTCCGTCCACGTGCCGATGATCGGCATCATGGCAGTCGGCGGAATGTACAGACTCACACTTTCATCATGTACGTAACCCATGGCAATACTCCTTCGATGTGACCGGGTCAGGCCACAGGGACTAATTACCTTCGGATGAATTACCGGTTGATTTCAGGTCAACCTATTCACCCGAAGGGTGAATGAAACTATCCGCCCTTCGACTTCGGGTCTAAATATGGCGGAAGAACGCCGCCTACTCGACCCTCCGCTCAGGGCAGTAGATATCCGACTATCCGACTACGCCACATTGTTCTTGGCCAGCGGCATGTCGTCCGCCACGCCAACGGTCAGGAACTGGCGCACCTTCAACCGGCTTTCATCGTTGGCGAACATCGCCGGATCAATATCGGACGAAGCCGAGAAGATTTGCGGCACGACACCGAAGATTTCACCGAGCATCACACCCGGCATGAGCGTGTTGACTGCCACCCAATCCGTGGCATCCGTCCAATCGGGAACCGCAATCGGTTTCACTTTGCCGCCAAACGACGGTCCGCCGGCAGTGGCAACTGCGCTTCCAACAACAGACGACCAGCGCGGAATGAACAACGCTTCCGCCTGCGTAATCAGATCAGCCGGCACCAGGCACACGTTCGGTTTCATGCCGTAGGGCTTGCCCACGCCATAGTAACCAGTCGCGTTCTTCACCATCAACTTTTTCTTGTACATGGCCGTAGCCACCGCATTCCAGGCCGTGTAGTCCGTACCCAAGGCGGTCGTAAGGAGGTTCAAGTGACCTCCGGCCGTGGTCTGCGCGACAGCGTTGAACAACGCGCCAGTGTCAGTCATCGTGGGACCCGCGCCGCTGTTCTGGGTGAAGATGTCCGCCACCTGCTCCGACACATTGCGTATGCCCGCCAGCGCAGCTTCTCTTGGCATGCGAGTAAACGCGCGCAGGTCATCCCGCAACACAGCTTCGATGGTCAGCGGCACATACCCGCCGTACTTGCCCCAACCCGAACTCTCTTTGATGTCGCCAAGCGGCAATTCGGTGTACTCACCACGCTCGGCAACCGTAGGCAGACTGGCAATCGTCCCGGTCTTGACCCACGTCACCTGGTTCAAGTTCGTAAAATGCTCGATGGTGACAATCTCCTTCCACCAGCCGTACACGTTCTCGAAATCCTTCCAGGCTGCCAGGAGCATTTTATTCATCACATTGGCAACGATGCCGGGGAAGTTGGCAGTTACCAGGGCAAACTCGGGATAGTAACCGCCCATGAACTGCTGGTCACCGGTACCCGCCAGGTATGCATCCTGGATCCCGCGCAAGCGATGCACCTTGATGTTGGCTTCCTTCGGGTCGCGCTCGACGCCAAACAGATCCTCCACAGCCAGGCGGAACTCGTCACGGCCGTCAAACATGTTCATCACGCGCCCAGGCCCCTGCACATTTCCCGGGGCGGTCAGCGCCGACACTTCCTCACGCGCTTCCTGCACAGCCAGCGCCAACTCAGGCGCTTTGAACACGCGCCCCGCAAACTGCTTGCGAATGCGGGCTTGCGTCAGGTCCGGCAGGCGCGAGTTGGACAAGCCGGTTGAAAGCAGGTTCTCACACATGGCGACCAGGGTCTCCTGGCTGGATGCCAACTGCTCATCCATCGCCACCTGCATCGCCGCCTGCCGCTGCGACTCTCCCAGCAGTTCCACAGCCGCCTGGCGGTTGGTCTCGAGCGCCTCCTCCTGGGCGCTCAACTCGACGGCCTCACCCTCGACCTCAGTTACTTCCTGGGTTTCGGGATCAGTCACTTTCACTTTCACTTTCCGTTTCATGGTTTGACCTCCTCTGGTCAAGGGTTGCACGCTTCGGTGAATTTCCGAGAGAAATCTTCCGCCGCGCGCAGGATCAATAACCACGTCAACCGATTTGACGCGGACGATCTTCAATACATCCCCATTCCTCGCCAGACTCACATTTAGCACTGTCGAAAATCCAACCGCCTGCATGATTGCCGGACTTTTACGCGCCGCGTCCCGCAAGGATAAAAGAACTCCCGCCGCAGGCCCCATTGGGACCAACTTCGCCTGTATCCCACATTCACTCTCATTCCAAATCACATCCTGCAACGCGCCGCCCAAATCACGCACCGAAGGCGCATTAAATAAACCGGCATGATCAACAAACACCGGCTTGGCTTCATACAATGGCATGGCCTCCTGCAACACGCGCGCCGAGAAGTTAATCCCATGCCCCTTTGCCTCCCCCTCATCGATCGCCAAAATGGAAAAGCCGTCTTCGATCGGTTGCGCCGATAATTTCAGCGTAACGTCACGCTCAGAGAGCGCCTCCGCCTCCGTTTCATCCAGCGTACATTTGCAATTCTCACCACAAACCACGCCCTTACCAGGAGCAACACCCATATTTTCCCAAGTCGCTTCACTGTGCACTTGTCCGTTCAAACGATTACAGTCCTCGCATCCGTTTTCAGAATGTTGATTCCATTTCTTGTTCATCACTTCTCTCCTTCTTCCTTTGGATCGGTTGGGTCCACAGGCGCAACCAGGGACGGAACAAGATCTGCCGCTTTTACCAACGGTTTCTTTTTGATATCCGGCATCTTGCCGTCCCAGACTTCAGCGAACGTCTTATACACCAGGCGCATGAACTCCCCCGCGTCTATCCCGTCCCGGTCAAAAAGGTCGGCCAGGTTCGGATACGCGCGCCCCAGGGCCAACGCCAGCGTTGCGTTATCGCGCTCAGTAATATCGGGACCCTCCACCCAAATCACTGCATCCGGTTTCACGTTGCCGCCGGCGCGCCGGCGCACTTCCACCGCCACGCGCGCAAGTTCGACGATCATCTCGAAGAAATCGTCTTGCTCCTCTTCGAGCGTGCGGAAGGTCGGCGTCCCCGCCGCCTCCGCAGTCGTCCTGGTAGACCCCTCCGGTTCGGCAAACCAATGCATCGGGTAACCGAGCCCGCTCAAGATATTTTTCTTGATTGCCAGGCCGTCCGCATTGGCATCAAAGGAGTCCAGCGTTGCAGATAAAATACCCCAGGCCTCGTTATTCTCATTTACAACCAAAACCGACCCAGGTTTTGGCTGATTGGCGTTCAAATGCTTTTCACGAGTAATGCGTTCCCCTTCACTTTTATACTTCCCACGCACAATGTACATGAACGCATTACGAAAATGATTGAGCCGAACACGATCTTCGAGCCAGGTCGAATAACGTCCGATCCAAACCAACAACGGAGCCAGGTCGCCCTCTCCCCATACCGAACCAACCGGCGCATTGCTGGCAAAGTGCAGCATAAAAGTTTCCTGCTCCACTCCCGGATCATAAGCCTCGTAATAATCCGTGCCAGTCGAATCTTTGGTGAACCTGGTCTCCTGCTCAATGTCGTTCTCCGCAGAGATGATGTCTTCGATCCCCTCCGCCGGCACGGCGCGGACATAGGTCATGCCATCCCCGCCAACCGTGAACAGAAAGAACAAATTACCCGTGCGCGTATCCTCATCCTTCCAACGGCCAAAATTTTTATCCAACTTATTCAGCCGATCCTTGGACCAAGTATCCAGGAACTTCTGCGTATTCTCATCGTCACACTTGATCTCGATTCCTTTGCCAATAACAAACGAGCGCGCCAGGCGCACGATCCGGCGCGCAATCGGGTTCACCCGCCACGCGCGCAAACTCTCGGCAAAAACCTTTTTACGATCCCAGGCAGTGCGGTCCGTGTAACTACCCGAAAGCCCACCCGTAAAAAAGTTGTTGTCAGTTTCCGGGGAAACGGCAAGCGCCATCTCCAATGCATCGTTCGCATTGGCAAGCTGGCGTTCCAGGTCGGCTTTCGTTAATCGTTTCGACATTTTAGGAAACTCCTAAATTCCTAAAGGTTCTCAGTACGCTACGCCTTTTCCATCAAGTATCTCTGTGATCGGGTCACTATAAAAAGTTCCCGAATACGGATCCTTCGGATCATCTGCAAACTGCAGATCTTCCGGCTCCGTTCAATTCGCGCCGCCAATAGTGATCCAACGCGTACCACTGCTCAAACCCCTCTTGACATCAATTAAGATACGCCGCAAACCACTCGGTGCAGGCATTAGAAATTCCTATCCATGTCCGGCATCGGGTCCACACCCTGGATGATGGTCGTCTCAAATTGCAACGACCACTCCAACTTATCGAGTTCGGTTACCAACGCATCCGCCAAAATCCAGTCATCGTGCACCAGCAGTCCCGTGGACGTGTCCCGCATCCCGTCCTTCACACCCCAGCGCATGGTCTTGGCGGGCCCGATCAATATCTCACTCTGGCACTTGGCGTACTGCATCTCAACTTCCGGCGTACGCGCGCAATCGCGAAAGCGGCCTGTTTCCACCACGCCAATGAAGGCGTAGCCGATCTCGGACTTCGTTTGCTGGGTAAACTTGACGGCAATAACCCGCGTCGGATACTTCTTCACCAACATCCCCCAAAGCCCCTCCCCCACCCCGGTTGCATCGATGACAATGTATTGAATATTCCACGCGTCCACCACCGCGCACAACGCGCCGAAAACGTCCACGTGGTTCACACCCTGCGAGGAACTGCGGTTCACACACCGATAGATCGGGGATTGCAGTGTCTCCAAACTGGACAGGTCCACGTCATGAATATCTACCGTACAGTAATCACGCCCTGGGTTACCCATGCCGTCCAAATTCAAGAGCGCTTCATCCTGCCCGCCCACGTCCACGGTCATCACGTAAATGTGACCTGGGATCGGTTCGGCCTGCGCCGGCTGGTCGCCAAGCATGAGCGCCAGGCGGCGGGCCGGAAACATGCCAATTTGCGCGTCTATCTCTTCACAAAAATACTGCGTCTTTACCAACGGATGTTGACGACCTTTCTCAGCCACCACACGGTCAACATGCTCGCCATAAGCAGGAACGAGCGCGCGCACGTCATCCGCAGTGAATTGAAACAAACGGCGAAAGCCATCTTTTTCCTGTTCTATTTTTGCAATCTCAGACTGACGATGCAACAATGTATCCTTTGTCCAGACCGTACCCCAAAAGACGCGCGTCGCATTCGTAGCGGCAGTCATAGGGTCAAAGTCTTTGTCAAATTTGGATATGTCCACGTCCTGGGCTTCATCCACAGACAGGAGCAGATCGGCGGTTGCGCCTACTACTTTCGCCGAAGGATCAGCGGAAAAGAATTGCAGGCGTGAAGCATGGAACTTGAAGATGAATCCCGCAGACGTTCGCCAGTTGCCCATGGCAACTGGCGAACGGTCAAGACTTGCGCGAACACGATCCATGGCGTTAATAGTCTGTGGCTTGAACGTAGGCGAGACCGAGACGATGCGCCCACCCTTGCGAGCATATCGAAACATCAACCAGGCTTCAATATGCGCTTGCAATTCATTCTTGCCACTTTGCCGGGGAAGAACAACGACAAAGGTCAACCCGTGCCCATTCACAATCGAGTCCACTACAGCACGCGAGATCATTTCCTGATACGGACGCAGGGTTATCCCGTTGGCGCGCGCCCAATTTATGGGACCGCGCCAGACAGTATCTTTGATACGCCGTACCAACGGATTACTCGAGAGTGCTTGAGTCATTGGGCTGTTCATCCATGAGCAAACGTTCTATGGCTTCGGATAGATTGGTCAACTTGCCAGATACAATCGCAATGGTGCGATCACAACCGTTGGCAGCAGTCACCGCTACCGAAATCGAATTTGCGCACTTGCATAAATCATCAATATCACGAAGACCATTAAACTTCGCAAACAAAGTTTCAATTACACCGTCCATAATGTCGCGCCGAGTCGCCGCAGTCTTCTCTGATTTTTTACTGACCTTCGGCTGGTTCTTCGCGTACAGTCCGGATTTACGCGCGTTCTGATTACCTGGCTGGCCGCCTCTTCGCGCGCCAAGTGTTTTACTCTTAGGTTTTGCTTTACCTCTCTTTGCAGCCATTTCAAAATCCCAACACTGCCCTGGCCAGCACAATCGCAGAAAGCAATCCCCCGCCAATGGATAATGCCATCAGAAAATTGAACTTGGTCGCGACTTCCTCCACGAGTCGCAAACGCTTCTCATGATCGCCATTGGCAACCTCAAGCATAATCAACCGACGATCAACCAACTCGGTATGATACTTATCGCGCTCGATGCGTGTCGATGCAAGTTCTTCTTGTAATTGATCGATACGTTCTGATTCTGCCAATTCTCATCTCCGCCCGTAACCCGCTCCCATATTAACGATCAGCCCGACCGCGAGAGCGGGTCGGGCTGATCTAAACTTTATCACATTTATCTGTAAAACTCAACCCTTCTTTTTTTTCCCCTGAAAAAAAAGAAGATGAGAGAACTCCCCATCCCCCTTTTTAGCGCATGTCTGACCAGGCGTTTGATAGCCTGATCAGGCACGGTTGTGACTTGACCAGCGTGAATGATCCTGGAGCGGTCACAGTCAGTTGGTTACGGCAATCCATTTTGGATGCGTTGATAGAAAACGTGACACCGTTTGCAAAGGTCTGGATTTTTGTTGGGTGTTTTTCAACGATAGTCCAAGCCATTTTCTTTACACGAGCAAGCCCGCTCTTGGATGGATAACGCGCCTTGATTGCGTTGTTTGCAATTTTGATTTTGTCATCCGAGATGAAGTCCAAATAGCGCAACATATTAGCGTAACTAAGCGCGATGCTGGATTGTGTTTCGAGCGGATTTTTGCAACGTATTTCAATTTCGTTTACGATTTCATTAAACATGATTCTCCTTTTTGAAAGTGATGCGCCAACGGCTTGCGTTACCTGCCACCAATTGCAGCAAACAGATCATCTGCAAAAAGTGATAATTGCAGGGGAATAGATTTGGACGGCCGAACGCCGAAGGCGGTCAGGCGCACGTTTTGTTCGGCGTATGTGTACTCAATGTTCTTACCAAATCTCCAACCATAACGCAACAAACCACACCCCTGACAGGTTTCAACCCACAGCAACATTTCTTTTCGTTGATCGCCAGTCCATTTATGATTGCGCATGGCTCCCCCTTGCCAGGTCAACCAGGTCAAGCAGGATACTTTCAAGCGAGCGTACTTCGGTCATTGTCAGCCTCTATTTCTCCAAGCGGAGAAAAACGCTCCGCATCTCCAAGATAAAAAGCATACTCGGATCTCAAGATCTCATCCCGTTCTGCCTTCTTCAATCCCCGCCACCAGCGGACGTGGTCCGCCAGCGGCAGCCTGGACACACGCGCCTTATACGGCTTGCGCTTCTTCCCAGGCAGGGACAATTTCAACCGCGTCTCCCTGCTTTTCGGTTCTTCCCCATATGTGAACAACCGAACGATCCAGTAGACATTGACATTGCGCAACTTCGCAAGTTTGCGATAATTGTCACCGCACGCGCGCAGGTCGCGCACCAACGCACGCGGAGCCGGATATTTAAGATGCTTCATTCCTCACCAACCACAAGCTTCTCCAACATCACCCTGATCAGGTCCTCGGTCTCAACTTTAAATACCTCGTAGCGAGCCGCCAGGTCAAGACACATCCGCCAACCCGTATCCGTGTATGGATGCAAACACACGTTATGGACATAGAACAAATTCCTTGCCCACCCCCACCTATCCACTTCCCAATCCCCAGGCGGGATCGTCAAGCAAGCCGCCGAATCCTCGTACTCCCGCACGACCCACACCAAACGCGGAACCGGCGGCATGATGGTAGCCATGTAGATCGTCTTGCGTGGCGGCTCAATAATTGCCCCGCCATATTGTACGTGTTCCTGCCAGGGCGATGGTTTCATTTGCACTCCGTTTCTTGCAGATACTTCCCACGGACGTACCCTACGCGCCCGTCCAGCTCCACCAGCCACCAGTCACCAGCCTTCGAGCGGACCGTCACCACCGCGCCACGCGCCACCGTGTCCAACACCCACGCGTCACTTCCCTGCCCCACGCGCAGGTGAACGGCAGTCCAAGCGATGGCGCAAATTCCTTTCCCTTCCGTAGTCGGCTCCGCCGCCGGCGTACCGGCTTTTTCCAAATGCGCAGCATACAGAGCGCCTTGCACCGTTGGCACAGGGACCAGCGCGGCGCTGGTCACGCAAGCAATCTGTGTCAGCGCGTATGCTATCAGGACAATTGTCAGTTTATTCATAATTACCTTCTTAGTATGCCGTAGTAGGGCCTGTGGATAATGTGGATAAATCCACTTTTGAACCGCTTCCACGAGAGAAACCAAGAGAAAAAAGGCCGAAATTTGTCCACAGGTCACCTGTGGATAAAATGCCTACACCTGTGGACAAATGTGGACAAATTCGGTTTTGACCACTTTTCAGCCGTCGCCGGCATCCGGACTGTGGACAAAAAGTACAGATTCGGGTTTTGTACACACCTTCCTGGGTACAAAATCAACAGGCTCAGGCAACTGCTCCCAGGCATCCTGAAATACCTGCCAACCCGCCTCAGTCACATACCACGGATTGAGTAACCACGGGTCCGACATGCCGATCCGATTCGCCAGGGTAATCATGGTCAGTTCAAAATCCCGGGTGTATTCGGTGGACCCATACAGCGTCAGGCGCGGATATGGAAAATGTCCGACAGCATGCGCCAACGTTGCCCTCACGTCCGCCTGCATGGCCTTGACAGTCTCCCTGCACTCGAAGTGATGGGCATAATTGTCCGCGCGCTGTGTGTAAATGCGCTGAATACTCGCCTTTCGCATCTTACGGCCCATCTCACACCACCACCCGGCGCGGATCAGGATCCACTTCTTCGATGCTGACTAAGCCAAATATCCACGCAAAGAAAGCCAAGCCGCAATCATCGCAAGCCCGCGCCTTCGCGCGTAAAATGGCCTCAGACTCATCATGACAATCAGTGATCCCTACCCGGTTATCCACCAGAACCACTTTGTAATCAGGCATTTTATTTTTCTCCTATGGTATAGCTACACGCTCAAAGTCACAGCACGTTCCGTGACATTTCGCCGTGACCGTTTTTTGCGCCGGCGCAACACATCCGCCATTCGCAGACAATACTTGTGCATCTCAATATTATCAGTGCGCAAATACGCAATGCCAGCCATTACCCAATCGTTCACATTGCCACTTTGCTCAGCTTGTAAAACACACACCGACGCTTCCACTTCAGCAACCGGGACAACTTTTCCTGCGATGATACTCATATTATTCTCCTTGTCAAACTTCAACCTGATACTTCAACCGTGACAACCGCTTCCGGTGCGTGGCATCCACGGTCAACTTGTTCGGGAAAGTGGTCGTAAACCACTCCCCGCAACCGCAGGCGCACTCACGGGTAAAAGACTTGCGCCGCTTCCCGGTGAAGGGAAGCGGCGTATGGATAACCCTATCCCGGAAAGGGCTGGTCGTCGCCTTCACCACGAAAGGAGTCGAAACGAGTATCTGCTTCCTTTCGAGTAAACAACTGGTCCGCCAGGGCAGGAACCGGCCCGTTCAAGAGTTCGTTGCCAGTCAACTTCTTGTAGATCATGCGCACAGCATCACCCAGGTTCTCATCATCAGCCTGGTCAACTTCCCGCGCCGCATCAAGCCCAGCCAGGGCTAACACTTTCGAGTCTTTAACCGAATCAAGCTTGATCTGCACATTCGCCAAGGACTGACTGCGCTCGTGCATCCGTTGAATGCCCTTGTCAATATAAAAATACGACGAGAACAGTACAACGTGCAATCCAGCAAACGCGACCAAACCCACAATCATCCCGATCTCGATCCACATCATTGCGTCACTGGCAATCGTCAGAATTTCCAGCGCCTTCAACACGTTCACCACCGCGGCCAACATGCCGATCAACAACGTAGACCCCGCGCCTACCACCGCGCCGCCAATTGCAATCCATTGCTGATACTTACTAGCGTAAGCGCGGATGTACAAGAATTCATAAAACAGGGTAGGCAGGAAACCGGCCAGAAAGGTCAACAGGCCATAAAAAACATTCGTCAACATGGCCACCGTGATCGCGGTCCCAATATCCAGGACAAAGAGCAGAAAATTGAAAGAAAACCAGGCAATCCAAAGCGCCACATTACTCGGTTTCTTATTTTCCTTAACATGTTCGGCTTCGGTCAAGATCCCCATAACCTTCGCCTTCAACGCATCACCAATCCGTACTTTTTCTTTCAGTTGTTCGTTCATCGTCAGACTCCTTTTCCCGTTGAAACGGGACCTTGTATCAATTTCACGATCTCAACAGGCACAGGATGCCGCTGGACGATCACGATCCTGCCAGCCATCTCCAACAAGCGATACTGCTTCCAGACATAGCTCGTCGAAGAGACACCCGCCGCCTTGCACACGTCGCGGATCACTGGCGGAACCGCATACGTCCGCCAGTGATCCAGGATCGCCAGAAATACCCGATCTCGCGCGGTCATTATTTCGGACGCGGCGCAGGCTTCGGCGCAGGCTTCGGCGCAGGCTTCGGCGCAGGCTTCGGAAGATGAACCTTCCAAACCGACTGCTTAATCGTCACGCCCTTGGGGACCGAACGCGTCTTGCCATTCGAGAGCGGAAAACTATGATTAACTTTCATCATCAAACTCCTTTGAAATTATTTGGCTCATTGGGAATCTCCGTGATCAAAACCTTTTGAACACGGATTACACGGACGGACACGGAAAAAGCACGGATTTTTTTGGGGTTTTCCGTGAGATTCCGTGTAATCCGTGAAATCCGTGTA
>Ga0210044_10007003_pt1 | contig 14583 bp, 12 predicted proteins | sample CryGey13umfilter_2_FD_183959 | JGI IMG/M metagenome (GOLD analysis project Ga0210044, IMG submission 183959) | Groundwater microbial communities from aquifer in Utah, USA - Crystal Geyser 4/9/14 3 um filter (SPAdes) (version 2) | ecosystem: Environmental > Aquatic > Deep subsurface >...
AATCCTGTGATTTTAAAATATTTCATCAGCTCTGCTGGAAATATGCTCTGTAATAATTTTATGTCTTGTGTTTCGATAGCTTTTTTTTACAAAAATAATATTATTCCCCAACTTTTTTACCTGACCCGAAAACTCTTGATTAAATGAATGGAGGCAGTTTGTATTAATTGAAGCATATTCACCCATGGAATCATAAAATGCTTCACATTGCAACCCTATTTTTGAGATAATAATTTTAGGAGAAGAATAAAGTGAATGACGGTTTTCAGAGATAACTTTTGAATCTTTTGGTAAAAATGGTCTAAGAATTTTTTTACCACTGTCTGTCATTTCATCCAATCCCCACATATTACAATAAGGATCAATAGTTCCAGTATTAATTAACTTGTAACCTTCATGTTCGTTAATTAAGATAGAATAATCGTCCGCTTCTTTTGCTGTTGATGTAGCATTAATTTTACCAATGTTTTTCAGTGATTCTGCTTGATTAATTATTTTTTCAGTAATTTCAAGCTTATCATTTAACAAAAAACCAAGTATTGAATCATCAAGAATATTCAACTTATCAGATGGAAAACTACTATTAATAACTTGTTTTGTTATGTCATCAAATTTTCCAGTTAAAATCGTATATTTTTCTAATCGTTTAGGTTGAAGAATTGAAATAACAGGATATGTACTTGCATCTGGAAATACAGCCTTATCTGAATAATCGATTAAAGATATCATATCACTATGTGTAATTAACATTTCTCTTAAAGCTTTTCCATAACTTGCAGATAAAAATCTATTAGGTGTGATATATGATAATACTCCTCTCTTTTTTAATATATCAAGACCTTTTTCAAAAAAATAAATATATAAATCAACTGTGCCTTTAGCTGTGATGTAGTTTGATTTTAAAAAATTATATTGAGCTTCAGTCAAATTCTTTTTAAGCTCATTAGCATTTACATAAGGCGGATTACCAATCACCACATCAAAACCACCTTTGTATTCGGTTCGGAAGGCGTGTTCGTAGGAGCAATAGAATAGTTCGTTTTTTTCTATAGGGACAAGGGAGCATGCTCCCTTGTTGTTGCTCGAATAATCGGAAGCTCCCTTGTTGTTGCTCGAATAATCGGAAGCTCCCTTGTTGTTGCTCGAATAATCGGAAGCTCCCTTGTTGTTGTTCGAATAATCGGAAGCTCCCTTGTTGTTGCTACTATGTAGCGGAGGTAACTCGTGTTTCTCTCGATTAGTCCGAATATATTCTACAGTATTCCACAGTTGTTTTTCATCGGTTATTTCTTTGCATCCGAATTTTTGTGTCCATAGGCTGTTTTGTTTTTCTCCTCTACTATCTGTGGACAAGGGAGCATGCTCCCTTGTTAAAGTAATTCCCTTGTTTATATTTATGGTTCTAGCTGTTTTAGCTTTTATTTTTTGCATTACTTTCGACACTTCCTCTTCTTCACATACCAACAACAAATGTATATGGTCGCCACAAATATTGTATGCCATTACATGTAGTTCATCTTCTTTTATTATTTCATAAATAGTGTTTGTAATTAGTATTTCATCTTCGGGTTCAAGCCATATTGGTTGTGCTTTTGGGTTTAGTCCATTATCTCGTAACTCACGAACTTTATAATCCACCATCCGTTGCGAAGTACGGCTATCATGTGTTGCAGTTGTGATGTGAAAAGCTTTTTTCTCTTTTTCTACAAAAACAGTTGGAAACTCCTTTTGCCATTTAAACGCTTTATCTCCTGCAACGGCTTTGCTATCAATTAAAGAATTGCCACATTTAATGTTGTTGTTTAAATCGTTTAGTTTTCTGCGTGGCTGTGCGGTACGTAACCACAACGAAAGTTTGGCAATTTCTACACTTTCTTCGTTTAAATCCACCCCAAAAATGTTGTTTTCCAACACCGTATTTTCAATATCGGGGAACACCAAACCACCTCCCAACAAACTGGTTTGTAATTCATCAATGTATTGATGTTCTTTAATTAAAAAGTCTAATGCTTGGTTTAAAAATGCACCCGAGCCACAAGCAGGGTCGCAAATGGTGATTTGCAGCAACCAATTTCGGTAATCGTCTAATTGGTCTTTTAATTCTTTTAATTTGGCGGTGGTTCGTCCTTTACGGCTTTTGGTGTATTCTTCTTCGTTTATTTCAAGTTCGGCTTTCTTTTCGGTACAAAGTTTACCAACAGTGTTTTCTACAATGTATTTGGTAATGTATTTTGGGGTATAAAAAACACCGTCTTTTTTTCGTTTTGTTTTTTGTGCATCAAATTCAACGCCTTCAATTTCGGCATTCACACTTTCAATTTCGTTTAGGGAGTTTTCAAAAATATGTCCTAAAATATTTACATCTACTTGGCTCTGGAAATCGTAAATAGAAAGTATATTGGTGTGTTTGTACAGCAATTCATCACTAATCAATAAACTATCAAGAACTGCATCAGGTTTAAACAAACCACCGTTGTATGCAAAAATTTCGGCAGTTTTGTCGGTGCCTTTTCGTCCTGTATCTAAATAATTAAAATACTTTTTGTAACGGTCGTACAAAGGTACTTCTTCGTCTAACTCTTTTAATTTATTCCATTGTTCTAATATTTTTACGGTAGAATTTGGAGGCAATAAATTTCTGTCTTCAGCAAAAAAGATAAACAAAAAACGGTCGATGAGTTTTTGCGATTTTTTAAACAAATTTTGTTTGATGTTTTTGTTGGCTCTTTCGGTATCTTCCTTGTTAAACTCCACTCTAAACACTTCGTTTTTTATGTTTAGTTTTACTAAATCACGATACAATTCGCGTTTAAATAACGAATAATCGCCATAAAACTTTTTGGTAATTTGTTCTTCAACTTGTATCGATTCTTCCTTAATTTTTAACGGAATGTTTTGGAGTAAATTCTCTTTTTCTAAACACAAATAGAGTAATGCAAATCGTTCTTGGGTAAGTGTAAACAAATCAAACTCTTCAAACTCAACGGCATTATTTACATAAAACCGTAGTTTTTCAAAATTAGAAGTAACCACATAAACACAATCCGTGTGATTGGCTTTATAGTCAAAAGCTTGTTGGCGTATGCTTTCTAAATCTTTGGTTTTGGTACTTTTTAGTTCAATTACACCAAGTGCATTGCCATTTTTTAAAATAGCTCCATCGGCTTTTTTTGCTCCTTTTTCATTTTTTAATTCGGTGGTTAAATCAAAATTGGCATGTGGGTTAAGCGTATAACCTAAAACAGTTACAAAAAGCTCACGTAAAAAACCTTCTTGAAATTGCTCTTCTTTACTTTCTCTAATGTTTTGCTGGATGGTAGTATCTAAAAAGTATTTTGCAAACTTTTTATACGCTTTAGTAATCGCTTCTGCATTTTGTCGTTTAAGGTAGTTATTTAGTACAGAAGTTTGAAATAATGCCATTTTATTTAGGTCAAAAATTGAATCCGAAAGATACAGATAAATTGATAGTTGAAATCATACTTTTATAGAAAACTTTTAGCCAACTTTGAGGAAAATAAAATAAAATGGTTAAAAATAGAATTGCTCTTATTGCACACGATGGAAAAAAGGCTGAAATGGTTGCTTTTCTAAATCAAAACAAAAAATTTCTAACTAATTTTAAATTAGTGGCGACTGGAACAACAGGTAAACATGCAATTGAAGCTGGTTTTGAAGTAAAATGTTACAAAAGTGGTCCTTTAGGTGGTGATGCTCAAATTGGTGGACTTATTTCGGAAGATAAAATTTCTATGGTATTTTTCTTTCGTGATCCACTAGGCAAACACCCTCACGAACCTGATGTACAAATGTTAATGCGATTGTGCGATGTTCATAACGTGCCTTTAGCCACTAATCCTGCTGGAGCAAATTTAATGATTAAAGGATTGCAAGAAAATACAGTTAATAGGTAAATTCATTAACCATTTTAATAGTTAAAACGGAAAGAAAACAGGAATTAAGAAAGTGGCGATAATCCAAAACAATATGTTTAAGGCTGTTCCCACTTTTATAAAATCCATAAACTTATAATTACCGGCACTATATACCATCGCATTGGTTTGATAACCGACAGGTGTCATAAAACTTGCTGAGGCTGCAAAAGTAATTGCCATTAAAAATGGAATTGGACTTAACCCTAAATTGTGAGCTGTTGCTATGGCAATTGGAGCTAATAACGCAGCCGTAGCATTGTTCGACATCATTTCGGTAAGCAATGAAGTAACCAAATACAAACCCGAAACAATGGCTATTGGTCCCCATTGGCCTAAGTTATCTACTATGTTGCTTGCGATAAGAATATCAATACCTGTGTTTTTTATAGCAACACCCAAACTTAATGCCCCTACCAATAAAAAAATAATTTTCCAGTTAATGGCTTCGTAGGTTTCTTTCATCGATAAACATTTGAGTAGCACCAACAATACAACACCAGCTATAGTCCCGACCATTATGTCGAGTAGTTCGAAAGTCGCTAAACCAACAATAGCTAGTAACACAGTAATTACAATAAAAAACTTCTTTCTATCAAAATCTAATAAGGTGTCTTCAGAAATCAATACAAACGGATTGTTTTGTTCGGTTTCTAATTTTTTAATTTCTTTAATGTAGTGATTTTTTACTTCTGCTAAAATCACATCTCCAGCTTTTAGCGTTACTTGATATAAATCTTCATGAACTATTTCATCTCGGTGTTGAATGGCTAAAGGGATGGCTCTAAAACGTCTTCTAAAATCAACTTCTCGCAAGTTTTTGCCATCCAATTCCGAGTTGGAAGTAATTACCATTTCCACCAAAGTGGTGTTTTTTCCTTTAAAATCTTCTCCTCCAATTTTGATGGAAGATGCCACCATAATTTTTGCTCTATCTTTTAGTAGTTTTATTTTCTCAACATCACAACGTACTTTTAAAATATCGTTAGCCAATAAAACAAAATCTCCGGCTGGTAAATTAAAAATTTCACCCCCTCTTCTTACTTCTATTACGTCCATTTCTAACTCTTTTACTAAGGTCGATTCCATAATGGTTTTGCCAACAGCATCCGAATTTTCGAGCAATTCAATTTCCGACAAATAGTTCCGCATTCCGAATTTGGTTTTCAAATCTTCTTCTTTTCTGTTGGGCAGCGATTTTACTCCAATAAAAACCATATAGATAATACCTACTGCTAAAAACACCAATCCCAAGGGAGTCATTTCAAACATGGAAAATGCTCCAACCCCTTCTTTTTCGGCAATTCCGCTTACCAAGATATTGGTTGATGTTCCAATCAAGGTGCACGTTCCTCCAAATATGGTGGCAAACGATAAAGGAATTAACATTTTTGTAGGACTTTGTCCTGATGCATGTGCAATTTGTATCACCACAGGAATAAAAATAGCCACTACTGGGGTATTATTGATAAAAGCGGATATGGTGGCGACTACCATCATCATTAATGCAATTCCTAATGTAAAATTGGTTCGAAACAAGTTGGATAAACGATAGGTTACAAATTGCAATGCCCCGGTTTTAAGTAATGCTGCACTTAACACAAACATAAAAGCAACGGTAACGGTAGCTTTGTTGCTAAATCCTTCTATTCCTTCTTGTGGAGTAACTATTCCAAAAAGAATTAATACAGTCATGACTAATAGGGCAACTAAATCAATAGAGATAATTTCGGTGGCAAACAATACAATTGCTCCTAAAATTACAATGATGGTAATAATGGCATCTACTGACATAGAATAAAAAATTTTACAAATATATAAAGTCTATTGGATTAATAGACTAATAATATAAAAAAATTAATAAACTAAATTTCCTCTATGAATAATTTCAGTTAAAGTAGCTTTTTTGAGTAAATCAACGGTTTGATTTCGAACTTCTAAAAATACCGAACGAATACCACAAGATGCTTCATCAGTACATTCTTCGCATTTTTGATAATATTTGTAAGTAACACAAGGAAGTAACGCAATTGGTCCATCAAACAAACGCATTACATCAGCCATATTAACATCGTTTGGCGATTTTAATAAAAAATAACCACCGCCTTTCCCCTTTTTACTAGCTAAAATCCCCTCTTTTTTTAAATCGAGTAAAATGGCTTCTAAAAATTTTTGTGGAATGTGTTCATGTTCGGAAATTTCGCTAATTAAGACAGGTTGTTGAGCTGGTTTTTGGGCTAAATACACCAAGGCGTTGATAGCATATTTTGTTTTTTTTGAAATCATGAAACAAATGTAAATGTTTGAAATAGAAATTGAGTGACTTCCCTCCTTTTTCTTTCAAATTAATGTTTTAAAAAGAGCTTCATATTGCTCAAAACGATGTGCTCGTATTGGTCTTATTTTAGGCTCAGTATTAAAATACAACAACAAACAAGGTGATATATTTTTGTACTTATCCACGTACTCATATCGTTCCAATTCTCTGTTTTCTATTCGTTGTTTAATTCTATTGTGATAGGGATACATGATTATATTCTTTCCAATAATACCACTTGATCACCTTCATTCACATTTCCTTCTTGAATCACACGACCAGTTACGCCACCTCTCCAGTTGGGAGTTAACGCTTTTTTAAGACCTACAAATTGTTCGTCCATAAATTTACCAGGTTTAAATTCTCCAGTAATTTCGATATAAAAGTTGCCAATTTTTAAACGATTACCAGTAGAGTCTTCTAAATCAACACCTTCGATTATTAAATTTGCTCTACGTTTTGTCCAATGTAAGTTCCTATCAAGTTCTTTGCATACATCATTCCAGCTTTCTAACGTCATAATAGTAACTTGTCGGTCATCTTGAATTGCTCCACGATAATCATCTCCTATTCCATGTTCAAATGAAACTTTTGCGGCTGCAAATACTACCATTTCAGCTCCTTTTTTTTCACGTCCTGCTATTCCAATTACTTTTCCCATGATACAAAACTACTTATTTTTAAATAATTTAATTTACTCCATACCTAAAACAACTATCGAGTTTACTCATTAAAACGAATAGTTTACTAATTGGATGTTGTATTGTCCTTTTTTCAGTATTAGTTTAGTTGAAAATTAACAAAACTGATGAGCTTTTTAAAAAATCATAAAACAATAATTAACAATAACTTACCGTTAATTAATTATTATCCAACAACTTGTTTCACTAAAACTTCAGAACTATGAAAACTTATCTGTTTCTATGTGCTTTTGTTTGCTCAACATTTAGCATTCATGCTCAAAATGCCACTCAATCAATTATTTCGTTCGATTATGTGAATGGGTTAAACAAGACTAATCAACTCGAACTCGATAGTGTTTATCACCACATGAATGATTTAAATTATCATTGTTTTGTATTGGTAAATAACCAAGAATTAGGACGCTATCAACCAACAAAATTGCTTCAATTGACAAAAGCAAGAGCCATTACAATTCAAAATTACTATACCACAGAGAAAGGAGTTGATTTAAAAAACATTTTTATCAAATATGGAGGTAATTTTCCTACACTTTGGTTGTTTAAACCTAAATCGAAATTAATAGCAAGTGGAGAAATTAATCTAGATGAGAATACTCGTCAATGTTATTCCTTTAATCCAAGCACCGACAAAATAATAACATCAGCAAATGGAAATCAATTTTATTTTCCTCCTAATGCTTTCGAAACTATGAAAGGAGTTACTATCGTTAACCAAATTATTGAAATCTGCCTTTATGAGTTTATGGATAAAAAATCGTTGGTATTTTCTGGACTTACTACTGGTGCCAATGGAAAAATGTTAGAAACTGGTGGTTCTTTTTTCATCGAAGCAAAATTAAATGGTGAAAAATTACGATTAAAAAAAGGAGAAAATTATACAGTAAAGATGCCTTTCAAAGCATCCTTTCCTGATATGTTTACTTATTATGGAGGGAAAAAAGATGGCATCATCGATTGGGAAGTTAATTTAAAAGAAAGGGCTATTGCTAATGGGAATATTCCTCAGCAAGAGGTAACAAAAGTTCAGGAAATTGTTGTAAATGAAGAAGATGAATACATGAACGAAAGGGTACAACAGAGTAATAATATGTTGGATTCTCCTTATGAAGAAGAAGCTGTTGATTTTTATGAACTATCAGCTGGTAAATTAGGATGGATAAATTGCGACCGTTTTTATGAAGCTAAACATACCTCTACACTTGCCATTCGGGTAGATTCTGATAAAGCGATGGTGGTACGTTTAGTTTTTAGAGATATTAACTCCGTAATGCCTTGCTATTCTAATTCAAACCATTTAGACCAATACGAAGCAACAGGAATTCCAACTGGCGAAAAAGTATTAGTACTCGCCTACTCCGTTAAAGATGATACTGCCATATTAGGTTATAAAGAAATTACGGTAGGTGAAAATAAAACGGAGTTCATCACGTTAAACAATTTAACCAAAACAAGATTTGAAGGTGCTGTAGCGGAATTGTTGTACTAAAAACTATCTAAAATAGCCTCAAAATCTTCAGTATTTATCCATTCTTGGTTTATGCTCTCCTTACAAATGTTGTCTAATCGAGGTTTGAAATCACTTAACATACTGTGTTCATGAATATACGATGCAGTTTCTTTAAAACTGTTGAGCATACTTTTATAAAAAGCATCTTGATGAATCGTTTTTGTTTTGGAGAATTTTTGAGCGACCTCCATGTTATACAACATTATTTCTGCAATGAGGTAAGAATCTACTCCTAACTGCATAAAATGTTTGATAATTTTTTGGGCAACTGAGCGTCTGGCTTTTGGTTTTCGAGTAGTTAAAGGAAAGTATTCTTTAGAAATTTTTAACTTGGCTTCATCCAGCAATTTTTCTTCGTTGGGTTTAAACACAAAATTATAATAGGTTTTTACGGGTTTAAATCGATTGTAAAGGTCGAGAACTTGCTCTTGCAACTGAGATTTGGTCAGCTCTTTTAAATATATTTTTAACTCTCTTTTACTCATCTTTTCTTTCTCTTAAAGCCTTTCTCGATGCCCTGTCAACCAATGTAAATAGTTTGTCTAGTTCATTTTTTTGATTGGAAACCAGGTGTCCTTGTATTTTTAGGAACTCGCAATTTAGGGAAGTGGTAAATTGATAAAATTCACGGTACAATTCATGATTTTTTAGAAGCTTATTATTTTTTGAGTGATAATTATTTATTTCCAATCGTTTCCTTCTATCTGGTAATCCAATTATATTTTGAGAATCGGTATAAACCACAATTTTACAATCTACGTTTTTCACCTCCTGTAAAGCCCACAATAAGGTTTGAAGTTCTAGTTTTGTGGAAGAAGTTTCTTTAAATCGTTTTACGACAACAGTTATTTCTTCAATTTTATAGTTATTCTCCTCAACGTAAAAATAGGCTCCACAACCAATATTAGTTTTAGTATTCACACTTCCATCTGTAAATAATAATATTTTTTTCATCCTTTCAGCACTTCTTTTTCTTCACAGATTTAATGTATAATTTTTCTACTTTTTCTCTCGCCCAAGCTGTTTTTCTTAAGAATTTAAGGCTAGAATTAATGGATGGGTTACTTTTAAAACAATTGATTTTGATGATTTCTCCCAATTCATCCCAACCATATTTTGATACTAAATGTTCTAATACCTCTGCCAGTTTAATACCATGCAAAGGATTGTTGGGTTGTTCTTGTTTGATTTCTCCAGTTTCCATTTAATGTTCTGATTAAAAACTACCCTCTTTTTTTTCTTTTATTCACATTTTTATCTCCCCTTGTTAAAGGTTTTGAATATTTTTTAGCCAATTCTCTTCTGTAAGAGCCTCCTTGATTCGTTTTTTTATTTTTTGCTATCTTTTCGTGAAATCCAGGTTTTGTTTCATCGATTTTGAGATTACGGTTAAAATTTTTCTCAATGTGTTTTGGTCGTTCTTCGGGAGTTAATTGCCCAGAAACTTCTACTTCTTTAGGGAAATGGAGTTTTGGAATTTTATAATCCATCAATTTTTCTATCGCCTCTTTTGCTTCTTGTTCTGCTTTGGTAAAAAATAGGATGGTTTTTCCTTCTTCTTCTGCTCTACCAGTTCTGCCAATACGGTGCATGTAGTTTTCTGGAAAAGTAGGGGTATCAAAATTGATAACGTGTGAGATTTTTTCTAAATCTAAACCACGAGCCATCACATCTGTAGTCACTAAAATTCTATTTTTTCCTTCTTCAAACTGAGTAATAGACCTTATTCTATAATTCTGCGTTTTATTAGAATGAATGATGCAAATTTCTTTTCCAAAATCAGCCGTCAAAGCGTCAAACAATCGATCTGCATTCTTTTTATGAGAAACGAACACCAATACTTTATTAAACTCTTGGTCATCTTGCAAAAGGTGTTTTAATAGATTTACTTTCGTGTAAAAATTAGGAACATGATAACACTGTTGTGCAATATTATCAAGTGGAGTACCACTTACTGCAATTGCAATTTTAGTTGGTGAAATAAAAAAATCATCAATTAACGCATCTACTTCTTCCGTCATGGTAGCAGAAAACATAATATTTTGTCTGCGTTCTGGTGATAACTCAAAAATATTGGTCAACTGAAAACGAAATCCTAAATCCAACATCACATCCACCTCGTCTATCACTAATTTTTTAATTGCTTTTAGTTGTATTGCCTTACATAATGCTAAGTCGTACAACCTACCTGGAGTTGCCACCACAATATCTACACCATCCATAACAGCTAATTTTTGAGTATTGATATTGGTGCCCCCATAAACTCCAACAACCCGAATGTTCATGTACGTTGCAAAACTCTCTACTCGTTCTACGATTTGCAATACTAATTCTCTAGTAGGTAATAAAATTAAAACAGTAGGATTTACTTGTTTAGAAAACCGATAATTTTGCAAAATAGGAAGCATATAACCTAAAGTTTTACCTGTACCCGTTTGTGCGATACCAACCATATCTTTACCAGAAAGAATTACAGAAAAAGCTGCTTCTTGAATTGGTGTTGGTTTCATAAACCCTAATTCATCCATTGCATTTTGCAACGGTTTGATAAGATTTAATTTTTTAAAGGTTTCCATTGACAACTTTTTTTTGCGAAGTTAAGCTATATAATTCTTAATTAAATCTTTTGGAAGTGTTGTTGGTAAAATCTTAAAATCAAACCATTCTTGTAGTTCAACATCAAAACCATTTCCATTCAAATAATGGTCTAAGGCTTTATTTAATCCTTCCTTGTAGGAATAATGGTCGCACCCAGTTGGGTCTTCATGAATTAAATCGTTTTGAGCAAATCCTTTAAAAGTTGGTCCAACCACTTTAATTCCATACAATTCAGGATTTTTTCCAATAGGACTATGAATGGTGGTGGTAAACCGATGCCAAAAAGCCGATTGAATACATTTGTGTTGAAATAACTGCCTCACCACTTCTAACGAATCAATAGTTTCTTGGTCTGTTTCGGTAGGAAATCCAAACATTAAATAAGCATGCACCATAATGTTTTGAGCAGCAAAAGAACTGGTTACTCGAGCAACTTGAGCAATGTCAACTCCTTTATTCATCTTTGCTAACAATCTATCCGAAGCAACCTCTAAACCTCCTGTAACAGCAATACAGCCAGCTTGTGCTAACAATTTACACAATTCTGGTGTAAATGTTTTTTCAAAACGAATGTTAGTCCACCACGTAATAGTTAACTTCCGTTTAATTAATTCTTCAGCTAATTCTTTTAATATTTTTGGAGGAGCAGCTTCATCTACAAAATGGAAACCTGTGCTTCCTGTTTCTGCTATAATCAGTTCAATTTTATTCACTAAATCAACACCTGTAGTATTTTGATAGTTTCCAATGTAATCTAAATTGACATCACAAAAAGAGCATTGTTTCCAATAACAACCGTGAGAAACGGTTAACTTGTTCCATTTGCCATCCGTCCACAAGCGGTGCATTGGGTTGATTACATCTAAAAACGACAAATAAGCGTCGTGTTTTAAGCCTTTGTAGCTGGGTGCAGGCAAATCTTGGTGATGAAAAATAGTGTTTGGAAGTTTATTTTGATAAAACACTTTTCCTTTTTCCAATAAAAAAGTTCGTTCTAAATCTGATTGTTTTATTTCTTTCGAAAGAAACTGAATGAGTTTTAACAAAGGTCCTTCGCCATCGTCCAACGTAATAAAATCAACGTATTTAAATATTCTGGGGTCAGATAAAGACCTGAGTTCTGTATTGCAATAGCCACCGCCAAAAGCTATTTTTGTTTGTTGGTAGTTCTTTTTAATCGACAGAGCACAACGCAAGGCAGCAAACAAATTACCCGGAAAAGGAATGGTAAAACAAACGAGTTGTGGCTGGTAATCTTCTATTTTATTCATCAGCAAAAGCAACAATTCATCTTCGATGATGGTGGTTTCGTAGCTTAAATAGTTCGCTATTTCATCAAAACTACTTGCCGAAGTAGCAATTTTTTCGGCATAACGGGTAAAGGCAAAAAACTCATCTACATTGGCAGTAATAAAATCGCCCAATTCTTCAATAAAAAGCGTTGCCAAGTGTTTTGCTTTATCTATTAAAGTTAAACTATCGAAAGCAGCACCTAACTTATTTATTTGTTTATTGTTACGATTCCCTTTAGGAAAATATGTTGGTGCTAATAATTTACTAGCAATAGCTTCATTTTGAAAACGAAGGTAAGCAGTCACCTGTTCTACTTTTGTGATGTAATCTTCACGATATTTCCAAACTAATGGAAACTCGAAACTGCTTTGCTTTTCTGCTTCTTCAAAAACCCGAACAATAAAATTTTTGGTAAAAATTTTGTTAAACAACTCTATACTTAAATCACATTGCTGAACAACCTTTCCTTTACTTTCTAAAAAACCTTTTAAGTACGCTGTTGCAGGATACGGAGTGTTTAACTGGGTAAAAGGAGGTGTTATTAAAAGCGTTTTTATTGGCATGGGATAAAGGTAGTATTATCTTCATCATCGTAAAACTGTTTAAAATGAATAAAAAACGAAATTTCTCTTTCTTTTTCCTTTTTATTCTTTACATTTATTTTTTATTAAACTTACTCTTATGAAAACAATTCTATCCTTTTTCATACTTTTTATTCTTGCTAATACAGTTATTTCCCAAACAACAGCAATACCAGATGCCAATTTTGAACAAGCTTTAATCAATTTAGGTTATGATACTGGAATACCTGATGGGGTTGTATTGACTGCTAATATTGATACAGTAACCTCATTACCTCTTACTTTTTTAAACATAAGTGATTTGACAGGGATAGAAGATTTTATTGCGTTAGATTCGTTAATGTGCAATAATAATATGCTTACCAGTTTGAATGTTACACAAAATATTAATTTAACTTTCTTAAATTGTTGGGATAACCAATTAAGCAGTTTAGATATTACACAAAATACTGCTTTAGTTAATTTGGATTGCCAATTTAACCAACTGACAAGTTTGGATATAACTCAAAATATTGCTTTAATTATTCTTAATTGTAGGTTTAATCAATTAACTAATTTAGATGTAACTCAAAATACCTCACTAATTCTTGTTATGACTGATGGTAATCTACTTACTAGTATAGATGTAACTCAAAATACCGCTTTATCTTATTTTTTTTGTAGTTATAATTCATTAACTAGTTTAGATGTAACTCAGACTACTAATTTAGTTTCTCTTGACTGCAGTAATAATCAACTAACTAGTTTATATATTCAAAATATTGCAATACAGGAATTAGTTTGTGATTTTAATAATTTAACAACATTAGATGTAACTCAAGATACTGCTTTAACTGGTTTACGTTGTAGTAATAATCAAATTTCTAATCTAGATGTTACTCAAAATACCTCATTACTAGTATTAGAGTGTGGTTCTAATAATTTATCTACATTGGATATAACTCTAAATACTAATTTATATATTCTTAATTGTAGTTATAATCAATTAACAAGTTTAGATGTTTCTCAAAATTCTTTATTATCTCAATTTTTTGGTCAATATAACCAACTAACTACTCTAGACTTAACACAAAATTATGGCTTAACTGATTTTTTCGTTCAAAATAATTTACTTGCTTGTTTAAATATAAAAAATGGATTCAATGGTAATTTATATAATTTTGAAGCAACAAACAACCCTAACTTAACTTGTATTGAAGTTGATGATGATGTTTTTTCAACAGCGTATTGGACTAATATTGATGCAGGGGCATACTATGATACAAGTTGTACTCCATGCCTAATTCCTTGTATTCTCACTCCAGACTTCAATGTTGTAGATAATGGAAACGGCAACTATACTTTTACCAACACTTCAACTGGAACTTTTAATCAAACACATTGGGCTTTTGGCGATGGTAACACATCAACAGCAACAAGTCCTAACCATACTTTTAGTGCTAATGGTACTTTTGTTGTAGTGCTAACTATAAATGATTCTACTGCGGGTGGTTCTTGTATGGATTATTATCTTGATACCATTGTGGTAACAGGAGTTGTTAGTCCATTGCAATGTGCTGCAGGTTTTGTAATGTATCCTGATACTGTCATCAATAATTTTGTATTAGTAAATAGTTCATCAGGAACGAACTTAACCTATTTATGGGATTTT
>Ga0210044_10007006_pt1 | contig 14579 bp, 10 predicted proteins | sample CryGey13umfilter_2_FD_183959 | JGI IMG/M metagenome (GOLD analysis project Ga0210044, IMG submission 183959) | Groundwater microbial communities from aquifer in Utah, USA - Crystal Geyser 4/9/14 3 um filter (SPAdes) (version 2) | ecosystem: Environmental > Aquatic > Deep subsurface >...
TGACCGTGCCAGTGGCGTGGGCGAGGTCGCTCGGATCGAAGCGGAAGTCGCCGCTCACGGCGGAGCTGACGCCGTTGATGGTCTCGAGGGTGGCGTCGGACACGAAGGTCACCCGGCTGCCGCCGTCGTCGTGGATACGGAAATGCTTCTGCTGGGCCTGGGCTACGCCGCCATGGGCGAGCAGGGCCGGGAGGACGAGGAAGGCGCTCAGCGCCAGGTTCACGAGTCGGTTGGTCTTCATGTTAGTTGTGCTCTTCGTGTGATCGACTTCGGGGGACGTACGCCCGGATGGGTTCTGGTGTGGGTACGAAGGAACGGGGATCCCGTTACGTCCTGGGTCGATTCGACCCGTCGGCGGGCCGGATGATGGGACAGGGTCCCATTTTTGGGAATAGCGATGGTGGAGGCAACCACCAGCGGGCGATGGCGGTTTCGACGCCGACGTCCCGAGGCTATTCACACGCCCGCGCCCAGGCCACGATGACGCTTCACCGTCGTCCAGGCCGGTTCAGGCCGAATTTGGGCCGTTTCGCCCCCATTCGCGCCCCGGTTCGCCGGGTCGGCTGACGGCTCATGGCCCATGCGGGACGCTTCGCGCGAAAGCCTCGGGCGGCCGGCCTGGTCCTCTGGTAGCTCTCCCCCGCCTGCGCCCTGCGCCAGACCCCGAGGAATCATGCAGCTCACCAACGTCCCGACCCGCGTCAAGCGACGCCTCGAACGTGTACTCGCCCGCCCCACGCACCACCCCAAGGCGCCCAAGCGCCTGTCCGGTGCGCTGCCCGTCGTCGGGCACATGCTCGAGTTCGGCAAGCATCCCTTCGAGTTCCTGAAGCACGCGCGCGCCGAGGGCGGCGAGGTGGTCGAGTTCAACCTGCTCGGGCAGGACGTCGTCTTGATGACCGGGCCTGCCGCCAACGAGGCGTTCTTCCGCGCGCCCGACGACATCCTCGACCGGCGCGAAGCCTACCGACTGATGACGCCCATCTTCGGCAAGGGCGTGGTCTTCGACGCGCCGGGCACGAAGCTGAACGAGCAGATGCGCATGGTGATGCAGCTGCTGCGCGACGAGCCCATGCGCACCTATCCGCCCGTGATCGAGTCCGAGGTTCAGTCGATGGTCGCCGCCTGGGGCCGCGACGGCGAGATCGACCTGCTCGAGTTCATGAAGGAGCTGACGATCTACACCTCGACCCACTGCCTCGTGGGTCCGGAGTTTCGGCGCGACATGACCTCGCGCTTCGCCGAGCTCTACGGTCACTTGGAGAAGGCGGTGAACCCCATCGCCTACGTCTACCCCTACCTGCCCATCCCGACCTTCCGTCGCCGCGACGCGGCCCGGGTCGAGCTGGTGGCGATGATCAACAGCATGGTCGAAGCGCGGAAACGCCTCGACGACAAACCCAGCGACGGTCTGCAAACGTTGCTCGACGCACGCTACGACAATGGCGAGCGCCTCTCGCCCCACGAGATCACCGGCATGCTCACGGCCATGATGATGGCCGGCCACCACACCAGCGCTGGCACGGCGGCTTGGGCCATCCTCGAGCTCGCCCGCCGCCCGGAGCTCTTGCGTCGCGTGCGCGCGGAGCTCTTCGCCATCTTCGGCGCCGACGGCGAGATCACCTACCAGGGCCTGCGCCGCGCGCCCTTCTTGCGCGACGTGCTCAAGGAGGTGCTGCGTCTCCACCCGCCGCTGATCTTCCTCTTCCGCAAGGCGCTCGAGGATTTTCAATACGGCGGCTACACCATCGAGGCGGGCAAGTTCGTGTGCGCATCGCCCGCCATCTCGCACCGCATCTCGAGCGTCTTCGCCCAACCCGAGGTCTTCGATCCGGATCGCTACGCGCCGGGCCGCGAAGAAGACAACCAGCCCTTCGCCTGGATCTCCTTCGGCGGCGGCAAGCACAAGTGCACGGGTAACGCCTTCGCGACGCTTCAGCTCTCGACCATCGTGGCGCTGATGCTGCGCGAGTTCGACTTCGAGCTCATCCAGGGCGAACACGGCTATCGTGACGACTACACCAAGGCCACGGTGCAGCCGGCGGATCCTTGTCGCGTGCGCTATCACCGTCGCGATCCCGAGGTCGAGGTGCCCGTGCCCATGGCCGAGGCGCTGCGCGAGACGTCCGAGGACGTGCTCGACCCAGGCGTGAAGGTGCGCGTCACCATCGATCGCGGGCTGTGCCAGGGCCACGCCGTGTGCACCAGCGAGGCTCCGGAGATCTTCCGTATCGCCGAGAACGGGGAGGGCGAGGTGCTGCTCGCCCAGCCCGAGGCCGGGCTCTACGCCGCGCTCTCTCGCGCCTACGAGTTCTGCCCGAACCACGCCATCGTCCTGGCCCTGCTCGAGGAGCAGTCCTGATGAACGAGCTCTCCTTCGACGCCATCGTCGCCGGTGGCGGAATTGCCGGCTCCACGACGGCCGCCGCCCTTGCGGCCCAAGGGTTGGAGGTCTTGCTGTGCGAGGCGGGCCTGCCGAGCGACAAGCGCCTCGCGGGCGAGCTGATGCACCCACCCGCCGCGCAGCGCCTCGAGGATCTCGGGCTCCTGCACGTGCTCGAGAAGGCCGGCGGTGTGCCCGTTCATGGCTTCGCCGTCTTCACGGGCGGCGACGCGGCCGAGGCGATCCTCCACTACGGCGAGGTGCCCGGCAGTCGCAAGACGGGCCTGGCCGTGGAGCACGCAGACCTGACACGTGCGCTCTTGGCGGAGGTCGCCACCCGACCCCACGTCACCTTCTGGGATGGCGCGCGCGTGCTCGAGATGCAGGCCGAGGCCTTGTCGCCCACGGCGCGCATTCGCTACCAGGGCGTCGAGCACAGCGTCCGCGCCCAGCTCTTCGTCTCGGCCGAGGGCCGAGGTTCGGGCCTGCGCGAGCGCGCCGGCATCGAGGTCGAGCGCGGCGACAGCGCGCAGATGGTCGGCTACCGCGTGCACGGCGGGCGTCTGCCCCACCGCGGCTTCGGTCACGTCTTCGCGGGCGGCCCGGCCTCCGCGCTGGCGTATCAGGTCGCCGAGGACGAAGTGCGCGTGATGTTCGAGCTGCCCGAGGGCCAGAGCTTCGACGCGGAGGCCTACCTCGCCGTGCTTCCGCGACCCTTCCGCGACGACGTGCGCCGCGCCATCGCCGAGACCAAGCGTCAGACGAGTCGCATCTACGCGCTCACGCCGCTACAGACCACGCGCGGTCGGCTGGCCGTCGTGGGCGACGCCGGTGGCTGCGTGCATCCCCTGACCGCGAGCGGCATGGCCTTCTGCACGGCCGACGCCATGCGCCTGGCCGAAGAGGTCGGGACGGGTCTGCGTCGCGGCGAGGACATCCGGCAGGCCCTCGCGCGTTATCAGCGCGGCCGCCGCGGTCCCATGCGCACGCGCGCCACCCTGGGCCCCGCTCTCGTCGAGGCCCTGTCGTCGCACGCACCCGAGATGGAGCTCTTGCGTCGCGGCCTCTTCCGCTACTGGAGCAAGAGCTCCCGAGGTCGAGGCGCCTCCCTCGGCTTGCTCTCCACACAGGAAGCGCGAGGCTGGGTCATGCTCCGTGAGTACGCTGCGGTCTGCATGCACGCCGTGCTGGCCGAGGGCCGACGGATCGACCTGAACGCGGCCGTCGCGCTGGCGGGCCGCAGCACCGAGCAGCTCGGGCGCCTGCTGGATCTACCGGGGCGCTTCGCCGCCTAGCGCCCGACAATTGATTCCTGACCCCCCATCGAATTGAAGCGAGCGAAGACCATGGCCAAGTATCCGAGAAAAGAGCTGGACGAGATGATGCAGCGTTGGCTCGAGGCCAACAGAAACGCCGAAGCCGTAGGCGATTGGACGAAGTATCTCGGCCCGCTCTACACCGAGGACGCCGAGTACCGCTGGAACGTGGGTGCCAACGAAGAGTTCGTCGCCGAAGGTCGCAAGCAGATCGAGGACTGGGCCCTCGGTGTGCAGATGGCCGGCTTCGACGGTTGGTCCTACCCCTACGACAAGGTGTTGATCGACGAAACCCAGGGCGAGATCGTGTGCTTCTGGCGCCAGATCGCGCCGTGGAAGCGCCCCGACGGATCCAACTACGAGGTCGCCGGTCTGGGCGGCTCCTGGTTCCGCTACGGCGGTGACTACAAGTGGGAGTGGCAGCGCGACTTCTTCGATCTCGGCAACGTCTTCGCGCTCCTGGCCGAGCTCGCCGCCGACGGTCACCTCGCGCCCGAGGTGAAGGCCAAGATCCATCGCATGGCCAAGGGCCAAGCCCTCGCGGGTCATCGCCCTCTGCGCGCGAAGGCGAGCGTGATGCGCAAGGCCAAGATGGGCGCCGCCATCGCTCGCGCCGCGCTCCTCGGTCGCTAGACCGAAGGAAGCGTGCGGCGGGGAGGCGTGCGGGCGTCGACGTGGGTGATGGTTCGCTGCGCAGGACAAGTCCTGCGCGCCACGTTCGGGCGTCGACGTGCGTCGCGACGTGGTCGGCGTGCGCCACGTTTGGGCGTCGACGTGGGTGATGGTTCGCTGCGCAGGACAAGTCCTGCGCGCCACGTTCGGGCGTCGACGTGCGTCGCGACGTGGTCGACGTGCGCCACGTTCGGGCGTCGACGTGGGTGATGGTTCGCTGCGCAGGACAAGTCCTGCGCGCCACGTTCGGACGTCGACGTGCGTGATGGTTCGCTGCGCAGGACAAGTCCTGCGCGCCACGTTCGGACGTCGACGTGCGTGATCGTCCGCTGCGCAGGACAAGTCCTGCGCGCCACGTTCGGGCGTCGACGTGCGTGATGGTTCGCTGCGCAGGACAAGTCCTGCGCGCCACGTTCGGACGTCGACGTGCGCCACGTTCGGACGTCGACGTGCGCCACGTTTGGACGTCGACGTGCGTGATGGTTCGCTGCGCAGGACAAGTCCTGCGCGCCACGTTCGGGCGTCGACGTGCGCCACGTTCGGGCGTCGACGTGCGCCACGTTTGGGCGTCGACGTGCGTGGGCGTTCGCTGATCAACGACGGGAGGGCGCGAGGGTGACGGTGCCGTCACCGTCGTGGTCTAGCCAGATCGGATTGGTGAAGGCGATGGGCAAGGCGCCGGAGCGTCCGAGCAGGTCGCCCATGGAGGTGCGGCCGCGCACCTGCACCACTAGGAAGGCGTCGCTGCTGACGGGGACGTCGACGACCCGGTCGAAGCGCAGCACGGGCAGCGGGCGACCCGGAGGCGCCGTTCGACCACGCGTCACGGCGGGCGCCGCGGGACCGATGGCCAGCGTCTTCACGGCCTCGCCGTTGATGAAGAGCATGAGGTCGTCGGCGCTGAGCCAGGGTGCGGCGCGCACGATCACGCGCACGTGCGCCACACGACCGCGCGCCTCGGCGATCTCTCCCGGACCATGTCCGTCGACGCTGACCTCGAGGAAGGGGCCGCTGGTGACGAAGGCTCGTCCTTCGCGCAAGGCACGCACGACCGCGAGGCCGTCATCGATGCGCCCGCCCGGCACGTTCACGTAGGTGCGCGGGTAGCCGACCAGCTGCAGCCGAACCAGGTGGGAGTCGCTGTTGCCCGTGGCGATGTAGCGGTGACCCAAGGCGAGCAGCTCCAGCCACTCGCCGAACACGCGCTCGAACTTGGGCAGGCGCCCGAGGTCGAAGCCGTTCCAGACCTCGAGGGTGTCGAAGGAGTCGCTGTAGGGCCCTTCGGCTGCGCCCGTCTCCGGATCGAAGCCCATCACGTCGAAGTAGCCGATGCCTCCCTCGAGGCGCGGGTGGTTCACCTGCACCAGCGTCTCCGGATCGCGGGCGTGCAGCTCCATGAAGAGCGCGCTGGGAGACGTGTCCGAGAACCGGGGCGCGCCGTTGAAGGGCAGACTCGGATCCAGAGGGAAAGGAAAGGCATTGAAATGACCGAAGCTCGGCGACTCCGTCGTCACTTCGACGCCCGTCACCGATCCGAAGTCGGAGATCCCGACCTCCTCGGCGGTGGGTCCGTAGTCCGTGACGTAGTTGTGATCCGTGGCGGCGGCGAAGCGCACGCCTTCGGCGGCGAAGCACGTCAGGCGGTCCTCGAGGCTGACGCGGCTGTCGTAGCTCGGCGCCGAGTGCACGTGAAAATCGGAGGCGACCCACTCGCCAGGATCGATCACGTGCTGGAGTATCGCGCGGACCTCGGGTCGATAGGTGGCGCTGACCTCGACCGTCTCGTCGTGCAGCGTCCACTCTGGACCGTGGCTGACGATCACGCGGTAGCGCCCCGGCTCGGCGGGTACGACGGCCAGGCCCTCGGTGAGCAGCACGGTGTCGCCCGCGCCCGCCGCCGACCAGTCGGGCCCGAGGTCCAGAGTCGCCGTGCGGGCGACGCCGATCACGCGCGCGCGGGCCGCCACGGGCTGACCGTTCGGATCTCGGGCGACGATGCGGATCTGGCCGCCGGTCGGGATGCGCACCAGGGCGCGGGCGCCGGGCTCCACCGTGACCGGCACGGAGTCGCTGCGGGCGTGACCGAAGGCGGAGCCGACGGCGTAGTAGCGCGGCGTGTGCACGGCGGCACGTCCCAGGGGCGGGAAGGGAACGATCGCCTGGCCGTGCGCGTCCGGTCGCGCCGACATCACGGGTCGACCGTCCTGCGTGTAGATGCGGATGGACGAGCCCGTCGGCGCGTAGGGCAGCGTCACCAGCACCTCGGGGTAGGGCGTCCCGCGCGCCCAGCCGAGCGTTCGAATCGCGGCCGCCAGGCCACCTCGGGCCGTGGTCAGGATCCTGCGATCGGCGAGCGACTCGCCCTCCGCGATGTCGTGGGCGGGCGCCGCCATCTCGGTGTGTTTCAAGAAGCGCGAGACGCCGTGGGCTTCGTACAGGGAGCGCACGCGCAGCGGATCGTCGTCGATGCTGAGCACGGTCGAGCTCGCGATCCCCTCGACGCCGACCCAGGCGGCCTCGTGCCAGGCGTCGTCGCTAAGCGGCCCGTTGCTGGGCACGAAGGGCGTGGCGCCGCCCCAGCGGATGCGTCCGCCCACGCGCACGTCCGTGAGGGGCAGCCCGTCCCGAGGCGTCACGTGCGTGGTCTGGTAGAGGGTCACGCCTCGCCCACCGATCACCAGATCACGGCTGACGTCGATCACGCGACCGCGGAAGCTGGTCGTGGCCGTGACGCGCAGACCCGCCCGATCCGTGCGATCGAGGAACGAGATCTCTCCCGTCACCATGGGCTGCAATCGATCGTTGACGTAGAGCGTCGGTGCCCAGAGCACGAGGCTGTCCTCCGCCGGCGCGCCGTGCAGAGCGACTTCCAGGATCGCGCCGCGCGCCGAACCCTCTCGCTCCAGGCCGCCGACCACCACGCGCATCTGCCGGCTCTCGAGCACGTAGTCGCCAGGTGCCAGCACGAGGCCACCCGGACGTTGCGGGGCCTCGTTGTGCTGCACTCGTCGCGCACCGACACCATGGGCCGCGAGTCGAAGGCGCGCGTCCGACGAACCGCAGGCCAGCAGCAGCAGAGCCAGCGACACCAGACTGAATGACAGCCAAACACGCGATTTGCGGGCACGCCTCGCGATGACCAACGTGTGCTGTTCGCTGCGGGACCTTCCCGTGCTCAGGAGAACATTCATGAAAAAGTCCGTCCTTCAATTTGGGATCCTATCACTCTCCCTGCTCGCGCTGCTCACGCCATCGTTCGCCTCCGCGCAGCGGCCTCACCACCAGCCTCGCGTGAGTATGGAGGCCGCGCAGGCGACGGCGCGGGCGCGGGTGCACGGTGAGGTTCGCCACTCCGAACTCGAGTTCGAACACCATCGCTGGATCTACTCCGTCGAGCCGCGCCGACGGCCCGGGCACCGAGGAGGTGGACGCGGACACGGGCGAGATCGTCAGCGTCGAGCACGAGCGAAGCTGATCGCCCTCAGTCGCGCAGCAGCCAGGCGTAGCTGGAGCGGAGGGCCTCCTGGCCCCCAGTCTCCAGCACTTCGCCGTGGGCGATCACGATGCGATCGAAGTCCCAGGCCAGGATGCGCTCCATGCAGCGCTTCGCCAGCGGGCGATCCTTGATCAAGAGCGGATCCACGCGCGTCGGGCGGAACTGCTTGTAGCCGCCCATCAAGCTCATCCAGGCGCGCGTGAGGAAGGGCGCGCGCGGGCCGAAGTTCATAGCCAGATCACACATCACGAGCGTGCGACTTTGGTGATGGAAGAACACGACCTCGTTCTCCATCGGTCGTCCGGCGAAGAAGATCTGACTCACCTCTTCCTTCCACTCGTCGGGCGCCTCGTCTCCGAGCACGTCGACGAACTTCAGATCGGGTCGCTTGCTAGCGACGCCCGGACCCACCCACAAGCGAGCTTCGGGGTAGAATTGGGCCACCTCGCCGGCGTGGAGATGGTGGAACTTGTTGGGTGCGACCACGAAGCGCACGGGACCGAGCGCGTCGAGCTCGGAGCGCAGCGCCTCGTCGAGCGCCAAAGACGAGTGCAAGAGCAGGCTGCCATCGGCCAGGCGCATCACCGTCATGCGCGCGCCCACCTCGAGGCCCCAGAAGCGCTGCGGCCGCTCCGCGACCCAGATGTTCTCGTCGAGTTTTCGGAGCACGAGTGGTGTCCTATCCCGTGTGTACAGGCGCCCCAAGGGGGGGAGCGCGCGAGGTTGGCTTTGCGTGCGTTCAGAGCGGTGTCAGGTTGCTGCAGTCGACGTGGTGCGTGAGCACGCCCACGCGCGCCTTGAAGCGACTGTTCGGCGTGATCTGCTGCCACCTGGCCTGGGGCACGGTGCAGGTGTCGGCGCCCGCGCCATCGACGGTGACGTTCAGCGTGTAGGTCTCGCTGCGCGCGCCCTGTCGTGTGCAGCCGAGGGAGGCGCAGCCCGTGACCTGCACGGCGGGCCAGCTCGGCGCTGGAGACACGCCCTGGCCCTGCGCGACGGCGTCGCGTTGATGGGCCCAGCGATCGATCTGGTACTGGCATTTGTCGTCGAGGACGGGCTCTTCGCGATAGGTCGGCGTGCAGGTTTGCTCTTGCCGATAAGTGCCGTCGCCGTTGTCGACGTTGCGCGTGGAGCAGGTCTGCCCCGACTCGACGCGGCGCGTGCTGCGCTGTTCGCGTGACCGACCGGTGACGCGCCCGCCCGAAGGCACGGAGTCGCACCAGGCGGATTCGCTGGCCGTCTGAAGCACCTCGATGGCGACGCTGCGTTGCCACGACTGGCCGGTGACGGTGATGGCCTTCTCCTGCTTCCAGAAGATCGCGACGCCACCGAGGACCATGAGCGCGAGCAGCGCGGCGACTAGCAGCCAGATCCAGAGCTTGCTCTTCTTGGCGGGCGCTGGGGTCGGGGTCGCGGCGGGCGCGGGCGCCCTGACCGGTTGGTCTTCTCGCTTAACGACCTCGCGATCGCCGTCGCCGATGGTCGCGCCGCAGCTCGTACAGTGCGACGCGTTGGCCGAGTTCGCGCCCTGGCAGTTCTGGCAGATGAGGTCCGTGCCGACGAAGCGATGGTCCGCGACGGCGACCTTCTGGTCCTCCGGCGGGAAGTAGCGCTTGTCCGCTTGTTGAGGCGCGCCACAGGTGGGGCAGAAGCGCTGCGTCAGACCGAGCAGCTCCTTCGTTCCGCAGTAGGGGCAGTCCCAGAACATCTCGTAGACGGGTTCGGTCATCGGCCCCAGCCTACCAATTCTCGGAGCGCTACTCAGCGCTATTCGGTTGACCCATGCGCAACGGGCCGCCCCGCGCCGTGCCCCAGAGCACGCAGTCGGCGCTCGAGCCCGGGACGGTGAACATGTCCATGCCGTGGTCGAAGGTCTGGACGAAGATCTCGAGCTGCCCGTCGCCGTCGAGGTCGCCGATGCCGGGCGCCGCGGGCGCGCCGTTGCCGTTGCCGTTGTGGCCGGGATCGGGCAGCGCGACGTCGTGCAGCAGGCTGCCGTCGGCGCCAAGCACGAACAGATGTCCGGCGTCCGTCGCGTCCGGATCGCCGTAGGTGCTGAACACTATCTCGGGTGAGCCGTCTTGGTTCAGGTCGGCGACCGTGGCCTCCGAGGCGTACATCAGGGCCTGTCCGCGCGTGTAGTCGTAGCGCCACAGCTCGTGCGCAGTGGCGTCGAAGGCGTGCATGTAGCCGTCGTTCAAGCTCACGATGATCTCCGGCATAGCGTCGCCCTGGATGGCGATGGTGGTGGCCGCGGGCACGCCGTTGGGCGGGTAGTAGCCGTCGACCGAGATCGGGGCGTCCCCGCGCGGTAGGGTCTCCCAGCCCGGGAATCGTTGCGCCGAGCGCGAGCCGTCTCCGTAGGCGCCCTCGAGCACCATGATGGCGTAGGCCTGGGTCACGTAGGGGTCGTGCAGCTCGACGTTGGGCACGCCGAGCACCTCGTTGTGGCCGTCGCCGTCGAGGTCGACCACGTTGGGCGGTGAGGCCGTCCACTGCAGCCACTCCTGCCCGCTCGGGTTCGGCCAATCGCCCGTGTGCAGGTGATAGTGCTGCTCCTCCACGTTGGGATCCGCCCAGCGGATGAACTGACCCCAGGTCATGCGCTCGTCCGCGAACTCCGTCGCGCGGTTGGTGAAGTAGGGCGAGGCGTCGATGGCCTCTCCGTCGGGATCGAAGGCCTGGATGTGGTGGTTGTCGTAGGTGGCCAGGATCTCGAGATCGGGGTCGTCGTCGATGTTGCCGATGCCCACGTTGAGCCCGTACTCGCCGTAGCCGTGGTGACCCGCGCCGTTTCGATCCGCGTCGCCGCCGGGGCCCGTGCGGTCGTTGTAGCGCGGCCAGGCCTGATAGCTGACGCCCGCGGGCTGGTAGCTCGAGCCGTCGTAGGAGAAGACGAAGACCTGCGCGCCCCCGTCCTCCGTGTGTGCCGTCTGCGTGGTCGTGGCCACCACCTCGAGCAGGCCGTCTCCGTCGAGGTCCGCCGCGGCCAGGCCTCGCACCTCGGGCGGGTTGCCGGCCGTGGTCGTGTCGGCGGGCCAGCCCGGCTTCTGCACCAGCATGTGGTCGCGGTACTCGTAGGCCCAGACCTCGTGGCCGTTGCCGTAGACCACCTCGACCACGCCGTCGCCTTCGAGATCGGCCACCACGTGCGGCGCGTAGACGCGGCCCTCGCCGCCCTCGGCCTTGGTGATGAGCTCACCCGCCGAGTCGAAGACGAAGACGGAGTAGTAGGCCGCGATGAGCTCGTTCTGCCCGTCGCCGTCGAGATCCTGCACCACGGGCGAGGCGTACCAGCTGGTCTCCCCGCGTAGGTTCTTGACGAACATGGGCGCCGCGACCTCGCCCGCGGAGGTGCCCGCGGCGCAGACCGGGTTGCGCGTGCCGCCCGTGCTGCTGCCCCCGTCGCGTCGCGGCGGTCGGCTGGCGTCGTGGGACGTGCCGCCGTCCGTGGCCGCTCCTCCGCCTCCACCGCAGCCCACGATCGACGCCAGCGTGACGAAGCCCAACGTGCCCAGCCCCAGGATCCAACGTGTCATGGCTCCAAGGTACCTCCGGCGCCACGGAAGCGGGAGCCCCCGAGCGCTTCCCACTCTGGCTCGCCATGGCACACATTGGCTGCGATCTTGGCACACACGGTGTCCCAGGGTGACCTCGGTCCTCGACGGATGAAGGACGAAGTGCCTATGAACAAGGCACTTCCTTGCCGTGAGTCCAGACCGCCCAGGTTGGCATCGTGTGTGCAACACCGTGCCGTGTGGTGCCACGAGGTGCCCAGGAGGTAGTCGATGCGTTCTCGGTTGGTCTTCTTCGTAGCTTTCTTCGCCCTGGTCCTCGGGGGCTGTGGCGACATGGTCGGCACTCCCGGCTCTTCCACGGAGCCCGGCCCGACGCCCAGCACCGCTGGACGCGACGGCACAGGCGTTGGCGCGCCGAGCGACGGCACGGGCGGTTACGCGGGGTCCGACCCCTCGGGCAGCGCGGGCAGCAGCTCCTCCAGTGGCGGCACCGCGGACGCGGGCGTCAGCACCGACCCTCCCAGCCCGGCGGGCGGCTGCCTCGACACGGCCTGCGCCGGTCCCGAGACCATCCCCGCCGGTCAGCTCACCGCGGGCGCCTGGCGCGATCTGGACGACTGGAGCTTCTGGCTCGGCCTGTTCGACAGCGACCTCTACGCCGGCATGCACGAGTACTGGGGCTACGACACCACGTCGCGCATCCCCGTGCGCGTGACGAGCGGTGGCGTCCCCGTGATCGATGCCCGCGTCAGCCTGATCGACGCCGACGGCGCCGTCGCCTGGGAGGCCCACAGCGACAGCCGCGGCCGCGCGGAGCTCTTCGCCAGCTTGTTCGAGCCGCAGACGGGACCCTTCACCGTCCGCGTGAAGGCCGACGGCGTCACCCGCGAAGTGGCCGACGTCTCGCCCGCTTGGATGACCCCGATCGCGGTCGAGATGCCCGCGCCCAGCGCCCCCCCGGCCTCCCTCGATCTGATGTTCATGATCGACACCACCGGCTCCATGGGTGACGAGATCGAGTACATCAAGTCCGAGCTCGGCGACGTGATCGCGCGCTCCCAGGCCGAGGCCACGCAGGACTTCGATCTCCGCGTGAGCATGAACTTCTACAAGGACATCGGGGACACCTACGTGGTCGACCCGCATCCCTTCACCACGCACGTCAGCGACGTCGTGACGCAGCTCGCTGCGGAGCACGCCAGCGGTGGCGGTGACTTCCCCGAGGCCGTGGACCAGGCCGTGGCCAGCGCCATCAACGATCACGCCTGGCGCGAGAACGCGACCGCGCGCCTGCTCTTCCTGGTGCTCGACGCGCCGCCTCACCACGACGCCGACGTGATGGCACGTCTGCAGGCCGCCAACCGCGCCGCCGCTGCCCTGGGCGTGAAGATCATCCCCGTGGTTGCGAGCGGCATCGACAAGGAGACCGAGTTCGCGATGCGCTTCCTCGCGCTGACGACCAACGGTACCTACACCTTCCTGACCAACAACAGCGGCATCGGTGGGGACCACCTCGCGCCGAGCATCGGCCGATACAAGGTCTGGTTCCTCAACGATCTCCTCGTGCACATCATCACGGAGGAGGTCGCGCCCACCGAGGGCTGAGGCGGGGTTCGCTCGCAGCGACGGACGCTTTCGGCGACGGCCGGCTCCTTGGGGGTCGGCCGTCATTCTTTGTGCCGGGCGTGCTTTGCGCTGCGGCTTCGAGTCCACACTGCGCGGCGAAATGCTTCATGTCCGCTTGTCGGGGGGACTGTTAGGGTCGCCGCCTGGAGGTCCCATGGCGGACAAGGAAAAGGTCGGAAAGATCGTGGCCGGTTGCGGCTGCGCCGTACTGGCAGTGTCCGCGGCGGGCGGCCTCATCTTCGCCGTGATCGCGGCCACCAGCCACGGTCGCATCTCGGGCGACGAAGCCCTGCCAGGTTACCTCACGAGCTGCTGCTGCTCCTTCTCGTCGCTGCTCGTCGTGGTCGTCGGCGTGGCCGTCTTCATCATGGGCAAGAAGGCTCGCGAAGCCAACGGCGGCTGAGCGGGCCTTCGGCCTCGACTCGTCGCCGCGCCACGTCTCCGCTGCACTCGGCGTTCATTGGCGCCTTCGTCTACGTACGACCTCGGGAGGGGCTCGCGTGCGCGCAGGGCCCGTGGCACGTCTCGCTCATGGTCCGATCCCCGAGCGCGCCGTGCGCAGTCGTCCGCAATACGAGGTGTGCCCCATGCAAGCGCTGACCTCTCGCTCCGCCGAGGCGCCCCTCGCGCTCATCACGTTGCCGTCGCCCAAGCTGCGTCGCGACGAGCTGCGCGTGAAGGTCCACGCGATCGGCGTGAACCCCGTCGACTGGAAGATGCGGGGCGCGGGCGCCTTCCTCGGCTTCATGCAGCGCCTGCTCGGGCCGTCGGGTCCGCTGGTCGTCGGCGTCGACTTCGCGGGCGAGGTCGTGGAGGTGGGCGCGCGCGTCGAGGGCCTCGAGCCGGGCGTGCGCGTGGTCGGCGGGACGGACTTCTCGCGCAAGCAGCGCGGCAGCTACGCCGACGAGGTGGTGGTGCGCGCCGATCAGTGCGCGCGGCTGCCCGACGCCGTCAGCTACGAGGCCGCGGCTTGCCTCCCGGTCGCCGCCGTCACCGCGTGGACGGCGCTGACGGACCACGCCGGGATCGGCGACGGTTCGCGCGTGCTGGTGCTCGGCGCGTCGGGCGGCGTGGGTCTGTTCGCGATCCAGCTCGCTCGCATGCTCGGCGCCCAGGTGGTCGGCGTGTGCTCGGCGCGCAACACCGTCTTGATCGAGAGTCTCGGTGCGGTCGCGCTCGACTACGGCGCGGGCGATCCCCTCGAAGCGGCGCGCGCCCATGGGCCCTTCGATCTCGTGCTGCATTTGGTCGGCACGGACACGTATCCGCTGAAGGCTTGCCGAGCCTTGCTCTCGCCGACCGGCATCGTGGACCTGGTGGCGATCCGATCCGCCGACTACCCGGCCGTGCTCTTCTCACGGCAGGTGCGAACGATCCTGGGCCGACCCACGCGCGCGCGCCTCGCGCCTCTGGTGGACGCGCTCGCCCGCGGCGAGCTCGAGCCCATGATCGAAGCGCGCTTTGCACTCGCGGACGGCGAGCAGGCGCACCAACGCTCACGCACCGGCAAGGTCGTGGGCAAGCTGCTCTTGATCCCGGGCGCGCCGCGCGAGGACGCATGAAGGCCA
>Ga0210044_10007007_pt1 | contig 14578 bp, 15 predicted proteins | sample CryGey13umfilter_2_FD_183959 | JGI IMG/M metagenome (GOLD analysis project Ga0210044, IMG submission 183959) | Groundwater microbial communities from aquifer in Utah, USA - Crystal Geyser 4/9/14 3 um filter (SPAdes) (version 2) | ecosystem: Environmental > Aquatic > Deep subsurface >...
CGCGAAATAATCATTAATCCGCTTAAAAAAGAAGCGGATTTCAAGAAGTGTCTTAATATTTTTCAACCAGTTATATCGCTGCAGCTGGCTGCTGGAGCCACTTTATGAGCTTTTGTCCTGCGCAAAGAGTACTCACACCGCAATGGGTGCTTTTATGGTGGGCTGTGCAATATAATTTTGAAATTCAAAATCATCAAATTGATAATCATATAACGAATTGGGTTTACGCTTGATATGCAATGTTGGTAATTTTCCAGGTGTTCTTTCAAGCTGCATTTTCGCTTGATCTAAATGATTTAAATACAAATGACAATCACCACCCGACCAAATAAACTCCCCTACTTCCAAATCACACTGTTGCGCAATCATATGTGTCAATAAAGCATAAGAAGCGATATTAAATGGCACACCTAAAAACACATCAGCAGATCGCTGAATTAATTTACAAGATAATTTATTTTCAGATACAAAAAATTGAAATAAACAATGGCATGGCGGCAATGCCATTTGATTCACTTCGCCTACATTCCATGCAGAAATAATTAAACGACGTGAGGTAGGATCTTTTTTAATGCGGGATATCAAATCACTCATCTGATCAATGGTACTACCCTCTTTGGTTTCCCAACGACGCCATTGTTTTCCATACACTGGACCCAAATCACCTTTTTCATCAGCCCATTCATTCCAAATCGACACGCCATGATCATTCAAGTACTGAATATTGGTATCGCCATTCAAAAACCACAAAAGTTCATACACAATACTTTTAGTATGTAATTTTTTTGTCGTTAATAAAGGAAATCCTTGCGACAAATCAAAACGCATTTCATAACTAAAAATACGCTTTGTACCAACACCGGTGCGATCTGTTGTGATCACACCGGTGTCAAATACTTTTTGTAATAACGCTAAATACGATTGCATGCAAAATCACTACGCTGGCTGTGTGGGTTGCTGTTGCTGTTGCTGTTGCGCTTGTTGTGTTTGCGACTGTACTGCTAAATCTTTCTGCGAAGCCGCTGTCATTTTAGCAGACAATTTTTGCTGTGTACTGGCTCTGCTTGCCGCAACTTGCGCTGTATGCGGAACATGACCATTCTGCGATAATATGGCTGCCAATAAAATTGCCCACGCACTCCACACAACTGTCATTGTATGCGGGAAATGTGACTTCCGAATAAAAAAATGCGTAATGGCAAAAATAGCAGCTAATGCAATCGGGATAAGCAACAAAGTTAAAACAGATTGTACTGTTTCACCCGCTGCATCTACCGAAAACACAAAACCCAATCCATTCGTAATTTTTCTATAAATGAACATCAAAAAGTGAAGCACATGCACCAATTCCGATTGAAGAAAAATGGCTGCAACAGATAAAATAACTAATAATAAAATATGTTTAAACATCTTGTTTTTTCCTTCCATAAATAAAATACAAAGCGATTATACCTGCAATAATCATAGGAAACGATAAAATTTGTCCCATCGTCACCCATCCCCATAACAAGTATCCATATTGCGGATCCGGCTGTCTAAAAAATTCACAAAAAAATCGAAAACAACCGTACCCTAATAAAAAAAGCGCTGAAACTGCAAATTGTGGGCGTGGTTTTTTTGAAAAAATCCACAAAATAATAAATAGCCCAACCCCTTCCAATAAAAATTCGTAAATTTCAGATGGGTGACGTGGCAATGGTCCTGCTTTAGGATAAATCATTCCCCACGGCATCGTTGTTACACGCCCCCATAATTCACCATTAATAAAATTACCTGCACGTCCTGCTGCCAATCCAATTGGCACCATCGGTGCGATAAAATCAGTTAAAGTCCAAACAGATTTTTTAAGATGACGACTGTAAAAATAAAATGCGACACATACACCAATCATGCCGCCATGAAATGACATACCACCATCCCACACTGCAAATAAACTCAGCGGATGATGAATCAACCCAGGTAAATCATAAAACAACATATAACCAATACGCCCACCTAAAATCACACCGAGCGCACCATAAAAAATCAAATCAGTAACTTGATCTTTCGTTAAAATACCTGTTCTTTTCGCACGAAAACAACCTAACAACCACGCGCCAACAAAACCAACTAAATACATGATGCCGTACCAATGCACTTTAAGCGGTCCAATTGAAAAAGCAACGGGGTTGATATTTGATGGATAATAAAACATAACAATTCATACCTTAATTGTATATTTAAGGCCACAACATTTGAGCTGCGACACAAAACAAAAAAATGGCAAAACCTATTTTTAATTTCTCAGCAGCAATACGATGAGAAATTTTTGCACCTAATGGTGCGACAAATACACCACCCATTGCAAGTCCTATCCATGCCGGCCAATAAACATAACCGATACTCCAGTGCGGCAACCCAATCGCATGCATTCCTGTTAACATAAATGTAGCAGCACCCAAAACAGAAACAGTCATCGCAATTGAAACAGAAACAACCACTGCTATATGCATATTCACACCGCGATGTGTTAAAAACGGAACGGAAAACGCAGAACCCGCAATACCCAACATGCCCGATTGCAAACCAACAAATCCACCAGCCAAGGACATGATTTTATTTCCAGGCAATTGCGCTTCAACACCCAGCTGAGATTGACGCAACAAGCTACAAGCCATCACGATCACAAACAAACCAAAAATAATTTGTAATATATGTGAATGTATAAAATGAGCCACAACTGCGCCGACAACCACACCCACAATAATACCCGGCGCCATTTTTTTATAGATCGGAAAAAAAGGGATGTGATGTTTCATGTGTGATCGTAAAGAACGTATTGCAACCGGAATCATCGCAGCCAATGAAGTGCCAACTGCAACATGCATACTAATTTCAGGGTTCATTTTTTCCCAATGAAATAAAAAAATCAAACCCGGCACCATCACTAAACCACCACCTGCGCCTAATAATCCAGATAAAAACCCCGCACCAACACCCAGCGCTAAATAAATAAGCACTATCAATAAAATATTGTCGATGTGCATAACTGCCTCTCCATTTGAAAACACAGATTGATAGTCTCAAACTTTTTTAAAAAAATTATTTTTCTTCATGTGCGAAACAAATTCTTTTAACACAGATTGATAAACTTCGCGCTTAAAAAAAATTACTTGACGTAAAGGAAACCAATAACTCACCCATCGCCATCGATCAAACTCAGGATGTTCACAACAATCTAATTTTATGCGCGAGTCATCTAACAGTTCCAATAAAAACCATTTTTGTTTTTGTCCAACACAACGTGGTATTTCATCATGACGCTGAAAACGTTCCGGCAACTTATATTTCAACCATTGTTTCGATTCCGCAATGAGCTTCACATCCTGCCCATCCAAACCCAATTCTTCTTTAAGCTCGCGATACATAGCTTCAAGTGGCGTTTCATTATCCGCAATACCGCCTTGCGGAAACTGCCAAGCAATCTGGCTGCCTGTTCTTCGCGCCCATAACAACCGCCCTTTGTCATTTGTCACGACAATACCAACATTTGCTCGAAAACCGTCTTGGTCAATCACGATGCTCTGTACTCATTAGTTAATTTTGGTCATCCTAACGTATTTGGATGTCAGTGTCAGTGATCATCATCAAGGATCTGAAGTGACAAACAGCCAACAAAAAATCTTACATTCAGTTATCCACAAAATTCCCACAGCCTATTCCCTTGAAATCCGACTCAAAACACATTATCTTGTGTTTTATGATACAAATTTCACTACATCTTGTGTTAATAGGGAGCACGTATGGACACACAAATCAGTCAAAGTCAACAAACAACCATCCAAATCAAAGACCTCGAGCTACTCACAACAGAGCCAGGCCAAGTACGTGTCATTCGTCGTAATGGCGAAATTGCATTGTATGACGAAACACGAATCGAAGTAGCTATTAAAAAGGCATTTTTATCAGTCGAAGGCGAAAATGCAAGCAACTCTGAGCGCATTCAAAAGATTGCACATCAAATCACCCAAAATATCACCGATCGTTGCAAAAAACGCTGGCCTTCTGGCGGCACCATTCATATCGAATCTATTCAAGATTTTGTTGAACTAGAATTAATGCGGGCCGGCGAACATCCCGTTGCACGTTCTTATGTTTTGTATCGCGAAAAAAGACGTGAAGCACGTGAAATCTTAGCGCAACAACCTGAAGAAAAACCCATTCATGTGGTATTAGCAGATGGCAGTAAAGAAAAATTAGACATGCATATGCTCAGCAGCTTAGCCATTGACGCATGCCAAGGGTTAAATGACGTGAGCCCAACTCAAGTCATTGAAGATGCGCGCAAGAATTTATTCGATGGCGTCGCCATTAAAGATGTCTATAAAGCACTCGTCATGAGCGCACGTACGTTGGTTGAAAACGAACCCAATTATGCTTATGTTACAGCACGCTTGTTATTACAAGACGCCTATCGTGAAGCAATGGATACATTACAAATACCCTACGATTTATCGCAACAAACAATGACAGCGCTCTATCCAAAAGCTTTCAATGCGTTTATTGAAGCCGGCATTCAATTTGAATTACTCAATCCTAACTTAAGAGAATTTGATCTGGAAAAACTAGGCAAAGCCATTGATGCCACTCGCGATTTACAATTCACTTACTTAAGCATTCAAACTCTATACGATCGTTATTTTATTCATCACCATGAAAAACGCATCGAATTACCACAAGTTTTCTTTATGCGTGTTGCAATGGGATTGGCGCATTGCGAAGGGAAACAAAAAAATGAACGCGCAATTGAGTTTTATCAATTGCTCTCAAGTTTTGATTATATGTCTTCTACACCCACTTTATTTAATTCTGGAACATTGAGACCACAGTTATCGAGTTGTTATTTAACAACCATTCCTGATGATCTTGATGGCATTTATGGTGCGCTCAAAGACAATGCGTTGTTATCCAAATTTGCTGGCGGACTCGGCAACGATTGGACTCCCGTGCGCGCCATGGGTGCTTATATTAAAGGCACCAATGGTAAATCACTTGGTGTTGTTCCTTTTTTAAATGTCGCTAATGCGACTGCCGTAGCAGTCAATCAAGGCGGAAAAAGAAAAGGCGCCGTGTGCGCTTATTTGGAAACGTGGCATTTAGATATCGAAGAATTTTTAGAGTTACGTAAAAATACAGGCGATGATCGTCGTCGCACACATGATATGAATACCGCTAACTGGATTCCCGATTTATTTATGAAACGGGTTTTTAATAAAGAAAACTGGACATTATTCACACCAAATGAAACTAAAGAATTGCATGATTTATATGGTGATGCCTTTGAAAAAAAATATGTTGAGTATGAAGCAAAAGCAGCAAGTGGCGAAATTCGCAGCAAATCCATTCCTGCTATTAACTTATGGCGTAAAATGTTAACGATGTTATTTGAAACAGGACATCCATGGTTAACATTTAAAGATCCTTGCAACTTGCGTTCACCACAACAACACAAAGGTGTTGTACACAGCTCAAACTTATGCACGGAAATTACGTTAAACACAAAATCAAACGAAGAAATTGCCGTGTGTAATTTAGGCAGTATCAATCTTGTGAATCATATGAAAGCGGGCAAGTTAGATTCAACTAAATTACAAAAAACCATTACCACCGCAATTCGCATGTTAGATAACGTAATTGATATTAACTATTACAGTGTGCCTGCCGCAAAAAACTCAAATATCAAACACAGACCGATTGGCTTGGGTTTAATGGGTTTTCAAGATGCGCTGTATTTACAAAATATACCTTACTCATCCAATGAAGCAGTGACATTTGCTGATGAAAGCATGGAAATGATTTCTTACTATGCGATCAAAGCGTCAAGCGATTTAGCTGTTGAACGTGGTACGTATGAAAGCTACAAAGGTTCATTGTGGGATCAAGGTATTTTACCGATTGACTCCATCCAATTACTTGAAAAAACACGTGGTGAATTCCTTGAGCAAAATCGTGATATGACAATGGATTGGGGCACGTTGCGCAAATTGGTTAAAAAACAAGGTGTGCGTAATTCAAATATCATGGCCATTGCACCCACTGCAACGATTTCTAATATTTGCGGTGTGTCACAATCGATTGAACCAACCTATCAAAATTTATATGTCAAATCGAATTTGTCAGGTGAATTTACGATCGTAAATCCTTATCTCGTCAGTGATCTGAAAAAACATAAATTGTGGGATCAAGTTATGATTCACGATTTAAAATATTACAATGGCAGTGTGCAACAAATTGATCGCATCCCTCTAGATTTAAAAATGCGATACGCCACTTCGTTTGAATTAGATCCATTATGGTTGGTTGAAGCAGGATCACGCAGACAAAAATGGATTGATCAATCACAATCATTGAATTTATATATGGCACAACCTTCTGGAAAAAAACTAGATGAGCTATATCGTAAAGCATGGTTGTCAGGATTGAAAACAACTTACTACTTAAGAAGTTTGGGTGCGACTAGCACAGAAAAGGCAACGATCAGTGATAGCAACTTAAACGCAGTGGCTGTTGGTTCATCTGCACCTAAAGCCTGTGCGATTGACGATCCCGATTGCGAAGCATGTCAGTAAACGTTATCCGTTCAATGGTTAGCGACTGTCACATAACGTTTTTATAAATAGGAGATTACGATGTCAGATACAGCGGTATTAGAACGCGCAGCAACCGGTTTAGAACAAATTGAAATGAACGCTGCACGCATTCAAGTGGATGACAAAAAAATTATTAATTGTCGCGCAGATTTAAATCAACTCGTGCCATTTAAATATAAATGGGCATGGGATAAATATTTAAATGCGTGCGCAAATCACTGGATGCCCAATGAAATTAATATGGCAGCGGATGTAGCGCTTTGGAAAGATCCCAACGGATTAACAGAAGATGAACGCACCATCATCAAACGCAGCTTGGGTTTTTTTGCAACGGCCGATTCACTCGTTGCAAATAATTTAGTGCTCGCTGTTTATCGCCACATTACCAATCCAGAATGTCGTCAATATTTATTACGTCAAGCATTTGAAGAGGCATTACACACACATTCTTATCAACACATTATCGAAAGCTTAGGATTAGACGAAGCTGAAGTATTTAATATGTACCGTGAAGTACCCAGTGTTGCGAAAAAAGCATCATGGGCGCTACCCTACACACAAAGCTTGGCAGATCCCGACTTTCACACCGGCACAATGGAAAATAATCAGCGCTTGGTGCGTGATTTAATTGCCTTTTATGTTGTGTTTGAGTCCATATTCTTCTACGTTGGTTTTACTCAAATTTTAGCAATGGGTCGCCGCGGAAAAATGACTGGCACATCTGAACAATTTCAATATATTTTGCGTGATGAATCCATGCATGCGAATTTTGGTATCGATGTGATCAATCAAATCAAAATTGAAAATCCAGATTTATGGACACCTGCTTTTCAACAACAAGTGCTTCACATGATTCGTGAAGGCGTTGACTTAGAATTACAATACGCACGTGACACCATGCCGCGCGGTATTCTTGGATTAAATGCTGATATGTTTCGTGATTACTTGCAATACATTGCCAATCGTCGTTGCAGTCAATTGGGATTAACAGAACAATATCCTGGTGTTTCCAATCCCTTTCCTTGGATGAGCGAAATGATGGATTTGAAGAAAGAGAAAAACTTTTTTGAAACACGCGTCATTGAATATCAAACGGGCGGCGCATTGTCATGGGATGATGATAAATAATCGAGGTTACTTTACTTGATTAAGCGCCAATTTTATCGAGATTGCGTAGCAAAGTTTCCGAGAAAGTAGCGCATACACATGAAGTATGTGCGCATTTTAAGAAAACTTTCTACGTAAGATCGAGAAAAAGCGGCGTTTTTTGTTGCGCAGTGTTTACTGATTAATTGCAATCATTCTTCGCTGCTACTTCACACACGTATTCATGATCACTCAAATAAACCCAAGCACCACCACCGCAAGTATAATATGCTGCTGATAGTGAATTACCGGGACCAGTCAAGACACGTTTATTCATACATTGACGATAACGTCCTGTTTCACTTGGAATGGTTGCTCTATCGCCTGGTTGGCACAATATATTATCGTGAATTTCTGCCACACATGCCGCGTATAAATTTACTGTAAAACAAGCAAGGAACATAATCCCTATTATTTTTTTTACTCGCATCATATAAAATCCCTTTCTTCCATTTCAGCAACACAGAGACTGCTGAAATAATAATCCCGCAGCAATAACCGCGGGAATAAAAATGACTATTTTACACTCGATTGTTAACCACACGATCCATCTAAACACTTTTTGCAATTGGCATCGAGCAAACATTGTCGATATAAATCAGCACAAGTCGGAATAAACTCTTGGTTTGCATAAACTTTGCCTGTTTTAAGTGGTGTACCTGTATGATAATTTCCACTATAAAGACCCATCACAGTCGGTTGTGATGGAGACGCATTATAAACTCCCCAACACTGATTACTGTGTTTTATTGCAAGATCATTTTGACAAACAAACTTAGGCGCATAAACATTAACCCCTGTTTCATTTTTCCAAGGACCATTGTATGGGCTGCCATTTTCACATCGTGCACCTGTAGACGAACTGTGCTGGAGTGCTTTTGCGGCCAGCGCAGTTGTTCCAAAACAAAAGCCCATCAGCAACAAAAATACTGCCATCCCTTTTTTATACTGCATATTACTCTCCTCCATGAAAGTTAACGATTGCTACGTTTTCATTATAGCAAGCTTTGTCAGGGATAGATCAGTATATTAAATACAATTAAAGCAGGTTGATTTTATTGATAAAAATTGAAAAAAGCGGGCAACATACACCATCAAATGCAATATTTTTTATTTATGATAAAATCACATGTCAAATAAATTCACCATGGATGGCTGATATGATGACTTTAAAAAATAAAAAATATCGCGTGATTCGTTTTGTATTAGTTATAGTCACTACTTTTTTTTATGCCATAGCTTATGCGCAACCAATCGTCGGACAATTTTTTGGTATTTGGGACAATCATAATCAACATTGGCAACAAAAATTCAGAAGTGATACGCCATTTGATAAATTAAATCGTCTCTACATTGCTTTTGGAAAAATTGTTAAAACAAACGGCCATTTCACAATTGCTTTTGATGGTTCTGCAGATCATGTTCAACAATTAATTGAACGCGTGCAAACACAAAACCCCACCGCAGATATTTTTTTAACTGTGGGCGGTGATGGTGGCGCACAATCTTATGGTGGCGCTGCGAACGACCCCGATTTTGCAGAAAATGTATTGAGTTTTTTAAATGAGTACGGCTTTAATGGGCTCGATATTGATTGGGAAAATAGTTTAAATCAAGCAAATTTAGATCAACTGGTTAAAAATGTATATGCAACCCTACATGCCAATCATAAAAAATTAACACTAGACGTATGGCCATTTCCCGTTTCTGCTTATGACATGCCCGTATTAAAAAATAACTTAGATCAAATTAATATTATGTCTTATGGAACTGGTCTTGCATTAAGTGATTGCGCAACTGCTTTTTCAAATGCTGGATTTCCACTCAACCAAATGATTGGCGGCATTGAAACAGAATTGGGATATGATCAATTCGGCGGCACTACCGATACACTCGGTGCATCCGGTACTATTGCACAAAAAGCCAATTATGCACTGCAAAATAATATGGCTGGCATGATGTCATGGCGCTTAGATAACGATTACGCTACAACAGATCATCCAAATACACCGACTTATCAAGGCGCATTGCAATTATGGAACACCTTGTTTCCATCAAGCCAACATTAACCAAACAAACGTATTGAGGTAAAAAAATGAAAACAAAAAATCCACATCATACGCTTGTGTTTATTCACGGATGGTGCTGCGCACCCAGTGATTTTAAAAATCAAATTGCCGCTTTTTCATCTGAGCTTAGCATTTATACACCCGACTATTCTGAATTCATCATCAACACAAATGCAATTACAGATAATTTTTTTTATGGCTGCGTTGATCAAATTAAAAAAGAAATAATCAAACAGGGTTTAGATGATCTTATTTTTATAGGGCACAGCATGGGTGGCAATATGGCATTGCAGCTCGCTACTATTTTCCATGATCAAACACGTGGTATTGTGATGATTGATACTTCAGTACCAAAAACAGAAGCGACAGCAAAAAAATTCCATGATTTTTTATCTCAGTTAGATAAGGCTGATTCTGATTGTGTATTGCGAGACTTTATACAACATAAAATGATTAATCTTCAGTGTGATGATCTTGAGTTAATGAAGCAAATCGAAAATAAACTGTGTGCGCGATGGCATATCGCACCAAAACGATTCAATCAATTACTGGCAGATGTTTTTGTTTTTGATTCCACAAAAGCCATTGAAACTTGCTCCCATCCGCTTTTCTATATAGCAGGCACACCAGCATCTGGTGACATTCAAAAATTAAAGCAGTTGAATCCAAAAATAAAAGTGGCATCAATTGAATCAGGTCATTTCGCTATGCTCAACAAACCCAATGAAACGAATGAATTACTCAACCGTTTTTTTCAAGATACGTTGTTATAAAAAATAACAGGTAGCTATGCTTACGAAAGTGAAAATGAAGATACCACAAGAGGGAAATAAATGAAAATTTAAGGTTAATGTGCTTTAGGCTTAGCCAAAAATTTTTATTTGTTTGCACCAACTAGCATCATTTGCAGCTTGTCGATACTTTAAGGACAGAACTGATCAATACCAAAAAATCGTTTTATCGCTTAAGCTTGCTTTCTGAAGGATCATCATTGCCTGGTTTTTTGCCTTCCCCTACTTGCTTGAACTTACTAGCTGAGTTTCCAAAAAATGAAACTGGCTTTCTCGCAAGCTCACTACTTTTGAAGGTTGGTTTTTTTGACGGGGAAGCATCAGAATCAGAAAATCTTTGCTGAGTTTGCATTTCTTCTGTCGGACTATGATCAACTTCTGTATTTAGTGGGTTGCTTGGTTCTGACGCTGCCCAATGCGAAGCATCGGCCTTCTTTGCCGCCTTACCCAACCCTCCAGAATCTTCAACAACAACCCACTCATCAGACAAAGTATCAGGATCAGAAAATTCTTGCCGAGTTCGCATTTCTTCTCTCGAACTGTCATCAACTTTTGTATTTGCTGGGTTGCTTGGTTCTGATGCTGCCCTATGCGCAGCATCGGCCTCACCCGATCCTACAGAATTTTCAACAACAACCCGCTCAGTCCCCCTATCAGTAGACTCGGAAACACTTCCCTTCTTTGGCTTTTTCGCCTGATTCATTGGCGACTGACTTGATGATACTCGATTTGCTAATGCACTAGCTGCTTCCCTAACGCTTTTCCCAAGATTCGCAAAAATGCCTCTATTTTTCTTTGGAGCTGCTCGTTGAGCCTCCGGAGCATGAGCGCCAACAACACGCTTAGACACCTCTAAGGCGTATTCAATGCCATTCGAAACTTGCATAAACTCAGATGGCTCCTCTTTTCCACTTTCAGATAAGCTCTTTTTTTCATCTTCAGTTAACTTCTTTACATTAATAAACTCTCCCTTCACCGGTGGCTTATTCGGGTAAACATAGAGCGTAATTCCTCCCTCCAATTTCACAATAAAAAATCCCAAGCTGGCTGAATTTCCCGCTTCAACTGACGAAACTGTGAAATTACCTAACCGAGCACCACTCCGAAGACTATCTTTTGTAAATGTTGGCCATATTGCATTAACGACTACCGCTTCTTTTTCTTCACCACGCATTTCACTCTCCTGCACAAATACACAACTTGCAAAAACCTTATGTTTAACAAAAGTATAGCTCATAAGAGGATTTTTACTTTTTTGTATCAAGAAAAATATAATCTCTTGATTTATAACGAATTAATTTTATTAACAGGAAAAGAGGTTAGAATAACAGCTTTTAATTGAGGATTCACGGCAGCAGATGCTTTCTCAATAAATTTAATTTTTTACCCTAAAAACCAAACAAGAAGATTGCAGCCTTCACCCTCTATCGCTAACATGACATCTTTATTTTAATGGCATGGCGAAAAATATGCGTACACAAGCAGCTCGTGATATTAACCAATCATTGATCAACCAATCTGTGACTCTCTGCGGCTGGGTGCATCGCCGTCGCGATCATGGTGGTCTTATTTTTATCGATCTACGAGATCGCAATGAAATTGTACAAATTGTCTGTGATCCTGAAAATAAAAACACCTTCGATGTCGCGCAAAAATTGCGAAATGAATTTGTGATTCGTATCACTGGCCGTGTGCGTCATCGTCCAGAAGGCACGATCAACAAAGAAATCCCATCCGGCGAAGTCGAAATTGATGCTACCGATATTGAAATTTTAAATGTAGCTGAACCGCTGCCATTTAATGTCGATGGCTATCAAGATGTCGGCGAAGATGTGCGATTAAAATACCGTTACTTAGATTTACGTCGATCTGAAAATCAAACACGCTTAAAAAAACGTGCTGAAGTCGTGCGTTTTATTCGCCACTTCTTAGATGCAGAAAATTTTTGTGATATCGAAACACCCTGCTTAACCAAAACCACACCCGAAGGTGCGCGCGATTATTTGGTTCCCAGTCGAAACTATCCAGGAAAATTTTATGCGTTGCCGCAATCACCTCAAATCTTCAAACAATTATTAATGATTTCTGGATTTGATCGTTATTATCAAATTGTAAAATGTTTTCGTGATGAAGATTTACGTGCGGATCGTCAACCTGAATTCACTCAGCTCGACTTAGAAATGGCTTTTGTGAATGAAAGTGATGTACAAAATCTCATGGAAAAAATGATTTCTGAATTATGGAAAAGTGTTTTAAATGTGGATTTACCCGCATTTCCACGTATGTCATTTGCAGAAGCCATGAGCCGATTTGGTTCTGATAAACCTGATTTGCGCAATCCATTGGAATTAATAGATATAAAAGATTTGTTAGCAAATGTGGAATTCAAAGTATTTCACGGACCAGCTAATGATATTGACGGACGTGTAACCGTATTGCGCTTACCGCATCAAGAATTATCACGCAAACAAATTGATGACTATACTCAATTTGTTGGTATTTATGGCGCAAAAGGATTGGCCTATATCAAAGTTAATGATATGGCAAAAGGGGTTGAAGGTTTACAATCACCCATTTTGAAATTTATTCCAAATGACATTGTACAAGCCATTTTATCGCGCGTTGCTGCAGAAAATGGCGACGTGTTATTTTTTGGTGCTGATAAATCAAAAATCGTATCAGAAAGTTTGGGCGCATTACGCGATAAATTATGCAAAGACTTTAATTTATACACAAAAAAATGGGCGCCATTATGGGTAACTGACTTTCCCATGTATCAACTCGATAAAGAAGGAAGCTGGGAACCGTTACATCATCCATTCACAGCACCAACAGAATCCAATATTGAAAAATTACGCGAAAATCCAGGCGCATCAAATTCACGTGCATATGACATCGTGATGAATGGTTATGAAATTGGCGGCGGATCAATTCGTATTCATCGATATGACATGCAACTAACCTCACTCGATATTTTAGGCATAAAAGAAGAAGAAGCTCAGGCAAAGTTTGGGCATTTATTATCGGCATTAAAATTAGGTGCGCCACCACATGGTGGTATTGCGTTTGGCATTGATCGCATTACGATGTTAATCACAAACACACAAAATATTCGTGATGTGATTGCCTTCCCCAAAACACAAACAGCGCATTGCCCGTTAACCAATGCGCCTTCTGTTGCTGATTTTAAACAGTTGCATGAATTGGGTGTGAAAGTCATTGTTAAAGAAGCTCAGCTAAAAAAATAATAAACGGTTGAAGCTGCTGTTTATGTTTAATCACGCCGCTGCTGAAGATGTTGTTCAAGCAGTTGAGATTGCCTCGCATATTGAGGCAAGTCAGCAATGTCGTTAGGAAGAAGGAAAATACTAATGTGGGAGCGATTAAACAAACCCTCTTTCGCGATCTCTTTTGACACTTTCATATAGGAATCATCAGTAGCGCCATCAACATTCATAAAAATATTTATATCATCAGAAACCGACATGAAATAAAAAAGAATAGTTCTGGGATCAGCAAGATCTTTCGCTTGGTACCAAAAAGCTTCCGCTACCAATAATTGCAGAAAACGGAGATGATCTTCAAGCGTTGCAAGAGTGGTGTTGTAATCTTTCATGTTTGCCTCAAGGAGTTGAGCTTGACGATGCGCTTTAATAAACGCCTCTTGTCTCCTCATGTTAATATCTTTACGAAACGCACGTTTTTCGACACGCTGATTAGTATGAGTGATTCGAAATGGTTTTGTTGTTGTATCTTTTCGCATAACTATAATGCTCTTAATAAAAATGTATCAGTGCTGCTAGCATATAATAAATTGTAAGCCCCCACAAATCCCACCCCGCCACATAGCCTTATCAGCTTAAAATTTCAGAATTAATGAACTGAGGCAACAGTGTTGTTGGGTCAATCTCGCCGCGGCGCATGGCGTGCGCTTGGTTGAGAA
>Ga0210044_10007008_pt1 | contig 14577 bp, 13 predicted proteins | sample CryGey13umfilter_2_FD_183959 | JGI IMG/M metagenome (GOLD analysis project Ga0210044, IMG submission 183959) | Groundwater microbial communities from aquifer in Utah, USA - Crystal Geyser 4/9/14 3 um filter (SPAdes) (version 2) | ecosystem: Environmental > Aquatic > Deep subsurface >...
AGCTCAAAAAAAAACAGCAAATTAGAAGGGCTAACCGCCCTAAAAACAAACTTTTCCTTACTTAATTAACACTCTTATCAAAACTAGAGATAGTTTGATTTAAATAAATTGTTTTTCAACGGTCTCTGTAAAAAAGCGGTAGGAAAAACCTACCGCCTTAATTAATATCCTAGGTATGCCGATCGAACTAGGGTTGAGTTACTTTTAAAGTGATTATCAGTCAGGCAAAAATAATCTAACGCCAGCTTTTCTTTATCGAAATGAGCTTCGACAAAATCGCCACCATTATTTATTGTTTCGAGTAATTTTGTTCGATGTGTCTGATCCGGATAAAAGTTGAATTTAAAATAATGATATCTTGCTTCGATACAAGTAATGTTGTTTAAGGCATTCTCGGGCGCCATTTCCGTAAAAAACCAACCACTAAATTTATTGGATTGAATTTTGGACAAATATTTAGCGTCGTTTTTTCTAATTGTTATGCCGTATTCTTGCGCAAAGTACCGATAATCTAGAAATGCATTTTCTCCGTGTTCTTTCGGCAAATAAATTGGATAGCGTCCCCTTTTTATTTCGAACTCTAAAGTATCTTCGGTGAACCAAGTGTCTTCCATAGTAATAGTGTCGAATCCTAAAATATCAATAAAATAACAATACCATTCTAGAAGTTGTTTGTTGGGTTTAGTTGAATCAAAATTTAAGAAGTTCGGCAGACTACAAAATGATTCGGGCCATACAGTTACCTCCTTCAAATGTAAAGGTGCGTTACCTAAATTTGACTGCAAAAACTTGTCTATATTGTTCGAGTGATGTCTTTTTAAAAAGAGCAAATACCAATCGCAAGTTTATGGAATAATTATTATCTATTTTTCAAATATTTTCAATTATGGTATAATCAAGCAAATTATGGCTTAATATGGATGCAGTTCTAAAAAAAATGTTAGTATTGTTGAAGAGATTGGGGTACTTCTTAGTATTCTTGGGCGGAATGTTGGCTATAGTTTTTGGTCTTGCCGGTCTTATTTTGCCTGTGATACCCGGGTGGTTGCTTATTATCGTCGGTGTACTTATACTGGGCGAAAAAACGAGAATAAGTAAGTTTATTTTAAGTAAAGCGCCTAAACAAGTAAAAGAAATACTACTGAAGAAAAAAATAAAAAATGAACTTTTACAACAAGGAGATATTATGAACACAATCATTGTTATTTGTGCATTTAATGAGCCTTATATAGCCGATGTAATCAAAAACCTGGAATATAAATGGCCCATTATTATTGTTGATGACGGATCGAAAGAGACGCCGGTGCCGAATTTTAGAGAAAAAAATGTCCATGTTGTCAGACTAAAAAAAAACAGAGGCAAAGGCTATGCCATGAGATTTGGTTTTAAGAAGGCACTAGAAAAATATCCCTCAGCGAAAAATGTTGTCTTTGTAGATGCAGACCTAATTAACTTTAAACCCGGACATGTTGAGGCAATGCTTAAAGCCTTAGAATTGGCCGACATGGTGGTTGGAAGGTTTGGGCCGAATAAATTTCAAGATATTGCGAATTTCTTAATCCCTTTTCTTTCCGGTCAAAGAGCGGCCAAAACCATTTTTTGGAAAAGATTTTTTGGTAGAAACACAATTATAGATTTTGGGATAGAGACTTCTATTAACGCTTATGCTAAAACGAATGGCTGCACTGTTAAAAATATCATTCTAGATGGTGTTTCCCAGCACTTAAAAGAAAATAAGTACGGAATTAGCTATGGTATTAAAAAAAGATTTAAAATGTATAGACAAATCGTCTGGGCGCTGATTTATACAAACATTAGATTTAGGCTCAAAACCCGCAAATAAATGCTACTGCGGGTTCTTTTTTATTCTATTGCAGAAACAATATGCCAATTGAAACCCTTGGGAATATTTTTCTTAATAAGTTTGCTGTGGATTTTACTTTTAGAAAAAACTTTAGTACAAAGTACGCACTCTTTATTTTTGTTATAACCTTTATAAGTTACGACAGAAAATCCCTTATTTCTCATATTATCGGCAAATTCCCTACCTTTTTCGTCGGAATTTGGCGTGATATCAAAAACCCAGACCTTGGCCTTCTCTAATTTGTGCATTATTATCGGTGGAATATAGCTGCCCAAAAAAGCGGCAAGAGATACCAGTGCAATCGAAAAAAAGCTATTAATTTGTAGGATTTTTACAATAATTAGAAAATAAGTGAATGTTGAAATTGCTGTTAGAAGTGAAGCTAGAAAATGTTTGTTTCTGACAAAAAAAGCATTTTTTACTGTGCCCAGCATCACATCTAATAGTTTTAGTAAAAATACTTCAATCATGTTTTTCCTTTCCTATGCAAATTACAAAGAATATATTATATATTAAAAAAGCCAATTTGTCAAAGGTTTGGTTAGTTCTTTGTCCCTCAAAATCTTAAAGACCCTCAAAAGGTATTTTAATTATAGCAAATAGCTCATCTCTTTCGGTGTCGGGGTTACGTAATAATTGATCTTGTATGCTAATGAGGGTTTCAGAAATTCCCAGCTTCTGATTAAGAAGGGTTTCCTTAAAATATTTTAGATTTTTCTTAAATTCTTCTCTGTTGCTACCTTCTGCGTTTTTAGATTTTAAATTTTTATTAATCTCTACTTCGGGATCAAAAGGTTCATAGGGAAATTAGGCATCTTTATTATTGGATATAATGTGCAACATAGGATTTTCAAGTTGCTGCATGAATTCAATAGTATTTTTACGATCTTCATTCGTTAAATCAGTAACATTTTCTCTTGCCGTATTTAAAGAGGCCAGATCTTCTATATATTGAGAGAGGTGTTTATTGTAATCTGATTGTTGGATTTCCAGAGGTACGGTTTCTGTATTCAAAAAAGATTTTGCCTCATTTGTCTTTTCCTCTCCTTGCTGCTCGCCCTCTTTTTCCATAATATTATCCCTTTAATTTTTGGGCGTCGATAATTCTAGAAATTGCTAGGATGTAGGCTGCGGTTCTAAGGTCAACTTTGTAAACATCCGCTAAATCTAGAACATCTTTATATGCTTCTTGCATTTTCTTGGAAAGCATCTTTTGTATCTCTTCTTCATCCAGATAAAAACCGCTTTTATTTTGAGTCCATTCAAAATAACTTACAGTTACTCCGCCGGCATTAGCCAGAACGTCGGGGATGATTAGGATATCCTTTCTAAGCAAAATATCTTCAGCCTCTTTGGTAATCGGTCCGTTTGCCAGCTCTAAAATGACTTTCGCTTTTATTTTTTTGGCGTTTTCTAAAGTAATAGCGCCTTCCATGGCAGCCGGAATCAAAATATTCACGTCAAGTTCTAAAAGTTCTTCCGGTTTCAAATTCTTAGCGTCTTTAAAATCGGTTACTGCTCCGGTTTCTTTTTTATGAGAAAGCAAAAATGGGACGTCTATACCTTTTTCATTATAGACGGCACCCCTAGAATCGCTGACGGCTACAATTTTAAAGTTTTCATAATCAAAGTGAAGGATTTCGGTTGCATTGGCGCCCGCATTTCCAAACCCCTGAATGGCCACCGAAATAGGTTTTTTGAACTTAAATTTTTTTATGGCTTCCATTAAGACATAAATGCCTCCCTGCGCGGTTGCGGTGTCACGTCCTTTAGAGCCTCCAACTTCCACCGGTTTACCGGTAAATGCTGCGGGAACATGTTTGCCGGCAACTACCGAATATTCGTCTGCCATCCATGCCATAATTTGGGGGTTGGTATAAACGTCCGGAGCTGGTATGTCAACATCCGGACCAATGTCTTTAAAGACAGATCTAACATAAGCTCTTGATATTTTTTCTATTTCATTTGCTGATAATTCCTTGGGATTTACGGCAATGCCGCCCTTGGATCCTCCGTAAGGAAGATTTAAAACAGCAGTTTTAATTGACATCCAAAAAGAAAGCGCCTTAACTTCATCTAAGTCAACTCTAGGATGAAAACGAATTCCTCCTTTAAATGGTCCCCGACTATCATTGTGTTGGATTCGGTAGCCTTTTAAGATTTTAAGTTTTCCATCATCAGTTTTTAATGGTATTTGAACGTGAATTTCTTTTTTTGGGGTTTCTAAAATTTCTAGCTCTTCCCTATCAATCTGAAGGATTTTGCTGGCCTTTTCCAGTTGTTCAATTGCATCCAAAAAAGGATTGTTTTTCATTTCTGCTCCATATTATTTATATAATTTACCAAAGTATTTCATAAATTATAACACAAATTATGGGCAAAAGTCACTATTTGTGCTATAGTAACTTAAATTTAGGGAAATGTTCGTAATTTAACCATTAAATAAAGGAGTGGTGGTAAGTGACAGATTTGAGCAGGTTGAGCTTAGAGGATTAAAAGATTGTATTACTGAAATGGTTGAAATCAAATTATGGGGTCGGGATCGTCTTCAATCTCGAAGTTGTAGAAACAAATTTAGGCCAGATTCCTAAAAAACTCATTGAAGAATTGGAGGTTGAGGGTTGTATAAGTTTAAATCCTCATGGCGATTCTGGCGAGTATGTCTTAAAAGATTTAGCCAAAAAATATTTCGTCAAAGAAACCTCTGAGATTATTGAAGAGGACATTATCACGAAGAAGACGCCGAAAAACTTAGGCATTACTTTACCGCACGAAAAAGCTTATCTTACGATAAGGCAATCAGAGGTTTATGAGTGGTCTATGAAAATTTTTGGTGTGGGTAATACTTTTGATCGGCCTAATGGACGTAATGTTGACGGTAAAAAGATTTTTAATGATACCGTCAAGATATTGGTAGGCAAAGGTTGTTGGCAAAAAGAAACCATAAAAATCAAAAAGAGTCAAAGTATAATCAGAATAATAATTTTAAAACGAGAGTATGAGAAAGTTGAGTCACCTAAGAATCTAGCAAGACTCAGAAAATTTGGCAAGACGCCTGATGATGTCATTTTAAAATCGGAGATAAAAGATAACGAAGAATTGATATACGTCAATATCACCGATCTGAGTTTGCCTGCAATTCGGTTAAGAAAACTTAACGACCACCGTTCTTCTAGACGGTGGTCGTTAAGTTTTAGACGGTTTATTCTTCACTCCCCTTTCTCCGAAGTCTAGAATTCAAGTTATCATTTAAAGCCGCAAACTGGCCATAAACATATTAAAACCAATTTGAGACTTTATACCTTTGTCAAAGTTCAACTGACCTGAAATTAAACTATATTTATCTCAATTTGTGAAGATCAAAATCTTAAACGTTTATATATTTTATCCTTGCAAACAAAAATGACGCCTGAGAAGGCGTATTTTCATTTGGCTGGGGAGGAGGGATTTCCTTCGACAAGCCCAGGATAAACTTCTCATCCCTTCTTAATCAAAAATGTTTCGCAATCTCACCAAAATGGTGAGCTTGGGCTTCGGCTGAGCTCAGTCGAAGCCTCGAATCATGGCTGCCTAAATGCACTTTCTTTCGAACTCTTTTTGGAGTGGACTGATAGAATGATGAAAGCCTCCAGTTAGATTATTTGTGGTTTTTTGTATTTTGAAACCAGAACTATTTGATCAAGTTCTTAATAAGATTAACTAGAATCTCTTTATCGTTAGGTTTGCTAGAAGCAATAAGCAATGATAAGGCAACAAGTGCAGAATCATTGATTTTTCTTTGACCATTTTTTTTATACAAAAGGTGGTTTTTCTCCAGATAATAGATAAACACAATCGAAGCAATTCTTTTGTTGCCATCTATAAATGGGTGGTCTTTGATAATGAGGTAAATAATATTTGCCGCTTTGTCTTCATTGGTCGGATATAGATCCTCGCTGTCAAAAGTTTGATAAATTGCTCCGACAATACCTTTGAGTTTGTTGTTCGATTCTCGCCCAAAGAGCTTCTTGGAGCCAAGGACGATCTCTGGATTGGATTTAAGCTCTGAAATAATGCTTTTTATCTCATCGTAACTTAAAGAATAAGACTCCTTTCTGGTGCCTTGAATAATTGGGATTTTGTTTTCATCATATTGTTCCAATAGAATCAGAGAGCTGGTATAGTTTGAGACCAAATCAAGCAGTTCTTTTTCCTGGCCGGAAAGCAGAGCTCTTTTTGAATTCTCGGATATAAAAGTAATAGTTTGTTTTAACTCCTCAAGCTTGCTTCGAGTCTCTTTTAATCTTTCTTGATTTAAAGAATAGCCTTTAACCAAATAGTCTTTGAGTACACTACTAGCCCAAATTCTAAATTGAGTACCTCTTTGAGATTTAACACGATAACCAACGGAAATGATAACATCAAGGTTATAAAATTCGATTTTTCTTTGAATATAGCGATCTCCTTCTTTTTGAACTGTTGCAAAATTTGCAACAGTTGAAGGTCTTTCGAGTTCACCTTCATCAAAAACATTCTTGATGTGCCTAGAGATTACGGACTTATCTTTGTTAAATAATTCCGCCATCTGAACTTGAGTTAGCCAAACGGTTTCATCTCGAAGTTTAACATCAATCTTAGTGCTTCCATCTGGGGCACTGTATAATACTATTTCTCCTTTATTTTCGTTTTTCATCTTCAAAGCCTTTTTATATATCTATTATACCTCAAAGCTAATATTTTTTCATATTAACTTGTGATTAGTTGTCCAAGGTAAAATGGCAGCCAGGTTAGAGCTGAGTGTTCGAATCCCCTTTCCCACAACAACATTTTGTGAGTAAATCACCTATTTTTATAAAAAATAATTGAACTCAAAAAAGACCCATTTTGAGGTCTTTTTAACTTTCAGCCGGGATGCGTCCCCTTTGGCTGGGGAGGAGGGATTTCCTTCGACAAGCCCAGGATAAACTTCTCATCCCTTCTTAATCAAAAATGTTTCGCAATCTCACCAAAATGCTAAACTTGGACTTCGGCTGAGCTCAGTCGAAGCTTCGAATCTTGGCTGGGGAGGAGGGATTCGAACCCCCGATGCTGGGACCAGAACCCAGTGCCTTACCGCTTGGCGACTCCCCATTGTCAGAAGTCAGGAACCAGTCAACAATAAACAATAAAACAAAAATATTCAATTGACTTAAGTATTTTATAGGAAATTAGGATTTTTTTCAATATTTTGTTGGAAATTAAAAAAGCGGGGGTAATTTTGTAGGACTATCCCCCCGCTTTAATTTCAGGTTATGCACGAACAGTTGGCTTTTCTATTATAGCATTTTTTTATGAGGACTGACTGAATTTGCAGGATATGATCTGCGTCCATGGTTGCTTCTATCATACCGGTTGGTGCAATTTCACAATCTTCAACAGGGAATATTTCCATGCCATTATCGGTTAATGCTTTAATGGCAACCATGATGTCAAACGCTGTTAACTCAGCAGCCATTGGTAGTACCGGAACTAGTTTTAATTTTAGCACTTGCATGCCTCGTTCATTTGCAATTCCAATGGAATGGCCGTATTTTTCTAATGATGTTATCTCAAGCGATTCCGGTAAATGAAATATCTCATTTTGCTTGTTGATCTTAATTTCAGTATATTTTGAGTAGTCCTTTGTCTCTGGTGTGCACATAAAAAATCACTCCTCTTTTAAGATACTGGATTAACTGACAAATAAGATTATAACAAAAAATTAGAGATTTGTAAATGATTGGTTGTATTATAGTGCGTCGATTGCTTTTTTAATTCGTGTGAGAGAAACTTCTTTTGGCAGCGCCCACAATAGTTCCGCCGGACTTGGTGAGGTTTCGGAAAATGAAAGAGAATATCTTATAGGCCAAAAAACATCGCCATTTGCCATACCATTGTCTGCGACAGCTCCGGCAAGTATGGTGCTAAAATCTTCTGTGCTTTCCGGCCACCGGCCTAAAGACGAAAGCTTATTGCAGGCAGCTTCTAATCCTTTTTTGGTAGTTTCTGCAGTACTTTTTTTAAAGACCAATTTTTGTTTATCCAGTCTTCCTTCATTAAAGAAATAATCGGTTAGCTCAGGTATTTGGGATAAGTATTTTAGGCGGTCTCTAATTAGTAGCATTATTTTGTTTAGATATTCTTGGTCAGATTTAACGTTCATTTTTTCAAAATAAGGCTTAGATAAATCAACGATTTCATTAATATCTTTCTTTCTTATCCAGATACCATTTAGCCAATTAAGTCTTTCGATATCAAATATAGCATTGGACTTTTGCATTCGGCTTAAATCAAATACATTAATCAGTTCTTCTAATGAATAAATTTCTTGTTCATTACCGGAGGACCAGCCCAAAAGAACCAAAAAATTAATTAAAGCCTCTTTTAAATAACCCATTTCCCTGTATTCGTCTATGGAAACAGCACCGTGTCTTTTGCTTAATTTCTTCTTATCCGGAGTTAATGTTAAAGGAATGTGACCAAATTTCGGCGGAGTATTGCCCAAGGCCTCATGAATTTGAATTTGAATCGGTGTATTGGAAATATGATCTTCTCCTCTTATGACATGTGTAATTTTCATGAGAAGGTCATCAATTACAACTACAAAATTATATAAAGGCATGCCGTCGGATCTGACCAAAACCGGATCACCGTAATTTGACATGTCAATTTCGACATCGCCTTTAACAAGATCATTAAATTTAACTTTCTCAGGCTTTATTATAAATCGAACAGTAAATGGCATACCCTCTTTAATGTTTGCCTCAACTTCTTCTTTCGATAAATTTTTGCATTTTCCCGAATACTTTGGAGCGGCAATTCCCTTTTCTTTTTGCTTGCTTCTCTCCTCTTCCAATTCCTCAGTCGTGCAAAAGCATTTATAAGCTTTTCCTTCGTTTATTAGCATATTAATATATTCGTCATAGGTATTTAATCTTTCCACTTGCCTATAGGGTCCAAAACTGCCTTTATAGCCGTCCCCTTCTATCGTTGGCCCTTCGTCCCAAGAAAGTCCGAGCCAATCCATACTTTTTAAGATGTTTTCTTCAGATTCCTTTGTTGATCTGGATTGATCTGTGTCTTCCATCCTAACTATAAAAGTGCCGCCACTTTTCTTCGCAAATAGAAAATTAAACAGTGCCGTTCTGGCATTACCTATTTGAAATTTTCCTGTTGGTGATGGGGCTATTCTAACCCGTATGTTACTCATAAAAATCTCCAGTGTGGCTAATTATAGTCTAAAAAAAGTTCTATTTCAATGTATGCGTACATGGTGAGTGCGTTGCTATGCATGGTTATTGGCAGATAAAGAATCATTTTTTATAGTTGATATTGTTTTTGGTTTTGTGAGTATTCTATATATTTCCAATATGATGGCAAAAATAATGATACCCGTTAGAATAACGATCCAGTCAATAAAATTAAGAGGAGCTGTTGCAAATAATTTATTAAAGATTGGGTTATAGGCAACATTTAATAACAGAAATAAGGAAAAGAGGTTAGCTTTGATGAGTTTTTTATTTTCTCTAAAGCCTTTGAAGATGCTGCTAAGCGGTGCTCGACAGTAATAAGAATTAAAAAATTGGGCTAAAACTATGCCGGCAAACGTAGCCGTAGTTGCATGTTGGTATAGATAATCATTGGTTGTTAATTTTGTGCCCCATTGCCAGCCCCCATTAACTAAAACGAAAGTAAAAAAGGCAACTGCAAAAATTCCCGTCATAAGACCGACAAATATCATATCCCGCATCATTTGTTTATTAAATATTTTCTTTTTTTGATTCCTTGGCGGTTTATCCATAACGCCCGGCTCTTCGGGGTCCAATGATAAGGCAAGCGATGGGGGTATGTCAGAACCCAAATCAATTACAAAAATTAGGATAGGCGTAAGTGCAGTAACTCCCAGAGGAATACTTAAAACAATTGAAAATAGTTCTGAAAAGTTATGTGAAAAAACATATTTTATGAATTTTTTCATGTTTGAGTAAACAATCCTTCCCTCTTTTATAGCAGAAATTATAGAAGCGAAACTGTCATCAGTTAAAACAACTGAAGCTGCTTCCTTGGATACATCAGTTCCCGTAATTCCCATGGCTATACCAACGTTAGCTTTTTTTAAAGCCGGGGCGTCATTTACGCCATCTCCGGTAACTGCAACAATATTTTCCAGTTTTTGAAGCAGTTTGACGATCCGCATTTTATGTTCCGGGGCAACCCTTGAGAAAATGGCTGAGTCATTGTTTTTTAAAATGCTTAATATTTTAGAGTCAGATAAATGATTTAACTCTGTTCCTGTTACGATTGTTAAGTTTTCTCCCAAGCCAATTTTTCCGGCAATTGCTTGACCTGTTAAGGAATAGTCCCCGGTTACCATAAAAATTTTTATACCTGCTTTTTTAGCAAGCGCAACTGCATATTTAACTTCTTCTCTGGGAGGATCAATTATGGCAACAAGGCCTAGGAATATTAAATCTTTTTCAATTTCCTTGTCTATATAATTATTTTTCTTCCCTATCGGTTTATAGGCAATAGCTAAAACACGCATGGCATTACTGGCATATTCGTTATTTTTATCTTCTATTTCTTTTATTATTGTTTTATTTAGTGTAGCTTCCTTGCCGTTTAGCCAGATCTTATTACATATTTTAATAATTTCCTGAGGCGCACCCTTTGAAAAAATAAAGTATTGGCTACCTGCTTTATTAACAGTTGACATTTTTTTTCGTTCGGAAGAAAAAGCAATTTCAAACTTTTCCGGAAATTTTTTGTCAAAATCTTCTTTTTTTATACCTGCTTTTTCGGCCATCATAATGAGAGCACCTTCGGTTTGATCACCAATAACTTCCGTTTTATTTTTATACCTATTTAAATGAGCATTATTACATAAAACAGCTGCCTTTAAAAATAGGTCAAGATCATTTAATTCCTTGGTAGATATTTTTTTACCATTTTGTTGAAATTCTCCACCAAGGTTGTAACCAACACCCTTAATGTGGTAGCTTTGGTTATTAAAAAAAACTTCCTTAGCTGTCATTTCATTTTTTGTAAGAGTGCCGGTTTTGTCCGTGGCAATGGCAGTGATGCATCCCATTGTTTCAACAGCGGACAGTTTTTTAATTATAGCCTTTTTTTTAGCCATTCTTTGTACTGCTATTGCCAAAACTAGGGAAATAGTTGCCGGTAAGCCCTCGGGTACTAATGATGCAGCAATGCCAATTGTAAACTTGATATTTTCTAGTAGGCCATAGTGCATGAGAAAACCGATTATAGCGATAACAGAAGAAAGACCAAAAATTAGCTTGCTAACAATTTTACCAATATGAGTAACTTCTACCTGTAAAGGGCTGAGTTCAGTCTTTAGATCTGTAGTCAGATGGGCTATTTTGCCAAATTCGGTATTCATTCCTGTGCCCACGACTAGTGCAATGGCATTTCCGGTAGATACACTCATACCCATAAAAACCATGTTGTCAATCTCTGTTACTGATAGGTTCTTTTCCTCAATAATATCGGAAAATTTAATTTGCGGCTCAGATTCGCCTGTTAAGGCAAAATCATTAGTGTATAGACTATTTGTTTTAATTAAACGCGCATCTGCCGGAATCTTATTTCCTTCTTCTAAAACTAAAATATCTCCCTGTACAATTTCCGAAACATCTATAATCTGCTGGCTATTATTTCTTACAACAGTTGTTTTCTGAGGTACCATTTTTTGAAGGGCTTCAATAGCTTTTTCGGCTTTAAACTCCTGAAAAAAAGAAATAGTGGCATTTAAGACAACAATTCCCGCAATAACAGCCCCTTCAATTAATGAGCCTAAGACAAAACTTAAAGTGCTGGCAACAACCAACATTAATGCCAAATAATCGACAAACTGCATAAAAAAGACCTTTATCAGAGATGTTTTCTTTTTTGCCTCTATCTTGTTATATCCAAATTCGGCAAGTCTTTTTCGGGCTTCATCACTACTTAGTCCGGCTAAAGATGATTTGTATTCTTTTAACAAATCATCAATGGATCTGTTGTAAAACATTACTGACTAAAATCCTTTCTTTTTGGTATTTGTTTTTGGCCTCTTTGTTTAATGAGGTATTTGTCCGGATCTAAGTCTAGATCGCAAAAGTCATCGACTTCTTCTAAAAGCCGCCCCGATGTGCTTCGTCCAAAAGAAATTACTTCCGCTCTGACGCCCTCTGCTTTTGCGTGGGCAAGTAAAAGCTCGTAGTCGCCATCACCAGAACAGAGAACGACGGCATCTAATTTTGGTGCCATTTTTAATATATCAACTGCAATGCCCACATCCCAGTCGCCTTTTTTGACGCCCGAAACAAAAACTTGTAAATCTTTAGATTTTACTTCGTATCCTTGGTTTGCTAGAGCATCAAAAAAACTTTGTTCGTCAGGCATCTGGGCTTTTATGGTGTAAGCAATGGCCCTTACCAGTTGCCTATTCGCAACCGCAGTTTTTAAGATTTCTCCAAAGTTTACCTTTGCCGAGTAAAGCGCTTTGGCCGAGTAGTATAAGTTTTGGACATCTACAAAAACGCCGACTCTCTGTGCTGGATTTTTCATTTTTTAACTCCTGTAATTATTATTTTATTATTATTTATAGATACATTATTTATTGTAGCACCTTCATTAATTTTAGAAGAGATGCTTTTATTTATCATTTCCTCAAAACTTCCTTTTAGAAAATTAGCTGGTATACCAAACGCCTTAAAATTGGTAACCTCTAGTTTTAGATTTCCGCCGTCAGCTTTAGGTATTACATTCGCTTCACCGGTATATGTAAAATATGCCTTTCCCGTGTAGGATAAGAGAATTTTTTCATCATTTATTTTGATATTGGGCTTTGCAATATTGGGAAGAAGACCGGAATTTAAATTATTTTGCAGGTCTTGGCCAGATAAATTTAAAGTAAAATCTTTAGTAGTATTTTGCGAAGGAGATGAACTATTAAAAGATAAATTTAAAGATTGGGCGGCATTGTTTGTTTTAAATTCTTTTCCAATTTTATTAAAAATTCCCAAACCAATTATGCTAAGGACAAAAACCATAATAAAAATAATAGAAAAAACTTTTTTCATTTTAAAAACTTATGTTGCCGCCCGGCAAATTTATTTCTTCCCAATTTTCGAAATCATCTTTTTTAAATGCTGTTACTTTGCTTGTTTTCTCCGTATCCGAAACGATATATTCTACTTTTCCGCCTGTCCCTGATGTTCGATTGTAATGGACTTTTTTGTCCATGATCATTGGTTTTGTTGTTCTCTCCAGCTTTAATTCACCAATCGGTGTTTTAAAAAAGATTTTTTCTACAGTGCCATTGCTACTATGGCCAATGTCGTCTTTAAATTCAATTTCCTCTTTCTCTTTTTTTGAAATTCCGAACTTTTCATCGATGTTATCCAATAGATCCAACCATTTTTCTTCAACCATAAAACTCCTTTCTTAAAAAGAATAGCATATTTTAGGAAATTTTTCTTTATTTTATGGAGAAAGCAATTTTTTGGAGTTCCGAATCGTAAAGGGAATTGCTAGTTATGGTAAATAACTTTTTATTGAATATAAAAACGATTTTACCTTTAACATAACAATATGTTGTTTCTTTTTCTAAAACGCAGCTCCAGAGATCCCCGTCAGTTTTGTCGTCCTTTAAGTTTGTGTATAAAGTTTCGGTATTTTCAACGGCGGTTTTTTCTTGGATAACAGTTAGATCTTCTTTTTCGTCAGTGTATTTGGGTAGGTAATAATATTTAATTACGTATTTTTCTTCATCACCGTATGAGGCTCTGGGCGAATATCCTTCCGGAATATAGTCAGGTTTTTTTAATTCGAAGGAAAGTTTGGAAATTGCGGCACTCAAATCGTATTTTGGAGGAGGAGTGTTGCCTTTGTAATAAACATAAAACGCACCGGCAATAACAAGGAATAGCGAAATGAAGATCATAGTGAAAATCAACCAGAAATGCTTACGTGATTTTAATCCTTTCTTCTTTTTGCCAGCTTGTTTGACATTTTTATCTTCTTGAACAAGTTTAGTGATCGGTATTTCATTTTTTGTTTTTGGACTTTCCTCTTGCTCGTTCTTGATTTCCGGTTCTTTTAGACCAAAATATTGTTGGTTTTTGGCAATACCATCCATGTTATTTTTAGGTCCAAGAGGCGTCGGATTGTCATCTATAATGCTTGAATCAATGAAATCTTGTGCATATTGTTCCAGTTCTTTTTCGTCCCTAACAGTTATAGGTTCTTCATTTTTGACATTTTCCATAGTCGGTTTTTTCTCTTCAGTGTCTGGTAATTCTGGGATGCGCGGGGTATTTTCTTTTTCAGTCTTTAACTCAGAATTGATATCCTTAAAAACAGTTCTTGCATAAAGAGATGCTTCGTCTAGGGGTTTGGTTTGTTGGTCAATTTCTAATGATATTTTCTCGGATGTTTCGATTCTTTTTTCAATAACTTGAACTTCATTTTGAATATCAATTTCCTTTAACGTCATTTCTAAAAGATCAGCCAAGGATTCTGAGGGTATTTGAGGTTCCTCAATTTTAGGAGGATCTTCATTATTTTGAGCAGTCTGGTTAGGTGATATATGGATAAGGTAGGGATCAATATCTTCTTCGTTAATGATAACAGGCTCATCATCATTTTTCTCGGAATCTTCCTCAGTATTATTCGCCGTAGGGGTAATTGTAACAAATAGATTGGCGGGA
>Ga0210044_10007009_pt1 | contig 14574 bp, 11 predicted proteins | sample CryGey13umfilter_2_FD_183959 | JGI IMG/M metagenome (GOLD analysis project Ga0210044, IMG submission 183959) | Groundwater microbial communities from aquifer in Utah, USA - Crystal Geyser 4/9/14 3 um filter (SPAdes) (version 2) | ecosystem: Environmental > Aquatic > Deep subsurface >...
TAACTTCTGCCGGTGACCCCAAAGGTGTGGCTGGTGGCAAGCAAACTATCTCCCTTGCCGTTGCTGGCATTGCCCTAGCTATCGTCTCCTGGCTCGTCTTAGTGCTTATCAAAAATATTACCGGCGTAGATGTCACTCAGTTCAATTTTGGCTTTAAATAGCATGAAAAAGTTATTGATCTTTATCATTACCACAGTCCTACTGTGTCACTTCACTTCCTCTCCAGTTTTCGCCGTTTCCACGCCCCCCTTCGCCCCCTTTTCTATCGAGGGAAATCCTCCAGAAGACTATTATTTTGGTCCCATTTTCAATCTCTTTCGCTACATCAAACCTTCTGCCCTCCAGATTTTTGAAAGCATTGATCGCTCACGTGTTTACGAAGAGTTAGATGTCTGCAATACAGCAGGGGCAGACCGACGTGACTACTATTGCAACAATCAAGAAGACGGTTGTGATGGGGGTGAGATTGATATGTGCTATGTTCCCGACTATACCTTTGCCGAAACTCATAATTCTGGTCACACGGCTTGCAAACTACCAAAAGATACCACTAAAGAAACAAATCAAATTATCGAAGGCACATGTGACTACACCAAAGTCCCCAAAATGAGCCACGAAATCAAGGGTACTGATTTTTCTATAGTTCAAAATTTAACCTTCCCCAAAATCCAAAGCGAAAGCAATGCCTATAGTTACATGGGCACTGACAATTCAATTACTTGGGGCTCTCTTTACTTAAGTTCAGATACCTGCGAAATCGCCGTTCACAAGCTCATGGTAGTTTCTCGCGCCAAACAAACCAAGGCTACCCACGCCCAAACAGGCGAATGGCCCTTGGGCTGGGTAGATTGGGGATACAAAGATGAAAATATGACCAAAACTCTCCTTGATATCTATAACGAACTTCCGGGAGACATCGCAGGTAGAATGAAAAAGATCATCGAGGGTACTGATGATTTTTACTTAAATGGGGGCAACTTAGGCGCTGTCTCAGATATCTCTTCTGCCAAAAACTACGTTTGTGATGCCGTTTCTAAGGCCAGTACTCAATCACCCAAACCATCATGGTTGGTCGATCTAGAAACCGTTCCCATGTACTCACCCTCATATCGCCAAGGTTATGAGCGCGGTTCAATCTGCGTTCGAGACATTTGCTGTCTTAGCGAGAGATGTAAAATTGATATTTCCGGCAATCCCCGCACGCTCAACTACGATCTCTCCATTTCACAAACATTTGGTGCTGCTCTAGATAATCTCTTCACTACTCACTCTCTAAACGAGGGTATTAAACTATACGTCCAAATCGTCGCCAAAAATCCAATTGTCATGTTTTTGACTTCGGCTGGCCCAGAGGCAACCCCCACCAGAATAAAAGAAAAATTAGCTAAAGTCGGCGCCAGTCCATGTCTTCAATACATCCCTTGGAGCAATTGGTTGGGTTTTGGTACTCATATCGACTATCTAGATTCGAGTAATTTTTTGGGCCCCAACCAGACTTGCCCCGATTATCAACTCATGCCCGAAGTCAACAAAGAAACAGCTGGTGCTCGTTCGTCAAATCCTCAAGCCACAATTCTTAGTCTCATTTGGGGAGTAATCGATGATGTTCTCCCCGTCAAGCATCACCTCATCATCATCCCCGATTTAATGGCTCAAAGTATCGAAGATATTCAACAACCAGTTGAAAATACCCGCGATACTGCCACCGAACTAGAGAGTATTTCCGACTTCAATCTCAATCTCAGCAATATTATTGACGACAATGCCGATTATCTACCGTACGGCAAACGAACAGGTCCTCAAATTGGCCTCAGAAACATCGGATTATATTCCTGTAGTGACGATATGTTCTCAGCCCAAACTCTAACCTCCATCGAGACATATGCACTAGGAACTAGACCGGGTTGTTTTGACGAGTCAGGAGAAACTCCCTCCGGCGAAATCAATTGTGATCAGACTGTGCCCGAACAAAACGTTCCAGGACTTAGCGTAGAAGATGGCAAGCGCTACACCAATGATCTTTTCGAGGGTTGTGAAGGCAATAGCCAATGGATGCAGTGTCACAACGACACCATTAAACGCGCCGTCGCCTCGGGGGTAGACCCTCTCTTCACGCTCGCCATCTGGATCCACGAATCAGGCGCTAGCAATTATATCTGTGGCGAACAGTACCACCACGGGATCAAAATCCAAGATTTTGGCTACAACGTGCCAGATCTAGCCGAGAATTTTACCGCCCAAATTGTCGGCTTCCTCGCCCTCCCCACAGCTTACCAGTACTGTGGCAAGGATATGAACAACTTTATCGCCAAATTCTGGTTTGGTCACTGCTACAACGAAATTACGCCAGAAGAAGTGGCCAACGTAGCCATCTATATAGACGCCCTCAAAGGTATTTATAACATCATCGCTCCAGGCAAAGAGCTCATTGCCTGGCCTCAAGTCGGACCTTATGTCCCAAGCGATCCCACTCCAGGTGGAGGAAACGGTACTCAACCTGGGGGCAATCCATCCAACCCGCCCAATCAGCCTGGTTTCAAGTTTACCGGCTTCTTCCCAGAAACCTGTGGCGATGGCTATCTCAAAACTGCCCTTGGCTGTATTCCCTACAATCGCGACGCTTTTATCTCTGCCCTCTTAACCTTCATTGTCGGCATTGCTGGGGCCGTGGCTCTAGTTACCATGCTGATTGCGACCCTCCAAATCATGACGGCTGGGGGCAACGCAGAACAACTACAGAAAGGCAAAGAACTCTTCACCTCTGCGATTGTCGGTCTCTTGTTCCTCATATTCTCCGTCTCATTCCTGGGAATTATTGCTGGTAATATTATCCAATTACCTGGGTTCTAAATTGACATTGTATATTAATTGTACTAATATAATTTCAATGCCCGAATATTATTGGGATGAATCAAAAAACAGTTTACTTCAACAAACCAGAAATATTGGGTTTGAGGATGTCGTATCAGCTATCAAAAGTAAAGGGGTTTTAGCTGATATCACTCATCCCAACCAAGAGCGTTATCCTGGGCAACACATCTTAGTTATCAAAATAAACAACTACGTCTACGCCGTACCATATGTGCCAAGCAAGGATAGTTGGTTTCTCAAAACTATCTATCCAAATCGTAAATATAATAAAAAATATTTAATAAAGGAGCAAATATGAACAAGAAAAATTTTGATCCATTCAAAAACTTAGTTCTTGACGAGTACGAGCAAGAAATCGAGAATTATCTAAATCGAGACGATGTTGTATTAAAAAAACCCTCAACAAAGAGACTACTTGAACTTCAAAAAGCAGCCGAACTCACACTCACTAGGATCAAAAAAACCAAAAACATCAATCTGCGTCTATCAGAAGACACTGTAAGTAATCTAAAAATTAGGGCTGCCCAGCTCGGTCTACGTTATCAAACCCTAGCTGGTTCCGTCCTCCATCGCTACGCCTCTGGCCAAACCATTGTCGCCAACTCACTCTGATATGCTAAAATCCTCTTACCTATGAAAAAACAAACAGTTCTCGACTATCGTGTTATTCTCAAGTCTGATCGTCGCATTGGAACGGACGAACCATGCTATGTTGCAGAATGCCCCACCCTTGGTCTTGCAGATGACGGGAATACCCCCGCAGAAGCACTAGAAAATATCCAAAAAACCATTAAATTCCACTTAGAATGCCTCCAGCAAGAACATCAGGAAATCCCCATCGACAAACCTCATTCTGAGTTTACAACCACTACTCAAATCTCATTTTCCCCAGATCGCTATACTCAATACGCCTACTAAATTATGGTTAATCTGCCTTCTCTCAAGCCAAAAGAGGTTGTCAGTAAACTCACTAAATTAGGTTTCCAAATCACTCGCCAGACAGGTAGTCATATCCGACTCATCCACTCAGATGGTCGTGCTACAACCGTGGCCATGCATGCACGAGATCTTCCCAAGGGCACGCTCCGCGCCATCCTCCGACAATGTGATCTCACCGTTTCTGACCTTCTCAAGAAATAATTATGCTAAAATTAAACACATATCTATGAAAAAAATCTGCGTCATATTTGAGAATTTGAGAATTTGGGATTTACGATTATTTATCGTCTCCCTCCTCTTCTCTCTCACCCTCCTCTCTCCCTCCCTCGCTCATGCCCAAACTAGTGCTACTCCTGGGCTCATGAATGGTATGATTTGCTCCTATAATGGGATGCTCAATATCACTAATTTCAATATGGACAATGTTCCAGATGATCCATGCATCAAAGATAGGCTTAGCAACGTTCCACAAAATCAATTTGCTTATCTCGGTGGCAAGTTACCTGCCGCCGACGAACTGGGTTATGTTTTTAGCCCAGGCGTACTTGGTACTCAAGCAAAAATTGTCGCTGCTCTCATGGATAACCAAATTTCCAGTCAAGAGTATTTTGCTGATGTTCTCGACAATATTGGTATCCCAACCATTTCACGCGCATATGCCCAAACCACCGGAGGTGGTACTGGTTATAATGCCATGAAGCCATTTCTCGAATTTTGGAAGGTATTCCGCAACCTAGCCTACTCACTCTATATCGTTTTGTTTGTTGTTGTGGGAGTTATGATCATGTTAAGAACTAAAGTGAATGCTCAGACGATCATCACCATCCAGACCGCTCTCCCCAACCTTCTTATTACCCTTCTTCTCATCACTTTCTCCTATGCCATCGTCGGCTTCATGATCGACCTCATGTACTTCTTAATATACTTTGTGGTCTATCTAATTGCCTCAGCAGGTATCATCGACGCAGGCAAATCCATTACTCGCCTCATGTCGTATTCAGCCTGGAGCGTAGTTTTTGAAGGCAGAAACAGTATTATCTCAGCTATTTCCGAATCGCTTAGGGGGATTCTGGGTAGCTTGGGCACAGGAGGCATTGGGATAGCAGGGGGGATTGTCAATGTGATAGATAGAGCCACCCAAATCCTCACTTTCGGTATGGTTTCTCCCCTTTATTTATTTGTTACCGTTTCTTTTGTCATCGCGATGCTTAAGCTAATGGTTGCTCTCATCAAGTCTTACGTCATGATCATTGTTCAAACCATTACTGCTCCTGCACAAATTCTCATGAATGCTCTACCAGGCAGCAAGGCATTTTCTAGTTGGCTCAAAACTACAGCTAGTTATCTCCTTCCCTTCCCAGTTGCCGCTACTATGTTTATTTTTTCCGCAATTCTCATTGGTAATCCTACAGATAAGACTCTCCTTGGTGACATGTGGCCCGGAGACACCAATCCATTTGGGGTAAAAAATAGTGCTGATATATATCAGAACAAAGACAAAATGTGGTTACCTCCCTTCACGCTCACCGACTCTATTGTCAATAGCGCCAATCCTCAAAGCTTAGATGTTCTCGCCCTCATTGGCTTCTTTGTATTCCTTATGACCCCTTCCGCCGTCAAGATGGCCCAAGAATGGCTCCAGGTCAAAGAGTCACCATACTCTGCCGAAGCGCTCAAGGGCTTTACTGGCGTTGTTACAACTGGTGTTGGCTATCCAACAGGCTGGGTCAAACAAGCCCGCTCACTCCACGAACAGCGTGGAGTTCAAGAATATGGAGCTCGCAAGTATGCCGAAGCCGCAGACAAATTACAAAGAGAGCGTCAAGAAAAAGCTGGTTCATAAAAGGGTTAAACTTACTATATTTCTATTCCCAACAACTTTTTCAACTTCTCCCAAGTTTCTTCATTTTGCTTACTAGTTATCAATTTAAAGTCTTCCCAGTCCATACCCATCTTATCTACCCACCATCCCCTCATGAGTAAATATGGAGTTATAAACGGAATCATACCAGGTCTAAATTTGAGCTTTCCAATCGTTATTTGATCACCAAAATAAATCATTTTTTGCCAATCCCTCATCATTCGCCCACCCTCTTTCGCATCCACAATCCCCCAGGCAATTGCATTTTGAATCTCGAGTTTTCTCATTATCATTGGATCATTAGTTCCTTCCTTATACGCTTGTCTCGTAAAAAACATCCCTCTTCCTGGATACCAACCTTCAAATGGAGAGATTACTTCTGTTGGCACAATCATGTTTCCCCCGTCTGAATCTTTGATCGGATCCACCATTTTCCCATCTTTGTCTCTCTTTAAAACCGTAGGACCCCAACTCTTTTTCCGATTTGATTCCATAAAATCACTTAACATTTTACTCATATCTTCAGCAGCCCCACTATTATATTTGAATACTGACTCTATAATTTTCATTTTATTGGCAAGCGTTGGTGCATCTAAGAATGCCTGCAAAGCCATATCCGTCTCAGTCATATATTTAGTATATTTAATCAGCCAGTCGCCTTCTCGTTTAGACGGCATAGTCCCAACTTCCATCATTTCATAGCTTAGGTTATCGACCATCCATGACAATTTTGCCTCATTAGATTCTCCTGGTATTTTGTACCCAATCTTTGCTTCCATTTTTACAAAGTCCATTTCGTTTACAAAATCCTTATAATTAACACTAAAATCCTTTCCAGCTTCTGTGTGTTTTCCAGTAGACATAAGCTTTCGGCCGACATCGCGTGAATGTTTGATAGCTCTCATGCCTTTAGTTTTTAACCCCGACCCCGTCCTACGATCAAACCAGATTTCTTCCCAGAATTTGTTGAATGATTTGATTTTACTGTCATCAATGTCTTTACCAGCAAAAAAGAAGTCGCGCGCACCACCTTTACCAATATTATTAGGATCTCCCATGGTATCAGGAATCCATGCTGCATTACCCTCATCTGTTAAAAAGTGTCTCAAAGTCTCTCCTCGAGCATATGACAAAAGACCATGATTGGGTACGAAGAGTTTTCCTAGTGCCTCATAACCATATTTTGTCACCTGGTATTTTGCAAAATACAGCACACCAAAGAGTCCGGATTTTTCTGCAAATTGTCCACCAGGTATACTAGCGTAATCAAATCCTTTATCCCCTGGTTTCATGGCGTCCATCAACCAAAGCTTTTCTCCGGCATTTAAGGTTACCGTATGCATATAGTGGGTATAGTTGCGGATATAGTCCATCTGTTCAGCATCAAATTCAATATTAGTTTCACTCTTTCTAAACAACTCAATACTCAATCTCTCTAAATCAGATAGTTGTTTCCCGCCGGGCATCTTCGCAACAAGCTCTGCTTTTCTAATAGTTTCTTGAGCCATTGCCTTTACATATTCTTTAAGCCTTGCCTCATTTAAGGTCATATTGTCTGTAGATATGTACGCAAGCCAGGACTGTCCATTTGGTGCAGCTAGCTCTCCCATAGTCATAATGTCATCTACGTTAAACCCGGGCAGCTCAACTCCAATTAACTTGTCGCCAACTTTCGCTTTTCCGCGTATCTTCTCGCGCATTTTCATAGTCAAAAAGAAATTGGTTCCGGCTTCTTCGCGTAGTAGTAGTCCTCCCGCTTTCTGCCAAGCTTCATGATTTCCCCCTGCTTTCCATAGTGATTTGAGTGCAAACTCCATGTAGAGGGTTTTGGTCACCGCATCTTTTGCTTGCCTGATTTTTGGATTGTCCTTCGAGCTCACGCCCATCAAAGCCAAATATAGCTGTGCCTTATCCTCAAACACCAAGTTCCCAAGTCGTTCTTCGGGTATAACGTCTTTGATCTTAAAAATTTCTTGACGGCAAAGTTCAAAAAAGTCTTCAGCATCGCCATCCCAATGATAATCTTCTCCATTTTTAACAAGCTTTGTACGTAAATCTTCTCGCTCCTTGAGTAGCTCATTAATTGCTTGCTCACTCCTAGACTTATTCATTCTCCCATTTAGTTCCGCCAACTTATGAACATCTTCAGCATTTCTATATTTTTTTATAAATTCACCATTATCGTCTATCTGCGCCCGCAACTCAGGGGGGAGATCTCTCCACTCAACCTCTCCTGGCATCAGATTTTTTGCTACTTTTTTCTCCTTGTTTTCCCCCTCAATCTCCATGAGTCGCTCTCGCAACTCAAATTGCAGATTTTCCAAGTATTCTTTTAGCTCTAAGTTTTCTGGCTTACTTAATTCAGCTTTATTTCTCCCCAGCGCTACACTAGCTCGGGCGTACAAATATTGCGCGCCTATATGCTCATACTTATCTATCTCCATTGTCAAATTCCCATCTTTATCTAAAGATCCAAAACCAGTCCTTCCCCCGCTTAAAACTCTCTTAATAAATTTCTTATCTTTTTCTACTGCATCATCATCTCCAGTAATTGCAGTTTCTGCTTGTTTAGCTATCTTTTTAACATCCGCTTCTTTAACTTCAACTTTTCCTTCGGGAGTTCGTTTGGGTCCAGTTTTTTTGGTCTCTCTTTCGACAAATTTTCTCTGTATCTCTGCTTCGATTTTTTCGCTCGTATTTGTCATTTTTTTTGTTTCATTTTCTACAACCTTCTTCAGCTCCTCTCCTTTATCAATCACGCTCTCTGCTTTACTTTTGATTACCTTTGGATCTGTGCTTTTTTCTTGATCTAGCTCAACAACTGTATCTAGTAGATCATCAACGTCTTTTTGTTTATTTGCTACAACCTTATATTCATTTTGTTTTGATATTTTTCTAAGCCATGTAACTGCTCCGGCTACATCTCCATTTTTCAGCAAGGTTCCAACGCGCGTTTGTGCACTTGCCAACTCTTGATTGTCCACAACTTCCTCTACCTTAAGCATGACAGCGACACGTAGTCCATCTATCTTCTCTGGGTCTTTCCCAGCGCTCAGATCACCAGCAACTTCATCTAGCTGATTAGAAAGTTCTCCAACGTTTCTAGCCAAAATAACTCTATTAGTTGCCGATCTCAATGCCCATTCAATGACAATCTTTTTTTGTTCTTTCACATCAGAGGCGTCTTTTGGTTCTTTTGGCTTCTCCCCACGAACCTTTTCCACTAATTTCCCAAACCTCTCGGTTATATCTAGGTTAAGATGTTCTTTCATACCCATAATTCTACCACACCAGACCTTATTCAATGCTAAAATGTAATTATGGCAAATCAACTCAGTCCAGAACAGCAACTTTGGAGTCTACTCACACAAGACCAAAACAGCAATCACCAACTTCTTACTTATTACCTCAAGCTAATCTTAAGTGGACGTCCACTAGATCTCAAGCTTGTAGATGATACTATTCATCGGTTTTCACCCGAACAAACCTGGCAAGAAATCATAGCCTGGGCAACTAAAAATGAAGTTAGTCTGCCCATGGGAGACAGGGGTTCTCGCAAAATCCGCGCCTCTAGACTTCTCAATTATTTAGAACTCAACGTTCAGGGCAAAACTCGCGAAGCCGCCGCCAATTTCCAGGCTATTCGTGAATCTTCAAAAACCAATGCGTTTCAAAGTATTAGCTCTATCACTCCAAAGGAGAACAATTATCTCAAAGCTCTCGAGATCAGAAGGCTTCAACTAAATCTTATCAACGATAAAATCCTTGGCAAGCTCTCAACTGACATTCAACAAACTCGCTACCTCCAAAAATTCAAAGGTGATCCCAACACATACTCTATGTTGTCTGGACTTTTGGCAGCCGATGCCATCAACCTACGCAGTATCCCCAAAGACGAACCCAACCGCATTGCAGACGAAATTACTCAACTTGTTCAGCTAAAATATGGATATCGCAGCATCAACAATGCCGCTCATTTAGCTTATGCGGATTCCGCAGAACAAGACTTGCCAGAATTACTCGACGTAATTAACTTCAGAATTAAAGCCGAGTATGGTGACCAAGAAAACGAATTCCAGCAAGATATGTCGCGTTATGCTGCTCTCTCTGGTCTTACCACCATTTCCGACATTCCAACCCTTGTTAATCTAGTCGCTCATCAAGGTTCTGATAATCAGAGATTTGCAACCATACTCCAACAAACAATTCTCGCTTCATCAACCTCTGGCTATGTTTCTGGAGAAGCTATTATCAAAGCCGCCATTGCCTCAGCGGGACTACCTGATCCAGATAATGTTTATACCCAACTTTCCAAACTCGCCCCTCTCATAGAAGAGGTTCATCACAATGAAGCCAAAAATATCCTTGGTGGAAATATTTTTGAGAATGATCCACGATTATTACACACTCTCAACTTGTCTAGAGATATCGCCGTTTCTCCCAAAACGCCTTGGATCACAAGCAAAGATTTGCAGGCTCAAGAAAAAGCTCTTCATCAAAAATATGGTTCGGGAGATCTCCAGCAAATTCTAGAGGCCGAGCTCTCCTTAGAAACTACCGCTGATTACAGAAAAATTGTTGATATTAATGATTATTTTAAATCATTCTCAGATCACCGACGCTATCAACAATCACTCGCCAATAACACTCTCTATTCACTGCGCGACAACATCGGTAAGGCTCGTGGTAATTTTACCGCCGTCAAGAGTCCCATCGATCGCTTCACGCAAAAAATTGGTAAAACTTATTGGAAAGTAGATGATTTTGTCCATGCCCCATTCAATTATTTGGTAGATAAGTGGGTAAGTATTCAGGAGAGATTCCCCATCCTGAACCCGGGTAAGCTTATCTATACCAAAATCAGCGATGCCCAACGTTGGGTAGCTCTCAAAATTTATAAGTGGTCAACTAAGATTGCCAAATCTAATCGCTGGTATGCAGGCGCATTCCGTCAAATATCTGAATTTTCCAAAATATTTTTTAAAGAAAACGCAGATTGGCATTTAGCAAGTTATACTTTCATTCAAAAAAAATGGGGGAACCTTCTAGAGTGGGGGGCCAAGAAGGCCGGGAGAAAGAGCTTACAGGCCATCAAGGCTGAAATCGGAACCAAGCTTTGGGATGGATTTTCGAAATTAGCCCCAGGAATAGCCAAAAAAATGAGTGCTGGGGCACTCGGTGAACTAATCGCCTCGTTTACCGCCGGTACGCTTTCTGGCGGTACAACCATTCTTATCCAAATAGGACTCGCTTTAGTTTGGGAAGGACTCAAGGGAATCTGGAAATTTATTAAAAATACAGATAATTTTCGCGATAAATTAATTAGTAAAATCCCGGCCATCCTAGGCGTTCTTTCGATTGGTCTTGCTGCTCTTCCAGGAGCCATTGCGGCTGGTCTCATCGCCGGAGGTTCGGCTTTAATTGCCACAATTGGAAGTCTTATTACTTCTCTATTGTCCACGATCTTTCTTCCGGCCGTATTGGCTGTTGGAGCTATGATAATTATCTTTTTCTTGTTATTTCAAACTTTCAGCACTAGTACTCATCTCGACTCCGAAATCGTCCAACAAATCGTTTCAAATATATTATGTAACGATTCTTCCAATCCTTCCACCGAACCCGTGAACAAAGTTGCCTCATGTGCCTCTTGTCTAGTCAAATATCTTACCGAGTGCTACGGAGAGAGTATCAACGCTACAACTCTCTCCAAGGGTGTTGGCTGTCTCATTGCCAAGAGTGTTGCACCAGATGTAGCCAGTATTATCGAAGGCTCTACTACCAAGTTTACCAATCTTCAATGTGTTGGTTTTGTTCAGGCCGCGATCGCCTGTGGAGGAGGATCGTTGGCGGGGAATAATGCTTGTGGATATGTGGCTGGAGCTCCAGGATACAAATTCACCCCAGGTTTAGCAGGTGCCAGTCCCGGAGATCCCGTGGTATTTAAGTCCAGTGGTACTTGTGGGGAAGGAGCACCCGGCCATATTGGTATACTCAAAGAAGATGCGGGGGCACTTGTTTGTCTCATTGACGCCAATCAAGTTTGTGATGGCTGCCCCAGTGACAACAATTGCTTACCCAAAACCAACCTTGCAGGCTACCTAAAGAAAATATGAAACAATTTATCTATAAATACAAAGTGTATATTCTCGCATTTCTAACAATCTCCTCGATTGTTCTTGTGTTGTTTGCAAAAAAATCCCCCCCTACACCAAAAATTACCTCTACCACGCCGATTGATCAGTCACAAAACATTGACTTGACAATGATCCCGGCCTATTTTTTTGACATTCCAATCTCTATTTCAGATATTACTATTACCTCCAATCCCGTTTTTAATTTTCAGCTAGTTCAGCAAAATACCAACACCCTAATCGCCACTCACACTCTCAACTTCCAGCCAGCAACAACCTATGTCATTACTATTTCTTGGCAAAATACCATACTTCTCACTCATTCGTTCACAACCATGAAATCCCAAGTAGACCCCCTTCTTATTCAAAACATGAAAGACGAGCTCGCGCGCGATTACCCCTTAGGACAATTAACTCCATATACTACATCCTCTTATCGAGTTGTCTATTCTGCCCCTATGACCCTAGAAATCACCCTCAAAAACAAAGATGTTTCACCAGAAAAAGCCATTGCCGACATAAAATCCTGGGTCAGCAACAATGGAGGCGATGTTTCTGCTCATCAATATACTATTGCCACTCCCTCTAATTAATTTATTCTTTGCAATACTGGAATACTGGAGCACTGGTATACTAAACTTATGCAGCAACACCCAATTCCTCAAAATGTCACTCTCTTCAATTCGTTTAGGCTTAGTGGGTACAGCTGACAATACGCCACTCTCCCGACGAGTGATTGAGATATTTTCTCCGAAATGAGTAGATTCTGTGATCCACTAATTATAACCTTCCCCATTTTTCCCGTCTCATCCACATGGGCCTGGATACTACTCATCATTTCTGGGTATCTCTGTATCTCGTCAATTATTATTCCTTGGGGATTATTGGCCAATACTCCCGCCGGATCCTCCCTCACTAGATTCAGGGTCTCAATTTTTGTGTATAGTACAATATGGGAATTGGACTTCCAAATAGTACAAGATATAATAAATCACCCATTTAGAGAGCCCTCGACAACATTACAACTTGACAATGTCCCTCAAACTCTCTATTCTTATTTCAGATATTACATTAATTACTGTAAAAACTAAAATGAAAACCTCTCCTCTTATTATTCGCCAGACCATTCTCGACAACCATCTTCGAATTTTTAGTCCTCGTGATCTGGGCTCCCTTTTAGATCTCACTCCTCGCCTCACCCTATATTATCTTCAAAAAGGCATTATAGGTGGCCTTTTCCTCCGCCTCAAAAATGGTCTCTACACTCTTGCTACTGATCCTGCCAAACTAGAAGAAATTGCCAACCGACTTTACGCCCCTTCATATCTCTCTTTTGAATATGCTCTCTCTCATTATAATTTAATTCCCGAAACAATCTACTCTGTCACCTCCGCCACCCCAAAAACAACCAGGGAATATGAGGTAAATGGTCTGGCTTATTCCTACACCACCATTCCCCCCGTTGCCTATACGGGCTATATTCCCATCACACAAGATTATCGTTCATATCTCATTGCCGAACCAGAAAAAGCCGTAGCCGACTATCTCTATCTCCTCTCTCTCGGTCGCCGTGGTCACTATGAACGTCTCGATGTCTCCAAGCTCAATCAGAAGAAAATTGTCCAATATTTATCCCTTTATAAAAGACCCTCCCTCTACAAATTATTAAAAGAATTTAAGGAGTCAAATGTTCTCTCAATCATTTCTTGATGAACTTGCGACAAAATATCAAACAAGTCCCGAGAACGTTTATCGTGAATATCTGCAGCATTTAATTCTTTCTCATCTATATCAACAAAAAGAAAGTAATCAATTATATTTTAAGGGGGGGACTGCTCTGCGCCTTGTCCAAAGAAGCCCACGTTTCTCCGAAGATCTCGATTTCGACACCAACCTGCATCAGATTTCTACTTGGGAATCAGTGATTGAAAATACTCTAGTTTCTCTCACACATGAAATACCTCTTGATATTTCAGAGAGCAAATCCACAACTGGTGGATACTTGGGTATTTTTACCTCTTCTGTATATAACAAATCCATCGAGATTAAATTTGAAATTTCTTTTAGGCTCCAGAGTGCCTCGGGAATCATTCGGGTGGTTCAAAATGACTACCTTCCTCCTTATTCTATTTATTCAGTATCAGATTCTCAATTAGTTCAGGGAAAATTGTCGGCTCTGTTTGACAGAGCTAAGCCTCGGGATTTTTATGATTTATATTTCTTATTGCGAGCAAATCTCCTAACTCCAACCGACAAACAACAATTAGTCAAGGCCAAAGAGCTTCTAAAAAATAGTATCCATCTCAATTTTAACACCCAACTAAAACATCTCCTCCCGAGATCTCACTGGATGATCATCAAAGATTTCAAGTCAACGCTCTCACAAGAATTAGAACGCTTTACAAGGTAGAAAGGAATTCAAAATTCACCTCACGTCCGAAACTGATCAGAGACAACTAGAGTTAGACGGGGTCGGAGCCATCAAAAAACTCGGTATCCCAGCCCAAGACCTCAAATACTCCGTTGTGTCAGATCGCTAGGGTATACTAGTTATATGCAGCAACACCCAATTCCTCAAAATGTCACTCAGTATCAATTCCGCCTCGTAGGGGACATGACTCTCAAACAGTTTCTCGAACTGGCCTTCGGGCTTGTCTTGGCTTACTTATTTTTTGCCAGTAACTTAGTTTTTATCTTCAAGTGGCCTCTCGTTATTCTCTCTATTCTCTTGGGGGCTGGACTGGCCTTCTTCCCCGTAGAAGACCGCCCTCT
>Ga0210044_10007015_pt1 | contig 14566 bp, 11 predicted proteins | sample CryGey13umfilter_2_FD_183959 | JGI IMG/M metagenome (GOLD analysis project Ga0210044, IMG submission 183959) | Groundwater microbial communities from aquifer in Utah, USA - Crystal Geyser 4/9/14 3 um filter (SPAdes) (version 2) | ecosystem: Environmental > Aquatic > Deep subsurface >...
CCGCCCGCGCCGCCCGAGCCGGAGAGGTCACAGTGGATGGTCTGGTACTTGCCGTCGGTGCCGTTGCCGCCGTTGCCCGCCGCGGCGGCGAGCCCGTCAGCCTTCAGCGTCCCGGCGACGACGATGCTCTCGGTGGCGCTGAGGATGATCGCGCCGCCGCCGGCATTGCCTGCGCCGCCGCCGCCCGATCCACCCACGCTGCTGTACATCGATTCCATGGCGTGCGCGCCGCCCGATCCGCCGCCTCCGCCCGACCCGAGCCACAGCGCGCTGTCGGTGGTGGTGTCGGCGTTCTTGCCCGGCGCCCCGTACCCTCCCGCCTGGCCCGCGCCGCCGGTCTTGGGGCCGTCGCTGTTGGCCATCGTCACCGCGGCGCCGCCGGCCCCGCCGAAGGGTCCACCCCCCTTGCCGCCGGCCCCGCCGGTGGTGGAGGTGGCGTCGTAGGTCCCCGCCTGGCCGCTCGCGCCGCCACGAACCCCGGCGCCGCCGCTGCCCGAGGTGCTGGACTTGCACGTGGTGCCACCGCCGGTGTGACCCACGGCGCCCCCGCCGCCGCCCCCGCCGCCGAAGCCCGCGCCGGCGGCGTCGATCGTCGTCCCCGAGCTGACCAGGATCTGTCGCGCGACGATCCTCAGGCACCCGGTCTCCCCGGCGTCGCAGCTGGTCACGTCGTCGCTGCCGTTGTACGCGGTCACGGTCACGTTGCCCGAGACCACGACCCGCTTTCCGGGGTGGTTCAGCAGGCCCGACAGGGAACCGGAGATGGAGACGGTGCATAGCCCGGTCTGGCACGGCTCGGCCGCGCTGCAGGTCGTGCCGCAGGCGCCGCAGTTGGCATTGTCCGTCTGCAGGTCGACGCACTTGCCGGCGCAGAGGGTCGGACAGCCCTGATCGCCGGGCGTCGCCTCGGGGATCGTCGTCTCGAAGCTGCCACCGTCGACATTCGCGCCCAGCACCATGGAGAAGAAGTTGCAAGCGTTACCCGAGCCGTCAAAGGTCTGTGTGGTCGTCGCCAGCACCGCTCCGCCCTTGTCGACGGCCGCGGCCCACACCCGGGCCTTGAACCCATCGTCGCCCGCCGGGCCCACCTGCACCGCCACCGTGGCGTGCCCCCGCGAGCGAAGGGTGGACGCCTCGAAGGTCGCGGTCTCTGTCCTGGACCCCACCTCCACGGACAGCTGGACGGCGTCGACCTTCGCCGGGGACAGGCCCGACGCGAGGCGCAGCTCCAGCTCGAAGGCCGGAGACTCTGACTCGCAGGCCTTCTTGCAGCCAGTATGGCCGGTCAAGACGGCCAGCACCGCGGTCAGGGTCAGCCATCGATGAGCGTCGGTGAACACGTCTGAAACGGTACCACCTTCCAGTGGTGCATGCACATCGGTCCATCGCATCAGCCAGGCCGTCAGCCAGGCCACTGGCCCTCACACGGTCTTTTGGACGCGACATCGGGAATCGGGTGGCCCCTGAGGAAGGAGGACACACGATGACGCGACGCAACATGAGATGGATGGTGGGTCTGGGCTTCCTGCTCCTGGCCGCCTGTGGGGGCAGCAGCACCTGCAAGCGGGCCTGCCGCAAGGCGGAGAGCTGCCTCACGCAGCGCCCCGGCGGCGTGGGAACGACACAGGGCGCGGGAACGACACCGAGCAGCACCTGCGACGGGATCGACAGCTGCGACGAGAAGGCGGCCTGTCAGGCCAGCTGCCTGCTGCAGAGCACCTGCGACGAGATCGCGGCGGGCTCCGCCGCCCTGTCGGCCTGCCTCGGGCAATGCCACACGGTGGTCATCCCCACCGGCAATGACGCCGGGCTGGTGAAGCCGCTGACGCGGGACGGCGGGTGGAGCTGTACGCCGGACTGCGCCGGCAAGCAGTGTGGTGATGATGGCTGCGGTGGCAGCTGCGGCACCTGCGTCTACGGCGCGGTCTGCTCCTGGGGCACCTGCGCCTCGAGCTGCACGCCCAACTGCAGCGGGGCGCAGTGTGGCGACGATGGCTGCGGCGGGAGCTGCGGCAGCTGCGGCCCGGGCCAGACCTGCTCCTACGGCAGCTGTGCCTCTACCAGTTCCAACTCCGGCGCGCTCTGCTCCCAGAGCACGTCTTGCAGCGGCACCGACGCCTGCATGGTGTTCGACGAGTACGCCGTGAGCGGCATGTGCCTCGGCGCCTGCGCCACCGTGGGCGATCTGTGCGCCACCTCGGGCAGCATGTTGTCGGTCTGTGCGCTGTCGTCGCAGAGCACCGGGCAGCTGTACTGCGTCTTCATCTGCGAGCTGCAGGGCTCGAGCTACCCCTGTCCCAACAGCTTGGACTATGCATGCAAGGTGTTCGACACGACCCGGCCCGACGTCAAGCTCTGCATGCCCAAGTGAGCAGCCGTCATTGCTTCGCGTCGGGACCCGTGTCGACCCCGGCGTCGGGCGCCGCCTCCGCCGGCCCCTGGCCCAGCAGCGTCAGCACCTCGCTGTGCTCCAGCGTGCTGCCGCCCTTGAGGTCGTGGACGGTGAAGTCCACGCGGTGCTTGCCGCCGCGAGGCAGGGTCAGCGCGCCCTCCACCGTGGCCACCGGCGCCTGGTGCGCGGCGACGCTGCCCTCCTGCTGCGCCGCCCGGGGCTGGTCCAGCACCACCCGCCCCACGCTGTCCATCACCAGCAGCGAGAGCAGCAGCGAGAAGCGCTGTTGGCGGTCCAGCCCGAGACCCCCGACGCGCAGCCGGTAGCGCAGGGGCTGCCCGGCCTCGAAGGTCGATCTCTTGCCCCCGACCCACGAGAACGAAAGCACCCCCAGCTTGCCGAAGCCCTCGGCGCGCACGGCCTTCATCGCGTCCAGCAGCGGTCGACCGCCCAGCTCCACGTCGCGGATCTCCGAGTCCTTGTAGGCCACCTGCATCGCGGCCTGGCCCCGGGCGAAGCTCAGCACGTAGGCCCCGCGGGTCATGCCGTCGGACGGCAGCTGCAGCCCGGTCAGGCTGAAGTCACGCAGGCCGCCGAGGTGGTGGAACGCGCGGGAGATGACGCGGAACGTCCGGCGCGGCAGGTGGCGTCGCAGGTCGGGGTGCGCGATGGGCTCGAAGGCGGCGTAGTCGTCGTCGGCCAGCGCCTTCAGCATCAGCTCCGTGTTGTGGTTCAGCTCACGGCGGGCGCTGCACCCCGGCAGGGTGCACAGCACGAGCAGACCCAGTGTGCATCGCGACAGCATCTTCGCCATCATATGCCGAAAGCCAGGGGTGGCTCAACGTTCGGCGGGGTCGATGGAGCTGTCCCGAAGCGAACGTGCCTGCTCGCGTTCGTGGACCTCTCGCGCCGACTGCGCCTCCTCGAGGGTGCGGAACCGCAACACGCCCCGTGGAAAGTGCGGCAGCGCCCGGACGTGCGCACGCTCCCAGACGGCTGCGATCTGCCGGAGCAGCTGACCGCCCGAGGGGCGCGGAGGCCGCGGCATCTCGGCGACATCGTGGTAGCGCTCAACGCCCATCCAGATCCTCCTCGAGGTCGAACGTCTGTCGCAGGGCCTGCGCGTCCGCGCGATCGATGGGACGGACGGTGTCCTTCTTCAGGCGATAGAGCGCTCGCGGCGTCGCCACCCGGACGGTGGTCCCCTCGAGCACCAGCTGTTCGAACTCCAGGTCCTCGTATCGGACGGCGTCACCCAGGCGGGTCAGGATGTCCAGGTAGATCGTTCCGGTCGGGGGACCGTAGCGCACGGCGGGGTAGTCCCCACACAGATCCTCGGCGGTGATCTCCTCGATGTGTGGATCGTCCCAGATCGAGCGCAGCGCCTGTCTCAGCCGTCGGATGTTGTCCGGGTGGGGAGCGACGAACAGATCCACGTCCTGCGTGGCCCGGACCAGCCCGTGGATATTGAGGGCCGCTCCGCCGATGAGGACATACTCCACCTGGTGCTCGTACAGCGCGGCCAGGATGCGCAACAGTTCTCGGACGTACTCCACGATCGGAGTCTACCATGTGCTGACATGTCGCGGAGGCTTCACGCGGGCATGATCCGCGGGGCCTCTGCCTGCCCTATCGCCTCCTCGGCTCCCCTCGGCTCCCCGCCAGTCAGTCCGGATGCACCCACGCTACCCCGTCGACGTCTCCGAAGTGGGCGTCGAACGAGATCAGGTCAGCGCCGGTCTGCAGCGCGTGCGCCGCGATCCAGATGTCGTTGGTCGGGATCGGCCGGCCCTTGCGCCGCAGCTGGACCACGAGCCGGGCGTAGCGATCGGCGGTGGTGTTGTCTGTCCCGACGGACGAGACTGCGGGATCCGCGAGGAACTCGGCCAGCTCGCGGGCGTTCTGCCCGCAGCGCGAGCCGAGCCTGAAGCCCGCCAGCAGCTCGCCGATCATCACGCTGCTCGCGTAGACCTTCTCGCTGTCGCGGAGCAGCTGGGCCACGCCCTCGTGCCCGCGCTTCCAGGCGACGTAGGCGTTGGTGTCGAGCAGGATCCTCACCGCCACAACTCCTCGTCGATGGCCTCGAAGAGGCGCAGGGCGTCCTCGACCTCCTGGGCCTGCCTGGCCGTCCAGGTGCCCGCGAGGTGGTCGAGCCGGGTGCCGATATGGTCTTGCCGGGAGGGGGAGGAGCTATCGAGGCCAGCCCCACGACGCAGCAGTCGGATTGCCACCTGGTTGAGGCTGATGCCTTCCTCCCTGGCGACGTCTCGGAGCCGCTGCTCGAGCGCGCGCTCGTTGCACCGCAGTGTCAGCTGCACGTGGGTCTCCTCGCTGCACAGGCGACTCTCATATGGTTCATTATGACTCATGATGTGCCTCGTGCAAGTCACCGCTCCCAGCGCGCCTGCTGCAGGGTCAGCGCCAGGGTCAGGTGCTCCCCGGTCACCGTGTCCTGGTCCTCGAGGTCGGCCACCGTGCGTGCCACCTTGCACGCCCGATGCACCGCCCGGGCGCTGAGGCCGTGGAGCTCGGCGTAGCCCGCCAGCAGCTCGCGGGAGTCATCATCCAGCGGCACATGTCGCCGCAGCTGCCGGGTGTCCATCTGGGCGTTGCAGTGGATCTGGCGGCGGGATCGCGTGCGGCTGAAGCGCTGCTGCTGCCGCGCCCGCGCCCGCGCCACGCGGTCCGCCATCTCGGCCGAGCTCTCCCCCGTGGCCTCAACCTGCACCAGCTGGCGCGTCTCGGGGGGGCTGACGTGGATGAACAGATCGAAGCGATCCAGCAGCGGGCCGGAGATGCGGTTCAGGTAGCGCAGCGCCTCCTTCTCCCCGCAGCGGCAGGTGCGGACCCCGGAGCCGCGGTAGCCGCAGGGACACGGGTTCATCGCCGCCACCAGCATGAAGCGCGCGGGGTAGGTCACGGCGTGCTGTGCCCGGACGACGGTGACCTCCCCGTCCTCCAGCGGCTGGCGCATGGCCTCCAGCGCCGGGCGCTGGAACTCCGGCAACTCGTCGAGGAACAGCACGCCGTTGTGCGCCAGGCTGACCTCCCCCGGACGCGGGTGGGCCCCGCCCCCCACCAGCCCGGCCCAGGAGCAGGTGTGGTGCGGCGCGCGGAACGGGCGCAGCCGCACCAGCGGGTGGCCCCCCAGCAGCCCCGCCACGGAGTGGATCATCGTCGTCTCGATTGCCTCCGCCAGCGTGGGCGGCGGCAGGATCGTGGCCATGCGCCGGGCGATCATCGTCTTCCCCGCGCCGGGTGGGCCGAACAGCATCAGGTTGTGTCCGCCGGCGGCGGCGACCTCGGCCGCGCGCCGCGCCTGGGGCTGGCCCGTGACGTCGGCGAAGTCCACCGGAGCCGGAGGCGGCGGGCCGTCCAGCAGTCCGGAGCGCACCGGCTCGGGCTGGCTCGTGCCGGCCACCAGGTCCACGGCCTCGCGCAGGGTCTGGACGCCGTAGACCCTCAGCCCCTCCACCAGCGCGGCCTCGGCGGCGTTGACCCGCGGCACCACGATGCCGGACAGCTTCTGCGCCCGGGCCGAGCGCGCGAGCGACAGCACGCCGCGGATCGGCTTGACGCGCCCGTCGAGGGACAGCTCGCCGGCGAGCATCAGGTCGGGTCGCTCCAGCGCGAGCATGCCGCGGGAGACGAGGATCCCGATGGCGATGGGTAGATCGAACGCGGCGCCGTGCTTGCGCACGTCGGCCGGGGCGAGGTTGACGGTGATCCGCACCGAGCCCACGTCGAGGTCGCTGTTGTCCAGCGCGCCGCGGATGCGCACGGCGCCCTCACGCACGGCGAGCACGGGGAGCCCGACGAGGTGGAACCCGGGGATGCCGAAGGCGACATCCACCTCCACCTCGACGGGGATGGCCTCGATGCCGACGACGGTCGCGGTCTTGAGCTTGCAGAGCATGCCCGCGTGAGAAGCAGATTGCGGGCCAGATCTCGCGCGAGCGATCCCGGCAGGTTGTCGGGGGGCAGCGCGCGGAAGATCCGGTGGGCCGGTCCGGAGCCGTGCGGCTGCCGGATCTGACGAGGCCCGCCGCGGCCGCCCGTGTAAGTGCTTGGTGCCATAGGAATCACCTGGCAGGTCAACGGTACGAGCGATTGGGGCAGGTTGCGGGCGATGCCGAGAGTTCTGCGCTGGCATTCTTGAGCGCTAGCAAGGCGTATGCCAAGGTCGGCCGCCATGTAGACAGTATCCGTTGTCTCCACAGGTACGTGCAGGCACTGCCGTATCTTCGGGCGACACGTGGACGCAACGTCGCCTTCCTCCTGCTGACAGACGCCCACTTCAGGTTGGCCGAATCCGCGCGAGCAAGGCGGGACTTGACGACGGCAAGGCTTCAATATGAGCTGAGTGCCGATACGTACAGGAGATCTTCTGCGGCCGCCGACTCGAAAGCAGGCGCTATGGCAGCGTTGGCCCTGTATGAGCTGAGCAAACTCGACTTTGCGGACTTCCAAGCAATCAAGCTTGCAGGTGACTTTCGCCATGTCGTAACACAGCGTAACACAGAGGGACAGGACCCTGGGGCCTGCTGCTGGCAAGCTCACCGACCTATATCGTCGAATACGGTCTCATGGCAGATCGTGGGATATCGTCGCAACGTGCATGGGAGGCGTCGTGGCTGGTCACTACTGGTCACTACGTTTCAGTGTTCGAAGACGCTGTCCGCCAGACGGTGCCGTCTCCAAGGGACGCTGAGACGCTCAAGTCGATCAATATTAGTCTTCAGCATGTAAGGGCATCATCGGAGCGATTGCTGAAGATGTGTCTGCTTGACGCAAAGAAGGACGGTGTGAGCGGGCGAGCAATCGAACTCGCGCGACGGTACTTGCGCATGGTCCATGAACGTCAATAGGCGGCGTCTCCGCATGAGCGTGCGCACGCGTCTTCTCCCTTCGGAAACGACAAGGCGGCCTAACGTTATGAATGTTCATATCAATGTTCTACCCCCATTTTCGGACCGCACCCGGTCGCAGGCGACCTGACCGTCGGCCTGTTCTTCAAGGACTCCTCATCAAGCTACATGCGCTACCGACCTGTGGTATGTCTGGAAGGAGGCGGGAGGCACGACCATTCGGGCGATGACGCACGGCAGCCCGCAAGGCAGTCCCATCCTGGCGGGGGCAACACGATTCGCTTCGCGCATGACCTGGGCCTGGACGGAGACGTCGTCCACAGCGTTGCCGCCGGCATCGCGTCGCCCTCGTACAGCAACAGCTACTACGACGTGGTGCTGTGGACGCAGCAGGGCGGCGGCTGGGCCACCGAGCGGGTGCACGATGCCCAAGCGGCCGGGAGCGAGGCCTCCTGCCCGATCCTGCCCGGGCAGGGGTGCTGCGACCGGCTGGCCTACACCGTGGTCTCCTCGTCGGGTCAGGCGACGGTCCGCGTGACCACACGGTCGGGCGAGACCTGGGCCTACGCCGACGTGGGCGAGCCGGTGGCACTGAAGCCGCCCTCCTCTTCACCGCACTGCCTGGCCACCGCCATGAGCGTCGTCGATGATACGACGTATCTGTCCGTCGTCACGTCCGATGCGATCATCGTCTACCAGGGCGGCGAGGACGGCTGGCAGGAGCACCGGATCGAGACAGACGCCGAGGCGGTGTCGGCCGACCTGGTGGTGGACGGGCAGGGAGCCGTGCATCTCGTCTATGAGGTGGGCGACGCGAAGAGCGGGGCGAACGGGGACATCTACTACGCCGCCCAGACCTGCCAGCCGGAGGGCTGACCGCAGCTCGCCGCACCACATCAGCGAGCGATGGTCAGCACCGTCCCCCGCGTCACGTCCCGGGCGCCCACGCGGATGTCCAACACACCATCGGCTCCCACGGTCCACCCGGTGCCCGTCCGCGAAAGCGCCGCCGTATCGGGGACGCGAGCTAGGGCGACCCCGTTCAGGCTGACCCGCGCCACCGTCTCGACCCCCACCACGGTCACCCGCACCTCTCGACGCTCGGGGGCCGAGGCGTAGGTCCCTCGAGCACCGTCGATGATCAACTCCATCCCGGCGACCGTGGGCCGCTGCCAGATCGACGTGCGGCGCACGGCTCCGTCGAGGTAGGCCACCGTCTCGCCGTCGTCCTCATACAGCGTGAAGCGCCCCGGCGCCCCGCCAAAGACCCGCAGCACCAGCCCCTCCCGGCGGCTGCCGTCGGCCCGCTGCCCCAGCATGTTCAGCGTCTGGTCGTCCACCCGCGTCCGCGGGATGATGGCGCCCGCCCGGGCGTACAGCGGCAGCATGAACAGGCCATCCCGCTTCAGCGGCACGCCCCGCAGCCACTGCCCCCGGCTGTCGATCGGCTTGCCGTCGCGATAGTCGTACCACCTGCCCGCCGGCAGGTACACGTCGGGCTCCAGCCCCAGCATCAGGTCCCGGCCGATCATCCGCTGGCACCAGATGCGGCGCACCGCCGGGTCCTGCTGGTAGTGATAGACCGGCGGGGGAAAGACGGCCTCGCCGTCGAGGTGCGCGCGATGCGCCAGCGAGTAGAGGTAGGGGCCGAGCTCGTAGCGCAGGCGCACGCTGGCCCGGTTGCTGGCCAGGTGTCCCACGCGATCCGGGGCAGTCTCGTGCCGGCGCTCGAGGTTGTTGGTGTGGGGCCGCACCGGCACATCCAGCGCCGCACCACACGCCAGCCAGCGAGTGTAGAGCGGATCCAGCTCGCCATCCAGCGCCCCGCGATGGAATCCACCAATGTCGCTGCCGAAGTAGTCCACGCCCGACAGCGACATCTGCATCTGCGCCGCCAGGTGGGCCTCCAGGCTCCGGGCGTTGGAGCCGATGTCCCCCGACCACATCGCCGCACCGAAGCGCTGGATCCCGGGCGCGCCGGAGCGCGTGAGCACGAAGGGGCGCGAAAGCGTCCGGTGCCGACGATAGCCGCGATGGATCCCCTGGACCCAGGCGAAGCTGTACAGGTTGGCCACCGCGTCGTGGCGGTGGTCGAAGCGCGGCGGGAAGCCGTGGTACCAGCCGTCGGCGTCGAAGTCCTCGGGTTCGCCGAGATCGGTCCAGTGGCCCACCACCCCATGGGCCACGAGGGGCGCGCGCTTGCGGTCATGCCAGAAGTCCCCCGCCGCGGGTCGGGTCCAGTCGATCATCGATCCCAGACCCCACCAGCTGTCGAGGATCACCGGTCGCCCGTCGGGCGCCGCGTGGTGCACCAGGTAGCCGGCCTGCTTCAGCGCCTGGAACCCGGGCAGCCCCTTGCTGACGTAGGACTCCTCGATCAGCATCACGGCCACGCCCAGGGCTCGCAGCTCCTGGATCTGCTTCGCCGCCGACGGGAATCGCGTCGTGTCCCAGCTCAGGGAGCCCATGCGACTGTCGGGTGAGCCGCGTTCGATCCCGCCGAACCAGAACAGATCGAGCACGAAGCCGTCCACCGGAAACCCGTGCTGGTGCAGGCTGGCGAGCTTGCTCCGCACCTCGTCGAACGAGCGGTAGCCGTACTCCGAGACCCACAGCCCCAGGGCTCGCCTGGGGGGAACCGGGGGGCGACCGGTGAGCTCCATGTAGTCCCGGCGCAGGTCGGGCAGGTCTGGCCCCAGCATCAGGTACAGCTGGATCGCCTCGGCGGCCAGCGTGACCTTCAGCGGATCGGATCGCAGGTCCCAGCGCTGGGCCTCGGGACGATCGACGAACAGCCCGTAGCCCTGGCGCCCGTCGGCCAGGGCGAACATCACCGAGAACTGATTGTTCCCCACCGCGCCCCCTTCGAACGGCATCATCCGGTTGCCGTGCACGCTGCCCGGAGAACGCACGTGTCCGAGCCAGTCGCCGCCCGGGGAGGTCAGCAGCTGCTGGCCCAGGCCGTAGACGTTGCGCGTGGGTCCGCGGTCCAGCGCCAGCCCGCGCAGGACGCCCCCCCGCACCAGCGGGCGCAGCCGGGTCAGCCGCCGCGACCCGTGCTGCACCGTCACCGTCAGCGAGGCGGGATCCACGCGCAAACCCACCTCGGCCGTGCGCAGCGCGCCCCTGCCATCGACGTGAAGCTCCCGCGGACCCGGGTATCGCACCCGCGACACCATCGGGCTGGTGGGGATGGGTCCGACCAATGCGGCCCCTTGCTGCAGCGACAGGTGCACCAGATCGTCGTCCAGCAGCTCGATCTTCAGCGTCAGGCCGCCGGCCACGAACTGCGTGCGGTGCACCGCTCTGTCGCGCCGGGGCGCCGGACGACCGCCCGCGACGGGCACCGGGCGCTCGCCGCAGCCGAGCAGCATTGCGGCGATCAGGATCGTGAATCGCACGTTGCTCACGAGAGTTGGTATTGCAGTGCTCCCCCGCGCCATATAGCATGGCGCCCCCTGACCCTACCATGCCGATTGTCGATTCATGTCACGTTGGCTGAAGAACCTGAACCCCGAGCAACGGGAGGCGGTGCAGACCATCACCGGCCCGCTGCTGGTGCTGGCCGGCGCCGGCAGCGGCAAGACCCGCGTGATCACCCACCGCGTGGCCCACATGATGGAGCTCTCCATCGATCCGCAGCAGATCCTCGGCGTGACCTTCACCAACAAGGCAGCGGCAGAGATGCGCCAGCGACTCACGGGCATGGTGGGGCAAGGCGCGAGCAAGGTCACGCTCAGCACGTTCCACTCCCTGGGGCTGCACATCCTGCGCGCCGAGCGCGCCCGGCGTAAGCGCTCCGGGGCGCTGAGCGTGTTCGACACCGGCGACCAGCTGTCCTGCCTGCGCGAGCTGTGCCACCGGATCCACCTCGAGCGCAGCCTGGACCTGGGGTCGATCCTGCAGCGCATCAGCGCCTACAAGAACGCCTTCGTCGAGCCCGGCGACTCTGTGGCCAGCGAGGATCCGTACGACGAGGCGGCGACCCTGCTCTACCCGGCGTATCAGGAGCAGCTTCAGGCCTACAGCGCGGTGGACTTCGACGATCTGGTGTGTCTGCCCACGCGTATGATGGAGCAGTCCGACGCCTGCCGCCACCGCTGGTCCGACCGCTTTCGCCACGTGCTGGTGGACGAGTATCAGGACACCAACGCCGCCCAGCTGCGCATGCTGCGCGCCATCGCCGGGCCGCACCGCAACCTGTGCGTGGTGGGCGACGACGACCAGTCGATCTACGGCTGGCGCGGGGCCGAGGTGCGCAACATCCTGCGCTTCGCCAAGGACTTCCCCGGCGCGAAGACTGTGACCCTCGGACGCAACTACCGCTCGGTGGGCTCGGTGCTGCGGCTGGCCGGCGCCGTCATCGCGCGAAACCCCGAGCGCCACGAGAAGACCCTCGTCGCCGTGCGCGAGGAGGGGACGCCGGTGCGCATGGTGGTGACGTCGGATGGCGACTCGGAGGCGCGCTGGATCGTGAGCCACATCCGGGAGGCGCTCGCCGGTGGCCGGCGCGGCGGAGACATTGCCGTGCTCTACCGCTCCAACCTGTTCTCCCGCGAGCTGGAGAGCGAGCTGCGGGCGGAGGGGATCCCATACCGCGTGCTGGGCGGCACCTCGTTCTTCGAGAGCAAGGAGGTCAAGGATCTGGTGGCCTACCTGCGGATCTGCGCCAACCCCGCCGACGAGATCAGCCTGCGCCGGGTGATCAACGCCCCGCCCCGGGGCATCGGCCCGCGTACGGTTTCGACGCTATCTGACTGGTCCGAGAAGCACCAGACGAGCTTCTACCAGGCGCTGCGCCAAGCCGACGAGATCCTCGGCGGCGGTCGCTCGGCCACGGCGGTGGCCGGGTTTCTGGAGCTCACCGATCGGTATCGGCGACGACTGGGCCAGGGCAGCCAGCTGGCGCCCGCTGCGCGCGCCCACGGGCGTGCTCCACTCCGCGCTCCAGAGCGGCTCCCCGATGTCGCGCGCGAGCTGTCCGACGAGCTCGGTCTCGAGGCGCAGATCCGCCAGACACCCGGCACGCCCCAGGCGGCGGACCGCCGGGTGGCGCGGGTCCGCGGCCTGATCGACGGGATGCAGAGCTACTGCGCCCACGCGCCGCGACCCTCGCTGCAGGAGTATCTCGGCCGCATCGCGCTCAGCAGCAACGAGGACGACGAGCCCGTGGGTCGCGACCTGGTGACCCTCTCCTCGCTGCACGGGGCCAAGGGGCTGGAGTTCCGCCTGGTGCTGCTGGCCGGGATGGAGGAGGGCTACCTGCCCCACGAGCGCACGATCAACCCGCACCAGAACGACATGGAGGGCGGCGACATCGCCGAGGAGCGCCGGCTGCTGTACGTCGGGATCACCCGCGCGATGGACGAGCTGGTGCTGACGCGGTGTCAGGAGCGCATGCTGCGTGGTCGCCCCCAGCCTCGCACCCCCACCCGGTTCCTCGACGACATCGGCCCCGAGCTGCTGCAGCTGGACGACCTGACCCTCCCCCCCGACCACGAGCAGATGCAGAGCATGCTGGCGGATCTCATTGCCCGCCTGGAGGGCTGACGGCGTGAAGGGCTACGGCTGCTTCGGATAGCAGCTCAGGCTGTTGGGGATGCACTGGGCGCCCTGGAGCTGGGGCAGGCACCAGTAGCCCGCGGGACACGGCTGCTGGGCCGAGCATCCCCGACCAGCCACGCGACTCCACGCATCGTCACCTCCTCGCCTCACGCGAAGCAAGCGACGGGCCAGCCCCAGGTCCGCAATACGACGTGCCTCAGGAATGCGAGGTGGGACATCGGTCCCATCGCTCGTGCGGCAGAGGAAAGCAATCTCCACCGGTTGACAGGTTGACAGCGGGATCCCGCTCCCACCCCGACGCAGAATTTTCGCGCCCCGGCGGAAGGGGCGCCGCAAGGGAACGTAACACCCGGCACTGGCTTTCCCGACACCAGCGACCATGGTCGGTCGCGAACAGATTCAAGGAGACGTCGATGACGCGCAAACCACTGACTGCTATCATGGGGCTGCTCGCTGTGGGGCTGTGGGCCTGCAACGGGGACGATTTCGAGACCCCCCCGCGGCGGACGGCTCGGTCACCACCGAGGGCGGCGCCTGCACCAACGCCTGCACCGAGGGTGCAAGGACCTGTGAGGGTGACGGGTACAAGGTCTGCACCAAGCTCCCCACCGGATGCACCGGGTGGTCCAAGCTGCAGAGCTGCACCGACAACAAGGTCTGCTCCGGTGGTCAGTGCGTCAGCAACTGCACCAGCCAGTGCTCGGAGAACGCCGTACAGTGCTCGGGCGACGCGGTGCAGACCTGCAAGAAGCGCCCCACCGGCTGCACCGACTGGAGCGTCCCCGTGGCGTGTAAGAGCGGCGAGATCTGCTCCGGGGGCAAGTGCGTCTCCAGCTGCATGAACCAGTGCACCGACGGGGCGAAGCAGTGCTCCGGTTCGGGTGTCGCGAGCTGCATCAAGATGTCCTCGGGCTGCACCGACTGGGACAAGCCGGTGCCGTGCAAGACGGGGGAGATCTGCTCCGGGGGCCAGTGCGTCGGGCAGTGCACCAACCAGTGCACCCAGGGCGCCGTCCAGTGCTCCGGCACCGGGGTCTCGACCTGCAAGAAGATGCCCTCGGGCTGCACCGACTGGGACACCCCGGCGCCGTGCTCCACGGGTCAGATCTGCTCCGGTGGCCAGTGCGTCTCCAGTTGCACCAACCAGTGCACCCAGGGCGCCGTGCAGTGCTCGGGTAACGGCGTGCAGACCTGCACCAAGCTGGCCAGCGGCTGCACCGACTGGGACACGGCGGTCCCCTGCTCCCCGGGCCAGATCTGCTCCGGAGGCAAGTGTGTCTCCAGCTGCCTCAACCAGTGCACCGTCGGCGCCGTGCAGTGCTCCGGCAACGGGATTCAGACCTGCAAGACCATGGCCTCGGGCTGCACCGACTGGGATACTCCCGTGGCCTGCTCCACGGGCCAGATGTGCTCCGGCGGCACGTGCGTCTCCAGCTGCGTCAACCAGTGCACCCTCGGCGCCAAGCAGTGCTCCGGCACCGGCGTCTCCACCTGCGTCAACGCGCCCACCGGCTGCACCGACTGGGACACCCCGGTCCCCTGCACCACGGGACAGATCTGCTCCGGGGGCAAGTGTGTAACCAGCTGCCTCAACCAGTGCACCGTCGGCGCCGTACAGTGCTCCGGCAACGGGGTGGCGACCTGCAAGACCATGGCCACCGGCTGCACCGACTGGGACACCGCCGTCCCCTGCGCCACGAACCAGACCTGCTCCGGGGGCAAGTGCGTCGCGAGCTGTCTC
>Ga0210044_10007018_pt1 | contig 14565 bp, 12 predicted proteins | sample CryGey13umfilter_2_FD_183959 | JGI IMG/M metagenome (GOLD analysis project Ga0210044, IMG submission 183959) | Groundwater microbial communities from aquifer in Utah, USA - Crystal Geyser 4/9/14 3 um filter (SPAdes) (version 2) | ecosystem: Environmental > Aquatic > Deep subsurface >...
GAAACCCCGTTCTGGTTTATCCTGCGCGCCCTTTCGGAGAGGTGGATGAGCGGTTTAAGTCGCACGCCTGGAAAGCGTGTGTGGGATAACATCCCACCGCGGGTTCGAATCCCGCCCTCTCCGCCATATCAAAGACTTAGGGTTACTTAACCCTACTTCTTCATACCCGAATCTACCTAATAAATGGGTTTTCGCTGTGCCAAATTTGTGCCAACTGTGCCAGATTTGCGTGGCTTCTCAAAGTATATTTGAGAAGCCGAACAGTTTCTCGAGGCAAGAAATTTTTTGTTCGAGCCGTTTCAAATACAGCCCAAATAATTGTCATTCTGAAAGAATCCCTTATTTTCGAGGTGGAAATGGTGATTTTCTGTTCTAAACTAGACGCCCGCCCTGCCCGCTGTAAAGCAAGTAGTTGGTCATAGCGGATTTTGATTTCCATTGAGAGGTGGCATTTGAGTCAAATTCCGGAAATTAGGGTGTAAAGCGTTGGGCGAAATGGAGGGAGTTTCTGCCCTTAAATTGAGGCAACACAGGAAGGGATCTCCAATGGCTGAAAAGAAAATCATCTTCATTGCTTTCGCAATCGAGGATGAACGAATCCGAGACATGATTAAGGGGCAGTCATTGAGTGCTCAGTCTCCATTCGAGTACGTAGACATGTCGGTAAAGGAAGCCTACGACGAAGAATGGAAAAAGAAGGTGCGGACTCGCATCCTTCGATCTGATGGCGTGCTCGTGGTCGCCAGTAAGAACTCACCGAACTCAAGTGGGCAGAAGTGGGAAATTCAGTGTGCCAAAGAAGAAAAAAAGAAGATTCGTGGAATATGGGCCTACAAAGGAGATCGCACCGACCTTGCAGGCGTAAATACGATGGTCTGGACATGGGACAACATCGCTAACTGGATAGATAGCCTCTGATGCGCAAAGCACTCATCGTCGGTATTGATCACTATGCCAACGTTTCTTCGCTCCACGGCTGTGTGAATGATTCGTTCGCGGTTAAATCTATGCTTGAACGGCACGCTGATGGTTCGGTGAATTTCGGAGTAATTCATCTATCTGCCGCTGGCTCAGGCGAGCCGGTGGAACGACACGACCTTCGGCAGGCAATCGAAAGCCTCTTCGCTGGCGATGGCGAGGTTGCGCTTTTTTACTTTGCCGGACATGGTCACATTGAAGCGACTGGCGGGTATCTCTGCTCATCCGACGTAAAGACTGGAAACGACGGCGTTCCATTGGCTGAGATCATGACTATGGCCAATCTGTCGAAGATTCAAAACCGCGTGATTATTCTTGATAGCTGTCACAGCGGAGTCGCGGGTGGAAGCGCATTGCAGCATAAGGTGGCCGAGATCAGCGATGGAGTGACCATCCTTACAGCATCGACAGAAGAACAGTATGCAACCGAAGAAAACGGAGCCGGTGTATTCACCAGCTTGTTGGTCGATGCTCTCGGCGGAGCTGCCGCAAACCTCGTCGGTGATGTGACGCCAGGTGGCGTATACGCGCACGTAGATCAGTCGCTCGGACCGTGGGCTCAAAGACCCGTTTTCAAAACTAACGTTAAGCGCTTTGTTTCCTTGCGAAAAGTGCAACCATCTTTGGAACTAGCCGAGCTTCGTCGTATCTCAGAGTTTTTTCCTACGGCTGGATTTCAATTCCAACTCGACCCAAGCTATGAGCCTGAGCGGCACGACTCATGGGCTGCGAAACCGCAAGGCATTCCAGCTCCTGACCATATTAACAATGCAATTTTTCTGACTCTGCAGAAGTACAACCGTGTAGGACTCCTTGTACCTGAGGATGCACCGCACATGTGGCATGCTGCTATGGAAAGTAAAACTGTCCGTCTCACGGCACTTGGCGAGCACTATCGGCAGCTAGCTGCTAAAAGCCTTATATGAGATATAACGTGGGAAGAAATATATACTGCCGTGCAAATTCATAATGAGCCAATGCAGAGGTACCTCAATATCCGGTCAGCGTTGTCGGAAGTCAGCAAGATCAAATTCCCACTATTGCAGCATTCATGCTAGCCAAGAAAAGAAACCAAGCAAGTTGCCTGCACTTATCGGAGCAATTGCGGGACATCTCGTAGCGCCAGGTATAGGGGGTATCCTCGTCGGCGGCCTGCTGGGATCTGCATTTGTTAGTGAGAGAAAAGAGAGCAAAGCTCGGGTATTTGTAAGTTTTGACTACGACCATGACGCCTCCTTGAAACACTTCTTGGTGGGTCAGTCCAAACATGATGATTCTCCCTTTGAAATTTCTGATCACTCAATTAAGGAGCACATCACGGGTGACTGGAAGGCTCATGCAAGAAAACGCATTCGGTGGGCAGATATTGTTTGCGTTATTTGTGGAGAGCACACCCACACATCCGCAGGCGTTGGAGCCGAGCTTGCGATTGCGCAGGAAGAAAGTAAGCCATATTTTCTTTTGAAAGGGTACGCTGATAAGGTATGTACTAAACCCAAGCATGCAAGAACATCGGACAAGACGTACAAGTGGACTTGGAATAATCTGAAAAGCCTAATTGGCTGTGCCAGATAGAGGCTTGCGATAGCCAGGCAAGGAAATTAGAGGGTACGGCAATGGGAGAGTCAACGCGGTCGGGGTAGCCCTATTCACTTCTGCGAATATTCTTTTCTGACCAAGCGCCCTGAACACGGCCATCAGCGCCCAAGTAACCGATGCCATGGTAATCTGCCCAAGCAAAATCTTCTTTGTCTTGGCCTCCAAAGCCAAGATTCATGAAGGCTCTGCGTTCACCGCACCACCGCCAGACAAGCGCATATCCAGATGCATCCAGCAAGCTACGCAATTTGGGCAAGTTTGCAAACAATGCGCCTTCGCCACACAACCATCCAGCCAAACCAAACACTGGCTCACCCTGATGTAATACTAGCCCGCGCCGCAAATCCAGTTCCAACCCCCACTCGCGGAACAACGATGGCATGGGTAACAGTATGGGCGCATGATCATCGCGCCGATCTGGGTGCCCACATTCTCCAACCATAGGTCGCCATTTAACCGGCAACCAGAAGTCATGCCAGCTATTGGGTTGAGACTTTCGAAATCCGCCGTCCCAATCAGCCTGTGTGGCAGGCCACTGAGCAAGTGGAGCATGCCAATCATTCGCCGGATCAATTCTGCCTACAGCGGCCAAGTCTTTCTGCATCTTTGGTTTATTCACTTTTTCCAGCAACTTCGGCAAGTCGTCAGCATAAATTAGTATCGGCCAACATTGCCACCATAAGTCGGCGAAATAATCATTTCCAAGCCCCCAGCCACCGGGAGCAAACTTACTTTGCCAAATATGCTCCGCAGCCAGCCTCAGCCAAGGCCCCTCTCCCCAATCTTGCGGCAAAGTAGGTACACAGCCAATGACATCCGAAGGTGGCAGGTCATAACTTGAAGAAGCGACCCAGTCTCTCATTTCCTCCAAGTTATGCAGAGGCCAAGACGGCAGGCTGGGGATGTGCCAGAAATCCTGCTTGTCATTTCTGGCGATGGCAGGCGCAACAACTTGCAGCCAGCGCGCCGGGTCATGAGGGTTGACATGAATTTGGTCTGGCGACTCATATACACATGGCTGCTCATCCCATCCTGGTCGCATGGCGTAGTTGTCGGACAAAAAGGCCAGCAAGGTATGCCAACTGATCCACTGATATTTTTTGCCGATACGCTCCGTGCCTTCATCATCACCCATGCGACTGCGGTCTCGTGTGTAAAAACCAGTATCAAAATCATCAAATCGTTCTGCCGTCCAGCCCAAGGCCAAACAATTCCAAGCCACAAAACGGGCAGCCAGCGCCAAGTTGAATATGTTTTCGTTGCTGCCTCTGGATAGAAAGCTTTCTGCTTGCGTAAATGGCCTGGGAGTTTCGGCAGAACCCGGCAATGGCTGAGACAGAAAGTCGAGCGAGGCAGAATTCCCACCCATAACGTAGCGGTAGAAATCATTGTCCGTACTAGAAAAAACGATTCTTCCATACCCCTTCGATGCATCGAGCGCTCTCAGCCCTTCTTTGCTTGGCACTACATCCAATGGCAATGTGCTCCGATAAGGCGGCCTGACACTGCTTGGGTCAACATCCGGCAACCATCCCCGGCGACACGCTTCTTCTACAATTCGACGGCCAAAATGGCGCAAGGTGATATGACACCAGCGCGCGTTACATTCCGGGAATTGGCTTGCGTAAACCTGCCGGGCTGCCAATGTTGCGGCTTGAGCATCACTCCCGTCCTGCACCACACCCCATACAGCCACCAGCACCGCTTCCAGAACATAAGCATCGTTGACATCAAGATAGTCGGGAAGGAATGCTTCCATCACTTGCGGGCATGCTGCAAGCAATCGAGTGAGTCCTTTCATTGCGGCTAGTCTCAAACCATTCTGCGAGGTTGCGCATGTCCAAGCCAATAACCGGGCCGCAGGCAAAGCTATATCTGAGTGTGCGCCGTGGAGGTTGGCATCTCGCGCCCAAATGACCAACTGGCGTAAATTGGAATGCTCATCACTCCATAAGGGAACCAGATTCACCGACCACATCGCATCGCGTGCGCCGTGAGTTTCCTGAGTCAGCAATCTTGGATGAATGACATGTTCCATCGCAAAGGGGTGGTCAGGAATCAGAGCAAAGCGGATGAGTTCATCCAGCTCTGACGCCAGATTGCTGCTATCCGAATGAAGCCGCCACAAGTCACGCAATGCTTTGCGATCCATTCCAAACTCTTCGGGGCGGCAACGCCAGCGCAAGCTGTCGCTGAAAGCCGCAGATAGCTGCCAATCAGGCCAATCCGTATCATTTTTTGGCAGCAGCGTTGGCAGCTCCGCCCCCGTGCCTTGAGGAACAACCAAACACAGCGCCTCCAGCAAACCAGCCCTGCGAAAATACAGTGGGTGATCCAAATAGTCTCTGGATGTGAGCGGATAAAGGTCGCCGCCAGGGGCGAGGGCGGTGCGCAATGCAGCCAGCTTTTCCTCTCTGCTGACTTTCCCGTCGAACAATTTTGCCAACAATCGGTCAGCGAGGAAGGTGTCGGATAAACGCTCGAAGCCGAACTCGATGACATCATCGTCACCATCCAATCTGTCTATAAGCGCCCCGGAAGAACAGAGAAAAGCAATGATGCCATCTATCCCCGTCATCTCTCTCGCCAATGCATCCGCCTGACCACGCGACAAATGAAAACATCCATTCTCCAGCATCGCTTGCGCCAGCTTGCTCATGGTTCGACGCATGACTTCCGGGCGTGATGTGTTGTCCAGATTCAGCCTATCCTTGGCTTCTTCTTCCAATCGCACCATCCATGCGCGCCAAACCTCCAACCATGATGGCAACCAATGTTCCAATGGGTGGCCCAGCATACTTTTTGCCAGAAGTTGCACATACAATGGATTGCCGAATTCGCCCAGCGGCGGCGCGACGGGAGCCTTGACCCCATAATGTTCAAAATAGCGCAGTAAAGCATCCGGCTCAATTCCGGAAAAACCGGGATGCTCCCACTTCACCCAAGGAGCCTCCACACCGTCATGCAATAACGGCAGGGTTTGTTCCAGGTAATCTGTGCGGACTGAGATAACCAAAGCCAGATGCGGTCGGCGCAGTACTTCCTGAAGCATCCCGGTCAATTCATTCCGCCAGCGCCGACGATCTGGTGTTTCGTTGAGCGCATCTATTACCAGCAAGGCACGTTGGTTGCGATTAGCGGCTTCGTTCTCCAGCTTGTCCAGCAATTGGTCATACGTGCCCTGCCAACCGATGCGCTGGCAAATTGCCTCCCACAGGCCACCCGTAGCATTCAAGGTCTGCCCTAATACTCCCAAGGCGATTCCGCCCGCTTCCAACATCCGGTTAACCTCATGAACCAGCGTATGGGTCTTGCCTTGACCTGCCGGGCCAGTGAGCAGCATCACTCGTTGCCGGGGAAGGTTGGAATATTTTTGCAGGAGATCACTTGCCTCCCGTGCCATGTAGGCAGCTTGTCGCAAGGAATGTTCACGATACCGCCAGGTGTCCTTCTTTTTACTTTGCGCCTCGGCTTTTTCATGCGCTTCATGTTCCGCCCAAGCATGGGTTTCGATGCGAGCCAAGGTATCAAGCATGAAGGCGAAATCGGGAGTTGTTTGCCAATACATGTCGGCGCGCAATGCATCTGCGATCCGCTCCATGTCTGCACGGATGGCAGAAAACGCATCGTCCCGATCAATATGCTTCCAGACTTCAGAGAGTGCCTTATCCAACCCGGCAATGGCAGGTTGCCTGACCAATAACCAATCAAATGCCTGGCCAATGTCCGTTTCCACATGGGCGTCGCTGGTGTAGCGCGGCCCGGCGTTAGCGGTTAAAAGGGATGCCTGATTTTTGAGCCAATCCTTGAATATCGGTAGAGAACCAGGCTGCCGTTGACTCAGAAGTCTGCGTAAATGCCCTTCGAGTTTCGGGGCGAAATCATCTGGAGCTTGATACCTATCAACGGCACCAGTCCATTGACCATTTTCCATAAATGGCGATTGCTGAAAGAATGTCTCTACCCTTTCCCGTTGTCCATCGTCCGGACAAGCAGATATATCATGCTGGCGCCGATACATGAGAATCTCGGGCCTCGATAAACCGCGCCTGCGCGCTTCCCATGCACGATTAAATTCATACTCACTGCCAGATTGATAAGGTGTGCCGTCGAGTTTCCGGAATTCCAGACTCGGTAACGGTGTTCCAAAGCGGCAGTTGAAGATGCCGAGAAACAGGTCGCAGTCATCAGGAGTGGTCAGATGTCTGTTTACGGATGCTTGTGGCGAAAAAAGTGCATCGAATGGAACACCCGCCCCCCAATCCCAAGCTACAACTTCCAAGCGAGTGAAAACGTTTACCAATGGATCGGAATTCATTCTCGCCACCACATTATGAACGGCGTTACGTTCATCAATACAATCCCCAGGAGAAGACAGAAATATGCGGTATGGCGTCATAGATTTCGCCTGCATGGATTGGCTGGTGCGAGTTTGCTATTAGGTCAAGTGTTTACTACAACTGGCACAGCAACCTGAGCGGCTACTTGTTGCGCAATTGGGGTGTAAAGATCAATGTCCGTTTCCGGAGTGCGGATTGAGACAATGAGACTGTAGCGAGCGGGCAAGTCATAGCGTTCTTGGGCTTGGCGGGTGCGCCACCATCCAGTCGATGGATAGACAGCTATGAATCCCCGGCTTGCAAGCTCTGCTGCTGTGCCTCGCCACACATCTTGATGGAGGGATCCGCGATGCCGAAGACCATCACCGAGCAACCAGTTTGAATCGGTCGGTGTGGCAACGCGACCTTCCTCTTCTCGTACCGCTGCTGCATTGATTCGAGCTTGAAAATTTCCCACGGTCTCAAGAGGGCGCCGAACAGCAAAGCGGAGGCGATGAGATGGATAGTGGTACTTGGATGTGCTACCGCGCGCAGAAGGATTAGGCTCAATGAAATAAGACAAGGTCACCCGCATTTCTACTTCGGTATTTTGCAACGCCTCCAGTTGCTCAAGTGGCCATGGCAGCGAATGGAAGTTCATCTCGCGAGTCTTAACGGCGCTGCCATCTTTCACATACGGGTTTAGCTCGTCTTCAACGACAAGTGAGAGCGTATTACTTGCGCTCCACAAAGCTCGCTCCAAGTTGGGGGCGCCCCAGCCACAGTGCTGAATCAAGGCCACATTCTCCTGCTTTGTGCGGCGCGCCCCCTGATGTGGAAACATCTGCAACATGGCAGGAGTCCACTCTGCCGAATTCACAATGAGCGCGCGAATCGTTTCGGGGCGCAAATGTGGATAGTCTGCCATGATCTGGGCGGCCATTCTGGAACAGAGCGCGGACGCCGCGCTCGTAGCGTTCGTTGTCCAGAACAGTCGGGTGAGCGGATTATTGTTCGTGGTCAGCAACTCCAAGCTTGCAAAATTATCTGTGACTAAGCCGTCGGTTGCAGCATTGCCGCCCTCAAAAACCACATCAGGCTTTAGCGGCCATGCTCGATTGCCCCAAAGTGACGACGTGGTTGTAAACGGACTCAAAGCTCCCTCTGGAGCAACCGGGCTGAAATTTGCAGCACCAGCCTCAGTGATCGAGACCTTGGCCGTAAAGGCGCCAACGGTTAACGCATTCCAAGACTGTCCGGGGTCATGAATTTGATTCAAAGAGAGGCTGGCAGGATATTGAGACCAGTCCGCAGGATCTTGAATATTTCCAGCTGACAAAACAAACAAGCGCGGAAATGTCCCTTCACCGAGGTCATCTGAAGCAAGTGAATCAACTGTTGCAGACCATGCCGATGGACGACCAAAATCCCGATAGTCAGACGCTGTCACAGCTGATGAGAAGACGCGTTTGCGTTGACCAAAATGAGTCTCTGGCAGTGTTACTCCGTCCACGAATAGTCGAGCGTGATGCTTGTCGTCCCCGGCATTCGCACCTTGGTTTGGAGTGAGTTTGACCGACTCGATGCGGTGACTAATGACGACTGGTCCGTTAGATGCCAAGAGTTCGTGCAGATCACCATAAGCAGCTAACCCGGCCAAACCTGTACCATGATTAGCTGCGTCATGAACTCCCCAAGCAGCATTGACGGTATGCAGGTCGTTCGCGGCAATCAAAGGCTTAAGCAACGCGTGCCCTCGATTGACTCCTGAATCCAGCAGGCAAACACGAGGAACATCGTCGGTATCTAACGAGGGTTGCAGCCTCCCCAGTAAGTCGTTCGCCCATTGCTGCTGCTCAGCGACACCCATTCCTACGAAAAACTCTGCGGTGTCCTTTGCGCGGCGAAGCTCTGCAACACAATTCAAAGCCATCACATTTTGTGCGAGTTGTTGTTGTGAGCCGAACATCACCAGGACAGAGCGCTCTGGGAAGTCAACTACGGCTTCACTTACCTGGCATTGAGATAAGGCTGCAAGACGCCTAAAGTCATTTACCGCAGCCTGACCACTATCCTTGTTGCGACGTAGCCAGACTTCCCACCAAAATTGTTCTTCTGGATCGGCCGGCAATAGCTCAGGCGAATCCATCCAAAGGCCTTGGATGGCAGATGCACGAATGCTGTCGATAGTGTTTAGCAGCTTCTTGTTATCACGCGGCCTGCCACTGCTGTCAGTACGCTCAGCCAGGTAATCAGTGATCAGGCGTTCAAAATGCTGAAGCTGCCCATCCGGCACAAAGACGTTCGCAAGAACAGCTCTGCCGTCAGATTCCTGAACACTTAAGAGTTCGATGCCTTTTCCCTTACCTTCGGCGGCTAATTTCTCAAATGCCAAATCAGCATCGGGACGTGATACAAATTGAATCTGGATGCCTAGTCCGGCCTCTAGACCAATCTCCTGCTGGCGTTCTTTCGCCGTTTCCGCCAAGGGGCGCAATGACTCCAACTGCTGTCGCAGGCTGCCGCCATGATTGGCTCGATCCAATACAGGGATTATCGGCGCTGTTCCTCCTTTGGGCGAGTGAGCCGTAAAAGGCTTGGCCTCGGAGGTATTCTGAAGAACGAGGTGACGTCGCTTATCGTTGGTTTGTTCCGGCATTCTTTGACGTGTGCTTGTTGTTTTGGACGAGCTTTGAACTAATGAGGCGGCGCTCCTCTAATGCACGTCCCAGTTCAGTCCGTTGCACTTTGCTTTGATCATGCATAATCGCGTCCTTCATGGACTCGTCCACGGCACGGCAAATCTCAGCATAGCTCAACCCCTCTGCCTGCTCTGCCAAGCCATCCTTCTTAAACGGCTTCGGTGCAAAAGCGCCCAGACGCGAGCGGATCAGATCAAGCGTTTGCGCAGATGTAGGTAGGTGATACTCCAGCACGTCATCGAAGCGCCGGAACAGCGCGTAGTCGAGAACCTCGGGGTGGTTGGTTGCGGCGATGATCAAACTGTTGGATTGATCATGCTCGATCATTTGCAGAAAACTATTCAGGACTCGGCGAATTTCACCCACATCGTTGGCGGCCCCACGCTGCGACCCGATAGCATCGAATTCGTCGAAGAAGTAGACGCCGCGAATGTCTGCTATGGCATCAAAGACCTGCCGCAACTTAGCTGCCGTCTCGCCCATAAACTTCGTAATCAGTGAATCAAGGCGTACTAAAAATAGAGGGATGCCCAATTCTCCAGCCAAGGCCGATGCTGTCATCGTCTTGCCAGTGCCTGGAGGTCCAACCAGTAACAGTTTGCGGCGTGGAGAGAGCCCGTGCTCCTTAATACGAGACAGCAGGCGTTGCTCTTTAATGATTCGCTGCAACTGGCTGGAGGCCAGCTCGTCGAGCACCATATCGCCCAACCTGTTTGCCGGGTAAGTCACTGTCAGTAAATTGGCAAGCTCGCCACGCGGCTTGGCTGAACTGCCTATCGCACTAGCGATTGGCACCAATTTACCTGAGGCATCCTGACCTAGTCTGGTTTTTGCTGCGTCGATCATGTCGCGCAACTCCTCTGCTAGCTTGCCATGACCAAGTTTTGCCTCATGAGCTGCCACTTGCATAGCAACAGAATAAAAGTGCCCATCGTCGCGGGTTATGTGCGACTTAATGAGTGCCTTGAGCTGTTCTGAACTTGCCATGTTTCGTTATATTCCAATAGCAGACACAATCCGTATCGCATTTTCTCACAGTAACTACCTAACCGGAACGGTTATCTACCCAGCTCGTGAGGTGCTGCTCTTTGCCACACGGGAATAGTGATATTTTCAACATCAGTCCGCAGACGAAACTCGCACGGACTGTCAGATCCAGGCAATAGATCGGTTGCCCATGGAACTAGTTCATTCGGCTTCAAGGCGCTCAATCTGTTTCAAGTACAGTAAGGCCTTGGACACAATCGCAGCCTTGCGACGGATTTCAGCCAAGCCAGCCTCAACCTCTCTGACCATATCCAATTCCCACGGCTGCGAATGACTTTCCAGTTTGGCGAAGGTGTAGCTATGGCCAGCCTTGGGCTTGTGGATGAGTTTCTTGTTTATGCGGCGCGTGCCTGCTGCTTTGTTGCCATACCACTTCACTTCATACCAGTTGGCTGTCAGGCTATAACCACGCACTCGGGCGATTGCGTACAACGTGCTCTTGTTCGCCCAATCTTTTATTTTGTTCTCTGCCATGACCAAATCAAAGTGTCTCTTGCACAATTGCTCAGCAGCCGTACCAAGCGCTTCTATCTTGGCTGCCATGATCTCTATAGCTCTAGTGGTACCTTCCATACTTTCCTCCATAACTGTCAAATTGCCACCGCGCGAAAGTCACTTGTTTGGCGCAAATTTACATCTGCGCGACGAATGCCTTTTCGCGCGGCAAATCGAAACGGATACCCCCTCTTGTTTTGGGCAGCAGCGGAAAAATAGTCCAGTGTAATTTCAAAAGGTTGCGTGCGAATATGACCCTTCATCCGTGTGTGGAAAATTCGTCCGACTGCGGAATTTCCCTCCGCCTCATCGCAAAAATCATGCTGCACGGAATTTCCGTCCGCCCTGAGCGGAAAACTAATCACATTAATATTCATTGTGTTGTGTGCGGAAAATTTGTCCACGAAGCCACCCATCCTCACCCGATTAGAATGAAAGACAAATTTTCCGCACCCTCATTTTTTTCGGAGGAGAGTTCCGGCAGTGGCTTGGCCACCAGTTCATCAATGACCGGCAGAAACTTGCGCAGTGGGGAGGTTGAGCCTGTTACAGCGTGCAGTTTTGAGTACGGCACCAGCAGTTTCTCTTCGCCACCACAGAACTGCATGAGGAACAAATAGATCAGTCGTCGAACAGCAGATAGCGTGAAATAATCTGGGTGGATTGGGCCAAAGTACTCGTTATGCGTCAGGCAATAGATGGTGTGCGGAAGTTTGATTCTGACCGATTTCAAGCGCCCACTTTCATCCTGTTCCAGCTGATAGTGCTCAACGAAATTGAAGGATTGGTTATCTAGCCCAATAGGCTTTGTATTAGTCGTAAGGGTGCTGTCGGCAAGTCGCTCCAACCCCTGCATGAAAAAGCTTTCTCGCTCACCGTTTCTCGGACGCCCTGAAAATCTGTAGAAGTCCTCTACCTCGAATTCATAGGTTGACCCAACATCGTCATCACGGCCTTCCAACGCGGCATTTGCAATCCAGGTGATGCAGTAGATCAGCACATCGTAATCGCGGATAGTCGGAAGGCCGTTGGGACTTGGCGAGAACTGGATGAACTTGCCTTTGTACTCGAACCTGCGAGGCTTCATATCCCCGGCCGAGATCGCGTAAGGCGAGCAGTAGGGTAAATCCGCCATGAACTCGGCAGCCCTGGCATCCAGCACTTCGTATCCGGCATCAGGAGGAAACAGGTCGATATCCTTGATGAAGGAGGAGCCGAATATATCCAGCTCTGCAATGAACTTGAATGCGGATGAATCTATTTTGATGGCTTGCTTCTTTCCCATGTGACACCTCCTTCAGTTTATTGAAGTGCAAAGTCTAGGGATTTGGAGGCAAAAAATCGTCGAATTGCGGTTCAAATTTGAACCGTATTTTTGAATTTCGCTACGAGGTAATCTGAACGCAAAATCACCAACCACTCTGCAGACGTTCTGTGGTCGTTTTGGGCTTTAGGTGGTTTTTCCCGTCACATGCGCTGTAGATGCGCTGCAAGTGCTGTGGCAATTCGCACTTGCAGCCAGTTGCTCCACAGGTGTGCTGAAGGTGTTGTTCAATACGGCGGCCACCTTTGTGTGTGCCCTACTCCTGACTGATATGTCGGAATGACAAGAAAGCTGATGTGGGCTACTTTTCTGGCACGAGCAATTGCCACGGCTCAACCTGAAGCGCGGTGGCAATCTTTCCGATGTTCCCCAGCGATACGTTCCAGATGCAACGCTCGACCGCAGAAATATAGGTTCGGTCCAAGTCACATCTGAACGCCAAGTCTTCCTGCGAAAGAGATTGCTCACGCCGAATGCGACGAACATTCTGAGCAAGGATGCTCCGCAGATCTTGCTCCTCTGAGGATTTCCCAACATTGACTGCTATACGTTTTGCCATGCCGCGAAGAATCCATTCTTGCGGCGTTTGTTTCCACGGAGTTTGCTTCTCATTTGTGGTAAATTAATGCATCGCAGAAATGGAGATAGCAGAATGACTACTACTCTCGGAGTCATCGTGTTGGTGGTGTGCGCAATAGGTGCCGTATCGGTGCTGTCTTGGGCTTTCGAGCAGGCGGCTAAGCTATTCAAGCCCTATGGGCCGGGAACTTTGTTGAGAGTGGGCCGGAGCGAAGAATACCTCGACAAGAAACTTTCACAATGGGAAGACATTCCACATTACTCGGGCCGCACTTGGCTTTTTGGGCTCCTTCCGCATTACGACGATATTAAGGCCGCAGATAAACATAACTACGCCACGGTGGTGTACATGGACCATCCAGTAAAGCAATACATCCATGATGTGATGTTGTGTTCAACAAGCAGCCTACCCTTGCTGGTTTTTCCACTTGTGCTGGTCTGGATCAATCCCGTGGGTGTATTGGCAATCACCGGGGTTGTTTTGGTCTGGCTACACTTTTGGTGGCTTCCATCAACTGAACGTGCATCTCGACGCTCTGCCGAGATGTCCAGAAACCTCAAGCCCGGCGACTGGAGAAAAATATACCAAGAAGTCGCCGAGTCCAAAGAGCGAGAAGATGAACTGGTTCGAGCTCTGCGTAGAAGCGGGATTCGGAGATTGTGAAAGACGTTCCAACTTAGAAAGGGGATTTCTGTGAATTGCCACTATCTTCGTAAAGTAACAGCAGGGTTCGTGCTGCTTGGATTGACCATGGCCCCTCTAGCGCATGCTGGAAATATTCCAGACAACAGTCCCTCGCCCTACAAAAAAGGATCCTCCTGTGTGCAGGAAAGCAGCAAGGCTGGCATGTTCACTTGCTGGGGAATGTTTGGGAACGAACTTGTCGGCATCGAAGAAATTTACAAGAATGGATGGCGCGTAGTTGCATTCAAACCCAGGACCGATAATCCCGATATCATCGACAACGGAATTCTGATCATCGAAGAACAGTGAGTTGCATTTCCAACTTATCTTCTCGATGGCCAATCAGCCATTTCAGCAAGCCCCCATCGTCTCTTATGGCCGAATTTCCGACCTAACTGGCCTTAAGTCTTTGCAGACTGATGGGCTACAATGTAAATGCAGTATTCATAGAGTGCTACGTAAAACACCGTGAACAATCCCAGGAGGGTTAATTGTGGCCAATCTTACTTCAATGTTGAAGGATGAAATTTCGCGAATTTCTCGCAAAGAGATACGTGGTGAGACTGACAAACTCAAGAAGACATCCTCTCAATACCGCTCAGAAATCGCGTCACTGAAGCGGCGCGCATCATCTCTTGAGCAGCAAGTCGGTCGGTTGGAAAAGCTTGTTTCGAAATTGACTGGTGAAACGCCCCCCTCCGATCCTGCGAACAAACCGCGCTTTACAGCAAAGGGATTCAAATCCCATAGAGACCGATTGGGTTTGAGCGCTGAATCGGCCGGCTCGCTTCTCGGCGTATCAGCACAAACCATCTACAGTTGGGAAGCTGGAAAGTC
>Ga0210044_10007019_pt1 | contig 14564 bp, 11 predicted proteins | sample CryGey13umfilter_2_FD_183959 | JGI IMG/M metagenome (GOLD analysis project Ga0210044, IMG submission 183959) | Groundwater microbial communities from aquifer in Utah, USA - Crystal Geyser 4/9/14 3 um filter (SPAdes) (version 2) | ecosystem: Environmental > Aquatic > Deep subsurface >...
TAAAATCAAAATGATCAAGAGAGTGTCTTTTGGTTTTAGAAATATTGACCACTATATTGCCAAAATTACTTTAGCCTTTTTACCACTGATTTGGATACTAAACTATCACACTAATTGACGGGGAGCCAATAGTTATCAAGTTATTAGTTTATTAGTTTTAAACTAATGACACAGCAAATTATAAAACTAAAATACTAGCCAATTCAATCCACTCATCAATCGTCAACTCTTGTGCTCTAATGTTTTCATTTAATTTCATTCTAACAATCTTCTCAGTCACTTGTTCTTTGTCCAAATGCAAACTATTGGTCAAATTATTGATCAGAGTTTTGCGCTTACCCACAAAACCACCATTGACTACTGACCAAAATTGCTTTTCCGTGATTTTAAATTGTTGTAGTGAATCAAAATATTGATGATGCAACTTGATACTGAGTATCGCCGAGTCCACTTTTGGTTGCGGATGAAAACATTCTTTACCAACAATATCGATAATCTCGGGTTGGCCATAAAACTGGACGCTAATACCCAGTCTACTCAAGTTCCCTGGTTTTGCTGTGATCCGTTCGGCTACTTCTTTCTGTACCAATAGCCACAGATCACGCGGTTTCGGTTCATAGCTCAAAAACTTTCGTAAAATGCGCGAGGTAATATGATATGGGATATTGGCAATCACTCGATAATTGTCATTACCTAGCTGCTTTACCAAGTCCATATTTTTGATACCCAAAATATCATTATTAACAATCTCCAAATTATCGTGCTCAAGTTGGAGAGTGGCCAAGACTGGCAAAACACTCTGATCATATTCAACGGCCAAAACTTTGGTAGCTCGAGTCACCAATTGTTTAGTCAAAATACCTAAACCCGGTCCAATCTCTAAGACATAGTCTCCCTTTCCCACTCCTGAACTTTTGATAATTTTTTCTAAAACATCTTCACAAATTAAAAAATTCTGCCCAGCAATATGGGTAGGTTTTAAATTGTGCATTTTGATCAGATATTTTGTTTCGATTAATAATTGATTCATACAATGCTACTAACACTTACCTTTTAACTTCTAAATTTCCCGCCTGCATCGCTATGCGAGCAAGCTCGCTTGCGAAGCATTGCGGGCAGGTGAATTTTAACTTTTTAATTATAACAACACATAAAGCCACGTAATCGCTCCAGCCATCGCAAAAATAATATAAAATGGTATCAAACCAACGCTAAACAGACTAACTAAAATCAAAGCTGCAAGACAAGCAATCAACTTACCAATAGCCAGACTCATTTCAAACATCAAAACCGTATTCATAATCGTATAATTTTTAGCATTCTCATAGGTGATTGCCTGCAAAGGGACATTGATAGTATTCTTACTGGCTCTTGATAAAGTATCCGTGAAAAAAATCGACCAAGGGCCAGCAATGATCAAACGTAAAACCCAGGACAAAGAATAAAAACTAACTCCTATTTTCAAAATTTCTCTCTTATTGATTCTATCAGCCCACTTACCAATAAAGAGAGTGACCAAGGCAGTGATCAAAGTTGCTACACCAACCAACCAGCCAATGGAAAGATAACTTGTAATAAAAATAGAAATAAAAATTGGCCAGACAACAACCACTAAGATTTCCTCGCCAAATCCCATATAAGCCAAAAACTGTTTTCTATTTTCCTTAGCAAACATTCTTTTGAATGAATACTGATAATCAACTGGTACTGGTTTAAATTTTTCTTTAGTCAAAAGCATGGGCACATTGGAGACTAATAAAAGAATAGCCACAACAATAAATAAAACTGAGAAGCCCCAAAAGTACAAAATAAATCCACCAAAGATTGGACCAACAACATAGCTAGCTGAAGTCAAAATAGTTAAAAAACTTATCTCCCGCCCCTCTTCTTGATTGCCAGAATATTTAGCAAAATTGGCATGATAGGCTGGCCAATAAAGTGACTTTTGGATCGCCCAAACTATTGGTGTGATAAAAAAGAAAATTGGCCAATACTGAATCAAATACATACACAAATATAATAAGATCCAGAAAAAAGTACCGTAAAAAATAGTGTGTTCATAACCAAACCGTTCAGCTACTTTTCCGCCCAAAGGCAAGATGAAAATATAAACAGCGTAGACAATCACCCAAAACATCATGATCTGTTGTAGCGAATAGCCAAGACGATAAAGATAAATTGGCTCAAAAATAAAAATTAAAGCCAAACCAAAATACAAAATCAAAGCTGAAGCATAAAGCTCTCGCACTTCTGTTTTCATTTTTTGCGGCAGATAACTCAATAAATGATGAAATTTGTTGATCATATGTCAATATTATACCACAGTTAGTTAGATAGTTATGAGATTCTAGTCATTAGTTAATAAAAAATGTCATTAAATCCGCCGCAGCCAATGACATAAAAAACTTAGCAATTACCACGCCCAACTTAAAACTAACAAACTAAACAACTATACCACTAACCCCTTTGACAAAATTGTCTTTTTGCACTAAGTTTAAAGTATATCATGGAGGTAATTTAACAAATGATCAAATTCCTAAGCAAAATTAATGCTTTTTTTAGCCATCTCAACAACTGGCGTGATCGCTGGCTGCAGAGTAAATTGCGTAATTATGTTCGGGAATTTAAAAACCGTTCTATTGCGCACCAAGAGTTCTGGATTGAAAAATGGGCTCAAAAAATATTTGAACCATTGATTGATAAAGAAATAATCACCGTTCCCAATATTATTTCTTTCTTTCGCGGCGTCTTAGCTTTACCGCTTGTCATTTTCATTCTTGATGAACGTTACTTGCTAACCCTCTTGCTCTTTATTTTTGCTGCTCTACTTGACGCCATTGATGGACCATTGGCAAAAGTACTAGAACAAGAAAGTTCTTTGGGTGAAATTTTGGATCCAGCAGGTGATAAACTAATCTTTGGTGCTGTTCTGATACCGCTTGGTTTTTATTATCTACACCCTATTGTTTTTTGGTTGAGCCTTGTCATAGAAATTATTGCTGCTATCAATGGTCTCTTCCTTAGGCCACTGGCAAAAAGACTAAATTTTGTTTATCAACAAAAAGCCTTTATTGCTGGCAAGATAAAAATGCTTTGCCAAAGTATTGCTTGTGGTTTAATGCTCTTGGACATGACTATTAAAGCCAGTTTGATTACCGCCACGCATGTTTTCTTCATCCTCAGCCTACCCTTTGCAGTGGTGTCTATCATTGCGCACGTGACGAGTTTAAAAAAACAGCCCCGTTAAAAAACGCGGCTGTTTTAATTTTTTTTAATACCGAGAAGTATTCAAAAGCAATGAACCACCAGCGGCAATCAAGAAGGCATAATTGATTGGCAAAAACAAAAGCAATAATAAAATAACTCCCAAAGCCACCACCCGTCCCAAACACAAAGCCATCTCTCTAATCACAGTAAATTCATCAGCATAGTGTCCCCAATCTGCCGCTTGGTCATACATCCCCACATCAAAGGGCGTCCGCATAATTACAGCTGCCAAATTATGATAAGCCGAAACAATAAAAACCTGAAATGTTGTGGCCACAAAAATCTTTAAACACCATCCAATAGCATAGAGAATAGTCCCCGACTTCAACACTTTGTTATGTTCAAATTTATCAGCATAGTCACCCATGATCAAACGTAGAATAATACTGATCAAAATAATACCAGCTGAAATAAGACCAACCGCCTCATAGCTTTCATTAAACAATAACCAAATGAATAAAGGCCAGAAAATTAAACCAACAATCGCTTGTGTCCCATCACCAGCATAAGACCAAAGAATATCTCTATTTTTTTTAGCAAATAGATTCTTCAATGTTTCCCACCAAGTCCAAGAAAACCTTTCGCTAATCGGTGATAAAAAAATTATTGGGATAGTAGCTAATAATTCAATAATTAAGATTAAAATAAAAAGAAAATTAAATCCAAAATTAACAATCAGATAACTACTAAGTAAAGGAATAAAAATCTGAATAAAATCAGAGATCGTCGTCAACATACTCATTTGTCTCCCTCTTTGTCCACCATGAGAAAATTTAGCAAAGCCAGTATGATAGGGCACCCAATAAAAAGCGCGAGCAATATTTAGAAAAGTGATAGCTAAAATTGCAAAGAGCCAAACATTGTGATCAATAAAAAACAAACTAAGATAATAGAGTACAGAAAATGGTACTGACAAAATGATTGAGCGTCGCATCCCGATCTTGTTCATCATTTTAGCGCCTGGCACCACCAAGAAAAACATCAGAGTAAAACTGAAGATATAGAGATAAATAACGCTTTCCAAAGAGAGATTAAACTTAGTATAAAAAAAGACAGGCAAAAAAAGTAATAATAGTCCCTTACTAACCGTGCCCATCGTTCGATTGGTATAAAGCAATGAAAGTCCAGGAGGTAAATCTGCCTGTTGATAATCCTTCCAAAAATTCAATTTCATTTTTGTTTTGTTAATTGTCTAAACCACAATATTTACTAGTTTATTGGGTATATAAATGATTTTTTTTATTGTTTGATCAGTTAAAAATTTTGCTAGCTTATCTGACTTCTTGACCAAGTCTTCAACTTCCTGCTGAGTAATATTAATAGCAACATTTATTTTATCACGCACTTTACCATTGATTTGTACTACCAATTCAAATTCATCGGCAATGATTAACTTCGGATTATAACTGGGCCATGGTACTTGGCAAAGAGAATTTTGATGACCGATTGCTAACCACAGCTCTTCAGCCAAATGTGGCGCAAATGGTGACAAGACCAGAATAAACTTTTGCCAATCATCCTGATTGATCTCCTCTGCCTTTTCCCAAAGATTAACCAAAATCATCATCTGTGAAACCGCTGTGTTGAATCTCATATTGACGATGTCATCACCAACCTTTTTGATAGTTTGGTGCAACGCAGTGGTGATCTTTTTATCAATTACTGCCCCAGCTACAACTTTTGCTTGCAAAGCCCAAACCTTATTAATAAATTTAGCAACACCAGTAACTCCTTTCTCGTCCCAAGCAATTGCTTGATCAAAAGGTCCCATAAACATCTCATAGAGACGAGTTGCGTCAGCTCCATATTTAGTTAAATAATCATCTGGATTAACAACATTGCCTTTGGACTTGGACATTTTGATACCACCCTCACCCAAAATCATGCCATGAGCTGTTCTTTTTTGATAAGGCTCCACCCCACATTTTTGCGGGATTGCTTTGATATCGTACAAAAACTTATAAACAAAACGAGAGTATAGTAAATGCAGTGTTGTGTGCTCCATCCCACCATTGTACCAATTAACCGGTAACCAGTATTCAGCCTTTTTCGGATCCACCATTTGCTGATCATTCTTATTATCTGTATAGCGAATAAAATACCAATTAGAACCAGCCCAATTGGGCATCACATCTGTTTCGCGCATCCCCACTCCGCCACACTTGGGGCATTTAGTATGAACCCAATCTTCTACTTTGGCTAGTGGTGACTGACCATCTTCAGTTGGCAAAAAATTGTCTATTTCTGGCAAAACTACGGGCAAATCCTCTTCTGGCACTGGCTGCCAATCACATTGATCACAATAAATAAGTGGTATTGGCTCGCCCCAATATCTTTGTCTGGAAAAAATCCAATCACGCAATTTATAATTTATCGCTGCCCTGCCAAATTTTTCTTTAGTTAACCATTTAGTAATTTGTTTTTTAAATTCCGCAATAGTTAAACCATCATATTCACCTGAGTTTATTGCTTTGCCCTCACCAGTAAATACTTCCTCGTCAGTATCATGAGCAACAACTTGTTTAATCTCAATATTATACTTCTTAGCAAATTCAAAATCTCTTTGATCATGTGCTGGTACAGCCATGATCGCTCCCGTACCATAAGATATCAAGACATAATCGGCGATCCAAATCGGGATCTCTTGATTATTGACTGGATTGATCGCTTTGACACCCTTGATTTCAACACCTGTTTTATCTTTGGCTAATTCTGTCCTTTCTAAATCACTTTTTTTCTGAGCCTCACCAATATATTTTAAAATCTCATCCCAGTTAGAAATATTATTCTTTAATTCTTCTAATAATCGATGCTCTGGTGCCAAGACTAGATAAGTTGCTCCAAACAATGTGTCTGGTCTGGTGGTAAATACTTTGATCTGCTGGTCAGACTTAGCTACTTGAAAATTTACCTCTGCCCCTTCACTACGGCCAATCCAATTAATTTGTTGGGACTTGATCCGATCAAGATAATCTACATTGTCTAGATCATCAATCAAGCGATCAGCATACTTTGTGATTTGCAATAGCCACTGCTCTTTGTCCTTTTTGATCACCTCGCCACCACATCGCTCACAAACTCCATTAACTACTTCTTCATTGGCCAAACCAATCTTGCATGAAGTACACCAATTGATTGTTTGTTTTGCTTTATAAGCCAACCCTTGTTTAAACATCTGCACAAAAATCCATTGCGTCCACCGATAATAACTAGCATCAGTTGTCGACAAAGAACGATCCCAATCAAAACTAAAACCAGCCGCTTTAAGTTGTCTTGTAAAATTGATAATATTTTTGGCTGTTGTCTCTTGCGGTTTGATGTTCTTTTTAACTGCGTAATTTTCAGCTGGTAAACCAAAAGCATCAAACCCTATTGGGTAGAGAATATTCTTGCCTTTCATCCTCTGATAACGACAAATAATATCCATCGCTGTATAAGACCTCAAGTGACCAATGTGCAAACCATCGCCCGATGGATAAGGAAATTCTACCAAACCATAAAACTTCTCCCTATTTCTATCTTCTGCAACCAAAAAGGATTTATTCTTCTCCCAATATTCTTGCCACTTGGCTTCTATTTTGTGGTGATTATATTCACTCATTTTAGTATTTATTAACTCCTCCAGTTTACCAAGGATTAGGGCTTTTTTCAAGCGCACCCGCCCCGTCAGACGGGGCGGGTAGGTTGACTTTTTACCTCATTTATCCTATATTAACTGTACTATCATTATTAATAATTACTATTTGGTTAACAAGAACTTATCTTGCTAAAAGGCTAGTGATTATTGAAAAGTAAATCGTATTTCTATACGGTTCAAACAATTCGGCATTAAACTAATTTTATTTGCTCTCAAGTCATTTCAGTTACTGGGTAGTGGTCTAAGAGCAATTTTTTTGTTTGTCACAAAACCATTTGTTTGGCTGTGGCTACTTATTTTCAAAACACTAATTCTACCGCTTTATAGTTTTGCTCATAAAACAAAATTCAAAAGCCAGCATGTTTATCAAGACCGCCACGATCTCTACCAAAAATTATCAAAATACTTTTCATATTCATTCTTAATATTACTAGTCTTACTTACTGCTTATCGCAGTTTGGAAGCCAATAATACTGCTCCTGAAGATTTTGGCAAAGATACTCTCATTTTTTCACTAACCAAAACTGGGGAAGATTTTATTGATAATGAAAATATCACAGAGGGACCAATCACTACCAACGATAAAGTGGTTGATTCCTTTTTAAAAAATGAAGCCTTAAGTGAGGACGATGTCATTATCGAACCTGACTTGCCAGATAACTGGCAGGATAGTTTAACCATCTTTACGCCAGACGATTCTGCCTTAGAAGCTCCTGAAATCGGTGACCCTTCAATGATTCAAACCAAGAGAACAGAGGTGATCGAATATGTTATCGAGTCGGGCGATGTCTTAGGATCAATCGCGGAAAAATTTGAAATAAATGTTGCGACCCTACTCTGGGCCAATGATCTTACTGTTTATAGTGTCATCAGACCAGGGCAGAAACTAAAAATCTTGCCAACTAATGGTCTCATCTACAAAGTTAAGAAAAATGATACTCTTGACGCCATTGCTAAACAATATCAAAGTGATGTCAACAAAATCATCGAAGCCAATAAACTCGCTTCTGCTAATAGCCTTCAAATTGGTCAAGACTTATTATTGCCTGGTGGTATCAAACCAAACACCTATGCACCAACCACTCGTTCAGTGGCTAGCGTTTTCAAACCTGAACCAGCGGCTGCTACTAGTGGTGGTGGTGGTGAATTATTATGGCCTACCAATTCTACTCGCATCACCCAATATTATGGTTGGCGTCACTCTGGTCTAGACATTGGTAATAAGAAAGGTCAACCAATTTATGCTTCTGAAGCCGGTAAGGTAGAAACTGCTGGCTGGAACAGTGGTGGCTATGGTTATTATGTAATCATCAATCATGGTAATGGTCTACAAACTCTATACGCTCATGCTTCAGAGCTTTATATTGCTAAAGGTGATTCAGTCTCTCGTGGTGATGTTATTGCGGCTATTGGCTCAACTGGTTGGTCTACTGGTCCACATATTCACTATGAGGTCCGCGTCAATGGCACGAGAGTTAACCCACTTGATTATATTAAATAAAGAATATACAAATAACCCCGTACCGTTATGGTGCGGGGTTATTTTTTATTGATTCTCTTTAATTCTCTTTCATCAGTGGTCACAACAATCACTTCTTTATTCCCAATCGTAAAAAAACGGCCGTGACAAAAGCGCGAATTCAGTATCGACCCCTCGGTCGATTGAATATTGGTGACTCCCAAATGATCAGCTAATCTTTCAAATTCTGACTTAGGTAAATTGATCAAAGTTTTGCCATCTGCAAAACAATTAAGAGCAATCCTAAATCCCTCTAAATGATAAGTGCGAATCCAATCAAGAATAACCACGCCGACAATGATTTTACTATCACTCATATTATCCTCCCTTCAAGGTTCTATTTTGTTATTATTTTATAGTTCAGCCACACACTTGTCAAGAAACATAATCAAAAGATTATTTATTAGTCTTTGTTTATAAAAATAAATTAATAAACTGGTTTGCCCATCTTGCCTAGTTGTGGTCCTAAAAGGACGCAAACAGGTCAGAAATTATAGAGCTTAGCGGCCGGGCTGCTAGCTAGCAGCCCGGCCGCTCAACCTGCATTCAAAATAAAAACCCCGTACCACAGGATACAGGGTTTTAAAAATATCTAAGTTAAATAGATGTAACCTTGGAAGCTTGGTCAGTTGATTCTTTAAACTTCATCAACCTTACTCCTTGTGTATCACGACCAATCACATTGACCTGCTTCAACTTCAAACGTATTACTTGACCTTTTTCAGAGATGATAATGATGTCTTCCTTTTCCATCTTAGCATTAACAATGAAGCCGCCAATGATCTCACCGGTCTTAGTCGTGATCTTTGCAGTCCGAATGCCAGTACCACCTCGATGTTGTACCTTATAAGCACTGAGGTTTGTTCGTTTGCCATAACCATTGGCCATCACGACCAATAATTGTTCATCTGCACCAGCTTTACCATTATCCAAAATATCCATACCCACAACAAGATCATCTTTTTTAAGTTTAATACCCCTGACACCAGCCGCTCCACGACCCATTGAGCGAACATCGCCTTCTTTGAATCTGATCGCCTGTCCATGAGCTGTAACCACGATGATATTATCCTTGCCAGAAGATGGCTTGATCCATTCTAAAACATCACCCTCTTTCAGTTTGATTGAGATCAAACCAGAACGGCGAACATTGGCAAAAGCTTCTAGAGGCACCTTCTTGATAAAAGCGTGCTTTGTCACCATGACTAAATATTGATAAGTGCTCATGTCTTCCGTCGACAGAATAGAGGTTACTTTTTCTTCTGGAGCCAGCTGCAAGAAATTGACAATCGCCTGACCCTTGGCCTGTCGTGATCCTACTGGTACTTCATAAGCCTTTAATCTGAAAACTCTGCCGCGCGTCGTGAAAAACATCAGATCAGCATGGGTATTGGTAGTGAAAAATTGTTCCACCATATCTTCTTCTTTGGTGGTCAAACCAATCACACCCTTACCGCCACGGGACTGCGTGCGAAATGTATCTGGTGGTATCCGTTTGATATAGCCATCACGCGTCACCATCACCACCGTTGCTTCATTGGGGATCAGATCTTCTGCACCCAATGTATTAACTGCTGATTTTACCACCTTAGTCCGACGCTCATCACCATATTTATCTTTAATCTCTTTTAATTCGTCTTTGATAATATTTCTAATTCTTTGAACACTATTTAAAATTGCTGTTAGTTCTTTGATCAGTCGTAATTTTTCTTTTAATTCATTCTCAACCTTGATTCTTTCCAGACCAGCTAATTGTTGCAAACGCATTTCCAAAATAGCTAAAGACTGTAATTCTGAAAGTTTGAACCTCTTCATTAAATTGATCTTGGCTTGGTCTCGGTCCTTAGACTTTTTAATGATTGCAATCACCTTATCAATATCATTTAAGGCTAAAACCAATCCTTCTAAAATGTGAGCTCGATCCTTGGCCTTAGTCAAATCAAACTGAGTTCGCCTTTTAATCACTTCTTCGCGATGCTTGATATACTCTTCCAAAATCATCTTCAAGGTCAAAACCTTAGGCTGAATACCATCAACCAAGGCCAGCATATTGACGTGAAAACTAGCCTGTAGGGTTGTGTGTTTATAAAGAGAATTCAAAACCTTGCGAGGATAAGAATCTTTTTTCAAATCAACCACAATGCGTACGCCTTCCTTGTCACTTTCATCGCGTAAATCGCGGATGCCATCAAGTTTCTTTGTCTTAACTAGATTGGCAATATTTTCTAGGAGCGTAGCTTTATTGACCTGATAAGGAATTGCTGAAATGATGATTTGATAGCTATCTCCTTTGGACTCGACAATCTCGGCTACGCCACGCATCACAATCGAACCCTTACCCGAAGCATAAGCAGCCTTGATCTCATTAATATCGTAGATGATACCACCTGTTGGAAAGTCTGGTCCGGTAATAAATTTCATTAAATCATCAACCGTTGCCTCAGGATTAGCTATCAAATATTCTATCCCGTTAACTAACTCTGTTAAATTGTGTGGTGGTATATTGGTCGCCATACCAACGGCAATACCCATTGTACCATTCAATAAGAGGTTTGGTAGCTTGGCTGGCATGACAGCTGGTTCCTTTTGAGTACCATCGTAATTAGGAATAAATTTAACCGTCTCTTTTTCTAAATCAAAAAGCATTTCTTCGGCTGCGGCTCTTAACTTTGCCTCAGTATAACGCATCGCTGCAGCAGAATCGCCATCCATTGAACCAAAGTTACCTTGACCATTGACTAATGGATAACGCATTGAAAATTCTTGCGCCATACGAACCATAGAGTCATAAACGGCAGAGTCACCGTGCGGATGATATTTACCAAGCACTTCACCCACGACAGTTGCTGACTTTCTAAACTTCGCATTCGCCTTTAAACCAATATCCCACATCGCATAAAGGATACGCCTGTGTACTGGTTTTAGACCATCTCTGACATCAGGCAAAGCACGTTGTACAATGACACTCATGGCATAGTCAAGATATGAGCTTTCCATCTCTTCGACAATCGCTAAGGGCTCAATCCGCTCAGCTACCAATTCTAACTGTTCTACTTTTCTGATAGCTTTTTTCTTGTCATCTTTGACCTTCTTAGTTGATGATTTCTTTTCCTGACTAGCAGGTTTAATAACTTTTTTTCTAGGCATTATTTTATTGTTGAAAATATTAGATTTATTAATTCTTGATATTCTTCGTCAGTATTATAATTGAGCCAGATAATCTTCTGCCCTTGCCACCATAAATTACTCAGATCTTCATTGTTGCGAGTATTTACTTGATAAACAGGATAAGGCAAACCCATATCTATTTCTTCTGACATTGCAAAAATACTAAGCTCACGATTGGCTTGTTCGGTCAGCCATTCTGCCAAAACTAAATTATTAATATTGTCAGGCAAAGTAGTCTGATCATTATAGATCTTAAAAACCAAAACTTGCAAATCCTCATCTTTGACAATGATAGAGTTTTCTTCTTCAATTAAAAGCCAAGTTTCTGGATACTGAAAGGTCAAAGCTGCGGATTCATATTTTGGCCACTCCCTCACCTTGAGTTTACTGATCTCAGACAATACCCCTGCTGTAATATCCTTATTCTGCTCATTGAGATTTGCCAATCCTTGTTGTAAAGTCTCTGAAATATTACCAAGATTGATATCCTGATCAGCGAAGTCTTCTCTTAATTGTTGCCAACTAGTACTCAAACTATTGACGGTCTCATCAAAGCTCCCTTCTTCATTGGCTCTATTAGTAAAATCAAACTTTGTCTGCCAAGTCATCAGCCAAGCCAAAAATATAATAACCATAAAAATCGCAATCCAAATGATCAGCACTTTCTGTCCATGGGATTTATGATCTTGCTCGTTCATTATAGTTGTGGATTTAAAATAATCATCCTCATTTCATCTTGCGGGATGTCTTTTTCTTTAACTATCAGTTTATCAACGGTTTCTGCTTTAATACCCATTTGTTTTTGGAAAACATCGATCTTGTCCAATTTGCCAGGTGTCTTAGTGGTTTGATAATAAATCGGCACTACCAATTTTGGCTCAATCTGACTAATCAAGCTAGCCGCTTCCTTAGCTGTGGCGCCATCATCTCCACCCACTGGGATCATCAAAATATCAACATTCTCGATCATCTCTAGTTGTTTATCTGTTAACTCACCTTTCTGAATACGCCCTAAGTGAGCCAGGGTAATACCATTTACTTCCAAGTGATAAAATACTTGATCACTATTACCATTATTACCAATACCATTAATGAAGACACCTTTGACTTCATACTCTCCCGGTGAATCAATCATAAATGTATCACCACTAATAGAAGAAACTGCAGATTGAGAATCTTTTGAGGTTAACAGTAGAATGTCAGCAGCCATTCGTGGTGACTTAATTGTTTTCAACTTAAAAGGATCAATAGCAATAGTAATGCCATTGTCCTGGATCTTCACGCATGTTTGTCCGTGCCAATAGAGGTGCATAATTTTATTCTTAATTTAAAAAAATTGCTATTTTAGCTCCTTTATTTTAACATATTTATAAATGCAAATCAAGTCACAAATCAGCCTAAAAAACGCTGAAAAAATAGCAAAAATGAGCACTATTTTAGATCATTGACAAATGACATATTATCCGCTATTCTAAGAGACTATTTAAATTAATTCATGCCTCAACAAAGCACTATTGAACAGATAAAAAGACAACTCCAAGTAGCAAAAAAAGTAGCTATTATTGGTCACCAAAATCCTGATGGCGATGCCTTAGGAGCGCTTTTGGCATTCTATGAAATACTCAAATTTTGGCAAAAAGAGTCTATTGTATTTTGCACCACACCAGCTAGTCAAACCTTTGAATTTTTAACTAACTATAACCAACTAGTTCATGATCCTCTAGTTTTCTCAGAACAAGAATTTGATACCATTATCGTCCTTGATTCTGGTACTCTAGCCTATGCCGGGATTGATCAAATATTAGCTGATCTATCATACAAACCCACTATTATTAATATTGACCATCATCAGAGTAATGATTTTTATGGTCAGATAAATTTTATCAATACCAAAGCCAGCTCAACCTGTGAAATAGTTTTTGAGTTAGCTCGCCAATGGCAAGTCCCAATCAACAAAGACATGGCCACTGCTTTATTAAATGGTATCGTGACTGATACTAGTGGTCTGACCAATCCAGCAACTACTGATCGCTCTCTCTTGATTGCTGGCCTACTAATGAAGTATGGCGCAAATTTTAAAAAGATAAGTGCTTACAATGTTCGCACCAAAGAGCCTAAGATGCTAAAAATCTGGGGACTGGCAATGCAGAGGATTGTCTATGATCCCCAGCTTCATTCGATCACCACTTTCCTAACCCTGACCGACTTTGCAAATCTACAAGTTGATGAAAACAAGCTTGAGGGTTTATCCAATTTTCTTAGTGGTTTAAAGGATGTCAATTTCACTTTATTATTAACAGAAAAAGAAAGTGGTTTAATCAAGGGTAGTTTCCGTACCATCCACGATCATATTGACGTTGGTGCCTTAGCTCAAAAACTTGGTGGTGGTGGACATCAAAAAGCAGCCGGCTTTGTCATCAAGGGTAAATTGGTCTATAATGATGGTGAAATAATGGTAATTCAAAATTGAAAAGAAATAAGTTAAAAAGAGTAAAAACTCTGCTAAAATAACCTCTTTTACTTTTTTTCTAACTTTTAAATTACTTTTTTAACTTTTGACTTTTAACTTTTGACTTTTAACTTTTGACTTTTTACTTTTAATTATTATGCATTTAATACCGACAGTAGTTGAAAAAACAAATTTTGGTGAAAGAGCCTATGATATCTATTCCCGACTCTTAAAGGAAAGGATTATCTTTTTGGGCACTGGCATCACTGATGATGTGGCTAATGCCATTATCGCCCAAATGCTCTTTCTTGATAGCCAAGATAATAAAAAAGACATCAAACTTTATGTTAACTCACCAGGTGGCATCGTCACTGCGGGTTTAGCTATTTACGATACGATGCAATATGTCAAATCTGACGTTTCCACTATCTGCGTTGGTACAGCTAGCTCGATGGGCGCTGTCCTACTGACTGCTGGTGCCAAAGGTAAAAGATTTATTTTACCCAATGCTGAGGTGATGCTCC
>Ga0210044_10007021_pt1 | contig 14563 bp, 9 predicted proteins | sample CryGey13umfilter_2_FD_183959 | JGI IMG/M metagenome (GOLD analysis project Ga0210044, IMG submission 183959) | Groundwater microbial communities from aquifer in Utah, USA - Crystal Geyser 4/9/14 3 um filter (SPAdes) (version 2) | ecosystem: Environmental > Aquatic > Deep subsurface > Groundwater...
AAGATCTATCCGGAGATTAATCCGGAGCCGGAGCGCGCACTCATCGAACGGCTGCGGGAAGCGATCTTCGTTGAGAGCGAAGATGTTGGGCCACGGACGACGGTTCGGCTTACCCTTGCGCATCATGCGGGTCTGCTTTCGGTTGTTTTCAACAAGAAGGACCTGAAGGCGAAGCGAAAGAGGATTCGTGAGATCGTGGAGGGGAACCTGGTGAGGGACGCGACGAAGAGTGCAATCGCAGCGGTGCAGGCGGCGGTTTTCGTGGCGGCGGTCAGGCCCGCAGTTGTTGTATCGTCGGCCGGTTATTAAGGGAATTCTCCGGATCAAAGCGGATTCCGATAACGTGCATTCAGCCGGATTGGTGTTAACTGGTAGCGATCAGAGGCCGCTGGAAATTGCTGAATTTCGGGAATTCGTCATTCGGGATGATGGCACGGTGCGAAACACCTGAAAATACGGGATGGCCGACTCTACGTGTTCGGCGGCGGATGCTGTTATTGCTTGGCCGAACTTACGATCAGCAGGCCCCCGGATGATCCACTCATGCGTATTTTTTCGAATTTCGTTTTCATCATTCTCATTGCCGCCATGCTGGCTATCGGCTGGCAAATATTCAAACATGGAGGCAGTGACGATCTGCGGATGTCAAAAGCAAGTCAGGTGGTGGAGGAGATTCAGCACGAGGTGAATCTTCGGATGGCGAGCGAGGATTCACCACTCAACGAATGGGGCTTCCCACCTTCCATCGACCCGCAGTGGTTCGGCGAATCCGTCCCCTCGAATCCGCTGCTCGATCATGAGCGGCCTTGGCTGGAGGTCGCCACGGGGAGAGATACGTTGCGCACCGATCCTGCGTTTCCGACGGCGATCGATCAGACGAAGGCGGAATTCTGGTACAATCCGCGGCGCGGAATCGTTCGAGCAAGGGTTCCGCAAATGGTGAGTGATCGGAAAACGCTCGAAGTCTACAACCTGATCAACAATTCTGAATTAGATCGACTTTTTCCGAGTTCGATCGAGGATGAACCACAGGATGTTCGGGTAGACAGCGGCGGAGTGGGGCGCGGTTTCGATTCGCGGCGAAATTAGTCACCGTCGTCATCAACAAACCGGTTGTCGCGGAGTTGCGGGATCACGTCGCGGTGACATCATCCATCGAGTAGAGTCCGGGGCTTGACTTTCGTTTTGCGAGCCAAAGCGCCGCACGCAGGGCACCAGCCGCAAAGAGTCGGCGCGATGTTGCGACGTGCCGAATTTCCAGATAATCATCATGGCTGAAGATTCTGACGGTGTGTTCGCCGATCACCCCTCCGCCGCGCAGTGAGTGGAATTGATCGGATGTCATTGACGCGCCAGCTCGTCGGACGGCTTCGCCGAGCATGAGGGCGGTGCCGGACGGAGCATCCTTTTTATGTCGATGATGGGATTCGATGATCTCGACTCGTGAACCTGCACCGAGTCGGCGCACGGCCTGTTCGACCAGGGCGGATACAACATTGACGCCGACGCTTGTATTCGGTGCGATGAGAACGGGTACGGTTTCGGCAGCAGATTCGATTTGTTTTCGTTGCGTCTCGCTGAAGCCGGTCACGGCAACGAGTAGAGCGGCGCGGGAATTTAGTGCCATTTCGAGAGCGTGGGCGGTCCCTTCCGGAGTGGAAAAATCGATGACGACATCGCACGGGCCAGTGAAGTCTTCCTGAATGAGGGGTACGTCAGAATGGTCCGCGACGAGGCAGGGTTTTCCAAGCGAGGCGCTTCCAGTGTGCGCGACGGGAGCAACGAGTCGAAAGCGATCTTCAAATTCGGGTGAAAATAACGTTTCGCACACGAGGCGTCCCATGCGCCCGCTCGCTCCGTTCACCACCAGTTGGACTCGATTGTCCGCCATCGTTCTCAAACCACCTTCCAGATAATGCGTATCGGCGAATGGATTCGTTCGTCGTTGATGCGCTGAATGATTACTACTGGCTGTCGTTTCCGGCGCGACGTTTGATCGTTACGGCGATGACGATGGGATCGGAACGCACCTGAAGTCCATCGGGTAAGTGATCAAAGGAAACGGTTTTCTCCGAAATTTGGCGCGTCAGTTCATCGCTGGAAAAGACGGCCTGCCCCGTGATAATCAATTCGTGACGTTTGATGCGTTCAATCAGATCGCTTGGGCCGACGATCTCCAGTTCGGGAATGAGCGATTCGGCGAGGGTGATGTCGTATCGATTTTGGTCAACCGGCAGGAGGACAATCTGAATCGGAACATTACGGACGGTCAACGGGGCTTGTATCGCGCGAACGGTGAAGGACATTCGCACATGTTCGGTATCGAGTTTGATGGCGGAAAGGTCGGCAATGCCGGGCACGCTCACCACGGCATCGAATGAGTATCGCTTACCGGCCTGAAAGGTCTGATCGGTGTTTATTCGAGGCGTTGCCACGGCATGAAGGGACGATTCATCCATTCCTTGCAGCAGACTCGACGGGACGCTGAGTTTCAGCGTCGGCGGCATGATCTCGATCGGCCCCTCGGTTTCGATATTCCCCAAATCGCCTGGCTTAATGTTGATCGTCCGATCGAGCATTTCGACGACGGAGAAGCGTATCACGTTGGGGTCGAGTTGCTGGATTCGCAATCGGTGGTTCTTGAGGAGAGGGTTTTGCCCGAGGAAATCGATCATGGGTCGGTTGTATTCACCCGGTACGGTGGGAAGGCCGTATTCACCAAGGCGCATGGTGATGGGTCCCCGCTGCAAGTCTTTTTCGAGGGTCTTGATGGTGGCGGTGGGGCCGGCTACTTGCAATCTCACGCGGTTCGGCGATTGAAGGCGAACTCTCAAATTGCTGCCGGCGGGGGGCAAAAGTTGAATGGTCACCTCCCCGTCAAACGGCTGGGCGGGATTCTGCGCTTCCGCAAAAAGCCAGATGAGAACGGTCAAAAGGGTTACGACGACGCCTGTTTGGATCTTTTCGATCATGACACTGCTTTTTCAAATTCCTTCTTGCGGCTTAGAAACTGTTTCACAACCAATGACCGGGTGGCCGGGGTAAGCCGCTTTGGGCGCACCCCGGTTGCGTGGAACCGGAAAAACCCTCAATTCTCGCGCCGATCTCAAAGAAGCGATCCCCCACGGTTTTAGCGATCAGCGAGTTATGAAACAGTTTCGCACTTTTTTCTCGCTTTCGAAGTGAATGTCGAGTAAGTAACGGTTCGGTGAATCGACGATTCCGAAACGGCGTCGCCGAGTCGCCAGTGTGGATCACGAATTTGATTCCTTCATCAAGGATTCCGCTGCACGCAGCGCGGAGTTGGTTGCGGCATTATCAGTTGCAAGCACTTCTTCTTCCGCCAGGTCGAACGCATTGGCCGGTTCCTCGGCGAGTTCGGACTTCATTTCGGGGGCGGATGAAGTCGGAGTGGATACACTGGTTGTTTCCATGAGTCGCTCTAACAGGACATGTCGGAGAATCTTGGGTGTCATTTCAGCGGAAAGTCCCCCTTCGAACGCCAATCGAATCTCACCCCGCTCTTCACTGACGACGATGGCGAGCGCATCGGATTCAAGGGTCACGCCGACCGCAGCGCGGTGCCTGGAACCGAAGTGTTTTCCGTCTCGCCATTGTTCAGCCATGGGTAGTTGCACGCCGGCGGCAAGAATGCGATCGCCGCGTATGACGACTCCGAGATCATGGAGCGCGCTATTGGGCCAGAAGATGGTTTGGAGAAGGGCAGCGGAGCACTTGGCGTCAAGAATGGTGCCTCCCTCGATGGTGCCCCCCAGCCCGATTTTGCGCTCAAAGACGATGATGGCCCCGATTCGGTTCCGGGCGAGAAATTCACAGGCCTCCACCACGGAATCAATCACCGGCGGAAGATCGCGGCGTGACCGGCGGAAGAATGAGGTTTCTCCCAATTTGATGAGGGCGCGTCGCAATTCCGGTTGGAAGATGACGAGAAAACCGATGGCGAGAAAGGCGAGACTTCGGTCATAAAGATAGGTTAAACGTTGGAAACTCTGTTTATCCTCGCCGCCGAGTATCTGGACCGCCAAGGTGGCGGCAATGAGGAGAAGGGCCAGCCCCTTAATGATGCCCGCCCCGCGCGTTCCCCGAAGGAAGCGAATAATCAGGTACAGAACCACCCAGATGATCGCCAGTTCAATCACCACTTCAACGGGTGAATAAGTCCGCAATCGCTCAAAAAGATGTTGGAGGTTCTCAACCAACCTTGATCTCCAAACCAAACGGCACGAGGCCGAGGCCCGCTCCAGCCAGATTAATTACCGTTGATTTCGCCTCTTCGGTCCGCCGCCCTCTCTATTTGACGGCCCAGAGTCGTCCAAACGGCTATTTCCTTATCGACTCGGAGCGGATTTTAAACCCAAATGATTCGAGTAAATCAAAGGATCGACAGACGAAGGCCGAGCCGTCCATCGCCGTTTTGAGATTATGGCCGCTCCTAGGCCACCGTACGGACTAAAATGCTGAAAAATCGCCTGGCGCTTGGCTTTTTCGCCCTTCGGCCTACACTTTGCGTCATTCCGCGGGTGCGCTGGGGATGATCCGCCTCGATCCGATATCCAATCAGGATAGGTCGCCAGCGACCCGCATTACAGTCGGGGCCGATCGTCGAGATATCGTTACCGAGGCGGCTGAATAAGACGACGAAACCGAACGACTCACCAGAGGACGACGAAAAAGGGGGCATCCCATGTATGCCATTATCGAAGACAGCGGAAGTCAGATCAAAGTCAACAAGGGCGATGTATTTGAGATCGACCATCGCGACGTGGAGCCGGGTGCGAAAATCACGTTCGACCGTGTTCTCATGCTGAGCGACAGCGACGGGGATTCGACCGTCGGGACACCTTACGTTGCCGGCGCATCGGTTTCGGCGAAGGTTCTGGAATTGAAGAAAGGCGCGAAGATTGACGTGATCAAATTCAAGCGCCGAACGGGATATCGTCGGAAGTACGGGCATCGCCAGCCGTACGTTGCAGTTGAGGTAACGGACATCAACGCGAAGTGAATGGTTGAGTTGGAGTGGGCGGGGGACGAACGAATGTCCACGAAGGCCGAATATATATCGGCCGGTGCTATCCGAAATTTCTCATTCATTTGCAGTCAATGTACCTGCTTTCGCTACTTAGAAAGGCCTTTGGGCAGAATGTTATAGACTATTTGCTTCCCCATGACCTATCGTTCTGTGTCTCCTCGGACGATGAAGTCACTGGAAGACCATATCGAGGCCGGTGGCTTAGGGAGGATGCAATCAGCATCCGAAGCATTTCGGTTTCAAGGGCCCCGGAACCCCGAAGACTCCGGAATTAGAGTAAGAAAACTCCATGCAATTCAAAGATCTGCGGCTCATTGAGCCCATCGTTCGCGCTGTTGCCTCGCAAGGTTACACCGCGCCCACACCCATTCAATCCAAGTCGATTCCACACATTCTTTCAGGCAGAGATATGCTCGGATGCGCTCGGACCGGCACCGGCAAAACCGGCGCGTTCGCGCTTCCGATCCTCCAGCGATTGGCTGCGTCGCTGCCCGACGAGGAACCATCGGGTCAGCAGCCCAACAGTCGCCGACGGCGGGGGCGCGGCCGTCATCCACAACAACCGTCTTCCCGCCTGCCGCGCGCGCTCATCCTCTGCCCGACGCGCGAACTGGCTTCACAAATCATCGAGAGTTTCTGTGCATACGGCCGGAATCTCCCGCTGCGCCACACTTCGATTTTCGGAGGCGTGAGTCAATATCATCAGGTTCGCTCGCTTCAGAACGGCGTTGATGTTCTGGCGGCGACACCCGGGCGCCTTATGGACCTCATGGAACAGGGGCACGTCGATCTCAGCGCGATCGAAGTGTTTGTGCTTGATGAAGCCGACCGCATGCTCGATATGGGTTTCATTCATGACATTCGCAAGATCGCCGATGAAGTGCCTTCCAATCGGCAGTCGCTCCTGTTTTCGGCGACGATGCCGGCCGAGATTCGTCGATTGGCGGATCGCCTGCTGCATGATCCGGTGTTTGTCGAGGTCGATCCCGAATCTACGACCGCCGAGCACGTAACGCAATCGGTCTACCACGTTTCCCAAGCCAACAAGCCGATCCTCCTTGAACGCCTACTCGTTGAAGGTTCGATGGACCGCACACTTGTGTTCACGCGCACTAAGCACGGGGCTGACAAGATCGTCCACCGTCTTAAGCATAGCGGAATTCGCGCGGTGGCGATTCACGGGAATAAAAGCCAGAGCGCGCGCACGCATGCGCTCAACGGGTTCAAAGCCGGTCGATCGGACGTTCTGGTCGCCACGGACATTGCCTCGCGGGGGATTGATGTCGATGAAATCACCCACGTGGTGAACTTCGACATACCGAATCTCCCTGAGAGTTATGTCCACCGCATCGGCCGAACGGCTCGCGCGGGCGCTTCAGGTATGGCGGTTTCGTTCTGCGGTGTCGAAGAAATACGCGACCTCAAGGCGATCGAACGTCTCATCAAACAGCCGATCGACGTGAACGAGGATCATCGTGATCTGACACATCAAACGCCTTCCGCGCAATCACCCAGACGGTCGGGGGGAGGCGGTCATGGTTTAAGCGGAAATTCATCATCAAAACAACGGTCTTTCAACGGCCGGAACAAGATGAAAAGCAGGAACAGCACCAACACCAACAACGGCGGCGGCCGAAATTCCCGACCACGTCGAAACTCCGGCCCGGCGAAGGCCGTCTCCACCACCAAGCGCAGAGGACGCCGTCGAACGATGAAGTAGACCGCGCACGACGCGCGAAACAAAGGTGCTTATCCACGTCTTATATGTATGGCGAATTGATTATCGAAATCGTAATTCGGCGAACACGGGGAAGTGATCGGACGGGTAACGATTCTCATTGGGTTGATCGGCGGCGGGATAGGTATCGTGGATGATGAATGCGCCAAGTACCTCAAAGTAACCTGGTCGAATGAGGATGTAGTCAATTTTGTCGCCGTCGTTGGTGCCGACGAAACCGTTGAACGTTCCGACGCGCTCGCTCTCGTCATTGTTGTTGCAATGGTGAATTGATCGAAAAGTGTCGATGAACACGGGGAGTGAAGATCGATCGCTTCGCGTTCCTCCGGTGAGTTCACGGAGGGGTGGCGAATCTTCGCCGGCGTTCAGGTCGCCGGTAACGATGACCGGAAGCGTGATCGAACGCACGTTGATTTTTTGGCGAATCAGTTGCGCACTGCGCCGTCGTGCTTCGGGCGATTGATGATCAAAATGCGTATTCCATAACGCAAACGGACGGTCGTCGTTTTGGTGATCGACGAATTGCGCCCAAGTGCAGATGCGCGGGATGCTATTCCCCCATGATTTTGAACCGACGGCTTCGGGCGAGTCGGAGAGCCAGAAGGTATCGAATTCCTTGACCGTAAAGCGCTCTTTGCGATAGAGGATGGCGGAGTATTCACCCCTGGTTTTACCATCATCCCGACCGACGCCGATCATTTCATATTCGGGGAGGTCGGAAAGGATTTCGTCGATTTGGAAACGAAGTGCCTCCTGCAGGCCGACGAGTTCGGGGCCATATTTCCGGATGAGTGCGGTTACGGCGTGTCGCCGGTTTCGCCAGGCGTTTACGCCGTCGTTGGCGGTGCCGTATCTGATGTTGAAAGTCATCACGCGCAGAGTCAATTCGTTGTTCATTTCGGAAGTAGAATCTGAGAACGAAGCGCAACTTGAGATGAGCATCGTCAACCCAATAACAAGCATGAGTGTGAATGACCGACGCATGGTGTTGATCTCCAAAGAAGTGGAGATGGTGGTGTCTCACCTATCGATTGGTGTCGCGCGGGTTCAGAAGCCCGCCGTAGGTTCGCCCGCCGGCTCCCTTTGGTGAGAACACGAGGCCGACGGTGGTTTCCTGCCGTTCGTTGTCGTAGTTGGCGGTCAGGCCAATGTCGAACTGGGGTGTCTTTTTATCGAGTGCGAAGAACAGGTTTCGCGATTCGCTTTCATTGAGGTCGAACGAGGTTCCGAATCGGAATCGGTAGGTCGGAGTGAGCGTGTAGCCGAGTCCGGTTCCGACGAGATTGTCGTTGTTGAAATTATAGAATCGATAGTCGGCGAAGGTGAAAAGGTTGGCGGTATGGTCGATCCGGAAGCCGACGTTGGCGCGCGATAATCCGCCGTTGTTCAGGTCCAACACCGAATCGCCGGCGACGGCAAATGAATCGCTGACGAGCCAGTTGAAATCACCCTGAAAATGGTCGCCGAGTCGTGAATATTCGGGTCGAAAGGCAAAAAATCGCGGGATCGAGAACTGATCCTGCGTTTCGTGTCCGGCAAACAGCACGTTCGTGTTAACGACAAGGACATCGACGCTGTGCCATCGACCGGCTCCGCCTCGCATCGTCTGCCAGGTGTTGCGAAGACCGAAGCGCACCGCGCTTCCGGCGGAGGCGCCTTCGACATCAAGATCGAAGACCGGAAAATTCGAGCCGTCCGCGTTGGATTCGGAATGCCAGACGACGAGACTGGGTTCGATGATGTGACGAATTCGATGTAGGTCGAACGGGCGGTTATCGACGGCATTATTCGTTTTTGAGAATTGAGTGCTGAATCGGATCCCGGTCGTAACCATCCACCAACTGTCTTCCGCCTCGGAATCGAATCGGCGAAACGGTTCATCATCGTCATAAAAGGCGAGTCGGCCAGACATGAAGGGGACGATGTTGACGGCCCCCCATTTCCACGGCACGGAAACTTCCTGCCGAGTAAAAAACCGATTGGTAAACGTATCACGCAGGCCTGATGCGAAGAAGAAGTCGCGAAGGTTCGTCGAAGACGGAAGGCCGAACGCGGTACGCCCCTGACCGATAGCGGCGAGAGTGTGATCGGGGAATCGAAGCCGCAATCGGCTCAATCGATACTCACTTGAGTAACTCACTTTGCCGCCGAACAGTTCATCGGCGAAGCGGTAGTATCCGAGTTCGGGTAGTTTTTCGACCTGATAGGTTTGCGCCTGAAGCAGGTCTTCATTGATGAGAAAATCGTTGAGGGCGGTCTTGGCGGTGATTTCAAACTGCGCATTGTCGGTCTGATTCAGAAGGTAAGCGCGGGTCTGAAATTCGCGGCCGTTCTCGGTCATGCCGTCGAAGAAATTGTCCATGAACGCTTCATCAGAAACGTAAGCGCCTTCAAGCAGGAGGGTCCAATTGTCGCCAAGGTCTTGTCGATGCCAACCGATGAGCATTCCGCGCGACTCGCCGTTGCGATCAATTTCCGCGCCGGAAGAAAGTTTGTCGGTTCCGTCATCCTCATTGAGGAAGTATCCGGTCCATCGACCTCGGCCGTGATCGGTGCGGTATTCGATGTCGCCACCGACGGCCGGTCCTCGTTCTGCGTAGTAATCGATGAGCAGACTGGCATCCGTTCGGCTGGGACGTTCCATGCCGGCGAGGGCAAAAAGGTTCCATTCAGTCTTAACCGTGAATCCGTTTCGGCTGTTTCCGCCGAGCGTCATTTTTCGCAGCGGGAATCCCTCCGCCGCCCCACGATAATAGGGCCACCAGAAGAACGGCAGGTCGCCGAGCCGGGCGGTGGCATTTTTGACGGTAATGTCGTTGCGTGTTTCGCCCGTCGTTGAGTCGGTAGCGCGGCGGATCGAGATTTTGCTTGCCCCGAGACTGACGGTCGGGGTGAAGAATTCACTCGTCGAAATGGTAACGTCTTTTGCTTTCCATTCGTTGGAAGCAACTTGTCTGATTTCATCCGCCCGGACATAAACGGGAACCTTCGCCTCTTTGTTGTAGGTATGAAGAACGGCATCAAGAACGATCGCGCGATTGGTTGAGAATTCATAATACATGCGCGGGCCGCGCAACGTGATTTCCCCGTCGCTGGCGGAGACGTTTCCTTCGAGGTACACGCCTCGAACATGGTCCGCATCAATCTGCTGCGTCTGCAAATCCTCAAGCGAGATTGGATCGGTGAAAATGACCGCGCGATCGGCGGTCAGCGTCAGTTGGCGGGGCCGCGCCTCGCCCGGACGTCGCCCCGATTCCGTATAATTGACGACGAGATGGCCCCCGAGTGTGGCAAAACCTTCCTTCCCGTCTTGCGAAAATTGATAGAAAAGATCGTCAGCCCGGAAGAAGACGGTGGAAGGTGGGCGCACGGTCGCGCCGAACGGACTTTTCTCGGTTCCGCCGGTCCAGTATCCGCCGGTTTGCGTTCCTTCACCGCCACCTTCTCCGCCAGGGGGAGGGGGCTTTTGACGCTCTCCGCCGCCCGCTCCCTTTGCGCCCGGCGACTCTTTCCCGGCGTTGGTCTGCTTGTTCAAATACTGCTCAAGGGTCAGTCGATCAATCGGTTCGTGGCGCACCGGCTTGGGTCGATCGACGACAATTCGTTCACTGGTCGTTTCGGCCTGTCCGCCTCCTGCGCGAACCCGCCGCTGCATCCAATCGACAAAGCGAACTTCACCTCGTTGCAGAAATTCGTCTCGGTTAACGGGCCTGCCTTCTCGAAACGAATCCGATTCGAGCGAGATTGAGCCGATCGTCGTCGTGGTTACGAGCAGGTCGGTGCCGCTCATGTTCACGCCGGACGGTTGATCGGCGGCGGAAAGACCTTCGAGATAAACGGCAATTTCGTTTATCGTCGCAGCAATGGGTTGTTCGTTTTCGGGATCGTTCGGATCGTCAATGACGCCTTGCCGTTTGTTCACCCAGATTGCGGCGCGTTTGGCGTTGAAGGTGTAAGTTCCGATTTGAATATGCACCCAGCCGTCAAGCGCGAGTCGGTGCACCCCGGACTCATTCCACGAATAAACCTGAAGCGCGCTGAAGTTTGAATCAACCTGAATCGGCCGAATGGGAAGCCCACGCGATGCGATCATACTTGACGCCCGTCCGGGTTCGATCGCATTGCCGTCGTTATTGTTCAGCGCATCGGCGGGCTGAATCGTCTTGAGTAACGAAGACGCGGTGCCCTCGGTGAGGATGACCGTTTCTCCCGCCCGCGCTCGAACTCCGCCGACTTCGTCAGCCCCCGGGAGGACCAACCCGACGAATGATATAAGAAGAATAATTGCGATCACGGTCCTTCGTCGTCGCGGTTGGAAACCCGTATGGGGCATTGCGAGGATGGAAACCGGGCCCCGATCGCGGAACGATTCCTGATTCGAGCGCACGAAGGAGGTTTTCAAGAGGTTCCTTTCCACCAGCATGGCGATGATAAAGTAGCCGATTTCGCACGGCAAGCCACGCCTCGCAACCAACAATCTACGAAATGGTGGTGGACCGGAGGCGAGCGGCACCTGAAAATCCCGGTGGGAACAATCCGAGTCTACACCATGTGAGAAGTGAGAAGGAACTCAACGGAGATCGCCCCCCGGAAACTGACGAGCACTTTATTTATGCCGATTGCGTCGCCTCCCACCTTCTGCATCACACTCGCCGCCGTCGAATTCGTCGCTGCGGGATGGTTATTAGGCAGTATTTCCGTAGCAGGGCCGATTCTTGCCCATCTTTCGAGGCATCGGCGCGGTGAAAGGGTCATGTTTCCCGCGGTCCGTTTCCTTCGCGAAGCGGTCATTCGCCGGAGAAACCACCGCCGACCGAGCGATCTTCTCCTTCTGATCAGCCGCATTCTGATCATTCTGCTCATCGCCGCAGCATTTTCACAACCGGTCTGGAAATCCAACAAGCCAATTTCGCTTTCACTTACATCGGACCCGATGCTCGATCAGCAAATTGTCATTATTGTTGATGCGTCGGCTTCGATGCGGCGAATGGATTCGGGTCGAACACTCTTTGCGCGGGCACAATCCCTTGCGGATGATCTTCTTGATGAATTATCAGGCCGAGTTGACCGCGTGGCGATCGTCATGGCGGCAGGCTCGCAAACACGCGCAATCTTCCCTCGCATGAGTTCGAATATCGAGGCACTGCGATCGGCCTTGGCGACGGAAACGCCGACTTTTCAACATGCGCAACTTGGAGAGGCGTTTGCGTTGGCCGCGACCATGCCGGCCGGAGAATCACGCGATCAAACAACGGCTATCGAACGCGGCGGAATGAATCGCGAGGTCGTCGTATTCACCGATGCGCAACGGTCGGAATGGGATTCCGTCGATGCGTCAGGATCACTCAAACAATCCTTTAGAAATGTGACCGTCGTAAACGTCAGGCCTGCAAAGGACGAACCCAATTTCTCAATCCGCGAAATTTCAGTTGAGCCGGGGCACCCGGTCATCGGCGAATCGGTTTCCATCAGCGCCGACCTGACGATGGACGCCGAGCCGAAAGATGAACCGCAGGATGTCGATTTGCGTCTGGATTTTGGGGGTCGTTTGTTCGATCGAACCGTCGGGGAGATGAAACCCGGCGAAACGCGCCGCGTTACCGCCCAAATCCTCCTCAAAGAAAAGGGGCTTATCCCCTTTAATTGGCGCGTACGCTCGAACGATCGCTTTCCGATCGACGATCGGTGTGAATCGGCCGTTCGAGTTCGCGATAAACAGTATGTGGCGATATTCACACACGTTCCCGAAGGGTCGAGCCGGTCAGCGGCGACGGAAATTGCCCTTGATGAGCTTGATCCGTCGTCCGCCGCCTTTCTGTTGGCGAGCGCGCTGCAGCCGTCGGATGATTCGCCGGTGCGCGTTTCGGTGTTGGATTCGCGCGATCAACTGGCGGATGAAGTATTTCGCAATCCATCATCACTCGATACGATCATTATCGCTGAAGCCGAGCGAATTTCGTCGCCCGATCTTCGCGTATTGAGTCAATTCATAAAACAGGGAGGCGGTGTTTTGTGGATTGCAGATTCTGCGAAAGCAGTTTCATCTATGCAGGAGTTTGAGCGTCTTTATCATAGCGACATCGAATCGAATAATAGAACGCGCTCTGATTCGTTCCTGCCGATCGTTCCGAATAGTTGGATCGATTCTTTTGACGAGTCGCTGCGCTCGACAGCTGGGCTTGGGGCGCACGTTCTGACACTGCGTTCGCCGTCTGATTTGCTTCGCTCGCAATCCGCTCGAAGTCTTCTCAAGTTGATCGGCGACCGCGCGCTTCAATCGCTCTTGCAATGCAGGTTCGCTTCCCGCGCGATCGGAAAAACGAATTCGAGCGCTGAGACGCTTCTGGAATTTGAAGACGGAACGCCTGCGTTGCTGACCGGCCGAATCGGGCCGGGAAGAATGACCGTCTTCACGGGCGCTTTGGGACCGAACCAGTCAACCCTTACGCGCAACCCCGTCTTTGTGCCGTTCATCCACGAGATTATCAAAACACTCAGGCCGAGCGCCGAGTTGATACCGCATGTGCAGGTCGGAGATTCTATTCGAATTCCGAGCAGAATCCTAATTGATGATCCGGGATTGCTGCGCATCTCGCCGAAGTGGGCCAATACGAATGTTGAAGTCGCGCGAACTCTGGCGGATTCGAAAACTGAAAAAAGTCTCGGCGTGAAGGATTCGGGGTATATTCGTATCCCCTTCTGTGCGCAACCCGGCTTGATTCAGATCATCGATCAGCCCACGAGCGAATTAATTGGGGCGGGAGCCGTGGACTTTGATGAACGTGAAAGTAAGTTGCGCTCATTTTCCGCGGATGAACTTCGGGAAATGGCCGATCGGATCGGAGGCGGGAACGGTTCGTCGGGTTCGATAATTTCCATCGATTCCAGCGATGAAAGCGCGGGAACCCGGCGGACTGATTCATCAACGACCTTAACGAGTCGAATCTTATCTCGTCTCGGATTCAGTCAAACAGTCGTCAAACTCTGGCCCTGGTGCATCGTGTTCGTTCTTGTCCTGCTGGCAGTTGAGAATCTGTTTCAAATAAGAATCAGTCAGGCAAATGGTCGCCCGGATGAACGTATGGAGGTCAGTCCGTGATCTCCTGCATTTGCAATTATTCGGCCTCATCGTTTCATGCACCACCCGTTGTCGCGGTTGGAGTGTCCGCGTTTTCATTGGGCCCGTTTGAATGGCAGCCGATTCTCCCACCCGCCGTGATCGCGCTGTTGTCGGTTGCGGTCCTTGTCCTGACGTTTCGGTCGATCCCTCGACGAATCGGGGTCGGACTGCGATCGGGTTTCATGCTCTTTCGCGCGGTCGCCATCGTCATCGTGGCCGGCGTGTTGTTGAATCCGACGCGCTCAGTCCAGAATTCGCATGAAACCGATCCGACAAATCGGAAGCCGCTCTACGTGGTGCTGGATCAATCGGAAAGTATGTGCACGAATGATGTTTCCCCTTCACCGGATACGCCGTCAACATCGTCGAATATCTCCCGGTTCGAAGCGATTCGCCGTACGTGGTTTGCACCTGAATTTCTCAGCGTCCTCAATCAGCGGGTCGATCCTCGGTACTTCCTCGGAGGACGCGATCTTCGGCCGACCGATTCTTCTTCGATTCTTAACGCGCGGCCCGATTCCGACGGTTCACGGCTGACGCGACACCTGGAATCCATCCTTCGCCAACCGGGGATCAGTCAAAGCGCGGGAGTGCTCTTTCTGAGTGATGGTCGAGATACCACGGGTAAACCTGTTTCGTCGCTCAGCCCTGAAGC
>Ga0210044_10007022_pt1 | contig 14555 bp, 14 predicted proteins | sample CryGey13umfilter_2_FD_183959 | JGI IMG/M metagenome (GOLD analysis project Ga0210044, IMG submission 183959) | Groundwater microbial communities from aquifer in Utah, USA - Crystal Geyser 4/9/14 3 um filter (SPAdes) (version 2) | ecosystem: Environmental > Aquatic > Deep subsurface >...
GTTGCTGTTGCATATATTTTATCACGTGACACAGTCGGGGGAACGATTGTCGGTGCTTATAGCCAGTCTCATCTAGATCGCCTCTCACATTTAAAGAATCTTCAATTATCTGAGGACGATAAAAATAAAATTAGAAATATTTTATTGACAACCAACACAATCAAGGGTGATTGTTTTGAAGCAGAACGCTATCAGCAAGAGCATAAAAATATAATGAAATTCAATTTAAATGATTCTCGCTCATCATAAAAAGAAACAAAATTATATGACAATATTATAGCTTAAAAAATCTTTCCTGCCCAGAACAGGCTTCCGACAAGTGAGGCCATAAACAGCAGATGCGCCATAATGCTGATATAAATCGCACGGCGCAAATGACCTTTTTCAAGCCTTGCGGTTGCCCCTTTTGCCCCTGTCCAGCTTCTTTTTATCCCGCTACCATCAAGATCAACAGAAGGCCCCCCAAGACTGACATTCAGGGAATAGGCCATTGCCGTCAGCGGCAATCCTCCCTCCTCATAGGCGGATTTTTCTTTCCCGAACATCTGGCCGATCAAGGCGCGGGTCATACCGCCCGTAGGGGTAAACAGTCCCGCAAGCGCCATTAGAATTCCGGAGAGAATATGCGGCGCAAACCCCATAAGCTTTTCAAGCGCCAGTGCCGTCTTTCCGAATCCCTTGGTAAAACCGTCCTTGCCAAAACGCCAGGCCAGTGCTGCCAGACCTGCATATAAGAAAGCCCCCGGCAACCCCACCAGCAGAAACCAGAAGACCGGCGCAACCAGCCCTTTATCAAAGCTCCGCGCTGCCAGTCCCATCCCCATCCGCGTAATTCCGTAATCATCACTGCCGGATAAATCAGTGCGGGTCGAATGGGCAATTGTATAATAGGCTCCCTTACTGACTTTTTTATCGCGCATGGCAAAATAAAGCTGCAACAGTGAAAACCAGACTGTTCCGCTTGTCAGTGTCAAAGAAAGAAGAACAATCTCGGTCATCCCGTAGAATCCTTTCATCAAAGCCAGTTCTGTTGCAAATAGCCCTATCCCGAAAGCCGCCATAACCCCCATCATTGTTAGTATAAAACCACGGAATAGCAGATCAGGCCCTGCCCGCTCCCGTTTATCCAGCCGGCCGCCAATCTTTCCAAGAGTCTTGTCAAAGACCAGCCATAAAAACGGATTCGCATTGCCATGCATAGGCCCCGTGACCATACCAACAATTCCCGCTAAAAGCCACGCCGCCATCGCTACCGGAAACCGTTCGGGATCAAGAAGCATGAAATGAATATTTTTTAAAAACTCTTCCATAACAACACCTTAAACAATTTTTTTACAAGATTATAAACTATACCCTTGTTTATGCACAGAGACGCCATTATTTATTATTTTGCAGTGCAAAAAATTTACTATTTCAGATTATAATATTAGAAGGATACAATATAGGAGTAAAAAACAGTGCTTTATAAACTCTATGAAATGCAGCATGCTGCCTTGACCCCCGCTCGTTTAATGGCAGAAGTTGCCCGCACTGTCTACCGCCACCCGATGAATCCTGTGGCCTACACCCGACTTGGGCGCACACTGGCCGCGAATGCCGAGATGTTCGAGCGTATAACCCGAAAATTCGGTAAGCCTGCGTTCAACTTACCATTTACAATGATAGACGGAAAAAAAGTAGCCATCACCGAGGAAATCATTGTTGAAAAGCCTTTTGCTAATCTCCTGCATTTCAAACGTGAAACAAAACGCCATGACCCAAAAGTTCTGATTGTCGCTCCTATGTCAGGACACTTTGCCACACTCCTGCGCGGCACGGTCGAAGCGCTTCTTCCCCATCACGATGTCTATATTACCGACTGGACAGATGCAATGCTGGTTCCCCGGGCAGAGGGAAAATTCAATCTGGATAGTTATATTGGCTATGTAATTGATTTTATTCATACTCTTGGGAAAGATACCCATGTCATTGCCGTGTGCCAGCCCGCTGTACCGGTTTTTGCGACCGCCGCTATCATGGAAGCGCAAAATGATTCCTGTGCATCGGCGACCATGACTCTCATGGGAGGCCCCATTGATTCGCGAGTCTCCAAAACTAAAGTGACCGAGCTTGCTGAAACAAGGCCATTATCATGGTTCGAGAATAATGTGATTTCCAATGTACCGTTTTATTATCCCGGAGCGGCTCGCCGCGTTTATCCCGGCTTCATCCAGCTTGGTGGTTTTATGTCAATGAATCTGGACAAACATATTGGTTCCCATATTGAGTTTTACCAGCATCTTATTAGTGGAGATGGAGAATCTGCCGATACCCATCGTAAATTCTATAATGAATACCTCTCTGTTATGGATATTTCTGCCGAGTTTTATCTTCAGACTGTAGAGATTGTCTTCCAGCGCCATCTTTTACCCAAAGGCGAAATGAAATGGCGCAATCCTGAAAATGACAAGCTTCTCCCTGTTGATCCAAAAGCCATCAAAAGCACGGCGCTTCTGACGATTGAAGGAGAACTGGATGATATTTCCGCTCACGGACAGACAGCCGCCGCCCATGATCTTTGCGAAAACCTTCCTGCGACAAAGCAATTTCACCATTTTCAAATGGATGTCGGCCATTACGGTATTTTCAATGGGCGCCGCTGGCGCGAGCATATCATGCCGCGAATCCGTCATTTTATCCGTGAATTTGACAAGAATGCGGATCCTGTTCCTGCTGCCGATTTAAAGCACATTCCCGATAAAGCACCGGAAAAATGGGACAAATCAAAACATGGTCTTGAGGCATTACAAGAATCTCTTAAGAAAAAGAAATAGCACAATCCTTGCGCTCCCAACATTTTTTACTATAAATTCTATAGATCTTTAGTATCAATAGAGACTATATTTTCCCTATGACCAATGCGCTTGCCCTGATCTCTCCGCAGTTGCAGTTAAAAATAAGCAAACGCGCCCGCAGAATGGCGCTGCGTCTTGATAGCCGTAACCATATTGTCAATCTCGTTGTCCCTGCGCGGTTCAGCATGAAAAAGGCAGAAACTTTTGCCTATGAACACAGGCTGTGGATCAGGGAAAAACTCGCCGCACTTCCTGCACCAATCCCTTTTGAAGAAAGTGCCATCATCCCGATACTCGGACGCAACAGAAAACTGGCCATTACATTTCATTCTTCACATAAACGAACACTTATCACCCTGAATGATGATAATATGTCCGTAACCACCAATCAGGAATACCCACAAAGCCGGATCATCCGTTTCCTTAAAAATGAAGCACAGGAAACACTGACGAATCTTGTTCATGAAAAAGCCGCTTTAATTGAAAAGCCCGTAAAGAGCGTTACCCTGCGCGACACAAAAAGCCGCTGGGGCAGTTGCAGCCCGGAGGGGCGGATTTCTCTGTCATGGCGATTGATTTTTGCGCCATGGGAAGCGATGGATTATGTCGTTGCTCACGAGGTTGCCCATCTTGTCCATATGAACCACAGTAAAGATTTCTGGCATTTATGCGCACAACTTTCTGATGATTACCCATCAGGGAAAAAATGGATGCGTCAACAGGGACATACACTCATGAAATATGGCGTCGTCACTATGGCGAGCACAACGGATTACCCAGATTAGAAAACCCTGTTACATATTGCTGTGGTGGCCCTGCAGGACAGGAAAAACTTACAGCGCCCCCGGGAAACAAAGGCGCACACTCCAGATCATTATTTTGTATGCCTATCGCTGCCCACCCCGGCGGACACGGTGTCATCCCGGCGGCACCGCCAATTCTTTCGGCAAGAAGACAGTCCGAGCCATCCTGTTTGCAATACCCGTTTTCTGCCTGTATCTCTGTTTCGGCACGGATGTCACCACTAATATCCAGCTTGACCAGCGGGTCTATCTTCCCCACCCCGACATTACCAAAATTCGTATTATACAGATATGTCTGGGTCGGCGGGCTGTTTGCTTTTGCCCATAGCTGATTCATAGCATTTGCGTTGAAAAACAGAACATCATCGAAATAAGAATCATTATCCGCCAGCGACCGCAAACTATTCACATAAACACCATCATTACCATCGCAGTTTTCAAGCTCGACCCTGATCCCGCTCCCACCGATATTATTCCCCGGCGGCGCAGGGATACCAAGGATATCAATAAGCGTACAATCCCCCAGAGCCGTGCCACTGCCTGAAAATCCACCCCTGCCATTATCACCATGGGAAAGGATAATATAATGTGCCGAGTCAGAGGGCTGCACGACATCCCTGTTATTTTCATCCCTGATGGAAATAGCACCCAGCTGAGGATTGGCAGGATTGATTATATTATAGGATGTCCGAGTCATTTCTTCTGTTACCGCATAGGTGATTTTCCGCCCGAAACCATCAAAACCGTTCATGCTCTTAAATCTGGAAAATAAAATAATGTATGTATTCGCCAAAAGCGTAAAAGGCAATGTTCCCACAAGAACGAAATCCGCATTCCCATCGTTATCAGCATCACGCGTGCCTACATCCGTACACACCAGACCGGCAGGACATGGGTCTGTAACAGCAGCGCGGCAGGCAATCTCCGTCCCGTAATCAGTATCCCCCGGTGCGGCATCGGGTCTTGCCGGACAAGGATAACGTCCGTAAAGACTGTAAAACTCGCGCAGCGCTTCCTGTGCCATTCTCATATTTTCCAGCGTAACCCTGTAATTTTTGTTGTCAGTGTAATTGGTATATAACGGCAGAACCGCCGCGATCAGAAGCCCCGCAAGGATGATCAGGATCGACATTTCTATAAATGTAAAACCTGATTCCCCGCCCCTTTTTTTTCTATTTCTCAAAACCACATACCTTCTGATTCTTTAATGGTTACTGGGGTACACAGGAGCATGATGTATATATTCTATACAAACTAGGTCCAACAGCCTCAAAACAGGATTGATTTGGTTCTGCACAACTTGTACATGGCAATCCCCGTAATTTAAGCGCTGCCGTACTGGACAGGCCAGACTGAACTGTACCACCCCACCATTTACAGGAGTGGCAATCATCGTTCACCATATTGGAGGGCGATGGACTCTCATAAGTCGGAGTCGGACTGCAGGATATAAGCGGCAAATCATAGGTTATCCCTGTTCCTGCTTCTGTAGAATCGCACGCCAGTGTTACCGTTTTTATAGGGGCGCACGTACAAGCTTCTGTATGAACGATACTTGTCGACCCGTAATACCCTGCTCCAGCATTGTTAATAGGCTTTTGCGGTGCCGGCCCTGTCGGACAAATCCATGCCTGCTTCTTGACATTCAGAACATTGGTATAATTCGCCCCTCCATAAGAGAAGCTGTTTGTCGATCCTGACGGACAGGCATCCGTTGTCACGTTATCCGGCTTTACCGGGCACGTGCACTGCGATGTATCAGTACCCGTATATGTTTTAAATGGCGTACCACTCGGCCCGGAAGGACATGTGATATCATAACTACGGGTAACATTCCCGACCATGCCAATCCCGGAATAACCGTACCACCCGGAACAGGCTTGCAACTCCGTTCCCGAACCCGGCGTACAGCTACAAAGACTATAATCAACGCCATAAACAGTCTGCCAGGAATTCCCGGCAAAGGTCAGCGGACAACGGTGTTTCTGGATATAAAAAGCATCCATGGCACCAGAAACAGGGCAAGCTGTCTTGAAAGCCCTGTAATCCTCACGGCACCAGCAATCATGAAATTGATTTACGTTACCAGGATCCACTGACATCGGTGCCGCCGCATTATAATTATATGCGGGATCATTTTCAGCAATATTACCGCCGGACATCGGAAGGTAAGTACTTAGATCCGTTGTTAGATACTCCCTTTCAATTGTTCGGGCAGGTACAGTGACCCAGTTTCCTGCTGCATCACACTGGAATGTATCCCGCACCTGCGCAGATGCTGCGGCTTCCCCACAATCCTCCGCTGTTCTTGAGGCATTATTCAGACTGCTCACATAACTCTGTACCTCGCCAAATGAGCTCATCGCCGCTATAGCTGCCGTATCAAGCGGTGCAATTCTGTAACACTCCCCTGAATAACCATAACCATACCACTTGCCGCTGGCATTATCAAAAAAAGACGATACTGTACGCGTATCACCGCACGTCGTTGTCAAAGACATATCCGGACAGGATGGTGGCGGGGCAACACTGCAAACAGCAGCACCGGCCGCATTAAAGCCGGTAAAATACTCCCCGGGCGGACACTCGAAAAAAACCTCGCTTTCGCAATGACGGTAATTGTTTTCAATAGAAACCATAAACTCTCCCGGGGGACATTCTTCCAGCCCTTCCGATTCCGCAAACTGCCCGGCGATCACATCAGGAGAAAAACAATGCGCGCCGCCCGCCTTGTCACAAATCTGGTTCGTCAAAAATTCACCGGGAGTAACAGGATCAGAAGCGACAATAATAATGGCATCATTTGCGCCTAACACAGATTCTTTGACCTCCACAGTCGCAAATCCTGCTGTAGGATCTGATTCCCCTGCCCCCAGAGCAATGCTATCGGCACGGCGCAAATGAATATCACTCGAATTAGCGTTGGAAATCTGCCATTGCTCGATACTGTCTGCGGTATTATAAAATACCAGATCATCAAAATCAGCCTGAACCTGCCCTGCCCTGAATAGAGCATCGGTCATATCACAGTTATCACCCTCCAGCGCCGGGGCAGCAGGACAAGCGCCAGCCATTACACCATCACGGGAAATCGCGCCATCGGCATTTCTATTATGGCTTATAATAACAAAATGCGCTGTATCCGGAATGTCCGTCAAATCATTACCGGCTATTGTCAAATCCCGCACGGTAATCCCGCCATTATTGTTACTGTATGTCGTATCATTCGCCAGCATCCCTGTTACAGCATAAGTCAGCCTGTTATTATACCCGTCATGAATCAGTTCATGCGGCAGGTTCATCTGCCGGAAAGGCAGCGACCCTATAAAAACACGGTTATCTGTCAAAGCGCCATTGGCACTCGTGACAACCTCCACACCGCCCGGTACACCCAGACAGTTACCCGTCCCCGGAAAATCCCGGGATTCATAGCCATAATCGACATCGCCCGGTACAGCATCCCATCGGGAAGGACAGGGATAACGCCCGTATATCCCCCTGAAATCGCCGATTGCTGCTCTGGCTTCCAGAATAGCCCTGTCAGTCTTCTCCATCCGCTGATTCTGGATATAGAGATTATAAATAAAAAGGGCAGGAACCATAATAATACCTGCGATCACCATTGCAATCGCCATCTCGATAAGAGTATAGCCCTGCGAATGACAAGCCCTGTCTTTGAATATTAATAATTGCATATGGGCGCTCCTGTTGCATCAATTCCTGTCACCTTTTGACCCGAGGCAGCACAATCAACCCAGGTAAACCCGCTGAATATGAATGCATTGCCTCCTCCCAACGGGGAACCACCGCTATCCACCGATGTACCGCAATAAACCTGACTATTGGCAATATCAAGGAGAGGTCTGTACACTCCAGGAGATACCCCGCAATCCATATCCGATACATCGCCAGCGATAATTTCAGGGTTGAAGCAGCCACTGGCAGACCCGCCACAGATATTATCGCTTAAAACTCTATCAGCCTGCACCCTGCCCACAACATGAACAGGAGCCTGTGGATCTGTCGTGCCAATACCAATCTTATCCGCAAATGTCAGGGCATAATCAGGATCAGCAAGACTCTGCAACCATTCCTCACGCGGAATTCTGTCCTGCTCCTGTGAAAAATCATCAAAAAAACCAGCGCCCGCCCCGCTGGCCGCCATACTGATTTCCGTTGTCGCTGTTGTATATTTACGTAATACAAATACCCCGTCCATATTACAGTTTTCCTGCTCGAGCGCTGCCGGAGAGCCCGCGCACGGCGCTATCAATATCCCGTTTCTTGTATAGGCCCCTCTGCCATTTTCACCATGCGAAATCAGAACCAGATCATACGGATTGGGAAGATTTACCAATATCTGGCTAACGTTATCACTATACCCCTGTAATATAACCTGCCCGTTCCCGGGCGTGTAACCAACTGTCTGCTGCTCTGTTACCACATAGAGAATCTTGTTATCCCAGTAATCATGAGCAAAATCGGGGTTAATCCCCAGCGCCACAAAAGGAACGGCGCCAATCAGCACGGCATTTGCACCCGCACCGGATCGACAGACACCTCTGGTTGTTGGCCAGCCTGCGCAACCTTCTATAACACCGGCAATTTCCTGACCATATGTAGGGCTGGCCGGTGTATCGAATAAATCCGCAGGCAAGGGGTAACGATTGGCATTGACTGCAAAATTATTAATATTCTCCTGAATCTCTGTAAATTTAACAATCTGCATTGCCAGTTTTTCTTCCATCACCTGGTTCTGATACAACCAGGCAAGCGGAGAAATAAAAAGCCCGGCAATCAACAACACAATTGCAAGCTCTACCAGAGAAAAACCTGCGCAGCTCCTGTTTTTTTTACCTTTCCTATGCAAGCCCGATAACATCTCTCCCGTACCTTCCAGCGATCCCTGTCCCTCCGCAAGCCCCATACTATAATTATAATATTATAATGAAATTAAGATCATATTAATTTAGAATTTTAGATATTAACTTTTAAAGACTTACCTTCAAGACTTCCTGCGGCTCTGTATATAATCAAGCGCTCCTTGCAGGATATACTGTGCTGCAAGTTTGTCAACAACCTGTTTGCGCCTTGCTCTCGACATATTCACAGATTCAATCAGGAAATCTTCCACAGCAGCGGTAGAGAGCCTTTCGTCCCATAAAGCAATCCAGGGATCATGGCCGACAATAAGCTCATTTTTTGTCATCTCATCGGCAAAAGAACGGACAATATCGCAGCGCTGACCGATACTGCCATCCATATTAAGCGGCCAGCCCAGAACATAGCCCTTGATTTCATAGTCATAAATAACAGTCTCCATCTCCATGAAATCCTTGGAAAATTTTGTCCGGCGGATTGTTTTGAGCGGCGTGGCAATACTCTGTCCTGCATCAGAAACAGACAGTCCTATTGTTCTGTCTCCCAGATCCAACCCCAGAAGCCTTGCATTTTTGGGTCGTTGATCCCATATCTTTTCCAGTAACCCTATCGGCATCTTTGCTTGCGCGTCCTTTACAGCAGTGATAAAAAAACTATGCGTTTCAACAAGGAATTACAAGCATGTCATTAGATAAAGAAAAAGTTCGCAAGGTTGCCACGCTTGCGCGTATTAAAATGTCGGAAGAAGAACTTGGCCATGCACAGGAAAAACTGAACAATATCATCGGTTTTATCGAGCAGCTTGCCGAAGTAGACACTGATAATATCGAGCCCCTGCCAAGCCCCGTCAATATCCGTCTTAAACTGCGCAAGGACGAAATCACCGATGGCGGCTATGCGGAAGATGTATTGGCCAATGCGCCGGAAGAAATGGAAAACTTCTATGTTGTTCCCAAAGTTGTAGAATAAAGGATTGTATAAAAATGAGCGCACTGACACATCTGACAGTCACCGAAGCCATAAAAGGTCTTGAAAATAAAGAGTTTAGCGCCGTAGAGCTGACACAGACACATATTAAGGCCATAGAAAACCATCGTCATCTCAACGCCTTTATTACAGAAACACCCGAACTGGCTTTAAAACAGGCCGCAGAATCAGACAAACGCCGTGCAGCAGGAACAGCCGGGGCTCTGGATGGTATTCCTATGGCGATCAAGGATTTATTCTGCACGAAAAATGTCAGAACAACGGCAGCAAGCCATATTCTGGAGAATTTTGTCCCGGCCTACGAATCGACAGTAACCAGAAATCTTTTTAATCAGGGTGCTGTCATGCTCGGCAAAACCTCGCTGGATGAGTTTGCCATGGGATCTTCCAATACCACCAGCTATTTTGGCAATGTCATCAACCCATGGAAAAAGTCAGGAGGCAGTAACGTTGACCTGACCCCCGGCGGCTCCTCCGGAGGTTCTGCGGCAGCACTGGCAGCACGGCTTTGTATGGGATCAACCGGCACGGATACAGGTGGATCGATTCGCCAGCCTGCCGGATTTTGTGGTATTACCGGAATAAAGCCCACTTATGGACGCTGCTCCCGCTGGGGGATTGTTGCTTTTGCCAGCTCTCTCGATCAGGCCGGCGTTTTTGGGCGCTCGGTTGAGGATACCGCGCTTATGCTTAAATCCATGGCGGGCTATGATCCCAAAGACAGCACCTCTGCCGATCTGGAAGTCCCCGACTGGCCGTCTTTATCGAAACAGAGTGTCAAAGGCCTCAAAATCGGTATCCCTAAAGAATACCGTATGGACGGGATGCCGGAAGAAATTGAAAAACTCTGGCAAAAGGGAATTACAGGGCTCAAGGATTCAGGAGCAGAAATTATTGATGTCAGTCTGCCCCATACAAAATATGCCCTTCCAACTTATTATATTATCGCGCCTGCCGAGGCCTCTTCCAATCTGGCGCGTTATGACGGTGTCCGTTATGGGCTACGCGTAGAGGGCAAGGATTTGAACGATACTTACGAAAACACCCGCGCCGCCGGTTTCGGAGACGAGGTCAAACGCCGTATCATGATCGGAACCTATGTTCTGTCCGCAGGTTATTACGACGCCTATTATATCAAAGCCCAGAAAGTACGACGCCTCATTTTACAGGACTTTGAAAACGTCTTTACACAGTGTGATGCCCTGCTCACTCCTACGGCGCCGAGTGCCGCCTTTGCTATTGGCGAAAACGAGGATGACCCGATTAAAATGTATCTGAACGATGTTTTCACTGTCCCTGCCAATCTTGCCGGATTACCGGGGATCTCGGTTCCGGCGGGACTGGATGCCAATGGCCTGCCGCTTGGTTTACAGATTATTGGCAAAGCATGGGATGAGGAAACCGTTTTCCGTGTTGCCTACGCTATCGAACAAGCTGCCAATTTTACATCCCTTCCTGAGATGGTCACAAGGAGTGCGGCCTGATGAATCTTTTGAAAACACTTTGCCTTATAATTTTTTTAACGGGAATAGGCGCCTTACCAGCATCGGCGCAAACGCCCATTGGAAAAGAACAGGCCAGCAATTTTTACAATAGCTGTAAATCCCGGCAAGACCCCCGTATGACTCCGCAAATACAGGATGATTTTTGTGCCTGCACAGCAACACACATGATGGCCACAATGAGTATTGAAGACATACAGATTATGACAGGCAATACACCGGAAGCCAAAACTATGCAGAATAAAATGCTGCTTGATGTCTATACTCCCTGCATGAACTATCCAACACAATCTCTGGTAAAAGGGGAGTGCCAGAAAAATGCAGCCATTGCGAAGGCTTCCAAAGAAAATCTCTGCAACTGTATGGCAGAAAAAACAGGGCTCTGGTTTACAAAAGAAGGCCGCGCTCTTATGCAGCGTGTTATCAATGAAAATCCGGATGTTTTTGACCCCATTGACCCCGTCATGGAAAGTCCGGAATTCAAGACACAATCCTATAACAATATGCTTGCCTGTATGGCCGGGGGACATAAATAACAGATGCCCGCTTCCGGACATATAATTCTGACTTTTCTTTTTTTGCTCCTGCTAGGCATGAGCGGGACTGTCTCCTCTATTCAGGCTGAAGAATTCAGGCTGGGCACGGATGAATCACAAAAAAAGACGGATCAGGTTCAGACTTTCTTCAACAACTGTGTAAAACGCCCTGTTATCAAAGAGAGCGAAGAAACTGATATTGCCTTCTGCTCCTGCGCAGCAGCGCATCTTCAGGGATGGCTGGACAAACCGCTTGCAGAGTCATCAGGCAAAGCACCGCTCTTTGGAACCATGGTAGAAAGAAACCCTGATACCCAAACCCTTACAACCTCCATTTATGGGCCATGCCTTTATATTCCGATCCATGATAGAACCTATGACGACTGTTTTTATATGTCTGAAAAACGCTATTTTGCAAACGAGCCTTATAAGCGGAGGGGCTTTTGTTCCTGTCTTGCCGAAGGAGAGGCGGATTATTTCAAGAATTTTGCAGAGCCTTTTCTTGAACTCAAGGCTTCACAAAAGAAAGAAGTCATTGATCCTATAGAGGCCATCAAACGGGACACCAACTATTACGATGCCCGTTACCTTATGGAAGGTGACTGCTATATTGAATGGACAAATAAAAAGTAACAATAACCGGCTGGAGAATATTTAAACATGGCACAACTTTTACAAGGCGAAACAGGGCAATGGGAACTGGTCATCGGACTTGAAGTCCATGCCCAGATTACCGCCCAATCGAAACTTTTTTCAGGAGCCCCCACGACATTCGGCGCCGCCCCGAATACACAGGTCAGCTTTGTGGATGCGGCCATGCCCGGCATGTTGCCTGTTCTTAATGAAAAATGTGTGGAACAGGCTGTACGTACAGGATTAGGATTAAATGCCGTTATTCATAAAGTCTCCGTATTCGAGCGTAAAAACTATTTCTATGCTGATTTGCCACAAGGCTACCAGATTTCCCAGTTTCTCCATCCCATCGTGGGCAAAGGAGAAATCGAGGTTGATCTGTCCGATGGCAGCGTCAAAAAAATAGGTGTCACAAGGCTGCATCTTGAGCAGGATGCCGGAAAATCATTGCATGACCAGCACCCGACCAAAAGTTTTGTTGATCTGAACCGTTCCGGATGCGCCCTGATGGAGATTGTGTCCGAACCCGATATGCGCAGTGCCGAAGAAGCCACCGCTTACTTATCAAAACTGAGAATGATCCTTCAATATCTCGGCACCTGTAACGGAAACATGGATGAAGGATCCATGCGCGCCGATGTGAATATCTCCGTGCGCAAACCGGGGGATGAATTAGGAACACGATGCGAGATAAAAAATGTAAATTCACTCAAAGCCGTGCAAGCTGCCATTGAATACGAATCCCGCCGCCAGATTGAAAGCATTGAATCAGGCGAGCCCATTACGCAGCAAACACGTCTCTGGGATCCGGCAAAAATGGAAACCCGCCCTATGCGCTCCAAAGAAGAAGCCCATGATTACCGCTACTTTCCTGATCCTGATTTACTGCCACTGGAACTCGATGAGGGGTTGATTGAAAAAATCAGAGCCACCCTCCCTGAACTTCCCGATGAAAAAAAACACCGCCTGATCGAAACGATGGGACTGTCTATCTATGATGCCGGCGTTCTGATTGCCGAACGCCGCCGTGCCGATTATTTTGAAATTGTCGCCAAAAACCGCGATGCCAAACTGGCAGCAAACTGGGTCATCAACGAACTACTCGGTCTTCTCAATAAAAACGGACAAACTCTGGAAGAGTCTCCGGTTTCTGCGCAGCAGCTCGGCGGACTGATTGACTTGATTTCCGACCAGACAATCTCCGGCAAAATCGCCAAGGATGTTTTTGCAGAGATGTTCGAAACCGGAAAAAACGCCTCTGATATTGTTGAAGAAAAAGGCATGAAACAGGTTACAGATACAGGCGCTATTGAAAAAATAATTGACGAAGTCATTGCCGAAAACCCCGATAATGTCACCGCCTATCGCTCCGGTAAAGACAAGCTCTTCGGATTCTTTGTTGGGCAGGTCATGAAAAAGTCGCAAGGAAAAGCCAATCCGGCAACCGTCAACGAATTACTAAAAAGCAAGCTGGGGCAGTAGCAGTAGCAGTAGCCAAACTTATCATTACTCCGTATCAGAAAAAGTCTCTTTTGCCATTTTTCTGATATCGCCTTCAAAATTATGGTTCACGCCGTATTTTTCTTCCATCGCGGCTCTAATTTCGGAAGACGGATCGCTTTCACCAATGCTGTATTCCAGAATCTCACCATAATCAGGAAGAAAATAGGACGTATCTTCCTTTTGCATGGCCATGAACTCCTCATACAGACTTGGTTTTATTGCAACATAAGCCCAAAAAGGCGCTCCTTCGATCATCCCGCAGACAAGGGTCACAATGCCTATTTCATTATCATCCGCTACACTTATTTTATCTGCCATCAAACCTGATCCTTTATTGATCATATGTCCCTACCACCCTCTAAACTTTTGGCATGATTGCGCATTACATATTGTGCAATACTTCTCAGGCTATTCAAACCTCCCGTGCTCATAAGCCTGCCCAAGCGACTTTGTTTGCTCAAATTTTTTTTCATAAAAATTACAAGGTTCTTTTTTCAAATTTTTTATAACCTAAACCTAAATTAGAAAAAATACAAATTGACAATATTATGATAAATATATTACAAACAGGTTCATTGCAAAAACTGAACCGGAGCAAAGATATGGAACCAGAATATAAAAATATTATCGCAGTCACTTTAAAAAAATCTTTAAGTGAAGAGCAGACACAGGCAACGCTAAGAGACATCAGACATAATCCTGAAGTCCTCGATGTCACGAAAAAGGATGATAGCAACGCTTATCTCGTCACGCCAAAATTTAATCATGCTGCAAAAAATCTTGCTTATAAACTTATTAGCAAAGTGGATAATGTTGCGAGAGCTTCTGTTATCGCTGTCCCGGAATTACCCTTACGATCATGAAAAGAGAAATAAA
>Ga0210044_10007026_pt1 | contig 14548 bp, 11 predicted proteins | sample CryGey13umfilter_2_FD_183959 | JGI IMG/M metagenome (GOLD analysis project Ga0210044, IMG submission 183959) | Groundwater microbial communities from aquifer in Utah, USA - Crystal Geyser 4/9/14 3 um filter (SPAdes) (version 2) | ecosystem: Environmental > Aquatic > Deep subsurface >...
CGGTGCTCAACGCCTACGTCGGGCTTGATCTGGTGGCCGTCGCAAACGGGGCCGGGCATGACCTCAAGATCGTCTCGGGGGCCACCGTGACGGTGATGGTGATCGACGATACGGTGCTGCGCGCCGGGATCAAGGTGGCGCATGTGCTGGGGCTGGGCGGGCTGGCCCCCGAGCTTGACACCCCCACCGGTCCGACCGTCCGGCTTGACCTCGACACCCCGGCCGCCGCCGACTGGATGGCGCTGCTGGGTGACGGCACCCTGCGCCGCCTGTCGCTGGATGTCGGCCAGATCAACGCCACCTTCGCCGCCGATCCCGACCCGCGCGCTGCCGCCCGCGCCCTGACCGAGCCGCCCGACACCATCTTCATCGACATGTATGCGACGCTGGTCAGCATCCCCTCGGTGGGGCGCGTGATGCTGGGCGAGCGCGAGGATGCCAACCTGCGCGGCTGGCTGAAAGAGGGCGAGCAGGCGATTCTGGTGGTCGGGCGCGGGCTGTTCTCGTTCAAGGGCTCGGGCTATGTGCGCGGCGGCATCTTCGATCGGATTCAGTTGATTCAGGGCGACCGCTCGGTGCGTTTCCATGACCGCGACCACCGCCGCCTGGGCGCGATCAAAGTGCCCGGCGCGCCCGATCTGGTCGAGATGGACCTGTTCAAGATCCGGGCCGACACCGGCTTTGATCCGGCCCAGCCATGGCGGCTGCAACTGCTGGTCAGCCGCGATGTTGCGGCGCGCGAAAAGGTCTTCACCACCTTCGATCTGGGCTGGCAACCGCCGCCGCAATTCATCGAGACGGTCGCCGCCCCGGTGGTGGTTGCTGCCCCCGCCGCTGCCACCGCAACAGTCGAGGAAGATGCCGCCAAGGCAGCACTCTGGCAGCGCATCTGGCGCGGCAAGGTGGTCGAGATCGCCGCCCTGTCGGTGATGCTGGCAGTGCTGACGGCGGCATTCTTCTTTCAGGGCTTTCTCACCCGTTCGGCCCGCATCACCTTCTGGTTCCGCATCGCTTACCTGTCGGTCACGCTGGTGTTTCTGGGCTGGTATGCCAACGCCCAGCTTTCCATCGTCAACCTGATGGCGCTGACCGGGGCACTGCTGACCGGGTTCAGTTGGGACACCTTCCTGATGGACCCGATGACCTTCATCCTGTGGTTCTCGGTCGCCGCGTCGCTGTTGCTCTGGGGCCGGGGGGCCTATTGCGGCTGGCTGTGCCCGTTCGGGGCGTTGCAGGAACTGACCAACCGCATCGCCAAGGCGTTTCACGTGCCGCAATGGACCCTGCCCTGGGGCCTGCACGAACGCCTGTGGGCGGTGAAATACATGATCTTTCTCGGCCTGTTCGGGGTCACCCTGATGTCGATCGACCAAGCCGAGCATCTGGCCGAGGTCGAGCCCTTCAAGACCGCGATCATCCTCAAGTTCGCCCGCGCCTGGCCGTTCACGCTTTATGCGCTTGTGCTGCTGGGGATCGGGCTGTTCGTGGAACGCTTCTACTGCCGTTACCTGTGCCCGCTGGGGGCGGCGCTGGCGATCCCGGCAAGGCTGCGGATTTTCGACTGGCTGCATCGCTATCACGAATGCGGCAGCCCGTGCCAGACCTGCGCCAACGAGTGCCCGGTGCAGGCGATTCACCCGACCGGCGAGATCAGCCCGAACGAGTGCGTCAACTGCATGAATTGTCAGGTTCTTTACCAGTCGAAGACCAAGTGCCCGGTGGTCATCCGCAGACTCAAGCGGCGCGAAGCCGTGTCGGGCAGCATGCCCGGATTGGTGGCCGAAGCGGCCCACGATCCGGCCCTCGCAAACCATCCCAACCTGAAAGGAAAACGTCATGTCTCATGATCACGAAAATTCCGGCATCAGTCGCCGGGGCCTCCTGGGGGCCACGGCGGGCGGGGCCGCGCTGCTTGGCGCGGCCGGCGGATCACGGCTGGCGCTGATCGGCGGGGCCGCCGGGGTCACCACCGCCATCGCCACCACCGCCGCCAACGCCGCCGCCGAAGTGGCGGTGGCCCCCGGCCAGCTTGATGATTACTACGGCTTCTGGTCGGGCGGCCACTCGGGCGAAGTGCGCATCATGGGCGTGCCCTCGATGCGCGAGATGATGCGGATTCCGGTGTTCAACCGCTGCTCGGCCACCGGCTGGGGGATCACCAATGAATCCCGGAAAATCCTGACCGAAGGCCTGCTGCCCGCCACCAAGGAATTCCTGGCCAAGCGCGGGCGCGAAACCTACGAAAATGGCGACGCCCACCACCCGCACATGTCGTTCACCGACGGCACCTATGACGGGCGTTACGTGTTCATCAACGACAAGGCCAACTGCCGGGTCGCGCGCATCCGCTGCGATGTGATGAAAACCGACAAGATCATCGAAATTCCGAACACCACCGATGTGCACGGCATGCGGCCGCAGAAATATCCGCGCACCGGCTATGTCTTTGCCAACGGCGAACACCTGGTGCCGCTGCCCAACGACGGCAGCGTGCTGGATGAGCCCGAGAAGTATCGCGCGATCTTCACCGCGATCGACGGCGACACCATGGAAATCGCCTGGCAGGTGATCGTCGATGGCAACCTTGACAACTGCGATGCCGACTATCAGGGCAAATACGCGGTCTCAAGCTGCTACAACTCGGAAGCCGGCACCAATATCGCCGAGATGACCGCCAGCGAGATGGACTGGGCGGTGATCTTCAACCTTGCCCGCATCGAGGCCGGCGTCGCCAAGGGCGATTACACCGAGATGAACGGCGTCAAGGTGCTGGATGGCCGCCACGGGTCGGAATACACCCGCTATGTGCCGGTCCCCAACAGCCCGCACGGCTGCAACACCGCACCTGACGGCAAGCACATCGTGATCAACGGCAAGCTGTCGCCGACCTGCACCGTGCTTGACGTGACCAAGTTCGACGCGCTGTTCGAAAGCGACATCGACCCGCGCTCGGCGGTGGTGGCCGAACCCGAGCTGGGGCTGGGGCCGCTGCACACCGCCTTTGATGGCAAAGGCAACTGCTACACCACGCTGTTCCTCGACAGCCAGATGGTGAAGTGGAACATCGAGACGGCGATCAGGGCCTTCAACGGCGAGGCGGTCGATCCGATCCTGGCCAAGACCGATGTGATGTATCAACCGGGCCACAACCACACCTCGATGGGCGAAACCAAAGAGGCTGATGGCAAGTGGCTGATATCACTTAACAAGTTCTCGAAAGATCGGTTCATCAACTGCGGCCCGCTGAAGCCCGAGAACGATCAGTTGATGGACATCACGCAAGATGACATGCCGGTCGTGCATGACGGCCCGACCTTCGCCGAGCCGCATGACGCCTGCATCGTGCGGCGCGACATCGTCAACCCGGTCAGCATCTGGAGCCGCGACGACCCGATGTGGGAAGCGGCGCGGGTGCAGGCCGCAGCCGACGGGGTGGTGCTGGAAGAAGGGGCCGACGAGCCGATCCGCGACAAGGACGACCCAAAGAAGGTCCGGGTTTACATGTATTCGTCGGCTCCCGCCTTCAGCCTCGAGAAGTTCACCGTGAAACAGGGCGACGAGGTGACGATCTATGTCACCAACGTCGATGAGGTGGACGATCTGACCCACGGCTTCACCCTGACGCGGCACGGCATCGCGATGGAGATTGCACCGCAGGCCACCGCCTCGGTCACCTTCACCGCCGACCGGCCCGGCGTGAACTGGTATTACTGCCAGTGGTTCTGCCATGCCCTGCACATGGAAATGGCCGGCCGCATGATCGTCGAACCGGCAGGAGCCTGACACCATGCGCCGCCCCCTGATCCTCGCGGTGGTCCTGCTGCTTGCGCCGATGGCGCAGGCGGCCGAGATTGCCGTGGCGGCGGGGGGTGGTGCCCTGATCGCAGCCATTGCCGGGGCAGCCCCCGGCGATGTGCTGATCCTGGCACCGGGCCGCCACGCTGGCCCGGTGCTGCTTGACCGCCCCATCACCCTTGACGGGCGCGGCGTGGCGGTGATCGACGGTCATGGGATGGGCAGCGTGATTGCCGTCACCGGAGCCGACATTATCGTTCGCGGGCTGGAAATCGTAGGCTCGGGCGACTCGCATCAGACCATCGACAGCGGCGTGCAACTGCGCAAGACGGCGGCGCGGGTTCTGGTCGAGGGCAACCACATTCTCGGCAACCTTTACGGCGTCGATGTGCATGGGGCCCATGACAGCACGGTGCGCGACAACGTGATCGTCGGGCGCACGGATCACCGGATGAACGATCGTGGCAACGGGGTTTACGTCTGGAACGCGCCGGGCACCCTGATCGAGGCCAACGACATCAGTCTTGGCCGCGACGGCATCTTTGCCAACGCCTCGAAGCGCGACATCTTCCGCGGCAACCTGTTCCACAATCTGCGCTTTGCCATTCACTACATGTATACCAACGACAGCGAGATCAGCGGCAACGTCTCGATCGGCAACCATCTGGGCTATGCGCTGATGTATTCCGACCGGCTGGTGGTGCGGGGTAACCTGTCGCTGCGCGACCGCAGCCATGGCATCATGCTGAACTATACCAACAAATCCGATATCAGCGGCAATCTGGTGCGGGGGGGCGCGGAAAAATGCACCTTCATCTACAACGCCAACCACAATCTGATCGTCGGCAACCGCTTTGAGGGCTGCACCATCGGCATCCATTTCACCGCCGGGTCGGAAAAGAACGCGATCACCGGCAACGCCTTCATCGGCAACCAGACGCAAGTCAAATACGTCGGAACCCGCGATGTCGAGTGGAGCTTTCAGGGCCGCGGTAACTACTGGTCGGATCATCCGGCCTTCGATCTCGATGGCAACGGGCTGGCCGACACCCGCTTTCGTCCCAACGATCTGATGGATCACATCCTGTGGTCGCAACCCGCCGCCAGCCTGCTGCTGGGCTCGCCCGCGGTGCAACTGGTGCGCTGGAGCCAGGCCAATTTTCCCACGATCCTGCCCGGCGGGGTGGTGGACAGCTTTCCGCTGACCCAAGCCGTTGAGATCGCGGTTCCCGACACCATATCTGCGATGGAGGCCGCCGCCCGGCCGGCTTGGCAGGTGGAAAGGTTAGACGATGCAGAGCTTGACCCTCTCGGCGGTCACTAAGACCTATGACGGCGTGGCCGCCCTGTCCGGGGTCGGCTTCACCGTCGCCCCCGGCGAGCGGGTGGCGCTGCTGGGCCACAATGGCGCGGGCAAATCGACCCTGATGAAGATCATCCTTGGCCTGATTGCCGCCGATTCGGGGCAGATCGAGGTGCTGGGGGCCGCCCCCGGCAGCCATGCCGCCCGCGCCGCCTGCGCCTATCTGCCGGAAAACGTGGCGTTTCATCCCAGCCTGACCGGGCTTGAGATGATCCGCTATTACCTCAGCCTGCGGGGCGAGGCCCCGGCGCAGGCGCTCGCGCTGCTGGAACGGGTCGGGCTGGCCGACGCCGCCCACCGCCGGATCGGCACCTATTCCAAGGGCATGCGGCAGCGCGTCGGGCTGGCGCAGGCGCTGATCGGCACGCCGCAGCTTTTGGTGTTGGACGAGCCGACCTCGGGGCTGGACCCGGTCTCGCGGCGCGAGTTCTACGCCATTCTTGATGATCTGGCCAAGGCCGGGGCGGCGATCCTGCTGTCGTCGCACGCCCTGACCGAGGTCGAGGCCCGCACCGACCGCATCGTGATACTCTCGAAAGGCGTGATGGTGGCCAACGACACCCTGGCGAGCTTGCGCCGCCGCGCCGGTCTGCCGATCCATTTGCAGGTCACGGCCCGCGCGGGCGCTGCCGATCAGGTGGCGGATCATCTGGCCGGGCAGCGCCGCAACGGGGTGATGGTCGATCTGGTCTGCGCGGCGGGCGACAAGCGGGCGCGGCTGGATCAGATCGTGGGGCTTGGCGCGCTGGTCGAGGATATCGAGATCACCCCGCCCAGTCTCGAAGACATCTACAGCCATTTCTCGAAAGGCGGTGCGGCATGAACCCGATCCTTGCTACCGCCGGTGCCGAATTCCGGATTGCGCTGCGCAACCGCTGGGTCACCATCGCGGTGGTGATGATGGCACTGTTCGCGCTGGTGCTTTCGGCCGCCGGATCGGCCCCGACCGGGGTGCTGGGGGCCGACAAGCTGTCGGTCACGGTGGCCAGCCTGACCTCGCTGGCGGTCTATCTGGTGCCGCTGGTGGCGCTGCTGATGTCGTTCGACGCGATTGCGGGCGAGGTCGAGCGCGGCACCCTGCCGCTGGTGCTGACCTATCCGGTGTCGCGCGGCCAGTTGCTGGCGGGCAAGTTCATCGCCCACCTTGGCATTCTGGCGCTGGCGGTGGCGGTGGGTTACGGCATTGCCGCTGGTGCCGCGATGGCCTTTGATGCCCGCGCCGTGGCGGGGTTGCCTGCGCTGCTGCGGCTCTACTGGACTTCGCTGCTGCTGGGGGCAACATTCCTGGGGATCGGCTATGCGATTTCGGCCTTTGCCCGCCACCCCGGAGCGGCGGCGGGGCTGGTGATCGGGCTGTGGCTGGTGCTGATCGTGCTTTACGATCTGGGGCTGCTGGCGGCGGTGGTGGCCGATGATGGCGGCAGCTTCAGCACGGTGGTGTTCCCCTGGCTCTTGCTGGCCAACCCGGCCGATGCCTTCCGGCTTTACAATCTTGCCGCCAGTCAGGCCACCGCCGCCGCGTCGGGGGTAGGCGGGGCGGCGGCAACGATTCCGCCCATGCAGGCGCTGGTGGTGAGTCTGCTCTGGCCGGTGGTGACCTTCAGCCTCGCCCTGTTCGCGTTTCGCAAGGTGACGCCATGAAACCGACCGCTTTCATCCTGCTGCTGGCCCTTGCCGCCTGTCGCGAAGATGCCGCCGACCTGCCGCTGCCCGTGGCGATGACCGCCGACGCGGTGGGGCACTACTGCCAGATGAACCTGCTCGAACACCCCGGCCCCAAGGCGCAGGTGCATCTGGTGGGGCTGCCCGACCCCTTGTTCTTTTCGCAGGTGCGCGACGCCATTGCCTACCAGCGCATGCCCGAGCAAAGCAATACCATTGCCGTGATCTACGTCAGCGACATGGGGGCGGCACCGGCTTGGGAAGACCCTGGCGCCGAGAACTGGATCCCGGCCGCCACCGCCTTCTACGTGGTCGGCTCGGGCCAGAGCGGCGGCATGGGCGCGCCCGAACTGGTGCCGTTTGCCGATGCTGCTGCGGCGCAGGCCTTTGCCGCCGCGAATGGCGGGCAGGTGGCGGCGCTTGACCAGATCAAAGATGCCGACGTGCTGGCCCCGCTGGCCGACGGGGGTGCGCCGGGGACGGGGGACGCCGCCGATTACCTTGAACGGCTGAAGAAACTGAGTGCAGAGCAGGATAGCTGACATGACCAAACTGACCCGCCGCCGTTTTCTGGCAATCTCCGCCGCCCTGCCGATGGTCGCGGCCCTGCCTGCGAGCGCCGCCCCTGTCACCCGCTGGCAGGGGGTGGCGATGGGGGCGGTGGCCACGCTGCGGCTGGCCCATCCCGACGCCAAGGCGATCGCCGCGCGGGTCTGGGCCGAGATCGACCGGCTTGAGGCGATCTTCAGCCTGCACCGCCCGGACTCGGCGCTGGTGGCGCTGAATGCCGACGGGCGGCTGGACGCCCCGCCGTTCGAGCTGCTCGAATGCCTGGGGTTGTGCGCCGCAGTGCACACCGCCAGCGCCGGGGCGTTCGATCCGACCATTCAGCCCTTGTGGGCGCTTTATGCCACCAGCCATGCGGCGGGGCACGCCCCCGCAGCATCGGCGATCACCCGCACCCTGCACCAGGTCGGCTGGGCCGGGGTGACATTTGATCCGGGCGCGGTGCGGCTGGCGCGGCCCGGCATGGCGCTTAGCCTCAACGGCGTGGCGCAGGGCTATGTCGCCGACCGGGTGGCGGCGCTACTGGCGGCCGAGGGGCTGACCGACACCCTGATCGACACCGGCGAGTTTCGCGCCCTTGGTGGCAAGCCGGGCGGTGGCGACTGGCCGATCTCGTTGCAGGCGGGCGAGCAGGTGCTGCCCGGCACCGTGGCCCTGCGCGACCGGGCGCTGGCAAGTTCCGCCCCGCGCGGCACGGTGTTCGATGCCGCAGGCCGGGTCGGGCATATCCTTGATCCGCGCACCGGCCTGCCGGCCGCAACCGCTTGGCAACTGGTCAGCATCACCGCCCCGCGCGCGGCCCTGGCCGATGCGCTGAGCACCGCGGCCTGCCTGCTGCCACGGGCCGGGATCACCGCCCTGATGGCGGCTTTCCCTGCCGCCGGGCTGGCCAACCTGACTGAATCCGCCTGACGGACCGGCCATTTTCCGCCGCACCGGCCCGAACTTGACTTATGTCAAGGAAGTCTTTGCGGGCAGCGGGCAGGTCTGGGTCTTCGGATCGGGCCACAGCAGCCTGAAACCTGACGGGATGACCAAAGTGACAACGCCACCAGCCCCTGCCCACCCCTGCGGCAAATGCCCCTTTTTCGCGCACAGCGTCTGGCAACCGGCGCGGATTGGCTGGGTGGAAACGCTCGGACGGTCGCTGACGCGGCGCGATTACCACGCGGGCGAGGTGGTGTTCGAGCAGGGCAGCCCTGCCGCCGGGGTGCACTGCGTCTCACGCGGGATCATCGCGCTGCGCACGGTTGATCGCGCCGGGCAATCGACCCTGCTCGAGCTGGCCCATCCCGGCGAGTTGGTGGGGTTGCGTGCCCATCTGGGCAAGCGCCCGCATCGCACCGAGGCGCGGGCGCTGGTGGCCTCGCGCGTCTGCACGGTGTGGGCGCGCGATGCCGACAGGGTGGTTGGCGGCTCGCCACTGGTGCAGGGGCGCTTGCTGGCGCGCTGCATCGACGCGCTTGATGCCGCGCAAGAGCGCATCGTGGCCGCCACCACCGGCTCGGGGCGCGCCCATCTGGTGCGGTTGCTGTTGCGGCTGCTGGCCGGGCATGAGGCCCTTGAGGGTGGCGCGATCAAGGCCCGCCTGCCGCTGTCGCGCCGCGACATGGCGGCCATGCTGGGGGTGCAGCCCGAAACCATGTCGCGGCTGTTCCGGCGCTTGCAAGAGGACAGTCTGCTGACAATTTCCGGGCGCCACGTGATCGTGCCGTCGCTGGGCGCGCTGGCGGCGGCGGCGGTCTGAACCGGCTCTTGGCTGCGGCGGCGCGCGGTTGTAGGCTTGGGGCGGCGGAAATAAAGCGGTTTGCGCCGAAACTGAACCAGCCGCTCGTCACTCCCTTGCGGTCTTTCCTCGCTGGTGCAAGCGAAGAAAGACCGCAAGGGAGTGATGAGCGGGCACTGGCCGGGGCAGATCAAAGACAAACCGCTCTTGCCACAGGAGAAGCGATGTCTGACCAGTTTGCAGCGCTGCGCGCCATCACCGAAGACCCGACACTCAGCCCGGCCCAGAAGACGCGGGCGCTGGCGCTGGCAGCGGAAAATCTGCTGCCCTATCCCGCCCTTGACGCCGACACTACCGCTGCCCTTGCCGCCCGGGTGATCTGCGACATGTTCGAGGGCCACGCCCCCACCCGCCCGCGCTATGTGCTGCCCGACTATCAGGTGGTGCTGAGCCGTGGCAGCGACTGGCTGGAACTGCCCGCGCCGCAGACCCTGGACGAGGCGCTGAACACCTTGATGATCGCCTATCACCATGTCCCCTCGATCACCGGGATGCCGGTCTATATCGGGGCGCTCGACAGCCTGCTAAAGCCCTTCTGCGATGGCGTTTCCGACGACGATCTTTACCGCAAGATCAAGCTGTTCTGGCGTTACATCGACCGGGTTCTGCCGGATGCCTTTTTGCACGCCAACATCGGCCCGTCCGACAACCGGGTGGCGCGCACCATTCTGCGGGTGGATGCCGAGCTTAAACAGATCGCCCCCAACCTGACGCTGCTTTATGATCCCGCCGTCAGCACCGACGCGCTGCTGGCGCAGGCGGTCGGCAACATCCTTGCGTGCTGCAAGCCCCACATCGCCAACCATCCGCTGCACCGCGCGGCGTTCGATGCGCGCGGCTACGCCATCGTCAGTTGCTACAACGCGCTGCCGCTGGCGGGCGGGGCCTCGACCCTGACCCGGATCAACCTGCGCGAGGTGGCGCTGCGGTCACGTGACGCCACCCATTTCCTGACCGAAGTGCTGCCGCATTACGCCGAGCTGGCGTTCCGGCTGATGCAGGCGCGGATTGATCATCTTTATGAACGGTCAGGCTTTTTCGACAGTTTTCTGGTGGCCGAGGGCTGGATCGAGCGCGACCGCTTTACCGCGATGTATGGCATCTTCGCGATGGCCGAGGCGGTGAATGTGCTGCAAGACAAGGCCGGGCTGGCCGGGCGCTATGGCGCTGATGCGCAGGCCAACGCGCTTGGGGTGCAGATCAGCCGCGCGCTGGCCGATCTGGTGGCAGTGCGGCCGTTGCGCCATGTCTGGCGCGGCCGGGCCATGCTGCACGCCCAGGCGGGCCTTTCCACCGATACCGATCTTACGCCGGGGGTGCGCATTCCCTACGGGCAGGAACCCGACCCGGTGGCGCATGTTCAGGCGCTGGCACCGCATCATGCCTTCTACCCGTCGGGGATCAGCGACATCGTGACCCTGGATGAAACCGTGACGGCCAACCCGCAAGCGCTGGTCGATCTGTGCAAGGGGGCGTTTGCCTGCGGCTTTCGCGAGTTCACCGCCAATGTCGCCAGCCGTGATCTGGTGCGGGTGACGGGTTACATGATCCGGCTTTCGGATGTCGCGCGGTTTGAGGCAGGCGAGGGCGCGCGCACCAATACCACCGGCCTGGGGGCCGAGGCGGCCCGGATGACGGCGATCCTGGCGCGTGCGCCGCGGGTGCTGGGGCAGGAATTCAATGTCGGCCCTGGTCAGTAGGATCCTGCGCTACTCCTGCGTCGATGGTCCGGGCAACCGCCTGGTGGTGTTCCTGCAAGGCTGCAATTTCGCCTGCCCGACCTGCCACAACCCGCACACGCGGGGGGTGTGCAACGATTGCGGCGACTGCATCCCGGCCTGTCCGCGCGGGGCGCTGGCGCTGGTGGATGGCCGCATCGCCTTTGACGCCAGCGCCTGTGACGCTTGCGACGCCTGCCTGCGCGCCTGCCCGATCAGCGCCAACCCGATGGTGCAGCGCCTTGAGGTCGCCGAAATTGTGGCCATTGCCCGCGCCAACCTGCCGTTTCTGTCGGGCATCACCCTGTCGGGGGGCGAGGCGCTGATGCAGCGCAAGTTCGTGCTGGCGTTGTTTGCCGCCCTTGCGGCCGACCCCGATCTGGCGCGGCTGACGCGGTTCATCGACACCAACGGCCATCTTGCCGCGGCGGGGTGGCGCGGGCTGCTGGAAGTGACCGACGGGGTGATGCTTGACATCAAGGCCTTCGATCCCGGCCTGCACCGCACCCTGACCGGGCGCGATAACCGTCTCAGCCTGCGCGCGGGGCGGCTTCTGGCCGAGGCGGGCAAGCTTTTTGAGCTGCGGATGCTGATGATCCCCGGCAAGACTGATACCGTAGGCGAGATCGCCCGCCTGATCGCCTATGTGCGCGGGCTTGGGGCCGAGACCCGGGTGCGCCTGAACGCGTTTCAGCACCACGGAGTGCAGGGCCGGGCTGCGGGCTGGGAAAAGATGACCCGATCCCGGATGGAGCAGGTGGCAGCCACCCTGCGCGCGGCGGGGCTGCGGCAGGTTGTCACGCCGGTGGTCTGGCTTTAGCGATCTGGCAGACTTGGCCGTTGCGGGTTGGCAGAATTCGCGCGGTTTGTTGGTAAATATCAACAAGCGTCATAATACCAAGCATCTGCTGCATTCAGGTAACAAAACCCTCGTGGTGCCTGCGGGCCGCCGTTCTAGAGTGGCGGCAGCAGGATCGAGGGGCGGAAGATGCAGATTTCCCTGATGGTGAATGGCGAACGGCGCGACATCGAAGTCGCCCCCGAGACCAGGCTCAGCGCCGTGCTGCGCGAGGGGCTGGGGCTGACCGGGCTGAAAGAGGGCTGCCGCGAGGGCGAATGCGGGGCCTGCACCGTGCTGCTGGATGGTCAGGCGGTCAATTCCTGCCTGATCGCCGCCTTTCAGGCCGAGGGGCGGCGGATCGTGACGGTCGAAGGGCTTGACCCCGCGGGTCTGCCACAGGCTTTTGTCGATGCCGGGGCAATCCAGTGCGGCTTTTGCACGCCGGGCATGGTGATGGCCGCCGAGGCGCTGCTGCGCACCGACCCCGCGCCCGCGCCCGACACCATCCGCCATGCGCTGGCAGGCAATATCTGCCGCTGCACCGGCTTTGTGGCGATCGTGCAGGCGGTGGCGCTGGAGGCCGCGCGGCGGCGGGGGGTCGCGGCATGAACCTGCGGGTCGGCATCAACCTGCCCGATCAGGCAGCACTGGCGGCGCTGATGGCGACCGGGCCGCTATCCTTTGTCGCCGGGGGCACCGATGTCATGGTGGCCGGGCGCGGCCTGACCGGGGCGGGGCGGCTGGTCGATCTTTCGCGCGTCGCCGGACTCGCGTTCATCGCCGCCACCGGGGCCGATATCCGCATCGGTGCGGCCACCACGGTCGCGGCGCTCGCTGCCGATCCGGCGTTGCGCGCGCGCCTGCCCGCGCTGGCGCAGGCGGCGGCCCAGTGCGGGTCGGTGCAGATCCGCAACCGCGCCACCATCGGCGGCAACATCGCCAACGCCGCCCCCGCCGCCGATCTGATCCCGGTGCTGCTGGCCGCCGAGGCGCGGCTGCGGCTGGCTCTGCCGGGCGGCGCGCGGGCCGAGGTGGCGCTTGACGGCTTTACCCTGCCGCCCGGCGCCCTGATTACCGAGGTCATCTTGCCGGGGCCTGCGCTTTTGGGCCGCAGCGCCTTTGCCAAGCTGGGGGCGCGGCGCGAGCTGACCATTGCGCGGCTCAATCTGGCGCTGCTGGCCGACTATCATCACGGCCGGTTCGGCGCGGTGCGGCTGGTGGCGGGTGCGCTTGGCCCCCGTCCGCGCCGCCTGCCGCGCGCCGAGGCCGCGCTGGCCGGGCAGGTGCTGAAGGCCGCCACCCTGCGCACCTGGCTGGCGGCGCTGACGGCCGAGGTCGAGGCCGCGATTCCCGGCCGCGCCGCGCTGGCCTGGAAGCGCCGCGCCATCGCCGGGGCGGGGCTTGCGGTGGTGGCGGATGTGGCCGGTCTGGCGCTGGATGCACCGCTGTTCGAGGCGGTGGCGGCATGAAGCAGGTTGGGCACCGGGTGGCGTTGCTCGATGGTTTGGCCAAGGCCAGCGGCGGGTTGCGCTTTACCGCTGATCTGCTGTCGGATCCGGCCAACGCCGGGCTGCTGCATGGCGCGCTGGTGTTCAGCCCGCGCGCCCATGCCAAAGTGCTGGCGGTGGATACGGCGGCGGCGCTAATGATGCCGGGGGTGGTGGCGGTTTACTGGCACGCCAACACCCCGGCCAACCGCTACAACAGCGCGATCTGGCGCGTCGGGCAAGCGGCTCCGTGCGACGAGGTGATGCTGGCCGCCACCGTCTGCCATGTCGGCGACCGGGTGGCGCTGGTGCTGGCCGACAGCGCAGCGCAGGCGCGGGCGGCGGCGGCGCAGGTCAGGGTCAGCTACGCCGATCTGCCACCGGTTCTGGACATGGCCGCGCAGGACGCGCCGCAGGTGGCCGAAGCAAGCTTTGAGCACGGCGATATTGACGCGGGCTTTGCCGCGGCCGCGGTGGTGGTCGAAACCCGCGTCACCACCCCGCGCAGCGCCCATGCCGCGATCGAGCCGCACATCTGCCTTGCCCGCCCCGAACCGGGCGGGCGGGTGCTGATCCTTTCGCCGTGCCAGAGCGTGTTCGCGGTGCAGGCGGTGGTGGCGCAGGCGCTGGACCTGCCACCTGACCGGATCCGGGTGCAGAAAACCGCAATCGGCGGCTCCTTTGGCGGCAAGGCCGAGCCGATCCTTGATCCGCTCTGCGCCTTTGCCGCCCTGGCGCTGAACCGCCCGGTGACAATTTGCCTTGATCGGCGTGAGGTGTTCACCGCCACCCGTTCCCGCGCCGCGATGCAGGGCCGGATGCGGGTCGGGCTGGCCGCCGATGGGCAGATCGTGGCGCGCGACACCGAGGTGGTGGTCGATGTGGGTGCCTATGTCACCGGCGGGCACCACCTGCCGGGCTCGATGCTGCAACGGCTGGGGCGGCTTTATGAGGTCGGGGCCGAGCGTTACCTTGGCCGCGCCGTGACCACCAACACCCTGCCCGGCGGCGCGTTCCGCGGCTATGGCTCGCCCCAGATCCACGCCCTGGCCGAGATCGCGCTCGATCGCGCGGCGGGGCAGTTGGGGCTGGACCCGGTGGCGGTGCGGCTGCGCAACATCGTGGCACCGGGCGCGAATGAGCCTTGGCAGGGGCTGGCGCTTGGCAACGCGCAGGGGGCGGCGTGCCTGGTGCGCGGGGCGCAGGCGTTCGACTGGGCCGCGCGCTGGCGCGCCCCAGCGGGGCGCGGGCGCTGGCGCAGCGGTGTGGGGATGGCCTGCGCCACCCATATCAACGGCTGTTTCCCGGGCGAGGACGAGTCCACCACCG
>Ga0210044_10007027_pt1 | contig 14547 bp, 11 predicted proteins | sample CryGey13umfilter_2_FD_183959 | JGI IMG/M metagenome (GOLD analysis project Ga0210044, IMG submission 183959) | Groundwater microbial communities from aquifer in Utah, USA - Crystal Geyser 4/9/14 3 um filter (SPAdes) (version 2) | ecosystem: Environmental > Aquatic > Deep subsurface >...
GGTTCGGGTCATTTCGATAATGCCGAATGGCTTCAACTCAACGAGAATATCATCGAGCATCTCAACCTTGCCGGTAAACTCGAGAATCATATGACTGTCGATATGATCATCAATCACCTTGGCATCATGTTTCTCGGCAATTTCCAGCAGCACATCACAACGATCTGCCGGCGCTTTCACCTTGACCATCAACATACCGCGTTCCAGATGCACAGTGTGGGAGATATCCTCCACCTTGATGACCGGAACCAGCTTGTTCAGCTGCTTCTTGATCTGCTCAATGACCCGCTCATCGCCGCGCGTAACCAGCGTCATGCGGCTGATTGTACTGTCCAGCAACGGAGCAACGTTCAGGGTTTCAATGTTATAGCCACGCGCAGAAAACAGGCCTGCCACACGGGTCAGAACACCGAACTCATTTTCAACCAGAATTGTAATTGTATGTCTCATGACAACACCATCTCGTTCAGGGCGGCACCGGCCGGAACCATCGGGAACACATTTTCCTCTTTCGATACAGCAACATCGAGCAGCACGAAGCGATCCGATACATTCAACGCCCGATCAAGGGCTGCATCCAGATCTTCCAGCCTGTCCACGCGGATACCAACGCCGCCATAGGCTTCAGCCAGTTTGACGAAGTTCGGCAGCGAATCGAAATAGGACTGCGAGTAGCGGGATTCGTAGAACATCTCCTGCCACTGACGCACCATGCCCATGTAACCGTTATTCAGGATGATCACCACAACCGGCAGGTTGTACTGGAAGGCAGTGGAAAACTCCTGACTGCACATCTGAATGGATGAGTCACCGGTAAACACCACCACCTTCTCATCCGGCATGGCAACCTGCGCGCCGATAGCTGCAGGCAACCCATAACCCATCGTGCCCAGACCACCTGAAGTCAGCCAGCGATGCGGACGATTAAAGCCGTAGTGCTGGGCAGCCCACATCTGATGCTGGCCCACGTCGGTGGCCACAATAGCATTACCTTTTGTTTTCTCATGCACCATACGGATCAATGTCTGCGGTTTAATCGCACCATCGGCAGGCTGCTCAAAACCCAGTGAATCCCTGGCACGCCACTCATTGATCTGCTCCCACCACAGCTCCAGTGCCTCTTCATCAGGCGTACCGTTCTTACGTGCGATCTCTTCGAGCAACTGTTTAAGAACAACGCCGACATCACCCACAACCGGCAGATCGGCATGGATATTTTTCGAAATGGAAGAGGGATCCACATCAATATGAATCACCTTGGCATCAGGTGCAAAAGCATCAAGACGGCCCGTCACGCGGTCATCAAAACGTGAACCGATAGCCACCAGCAGATCGCAGTGCGAAACTGCCATATTCGCTTCATAGGTGCCATGCATGCCCAGCATACCGATAAAGTGCGGGTCATCGTGCGGAATGCCGCCAAGCCCCATCAGGGTGTTGGTCACCGGCGCGTTCACGGCGTGCGAAAGCTCGCGCAGCAATGCTGCGCTGCCGATGGAATTCATGATACCGCCACCGCTGTACAGCACAGGCCGCTTGGCCGTCAGCATGGAGCGAACGGCTTTCTTGATCTGGCCGGGATGCCCCTTGGTGACCGGCTGGTAGGAGCGCATATTCACTTTTTCAGGCCAGATGAATTCGCAGATATCTATGCTGATGTCCTTGGGGATATCAACAAGCACCGGGCCCGGACGACCCGTCGTGGCGATATGAAAGGCCTGGCGGATAATCAGTGCCAGATCCTCAACACGTTTAACCAGAAAATTATGTTTGGTTGCCGAGCGGGTAATACCGACAATATCCGCTTCCTGAAAAGCATCATTGCCGATCAGGCTCGATGGCACCTGACCTGAGAAGCAGACGGTAGGAATCGAATCGGCCAGGGAGTCGGCAAGCCCGGTTACCGCATTCGTTGCACCCGGCCCTGAAGTCACCAGCGCCACGCCGCACTTGCCGGAAACACGCGCATAACCATTGGCGGCATGCAGGGCGGCCTGTTCATGGCGCACCAGATAGTGTTTGAAGTAATCCTGTTTAAAGATCGCATCGTAAATCTGCAGCACGGAACCGCCGGGGTAACCAAAGATGGTTTCCACGCCTTCACGTCTCAGACATTCAACAAATATTTCGGCACCGGTCATTTTCATGATTATATATTACTCTCTTGTGCTGCTGATAATTCACGGAAAGCTGCACCCCCACCCCTACCGGGTCAAGGAACCGCACTGCAATAAACACCATAAATATAAAGGGATTACTGGATATTCCAGCTCATCAACAGGGCATCTTCGCTAAATCCGCTGGCATCCGGCGGATAATATTTTCGTCTTAAACCCACCGTTTCAAAACCGAGGCCGGCATACAGGGCGCGGGCAGCATGATTGGAAACACGTACTTCCAGCGTGACACATGCCATCTGGCCTGCATGTTCAAGCAGGAAGGCTGTCATGGCTGCCGCCAGCCCCTGTCGGCGACAGGCCTCTGCCACGGCAATCTGCATGATCTGTATTTCATCGAGCACCGAAAGGCTGAGCAGATATCCAACCGGCACAGCATCCTTTTCACAGACAATCAGATCGTAGCCGGATTCAAGGGCTGAGTAGAGCGCCTCGAGAGTCCAGCCCTGATCAAACATCTGCTGACTCAGGCGGTATACCGCCTGCAGATCATCAATGCAGCCAGCCCGGATGGATACGGACTCAGGCAGCTTCAGACAACTCCGCCTGTTCTTTCCAACCGCACCCTTCGGTGGCACAGACATGTTCAGTGCCATTGCGTTTGGTGGTTTTCTCGGTCACAAACGGTGCGCCGCATTTCGGGCATGGCTTGTCGATCGGTTTGTTCCACAGGGCATTCTTGCACTTCGGATAGGTTGAGCAGGAGTAGAATACTTTTCCACGGCGGGATTTCTTCTCCAGAAAGGTACCCTTGCCACAGCTCGGACAGTTGATGCCGGTATCCACAGCTTTTTCCAGCGGCTGCAGGTTTTTACATTTCGGATAGGCCGAACAGCCAAGGAACTTACCGTAACGGCCCGCCTTGATCAGCATCGGTTCGCCGCACTTGTCACACTTTTCATCGGAGACTTCCGCCTCCTGTGGCGCATCATCCTTGCCATTCAGCGGCTTGGCATGTTTGCACTCAGGGTAGCCCGTGCAGGCGAGAAACTTGCCGTAGCGACCCAGCTTGATGGCCAACGGCTTGCCGCACTCCGGACAGATCTCGTCGGTCTCTTCATGCGTGACATCCGAGCGTTTAACATGCTCCATCGTATGATCGACGCGTGCTTTGAACGGCTTCCAGAACTCACGCAGAATCGGTTTCCATTCACATTCGCCGCGCGCTACGGCATCCAGCTTGTCTTCGATTTCGGCGGTAAAACCGGGTTCAACGATATCGGTGAAATATTTGGTCAGGAAACCGCTGACAATGTCGCCCGTATCGGTCGGCACGAAACGTTTCTTTTCCATTTCAACATACGCGCGTTCACGCAGTACATTGAGAATCGAAGCATAGGTGGATGGACGACCGATACCATTGGCCTCCAGCTCCTTGACCAGCGTTGCCTCGGAGAAACGCGGCTTGGGTTCGGTAAAGTGCTGCTTGGCACTGGCCTCTTTGATCGCAATCACATCGCCGACCTGCAGCGTCGGAAGCATGCGCTCGCTGTCATCCCTGGCCGGCTCATCGGTGCCCTCGATATAGAGTGTGCGGAAACCGGCAAAAGCCAGCGTTGAACCGGTAGCCCGGAGAGTCAGACTGTTATCGCCTTCACCGGATTCAATATCGGCGCGCACCTGATCCAGCAGTGCCACGGCCATTTGTGATGCCAGCGCACGTTTCCAGATCAGCTTGTAAAGGCGCAAGCCATCGGCATCCAGTACGTTTTTCATGCTGTCAGGCGTGCGTTCGACAGATGTCGGACGAATCGCTTCATGCGCTTCCTGGGCATTTTTACTTTTGCTTTTAAAGCGGCGCGGAGCATCCGGCAGATATGCGTCACCATATTGCCTGCCGATGAAATCGCGCATCTCGCTGACCGCATCTTCGGACAGGGAGACCGAGTCGGTACGCATGTAGGTAATCAGACCGACCGGCTCGCCATCGACGTCGATACCTTCATACAGCTTCTGGGCCACCTGCATGGTTTTTCTGGCGGTAAAGCCGAGTTTGCGTGATGCATCCATCTGCAGGGTGGTGGTGATAAACGGCGGAGAAGGCTGCTGCTTGCTCTGCTTCTTCTCAATATCGGCGACCCTGAAGCTGCCGCTCTCAACCTTGCGCGCCATCAATTTGGCATTCACACCATCGGTGATGGCAAACTTGCTCAGCTTCTGGCCGCCATCGGCATACAACTGCGCCTGGAATGCCGCATCGCCACCCATACACTCGGTATCGATGGTCCAGAACTCTTTGGGTTTGAATTCGCGGATATGCTGTTCGCGCTCGCAGATCAAACGCAGCGCAACCGACTGCACACGCCCGGCAGAAAGGCCGCTGCGAATCTTGCGCCATAACAGCGGAGAAAGTGTAAAACCCACCAGATAATCCAGTGCGCTGCGTGCCTGCTGGGCATCCACCAGTTTCATATCCACTTCCGATGGATGTGCTACCGCCTCGGTAATGGCTTTCTTGGTGATTTCGTTAAAGGTAATACGTTGCACCTGTTTATCTTTCAGTGCGCCACGCTCGCGCATGACTTCGGCCACATGCCAGGCAATGGCCTCACCCTCGCGATCCAAATCGCTTGCGAGAATAAGCATATCAGCTTTTTTCAGGGCTTTTTCGATATCACTCAGGCGTTTCTTTTTGTCTTCAATGACCTGGTACTTGATCTCGAAATCATTATCCGGATCGACTGAACCGTCTTTCTTGGGAAAAGCGCGCACATGCCCGTAAGAGGCCAGCACCTTGTAGCCTTTGCCCAGATACTTTTCGATCGTTTTCGCTTTGGCGGGAGATTCCACCACCACAACAGCACTCATGATTCAGACAACTCCACGTTCAACAGATAACGGCTTCCCGGCAGACGTTCGATGACGCCCTGCAGCTCAAGGGCGAGCAAGATGGGGGAAAGCTCGGGCAGGGTCAACCCGCAAGTTTCACAAAGACTGTCCAGATGCATGCTTTGAGAGCCCAATGCCGCCATGACTTTTGCCTCCAGCGGGTTGGCCGGAGCGTAGCTTTTTTTCCTGACTCCCGATGCTATCCCCGAACCCTGCCAATGCATATGCTGCAACAGCTGGACGGGCCTGCTGATCAGGGTGGCGCCATCGCGAATCAGCTGGTGACAACCGTCGTGATTGCGGGTCAGAACAGAGCCCGGAACAGCAAACAGTTCGCGTCCATACTCCAGAGCCTGACGCGCCGTAATCATGGAACCTGAGCGCACATCAGCCTCCATCACCAGTGTTGCCCGGGCCAGCGCGGCAATAATACGGTTGCGCCGGGGAAAGTATTCCGGGCGTGCGGAGACATCGGGAAGAAACTCGGAGACCACACAGCCCTGCCTGCAGATCGCGGCAACCTGCAGCTGCTGCTCTTCTGAAATTGCCGCCAGCCCGCAACCGAGCACCGCAATCGTTGGCGAGATCCCTGCCAGCGCACCGCCATGGGCTGCTGCATCAATGCCGTAAGCCATGCCGCTGATCACGGTCACTCCCTGTTCGGAGAAGTAGCGGCTCCAGCTTCGGCTGATCATCTGCCCTTCACGGCTCGCCCTGCGGGCTCCGACCATGGCGATGGTTGCCGCTGTATTCAGGGCGCCCATATCGCCCTGCACAAACAGCAGCAGCGGTGCATCATCGATACCGTTTAACATTTCAGGCCACTGTTCATCATCGGGACAAAGTAGCCGGATGCCTCTCTCCCGGCACACGGAGAGCACCGGATCAGATTTCACTGCATGGCCGCCTGCCAAAACCGCCAGCAGTTTCGGCCCCACCCCGTCAACCGACTTCAGGCGTGTCTCATCCATCGGCCAGAGCTGCTCGATACCGCCGAGTTCAGACACCAGCCTGCGACCGAGCATGGGGCCAACCCCGCGCAACATGGCCAGGCGCAGCCAATGCTGCCCCCGCTCTGAAACGACAGATGCTAAATGAACCATAAACGGAATATAGCAGACCCGGGCGCGGGTCGCTCAGTGCCTCAGGCGGGAGCGCTCAGTAAGCTCTAAAAGCGTATCCGTGCCGGTCAGGGATGGAGGGCTGATTTTTGCCAGAATGCCAATAAATCAGCATTTCCTTAACGGCTAATGACTGAGAACCGCATCGCCGATATTGATGGCCTGATTTGAGTGGGTAATCAGCGCAATGGATGCCTTCTCCTGCGGCACCAGCACCAGCAGGCGGCCAATCTCTTCCTGTGGCAAGCGTACATCTTGCCCGGTCAATTTATCCTTCACCAGTCGCCCTGCCTTATACAGCGTAAGCGCCGTGCCCGGCTTCACGCCATCAGCAATGCCGAGGCTAATGCCGATGACCTGATTCTGGCCTGCTTCCCGGGCATCATTGCGAATATACATCACGCTGCCGCTCAGCGCCTGATCCGGTATACTCGGTTCGATTCGCGTATCAATGATTTTAGCCGGTTTCAGGCGATCACCACGAGAAACCTCTGCAAACGCTTTGACCACAATGCCCCGATAGACCTCATCTGCGGCCGATTCAACACGGATCTGCCCCAGATGTTCAACCAGCACACCGACAACATCTCCACTGACAGGGTCAGTCACCTCATCAGCGGTACGGAATACATCGAGCAGATCACCCGCACTGGCAGACTGTTGCAGACGCAGATATACGCGATCATTAACACCAAAGTTGATGCGCTCATCGCGCGAATCCAGCACGGAGCCAATGCCTTCAACGGCACTGGCATTGATGAAATCCTGACGCTCAAGTGCTGCCAGCAGGATGGATGAGTCCACCGCTCCTTCCAGACGCTCAACCGGCTTGATCACCACCTTCGGCTGCGGAGACACGCTGGTCAGGCCGCCCTGATTGATGCGGCTGACATCAAAGCGGATTTCATTGCCGGGATAGATCAGGTCAGGGTTGGTGATATAGAGATTACGCTCCCATATCTTCAGCCATTTCCACGGATCCTTGAAAAAATAGTCGGCAATATCCCAAAGCGTGTCGCCTTTTTTGACAACATACGGCTGCACAAGATCGGGTTTCACATCACTGGCCGTGATAGCCGCCGGCATGTCTAGCGAGCCTGCTCTCAACGGTGCTGATCCGATCAATACGCCTGCCAGCAAAATCACCAGAAACAATGGGTTCAACTTCATATCTGCCTCCACGGCTCTACCGCACAATGAAACGTTGTGAAACTGCCGCAAGCCTTTTCAGGCACGTTTACTTGCCCTTGCCAATCATGGACTCAGTGCCATTGATCAGGCGCTGGATGTTGCCGGCATGTTTCAATGTCACCAGTGAAGCAAAAATCATGCTAACTATCAGGGCAGACGTCGATCCGCCTGTCCAGGCGACCAGCAGAGGCAGCCAGAGGGCTGCAACCACAGAGGCCAGTGAGACATAGCGGCTCACCGCAATCAGTACCAGCCAGATGGCAAAACCCAGTGCTGCAGCCAACGGCTGCCATGGCAGCATCGCGCCCAGCATCGTTGCCACGCCTTTACCACCCTTGAAGTTCAGATAGACAGGAAAGAGGTGGCCGATAAATGTGGCCAGTGCAATCGCTGCAATCCAGATTTCCGGCAGTTCAGCCCATACCGCCAGCCCTACCGGCAACAGACTTTTGGCGATATCGGCCAGTAACGTCAGAATTCCAACTTTCTTGCCACCGGTACGCATGGCGTTCGTGGCACCGATATTACCGCTGCCGAACTGGCGCGGGTCGCGATGACTGATCATCCGGCTAAGTACAAGCCCGAATGGCACAGCTCCGAGTAAATAGGCGGCAGTGACGGCGCCCAGCAGTGACAAATTCAAATGCCACCCTTGCGATAGTGCTGACGGGATGCATCCATCTGAAGCTGCCGCCACTCAGGACGCGATACAGCAATATAGGACGGAAGTACAATTTCAACGGCCGCAGGCTCGCCGAAAATGGCAGGGAACGGCGCACCGTCCACCACATTGTCGTGGGCCAGCAGTTTCAGCTGATCAAGCGTAATCGGTGGTGTCGGCAGGATGGATGTAAATATAGCCATCAGTTTGGCCGCGATAGCGGGCACCGGAATCATCACACGCTGGCGATCAAGTTCCGACATCAGCAGCTCCAGCAACGCCTGGAAACTATAGGTTTTCGGACCACCCAGATTATAAGCCTGACCGGCAACATGGCGATCGCCAACCGAAGCGACGAAAGCACGCGCCACATCCTCAACCCATACAGGCTGAAAGCGGGTGGCACCGGAGATTACCGGCAATACAGGCAGCAGCCCTGACATCGCCTTGAACTGATTAAAGAAGTTATCACCCTCGCCGTAGATGATGGATGGGCGGAAAATTGTCCAGTTCAGACCTGAAGCAGAGACCAGCGCTTCAGCCGCAGCTTTCGTTTCAGCATAGGCACTGCCTTCCACCTGACCGGCTCCGAGCGCACTCATATGCAGATACTGCTTCACACCCGCCCTTTTACAGGCATCGAGCACACGACCCACGCCATCCACATGCACGGCTGAAAAGCGTTGACGCCCTTTTTCAAACAACAGACCTGCCAGATAAATCACTGTATCGGCACCGGCAACCGCCACATCGAGCCCGCTACCGTCAACCACATCGGCTTTGACCAGCGTTGCACCATCCACCAGTAATTCACGCGCGCGCTCGGGGTGCCTGCAGGCCACGGTGACCTGATGTCCGGCCGCCACAGCCTGCCGCACAATCGCGCGCCCGACAAAGCCACTGCCACCAATGATACTTATGTGCTGTCCCATTTTTCCATCTCCCTACAGACGTATATAAGCCCCTCTCAGGGCATCAGAACTCAAATCAGTGCATCCGGGGCAAAAGAAATGAAAGCCCACGCAATCCATGCCTGCTGAAATGACAGGGTAAGTATGAACCTGGCTGCGTCAACGTCAATGCACGCCCCCCCTGTTGCACACTTTTCAGGTTTGCATATAGAGTCGATGCTGTGAAGGGAAGCGGCGGGATGGAGGTTGTCTTTTTTGCGAACAGATTGCGATACAGGCAAGACATATGGTCTTTAAAGCGCCCGATATCGATGCGCTGAACAGCCTGCCTGAAGCGCTGTTCAATACTTCGGAGCGGCATGCTGTCCGCCCGGCTCAATGGTATCGCAAAAATGGCGACTACCTGCCTGTCACTTATGCCCAGCTGGTCAGTCGCATCCGTCATATTGCCTGTGGCCTGATGCAGGCCGGTTTCAAACCCGGTGACCGTATCGCTATTCTGATGGAGAACAGGCCTGAATGGGCTGTGATCGATTTTGCCATTCTCTCGATTGGTGCGGTGACAGTGCCGCTTTATTGTTCCTATCGTCCGCAGGATATAAGTTACGTACTCAATGACTCGGGCGCCAGGGCAGTGTTTGTCTCCGGTGGCAAACTGCAGCGCGACCTGAGTCTCGCAGCAGAGGAGTGTCCCCAGCTTAAACACATCTACAGCACGGATGAGCCGGGTGATGGTTCGCTGGTAGAAAACCTGAGCAGCCTGGAAGGCGTAGAACTCGATGATGAACGTCTGGACAGGCGCCTGTCAAAACTGAACCGTGATCAACTGGCAACACTGGTTTATACCTCGGGCACCACGGCCAACCCGAAAGGCGTAATGCTTTCACACGGCAATATTCTCACCAACCTGAAAACAGTGCCTGCAGTGATTACCCTGTTACCGGATGACCGCATGTTGTCGTTTTTACCGCTGGCGCATACGCTGGAACGCACGGCCGGCCACTTTCTGCCCTATGCCTTTGGCATTTCAGTGGCCTTTGCCGAGCGACCGGACACCGTTGCCAAGAACATGACCGAAGCCAGACCCACGATCATGATTTCCGTCCCGCGCATGCTGGAAGTCGTGCGCAGTCGCATTCTTGCACAGGTGGCCAAACAGTCGGGGCTGAAACAGAAGCTCTTCCACACCTATTTCAAGCTATCCGGCACAGCTAAACCGGGCCCGATCGGCGGCCTGCTCCTGAAGCTGCTCGACAAGCTGGTGGGCGAGAAAATTCGCGCCCGCTTCGGCGGCCGCATGCGCGTCATGGTTTCCGGCGGCGCTCCGCTGAGCGCTGAAGTGGCTGTTTTTTTTGAAACGCTGAAGTTGCCTGTACTGGAGGGTTATGGCCTCACCGAGTCCGCCCCGCTGCTTGCCGCCAACCCGATGCATGACAGGCGCATCGGCACAGTGGGACTTCCTGGCAAGGAAATTGAGATAAAAATTACCGAAGACGGCGAGATCATCGCGCGCGGCGGCAATATCATGCAGGGCTACTGGCATAACCGCAAAGCCACCAAAGAGGCGCTGGTTGATGGCTGGCTGCATACCGGCGATATCGGTGAGTTCGATCAAGACGGTTATCTCAGGATTACCGACCGCAAAAAGGACATCATCGTCAATTCCGGTGGCGAAAACATTGCCCCGCAACGCATCGAAGGTTTGCTGGCCAATGATGCGATGATTGATCAGGCCGTGGTTTTCGGTGACCAGAAGCCCTATCTGGTTGCACTGATTGTTCCGAACAAGGAAGCATGCACCCTGTGGGCCCATGCCGAGGGACTGCCCGAGACCGACTGGGATCACCTCTGTGACTCTGAGATTTTAAAGAAACACCTGCAAACCATGATCAATAAATTGCTCCACCCGCTCAATCCGTTTGAACAGGTGCGCCGCATTCACCTGTTGCATCAGGGTTTCACCATCGAATCGGACCTGTTAACCCCCACGATGAAAATCAAACGCCGCAAAGTGTACGAAAAATACCGCGATACGCTCGAATCGCTTTACTCATAGCTCTCAGCGCGAGCAGAACAGGAAACTTCCTTTCATACATTCGAGTCCGTCATGGCTCCCCAGTCCAGACAAAACTGGGCACCACTGGACTGAGGTGGTTCATGTAAACTCCTGACTACCTCAAGCCAGCTAACTCAAGACACTCGACAGGCCTTCTCGCCCACGTTGGTTTACGTTGTGCTATAACCAGTAGACCTCCCATCAATATCCAAGAGGCTTCTATACTGGAGGCACAATGCTAATAAATAAATCATCCGTTAGATTTCCTTATGCGGTTGCCTCCATAGGGATCATATTGAGTATATTACTATCTGGCCGACTTGTTTATTTGCATATGGTCGAGCACCATGAATTTCAGAGTATCAACAACGAGCTCAAACTCATTACACTTCATAGAAAGATAATGCATTTAGATGAGGTTTTAACCATGTCGGCCAGACTGGCTGTATTAACAGGTGATTCGAAATGGGAGGATAGATACGTTGACTACGAACCAAAACTTGATACTGCAATAAAAAGCGCCCTTCAATTAACAAATGGTTCGGGGGTGTCTGAAACTGATTTAGCAAATCAAAAGCTCGTCAACATGGAAGTTAAAGCTTTAAAGTTACTTAATCAGGGCAAGTCAAATGAGGCAAAGCTCATCCTCTTTAGTAAGGAATATAGTGCAGAAAAAGAAAAATACGCTAGTGGAATGAAAAAACTAGAAAAGAATATTGAGGCAAACAGTTCTGCAGACATTAACGCCCGGGATCGTGATCATTTCAAAGATATTGTTTTCGGGGTAGCAGCAATCGTTCTGTTATCTCTAGTGTGGTTGTTCATTGTTATATATACAAAAAAGGTACTGAAACAAAACAGTGAACTTTTTAAGGAAGTAGAATTACTCGCAGCTACTGACTCATTAACGGGTTTAATGAACAGAAGAAGTTTTATTGAACGTGCTGAAAAAGAATACTCTCGAGCCATACGTTATGAGAGAAGTTTTGCCATCCTTATGATAGATATAGATAAGTTTAAAAATATCAATGATCAGCATGGACACGACATTGGAGATACTGTTTTGAAAGCAGTCTCCAAGCAATTAAGTAGCTCGCTTAGGCAAGTAGACATTGTCTCAAGGTGGGGGGGAGAGGAGTTCATTGCCCTGCTTCCAGAAACATGGTCGGAGCAGGCTGCCACTGTTGCGGACAAGATTCGTACTTCAGTTGGCTCACTTATGATTGAGGGCAATGATGGTAAGCTTGTTTCAGTCTCTCTGAGTGCAGGTGTAGCAGCATCCAGCGACAAAATTTCGCTTGAAGAAGTCATTCGTCGCGCAGACAACGCCCTTTACTCAGCAAAGAATGCTGGGCGAAACACAGTTAGGGTGTATGAAGGGGAGTCCCATACAGCTTAGTTTAAGTGCATTGCTAACAAATGACTGTGATAGCCTATTGTTGGCCGAGTTACGTCATTCAACAATAGAGGCTCCTCCCCCGTTCCAGTAACACGAGGGTTTACGGATACATGAACCATGCCTCCCCTGCTATTCCACTATAGCCTAAATCTTTGGGTTAACCATTAATGAACTCGATTGGTTGAAATAGTGGCCGTTACTGTCCCGGAACGGCCACTAGGCAGGGCTCGAACTGCCGACGCAGGCTGATTTCAAGATTGGCTGACGCCGTTCCGCTTACTGGATGTTTACAGGTTATGCGTGCAAGTCATAGTGTGTTGTTGTCTTATTGTTGTGGGATTTATTGGGGAGGCAAACGTGTATCGAATCATTTTAACCATCTTATGCTTATTACCCTTGTATGCTCAGGCAGCAGCACTCGATTCCTGCACCCGCCTGATCGACACCACCAAGGCCGATGCCCTGCGACAGGCTCTCGATAGTTCAGGCTTGCCGCACTACATTGATGGCAACACGGTCTGTGTGGAAGAGAAACACCGCTATGGACTGGAGCAGATTCTCAGGCAGGCCTTCCCGAACAACTCCCATGTTGTCCAGAAAGGCTGGATCACCATTCCCAAGTCACCCAGTGAAAGCGCCCTCGATTACCTGCTGCCGATCAACCCCCCCATGCACGAAGCCGTGAAAAGGGAACTGACACGGCAGGAAGTCTGGTTCACCACCGACAAGGAGAACATTATCTGGTTCGAGGTGAGCCAACGTCACCGCGTGCTGGACATCATCTTCGGCATCTCCGAAGGACGCTATAAACCCGAGTGGACTGAAAAGCAGTCAAACCAGTAATCTATAATCAGTTCTTCAAACGCAACCGGATGGTTATCTATCCACGTGCCTGAGGCCTGAACCGACATAAATCTGGCGCGGACGATCTATGCCGTGCTCACTATCTTTCAACTCCAGCCAATGGCTGACCCAGCCTGATGTGCGGGCGACGGCAAACAGGGCTGTAAACATGCGGCTCGGGAAGCCCATGGCGCGCAGCAGCACGCCGGAATAGAAATCGACATTCGGATAAAGCTTCTTCTCGATAAAGTACTCATCAGCCAATGCTGCCTGCTCCAGCTCCAGAGCCATGGCCAGAAACGGATCATTTTCCATATTCAGGTGTTTGAGTACCGCTTTGGTCATATCGCGAATAATCGCCGCGCGCGGATCCAGGTTTTTATACACCCGGTGACCAAAACCCATCAGGCGGAACGGATCATTGCGATCTTTTGCCCGTTTGATGGCTAACGGAATATTGGCCGGCGTGCCGATCTCCTCGAGCATTTTGAGCACGGCCTCATTGGCGCCACCATGTGCAGGGCCCCATAATGTGGCGATACCGGAAGCGATGCAGGCGAACGGGTTGGCGCCGGAAGATGCCGCCATACGTACCGTTGAGGTCGAAGCATTCTGCTCATGGTCGGCATGCAGAATCATCAGCAGATCCATCGCTTTTGCCAGCACCGGATCCACCTCATAGGCCTCATTGGGCCTGCCAAACAGCATCTGTAAAAAGTTGCTCGAATAATCCAGACGGTTATCAGGATAACGTTGCGGCCTGCCGATGCTGTAGGTGTAGGATGCGGCAGCAATAGTCGGCATCTTGGCAAACAGACGGATAGCGGCCTTGTGGCGGTGCTCCGGTCTGCTGTAATCCTGCAGATCCTGATAAAAGGCCGAGAGTGCTCCAACGACGCCGACCATGACCGCCATTGGATGTGCATCGCGACGGAATCCATTGTAAAAACTTAATACCTGCTCATGCAGCAGGTTATGATCATGTATGGTCTGGGTAAAATCGCCCAGAGCTTGCGCATCGGGCAGCTCGCCCAGCATCAGCAGGTGTGCTACCTCGGTAAAGGTGCATTTCGCCGCCAACTCCTCTATCGGATAACCGCGATACCTGAGAATGCCCTGTTCACCATCAATATAGGTAATCGCACTTTTACATGAGGCTGTGGATTTGAAGCCGGGATCGTAGGCCAGCACGCCGTTGGACTGATATAACGGGCGGATATCGATGGCTGAAGGCCCTTCAGTCCCGTGCAGGATTTGCAGCTTGCTCCTGCTACCATTACCCAGATCAATTTCCGCATATTCATTCATGCATGCTCTCCCAAAAGATTGATGGAAGCCGGGGTGTGCCAGCTGATCTTT